>MTLD01003099.1_pt1 | contig 10181 bp, 15 predicted proteins | sample 1982471 | NCBI WGS metagenome assembly MTLD01 (sample SAMN05712604, study PRJNA340218) | biofilm metagenome | isolation source: sample SPM anode biofilm adapted to -50 mV | place: USA | collected 2012-02-03
CTATCTATGGCGGATATGATTTATCACATATCGGATGGAAAAATTGGCAATTTGAGTATGGCTATCTAAGAACCCCGCTAGGCTACAAAATCACACCAGAACAGATCGAATATTGGTACATCATGCACAGCCCTGATGTCATAAATCATGAATCAGAGCTGCAAAAACTACGAAAAAAACGAAAATGGAAAGGGCTTTAAGCCCTTAATTTATTGGCGTATAAGATGCCGAAGCATGACAGAACATATCTTTATGTTTAATGGTCTGAACTGATGCGTTACTACCATAATTATCCACCTGGCGAGTAAAATCATCACACTGATCTCTGAAAAACTCCAGCGCATAGCTTCGGCAATTCCTGTAAATCACAGAGCCTCGTTTGTAGTTCTGACAAACCGTTGAATAATCAATTTCCCAATTTGTATAACTATATGAAATAGGCGGCTTTTCAGGAATAGATTCAGCCATTACAGAAAAAGATGTAATCAGTAAAACCAATGCTAATTTTTTCATAATCATCCTTGAGACTCAGTAAAACCCTACATAAATTAACAAAAAACAACCAAAAATCAAAGAGCGTCACCCTGCGGGCCGTTCTGCAATCAAAGACTCAACCAATAATTAGAGCCAAGCCCTACCTAACCGCTAATTAATGTTTTCGCCCTTCGGGTTGCCGCCACTGACGCAAAAGCAAAGTGTAATTCGAAATCAGAGGGTAATCCCTGCGACGCAAATCAGAACCCGTCAATAACATAAATCGGAACCCCTACGGGGCCCCCTGACGCTGTTTGATTGCCTTCGGCACTATTTATTATTCGTCACCCTTCGGGCGATTTACTTAATTGACTGAACCTGACTTGCTCTGCGGAGTGTTTGCATCCAGTAAGCGCGCCCCAAAAGGGCCATAAACGGCCCAAATTGGGACTTACTCACTGGTAGCAAAAAGGGGATTATCATGAAAATTGAAGAAATCAGAGCAATCAAAGATTTAGCAATTAAAAATAAAGAATTTAATGTAAATTTTGCAAAAAAACACAATGCAAAAACAGCACTTTTACAAGCAAATGGCGCAATTCAATTTGCATCAGAAATAATACAAATGGAATTTAATAACAGAATGTTTAATGAATTAAACACTCCATATTCAAAAGAAGAAAATGCAGAAATAATAGAAATAATTTCTTTTTTAGAAAATGAAGCTGTAAAAGCATTAAATATAAAAATATATGAGTAAAAAAAATGAAAAACAGCAAACAATTAATATTAAAACAAGGTAATACAGTAATAACAGATTTCCAATATTTTATATACGGAGGAAAAGAAAAAGCCCTGGAACACGCAAAAAATTTAGCTAAAACACTAGATCCAAGATTCGGAAAAATCACAATCAAAGAAAGCAAATAATTAGGTTAAAATTTAACGTAACAGACCGGGGAAACCCGGTCTAAAAAAATGGATATTCGATTATCGTGTAGATCGGCTGAAAAATAATTTAAAAATATTTATCTGAGCATCTTGCTTTATACGCCCAACGGGCGTATATTTAAATCATGGTGATGCGTAGGGCAAAGCCAAAAGTGAGTAGGTGGCGCAATGTTTCATACTAGTCCAAACAAAATTGAACCAGGTTCAATCAACAAATACGGAATTGCCGGATCATGCTTGTTCTTCTCGAGTGAAGTTTACACTATGACAGCAAGTAAAACAGTTTATGTTTATGAAGCTGATTTTAACTGCGTAAAAACATCACAACTGCATGATGAAGCTATCATTTCACGCATTGCTGAATATTTTGGTTGCGATGAAGAATTAGCTGAATCACTGCTTGACGGAAGTGAAAGCGAATGGAGCCAAGAATTTGATTGCACGGGAGAAGACTCCTGGTGGTTGCAAGGAATGCGCGGCGAGTGCGCTGTTAAAATGGGATATGATGGGTGTGAAGATGAAGATGAACAAGGGATTGTTTACATTGTTCCAATGGCGGGCCGTGAATCAGAACTAAATTTGGTTGAAATTAATGGATAAAATTAAAGAAGCATATATAGAATCTATAAAAAAACACAAATTAAACGTTGATATTTTATGTAAATTACACAATGAAAAACAGTTTATTATTGAATGCTGGCTAGATGAAAAATCTTCAAAATCACCTTGTTTTTCATCTATTTATGAACTTTACATGTTATTTAATAGGCTTGATGTTGAAATACCTAAAGAATTAACAATACTAATTAAAAGATCAATAAATAGAGTTATTGATACTATCGATTCAATGAATGTTAATCCACTAACAAACAAGCCAATATCAAAACAAAAAAGAACGAGAACTAGGCGATCTGTTTATTATTTTAAAGGTGACGCTGTTTATTTTAGGGAAATAAAAAAAAAATTAAATCTTGAAATATCGAACTCAACTATTCTTTCTCGATTATATAAAGCAAAAAAAACAGTTGGGGATGATATTGACGATGTTGATTTTACAAGGAAAAACAAAATATGCGAAAAATGACTACCGAACAAAAGCAGCAACAAATTGAATTTATCGAGCGCACAGAACGTATGCTCAGTTTTAATGCCACACAAATGTCTACGACGCTTTTTGTTGATTATGATGTCTACGGTAAATGGCGACGTGGTACAAACAAATTACCGGCAATTGCTGTAACTGCCCTAAAAATGCTTGTCACAATGAAAGTTTGCGATACAGCAGGAAAAGATCCATTTACTGAGTGGATGAGATTAAAACGGGATTAGATTTTCTAATCCCTTTCCACACGTTATTCCAAATAACCAAAAACTTAACTACGCAAGCGCGCCCCAAGCCGCGAATCGTCCCCAATGCCGATATTTAGTTAATATAATCACTGCGCCAGTGCCCCGCGGGCACCCCCGCGCCCCCGCGATACCCCCGCGGGTCACTGGCTTTGTGTTTCTTCAATTGGTTGCTCATCATTCGACGCAATCAGCCCGGCGGATATATTAGCCGGTGACTGAAACTTCTGATCATCAGAATCAGAACGACGTTTAGACGGCTCACAGTACACGTGCAAGCGATTGTGAGCCGTATCAGTCAAAACAGTGTGGCAATCACCGGCAGGCATCACACCATAGCCCATCGCCAGCAACAAATCAGAATCAATCTGATATCGGTCTTTGCCGACAACAAGCTCAAAAACCTGATAACACAAAGGAAATTTACCCACGCCCTGATATTTGCAGCTAGATGATGTCCAGAACATTTTTAAAGCGTCGTGCGGCATCACAAAACCGGATGGATCAGCACGAGTAAACCGTGAAGCAGATACTTGGTTACTGTCAGCAGAAGCAGAAGAAGAAGAACGCGCATCATCACTTTTTTGACCAGGAGAAACATTAGCCTGGCTAACATCAGAACTGGTCTGAACAGGCGGGCCAGAATGACGCGATAAAATTTTATAGCCGTTATAAACAGTAGCCAACAGCGCGAGTGGGATAACAACAAAAATAACAAGTTTGCCCTTCGTCGTATTAAGCGGCCCAGAATCAGCACCTGATTTTGTAATTTGACCGGTAGATGTCGAACGATAAAGCAAATGAACATCCACGGGTACTTTTTGACGATAAGTAGTATCCCTAAAAGAGGGGATACCATTTTTAAGAGGATTATGCTCATATAACCTCGGTTTGCGCTTAGTAAATAAAAACGAATCTTTAGAAGCATAAGAAATAGCAAGTTCGGCAACGCCGCGAATATCAGAATGAATCTTTCTGATGTCCGGGGTACATAAATGTACATCCCAGTTGAATTTACGATGCCGCATATATGACTCAGTAAATTCAGGCGGATAAATAATCAACCCATTTTCATCAACAATCGGGCGACCCGTATCATCGACAGAAGCAGAATCCATAACCGGCTTAAAATGTTTATGCACCTCATGAAAATGAGCTAATAAATCAGCAGGCAAATAATCAGAATACGCATCAGCAGGAACATGAACTAAATCAGACGGCTTCCAGATTTTGGCATCTTTAATATAAATATCCTGAGCTTCATCAAGGAGAACTAATGCACCAATAGGCATCCAGTTAAACCAGACTCGCCAAAGCTTGCGATTTTCAGTTATCTGAGACGATATACGCCAAAGTTTAGCAGAATCCGGAAATTTCTCACCGAGCAATTGCTCAATTTCATCGAGTGGATACATGCCTTCAACGTTAGTAACGACAACACGCCCCGCCCGCAAAGCAGGGAGCAAATAAAACCAAACGGCAGAAGAAGTTTTATAAGAACCCGCAGGACCATGATGAATTATGACTGCCATTTACCACCCCAGAATATTTAAAACAAACCGAGTTAAAAAACAATTAATCACAAAATTAACAGCATTTAAAATACCCCACGAATTAAGAATATATTTTAATCCGGAAGGTAAACCAGAAACCGCAGACGTCAAATATTGTGATAATTGTAAATCTTCGGATATTTGCTGCGCCACCCCATACGCAAACGTCATCATGGCATATAAGGCTTTCAATTTTAAAACAACGTAATACTCAATGCCCCATGCGGTAAAACGTGTAGCAGCATTAGGTAATGACACCGTAAAAAAAGTATCAATATTGTTTAAAACACCTTTGCCCCAGTCAATCGAATCAGTGATAAAAGAAAGCCAAGATGTAGTATCAGTATCCGCCGCAAAAGAAGGCACCGCGATAAACAGCAAAGCAAAAAACAAAAATTTATTCATCTTAATTTCTCTTTGTTAATACCACGGTAATACCGATTAAAATCGCCAACACCCAAAACGCCGAACCAATACCCGCTTGCGTAAATAAATCAATGGCACTTTTACCAGATAAATCAACAGATGCACCCATGATATTACGGGTATCCGCTACCATCGTGCCAGAAGCCGCCAGCGCACCAAATGCAAATAAATTTTTGGTACTGGTTTGTAAAGCAGATATTTGTTCTTTAGTCGATTCCTGAGCTTGTTTTAAATCTTCAATCGCTTCAGCACTGAATATATCTTTCAGAAAATCATTGCCTTCACCTGGCGCTTCAAAAATACCCGCGGTATTACCGGCCCCAGACGTGGTTTCCGTAATTTCCGTTGTAGTAGTACCGTCAGGATTAGTCGTAACCGCTTCCGTTTTAGTAGTGGACGAACTAGAGCCGCCCGTGGTGCCGGAGGTAGTAGAAGAAGAACCGTTGGATCCAACCGTGGTAGACGAATTGTTATTATTGATCGTTGTGTTATTCGTGGTGGTTGTCGTGGTGGTGGTAGTGGTAGAACCATCAGCGTTCGTAGTAGTCGTCGTCGATTGCGCAGTATTATTAACCGTGGTTTGTGTCGGTTCGCCCTTGCAAGCGATAACGGTATCACCGTTAAAAGTGCCCTCAGTGTAACCGGCAGAACCACAACCCGCTTTTGCATCAGCAACAGCTTGAGCAACAGCAGCCTGCCGAGCAGCTTCTACAGATGCGGCATTAGCAGCCAAAGCATCTGCTTCAGATGTATTAGTATCAGACCCCTCGACGCATTCAGATGTTTCGCCGGTATATGTGTAATCAAAATATACATAGGTGAGGTTGACCGTGGCATCAGTGACCGCGACAACGTCCCGCGATGCAACACAACCGCCATAACAAAGACTAACTTGAGGGTTAGACCTGAGCGTATAAAGCTGGACAACCTGACCAGATAATGACTCACAAGAATCAACAGAAGTGGTGCAATATTGGCCAGAAGATGAAGGATTGCCTTGGGAATCAGATAAAAAATAACCGGAATCACATGTAAAAGCAGTTACACCAATAAATTGTGCAATGACACCGCCGTATCGCATGCAACTATCACCATCAACACCATATACTGCAACGCAATAACCACCGGCCGCACAAGATTTAGCAACGGCATCCTGACAAATAGATAATTTATCAGAGCCAACGACGGTAAAATTTCCAACAGTGATGCTATATTGACCAGATGAAATTGCAGGGATCGTAGTATATGAAACAGAAGCAAAACTAAACTGCGAAATAATCAGCAGTAGAAAACCTGATAAAATCCGCAGCATAAAAACCTCACAAAATTAAAGGGGCCGAAGCCCCTTATTAATAAGAACCGGCAGCCGCACCGGTCTGAAAAGCAAGGGCGGAAACTATCCCAAGCGAACAGGCCAAAATAATGGCCAGTGCCATTATTTAGACAGCCAGCGAATAATCAGACCAGCACCAAAACACAATGCAGCCACAGAGATAACGCCGGCCATAGTTGAACCAACGTTGGTAGTAGCGGAAGTTACCGCAGCAGTAATATCAGCACCGGTGATCGCAAATGATGGTACTGAACCAACAACGCCAGCAGCAGCAACAAATTTCAGACCATGTTTTTGAGCAAAAGATTTATTAGTATTCATAAATTACCTACCTAATTTTTTGGCAATTAAACCGGCAGCAAAACTACCGATAAGGGCTAACAGGAAATAAAGTACTAATTCCTGAAAAAGTTCTGCATCGAAATCCGCGAACGGTGACGATAACAGTTGATATTCCGCACTGGTGACAAGGACATAACCAGGGCAGGAACCTGATGAAACGTTCGCTGTTATAGCCAACGTTTCTGAATTTAAACAAGCGGTCACAATTTAACCTTTTCAACAGATTGAGACGGCGAAGAACTAGAAACCGGAGAAGTAAAAGAAACCGTTTTTTTCGTATCAAAAACAGAATCCAAAGATTCAGGCAATGTACGCAATGACCAAGCGCGATAACGACCGCCATCAGGAAGATCCATATCAACGCGAGCAAAACTGAATAATAATTTCTGACCTTCGAGCTTAGTTAATTCACTTAACAAACCAGCCTGGATAAATTGCTTATCAACGGCAAAGTCAAAAACCCCAGTAGGTTTAAACGTAGCCAACGTTCCACGGGCAGACGTGATCTCACCATCTTTATTGTGTTTTATCTGAATATCATCAGAAACACTTTCAATTCTTCCAATTACTTGCATTTATTTATCTCCGATATGAATTCAAAATAATTTCCACACTTAATGACACAGGTCCAAGTCGGGAGGGACTTCGTCCCACCCGATATAATCAAAATCCAGAGATGAATCGAGATAATCGCTAAATTCAGCATTCAAGGCATTTTCGATAAATACCAAAGACTTTTCTGCTTCAGATTCAGCGCGATCAATCATTTCCATCATTCGCTCATACTGTTCCTCCTGCATCCGGATATATTCCTGATAACGCTCCAGAACGTCGAACTGGTCACGAACAGTAGCGAGGAATTTCTTCTTATCAGCAGTGGCCCATTCTTTAGTGCGGGTATTAATAAAAACCTGTTTAAAGATAAAACCAGTAATAGAATCCCTGGCAATATCGCCATAACGGGTCTGAAGCTTTTCGATATTACCGAACAACTGTTCAACAGCATGCTCAGTGGTTTTCTCCCAGGCTTCAGGCGTACCATAATGAACGCGAATAATTTGATCAGCACGCTTAACAGTCACACCGCCCATGGCAATGACAAACTGCTGCCAGTCGCCAACGTCGGCAGCACGACGCACATTCTCGAGAGCCAGAAACTCGGCATTAGTCAGATCAGAAAACAAATCGGAATCCTCTTGAAATTCGTTACGGCAACGACGCAATTCACGCCAAGCCGTAACAGATGGGCCGCCGATTTGCGCGAACTGGCGGATGTTATGAGCAGAACGCCAAGCATCGACACGCTGAACCATGTCATTCATCGGCTTGTCTGTCTCATCGTGGGAAGTAAGAGATTTACCATCAAGGTTTTTAGCGATGTAAGCCGCACAATACGCAACAGCAGAGCCTTTGCTCTTATCGCAATATTCGGCTTTGAAACGACGAACAGAAGCACCACGCTCTTTAGAATCAGGATCATCTGCCGGAAGCAAACGGTCACGACAAATACTGATCAATGGCTCGCAATGCTCAGGAGACATAAACAAAACCAGATGCCAATGGGGACAACCGTCATGATGCGGCTCGACAAAGCGGAAACCATAAACACGGATACCGACATCTTTCAAATCAGTACGGATCTGAGCCCACACACCCGTGAGCCAATCAGACGCATCTTTTACAGTCGGCTTACCGGCTTTTTCCCAGGCTAAATTCACATTGCCGGTATGGTGATAAGCATGAAAACGGCTAGGGGTAGTCATAGTCAGAAACAAAGCCTGATGACCAACTTCGTCAGCTAATTGTTCAAAACCCTTGAGACGTACCATCATTTCAGTACGACGCAATTCAGGGTTAGAAACAGATGCTTCAGCAACAGAGAACAGCGTTAACCATTCATCTTCATTTGCAGTATTGAAAACAACGGTATTCTGGAGGGTCTTAGCGTTACGAGCGCGGGCAAACTTGCGATCTGATAAAACCTGATCAGCAATTACCGGCTCCGCGTTTTTATGGACAAAGCCATAAGCGCGATAAAAATCAGCCGTCTTAATCGCCTTGTAAGCACGTAAGCGACGACGAACCCAGAAAGGATCAGCCAAACGACGTTCCATAGGTTCAACGCCATAGCGCTCACACATATCAAGGACGTCGTCACCAGACCAACCAAGGTAAGCGCCGATATCATCAAGTAATAATCGAATTTTCGGTAATTGTGTCGGGACTGGCTCAAGCGTATCAAGATCAAGAAAGTGGACGCCAGTAGCAAAAAGAACAGAAAAACGACCAGCCAATCGTTCAGCAAAGCCATTTAAAACCTCATCAGAAGAAGTGAGGGAAAATGAACCGACAGAACCAGACAGAGTTAAATCAGAAGACAAATCCCGAAGTAAATCAGCAGAACGATTCAGGCCATTAATAGCAACAGCATCTTTGCAAAGCTCAGAGAGATAAGGCATAGCCGGGGAGTGGAACGTGCCAGCCGCATGAACAGATAGGTCATCAAGGTCAGAAAAAAGACCATCAAGCTCGTGATCCACACGCGAAGAATAAGCGCGGACAGCCTGACGAGACATTTTAGCTGCTTCGTAAGAACGCAGGCGCTTAACCGTTTCACCGTCTTTACGCCATGGATTACGGGCTTCAACTTTACGCTGAAGCTTTGCAAGAGAAGCAGCAGCAAAATTGCCGTAAACGGATTGCTCAGTAGTTAATCCCTTGGCTTTACCGTCCAGGATCTTTTCAAGATGTGGGTGAACGGGCAGGGGATCACTACATGGTGTCCAAACAACAGGATCCAAAAGAGAGGTACTAATCATGAGACGTTCCCTCAAACGGTTTTACATCATCTGACAAAAAGAATTCAGGGTGATAAATCTTGAAAGAACGAAGCGAGGCCGCACCAGCCAGAATGCGTTCACATTGCAACTGGTGCGATGTCGGGGATACATCCTGATGCCGATAAGGCAATTTATCGGCACCGCAAAACAAGTGACGAAAAAATGTGTTTTTTCTTAGGGCTATAGGCATGATGTAAACCTTCGTTTTACCGGTTGTAAAATAAACCTATTTGACGAACGGTAAAATGTCAATTGACAAAAAGTTAAACAAAACACCTACAATTAAAAGATAAACAACAAAGGAAAAACAAAAATGTACTCATTCGAACTGATCGAGATTTACATGAAAACCAAAGGCTACAGCCAAGCAAAACAAGCAGCCTCAGATCTCGGATTGAGTTCCGCGTTGATGACAAGAATAAAAAACAATGAAAGGAATTTACCCGAAGAATCAGCAATTTACATCGCTGAACGTTGCGGCCTGGATGTCACTGAAGTACTGATCAAACTACAAGAAGAAAAAGCAAAAACCACGACAGAAAAGAACGCCTGGGCTAATGCGCTAAAAAAGTATAACCAGAGAGCACTGGAGGCTATCGAAGGCTTTGCTACGTCCCTAAAAGCAAACCTGATTAATTTCGCATAATGTGGAATTATGTACAATTAAATCAATAGGTTACTGATAGATTTTACAGAATAAACTAGCTTAAAAAAAGCATAAAAGACTCGAATAAATTAAATTTTTGAGGCCTTAAATGCAAAATTCAAACAAGCTGACCGAAAACGAGATTTTTCGATTCTTTCATTGTCGTTTGACTCCAGAAATGACCGCAAAAATATGTGATGTTTCTTTGATGTCGGTCAAAAAATGGGACTCAGGAAAACCAATCCCAGAATATTACAAACGGCTTATGG
>MTLD01001816.1_pt2 | contig 10172 bp, 7 predicted proteins | sample 1982471 | NCBI WGS metagenome assembly MTLD01 (sample SAMN05712604, study PRJNA340218) | biofilm metagenome | isolation source: sample SPM anode biofilm adapted to -50 mV | place: USA | collected 2012-02-03
CATCTTCTCGCCTCTCCCGCCGCAGGACCTGCTCCGCCCCCCTTCCCTCATGCCGGACGTCAGAATAAGCCTCTCACCGTTAACATCCCGCACCGGACATACAGAGAACCGGCTCCCCTGCTATTAATGAGATCATCGTCCACCCCCTCCGCGGGCAATGGGGCAGGCGCAGCGGTAACCTCCGCGGCGCGAGCCGGGGCAACTGACGGGATGCATGAGGAGACGCACGTGTTCACTCCGGTACCGACATCGCAAGAGCGGCAGCACGCCGCAAAGGACCACCCCATGCGGATGCTGGAGGCTGAGAACCTGCGCCTTTTGCGCGAGCTCGAGCGCCACCGTCGGGAGAAAAGACACGCGTGCGAGGTGGCGGTGGACCTGCTGACCAGCATCGCCGAGGCACGGGACCGGGAGACCGGGCGCCACGTAAAACGGGTGCGGGACTACACGCTGGCGCTGGTGAACGCGCTGAAGCTCGACTCCCCCTACGCCCCCATTCTGAGCGAGCAGTGGATAGAGCGCCTGGTCAGGGTGGTCCCGCTGCACGACATCGGCAAGATCGGCATCCCGGACCGCATCCTGCTCAAACCCGCCTCGCTGAGCCGCGAGGAGTTCGAGGTCATGAAGACCCACACCCGCATCGGCCGCGACATCATCGCCGCCGCGGACAGGGACAGCGGGGAGGCCTGCTGCAATCCGGAGGAGAACGCCCTTGTCTTCCAGATGGCCGCCGACATCGCGCTTTGGCACCACGAGCGCTGGGACGGCCTGGGCTACCCCGATGGCCTCGCGGGCGAGGCCATTCCGCTTGCCGCGCGCATCGTCTCGGTGGCAGACGTCTTCGATGCCCTGACCACTTCCCGGGTGTACAAGAAGGCCTTTTCCTGGAAGCGTGCGAGCGCCTACATAGTCTCCATGAGCGGGGTCCGGTTCGATCCGTGCGTCGTGGCCGCCTTCACGCGGCTCTTGCCCAGCTTCGAGGCCATGATCGGGCGCGAGGGTCTCGGCCATCCAGGGACATCCCCTATCGTAAGCAGCCCGCCGGCGACCGCCCCGTCCCGACTCGACGGATCAGGATGGCCCCGTCCGGCCGGCGCCACCACGACCGGCAATACAAAGCGGAGGGAGACCGCCGACCGGCAGTTTCCCCGCACCGTACCGCAACCAAGTACTGAGGAGAGAACCATGCGCGCGCTCATAGTCGACGACGACGAACTGGACCGCAAGCTTCTGGAACGGGTGTTGAAGCCGTTTTGCCACGTGGACTGCGCGGCAACCGGGGAAGAGGCGTTGCAGAAGTTCGTCGCGGCCCTCGACGAGCAGACCCCTTACGGACTAGTCTGCCTGGACTACAACCTCCCCGGCATCTCCGGCGCCAAGACGGCGCAGCTCATGCGTCAGGAGGAAGGGAAAACGCGAAGTTTCCCAGCCACCACGGTATGCGCGCTCTCCGGGGCTCCCGAGGCCCCGGGGGAGTTCTACATGCGCCTTGGCGACGATCCCCACTTCTTCCTGAACCAGAAGCCGTACAACAGGACCAACCTCATGCGTGCGGTCAGCTTCGGCCTGCGGCGCTGGGGGGTAAAGAGCGACACCCACAATTACCGCGTCGAACAAGCAATCGGTGCATGACGCAGGGTTGCATCGAAGCGAACAGCGGCACACACCAACAAGGGATCGCCCGGGGCGGTCCCTTTCTTTTTGCGACACACGCGGCGCGTGTTTAGTTTTTCGACACCCCCCTCAAGGGCGTAAGCGCCTGTCAAGGTACGTTTTTTCCCATCGTAACGCTCGAAGTGTAAAGAAGGTGTGTAAAGCAGCTGCGGCTATTGACAGCCGGAGGTACGCGCCGGGGGCACCGTCCCGGAGCGGTAAGGTTGCGATTTTACGCGATGTTGGACCGGTCACGGCAGCACGCGCGTAAAGGAGGGGGACGAGGAGGCAAAGCACGCCAGTCGCAACCATGCGGGATCAGACGCATTCCCAAAAGCTGGCACGCATGATGCTCAGTTACTGGCGTCACATAAAGTCTCACCTCAAGGAGGGAACCCATGCGAATGAGGACAGGAGGATTGGCGGTCATCATGCTCATGCTGGCGCTGATGACCACATCTGCAAACGCACTATCCATCAGACTGACCGACGGCGGCGCCAATACCGTCACCATTGGGGACAACGGGATCGATGACGCCAACCCCGCGGCAGGTGCCGTCACCTACATCGGCAGCGTCGGCACCTTCACCACCAACGTGAGCACCGGGCTTTCCTACCCTATCCTGGGGAGCCTGGAATACCCGTGGCTGGAGCTCAGCTCGGTCGACGTGACCAGCGGCGCGGGCGGCACCAGCAAGCTCTATATCTACCTCACCGACACCGGCTTTACCGGCGCAGTTTCCAGCTTTCAGGCCGCCATCGGCGGGACCACGGGAGGAACTGTCAAGTACAGCACCTACTTCGACACCGCCAACACCGCCTTCGCCATGAGCACGCTCCTGACCGAGGAGTTGTACAGCGGCACCGCCTTCAGCGGCGTCAACACCGCTTCCGCACTGGGGCTCGACGTTCCCTACTCACTGACCCAGGCGCTGGAAATCACCCACGCGGGTCACACCACCACCAGCTTCGATGCGGAACTGACCCCGGTGCCGGAACCGGGCACCTTCCTGCTTCTGGGGGCAGGTTTGCTGGGCCTTGCCGTCTACGGCCGGCGCAGGGTGCGGGCCTGACCAACTCCGCGCCCCTTTTGACCAAGCCGCCCCACCCGGGCGGCTTTTTTTTGCGAGCGGGTCCCTTCTGAAGGCAACAGCGATTTGCGCAATGGATGAATGACATTACAAAAAGCCTGAGCTACTGTACTAAAACTTTCAGGAATACCTGTTATGCTAACTGGCAACCCGTCTATGTCAGTATACGGTTATCTGTGACAGTCGCGTATTGTCTCTTGCAGTTGGACGCGCCTTGTTGATGCATTCATCCACCGCCCCGGGAGAAGACCTTGCCAGAGTTGTCCGACTTCAAGAAACACCCCATCCCACTGTTTGTCCTCGTGGCCGCCGGCCTTGCCGGCAATTATTTCAAGTTCACCATCTTCCTAAACATCGACTTCCTCTTCGGCAGCATCTTCGCCATGCTCGCCCTTCAGTTCTTCGGCCTTGCCCGCGGCGTCATCGCCGCAGCCGTCATCGGCAGCTACACCTACTTCCTCTGGAATCACCCCTACGCCTGCCTCATCCTGATAGCCGAAACCGCCCTGGTCGGGTGGCTGATGCAACGACGCAGGTTCGGCATGGTCGCCGCGGATGCCACGTACTGGATCGTGGTCGGCATGCCGCTTGTCTACCTTTTCTACCATGTGGTGATGCAGGTTCCCCTGAGCAACACCTACATCGTCATGACGAAGCAGGCGGTGAACGGGATCGCCAACGCCATCGTCGCCAGGCTCCTCTTCACCGGCTTCGCCCTCAAGAACAAAACCGTGCGCATCCCGTTCGGAGAAGTCATTTCTAGCCTGCTTGCGTGCTTCGTCCTGGTCCCTTCCCTGATCCTTCTTGCCATCGGCTGCCGAAGCGAGTACGCCGAGACCGACCGCATGATACGCGAGGGGCTCATACAGGACATGGGGCAGGAGGCGAAACGCCTGGATACCTGGGTGAAAAGCCGCAAGGCGCCGGTGGTGCAGCTTGCCGAACTGGCGGCAACTCTCTCGCCCCGGCATCTGCAGCCCTTCCTGGAGCAGGCGACCAAAAACGACCGCAACTTCCGGCGCATGGGCCTTCTGGACAGGGAGGCCACCACCACCGCCTACTACCCCCTTACCGACGAGACGGGGCAGCAGAACATCGGCAAGAATTTCGCCGACCGCCCCTACATCCCGGAACTTAAGCAGACGCTGAAACCGATGCTCTCCGAGGTGGTGATGGGTAGGATCGGCCGCCCGGAACCTATCGTCTCCGTCCTCGCCCCGGTGGTCGCCAAAGGCGGGTACAACGGCTACGTCATCGGCGTCCTTAGCCTGCAGCAGATCAAGGAGCAGTTGGAAAAGGCGTCTCAATCCAGCGACATCCTCTACACGCTGCTGGACAAAAACGGCAAAGTGATCATGAGCAACAGGCCCGGGCAGAAAACCATGACCCCACTGCAAAGGGGACAGGGAACCCTCAAGCGCCTGCCCGGCGGCATCACCCAGTGGGTGCCGGTGTCGCCACCGAACACACCCGTCTCCGAGCGGTGGAAGAACTCCTATTACGGAGCCGAGGCTTCGGTAGGCGATCTCGCGGAATGGAAGCTGCTCCTCGAACAGCCGGTGGCCCCATTCCAGAAGAAGCTCCACGACAGCTATACCGGCAAGCTCTCCATCCTGTTAGCGATCCTGCTCATGTCGCTTGCCCTGGCTGACTTTTTGAGCCGCCGCATCATGGCAACCATCGAGAACCTGCGTAAGGTCACCAGCGACCTCCCCTCGAGGCTCGCCTCAGAAGGGACTGTCGACTGGCCGGAAAGCGGCATCACGGAAACCGACAACCTGATCGTCAACTTCAAGGAGATGAGCGACAGCATAAAGCAGCACCTGGCCGAGCTGCAGCACCTCAACGACTCGCTCGAGCAACGGGTGGAACAGCGCACGCGTGAGGTGGAGCGCCTTGCGAGCGAACAACGGATCATCCTGAGCACCATGCCGCTTGGCGCCTGCCTGCTGAAGAACAGGGTGATCCGGAGGGCCAACCCCGCCTTCGACAGGATCATGGGGTATGAGCCGGGGGAGACCCTTGGAAAGGACACGGCGGTCTTCTACGCCGACCAGGCGTGGTACCAGCGCGTGGGGGAAGCAGGCTACGGCACCCTGCAGCGCGGAGAGGTCTATTCCACCGACCTTCGGATAAAGCGCAAGGACGGCTCGCTTATCTGGTGCAACGTGGCTGGGCAGATGGTGAACCCCGCTGCGCCCGAGGACGGCTCCATATGGATCGTCCAGGACATCACGGAAAGAAAGCAGGCGGCCCAGCTCGAGCAGCAGCTGCTGCACGCCCAGAAGCTGGAGAGCCTTGGGGTGCTGGCAGGCGGCATCGCCCACGACTTCAACAACATCCTCATGGCCATCATGGGGAACGCCGAGCTTGGCCTCATGCGCATGCCCGACGGGGCGCCCGCGGCGGAAAACCTGCGCAGGATCCAGCAATCCTCGCAGCGTGCCGCCGACCTCACCAGGCAGATGCTCGCCTATTCCGGCAAGGGGAGGTTCGTGGTCGAGTCCGTGGACCTGAACCAGCTGATCGAGGAGCTAGCTCACCTGCTGGAGATCTCGGTCTCGAAGCATGCGAAGCTAAGCTACCTTCTGCACCGGCCGCTCCCCGCCATCGATGCCGACCCGGCACAGTTGCGCCAGATGATCATGAACCTCGTGACCAACGCCTCGGAAGCGATCGGCACGGAAAAGGGGGAGATCGCGATCGCGACCGGCACTGCCACGGGCGAGCCCAGGCACACCCTTGAGGCATGGCAGGAGGAGCTCCCGGAGGGGCGCTACGTCTGCCTCACGGTCACCGATACGGGGTGCGGCATGGACCGGGAGACCATCGCGAGGCTCTTCGATCCCTTCTTCACCACCAAGTTCACCGGCCGCGGCCTCGGGTTGGCCGCGGTACAGGGGATCGTGAAAGGGCACAAGGGGGCGATAAGGATCGTGAGCGAACCGGGCGAGGGGGCGACATTCCGGATATTCCTGCCGGTGGGAGCTCCCGCGGTGAAGGACGCGGGAGGTGCCGACGGGCAAGGAGAGGCCATGCAATCGACAGGGGAAGTAAAGGCGATGCTGGTGGACGACGAGGAGGCGGTCCGCAGCGTGGGTGCCGAGATGCTGAAGCAGCTTGGCTTCACGCCGGTACTTGCGAAGGATGGCGAGGACGCGCTGGAAATCTTCAGGCAGACCGCGGGGATCGGCTTCGTGATCCTCGACATGACCATGCCACGGATGGACGGCAAGCAATGCCTGGGCGAGTTGCGCCGGATGGCACCCGCCGTGCCGGTGATCATGTCCAGCGGCTACAACGAGCAGGAAATTGCGCGGGAACTAGGAGAGATACCAAGCGGCTTCATTCAGAAACCGTACAACGTGGCTTCGATGAAAGAGGCCATTGAAAGAGCGCTGCGGCGCTGACCTGTAAAGTTGCCGGCAGGCGTAGGGGCTACCGTTTCCCAGGCGCCCCATGGCCCGCCTGCGGCCGGGTTTAAAGCCTGAACTGGCGCACCAGGCGCTGCAGTTCTTCCGACTGATGGGAGAGTGTCGACGCCGCGGCTGCTGTCTCGGTGACCCCTTGGGCCGTCTGCTGCACCACGTCGGTGATCCTCTGGATGCTGCGGGTGATCTCGTCGGTCGTGGAGGTCTGCTGCTGGGCCGCCGTGGTGATCTGGTTGATCTGATCGCTCACCTGGCTCACCTGTGCCAGGATCTCCTCGAGCGCCTCGCCCGAGCGCGCCGAATACTCCGCCCCTTTTCCCACCTCGGCCACACCTTCCTCGATGGCTGCGATGGCGCCGCGCGTCCCCCCCTGTATCGTCTTGATCATCTCGCCTATCTCCCGGGTCGCCCGGGTCGTCCTCTCGGCGAGCGCGCGCACCTCGTCGGCTACGACGGCGAAACCGCGCCCCTGCTCCCCGGCACGCGCCGCCTCGATCGCCGCGTTCAGAGCGAGCAGGTTGGTCTGGTCCGCGATCTCCTGGATGGTGCCGATGATCTGGTCGATCTGGTCCGACTGGGCGCCCAGCTCCTCGACGGTCTTCGCCGCCCCCTGCACCCGGCTTGCGATCCGCTCCATACCGAGCGTGGTCTGCCGCACCACGTCTGCGCCGGAGCTTGCGGTCCGGCTCGCGCGGGTCGAGTTCTCGGCGGCGTGGACGCAGTTTCTCGCGATGTCGCCCGAGGTCGCGGCCATCTCCTCGCTGGCGACGGCCACAGCGTTCGTCTGGGAGGCGACGTCGTCGGTCCCCGCGGAGATGCGGTCGGCGTTGTCCTGCAACTGGTGCGAGGTGAGCGCTACCTGCTCGGAGCTCTGCTGGATCCGGCTGATCATGTCCCGCATGGTGGTCTGCAGCGTGTCGATGGAGCGGATGATGGTGCTGATCTCGTTGTTGCGCCTGGCCTGGATCGGCTGGGTGAGATCCCCGCTGATCATGGTCTCCAATATGCCGATGATCCTCTTCAGCGCGTCGTTCACCGACCAGAAAAGCAGGGAACTGAAGAAGGCACCGGCAACGAGAAAGAGCGCGGTGGATATGACCGAGATGGATAGGGAGAAGGAGCGTCCGGCTCCCACGGCGAAGACGATGCAGAAGCTGTAACAGACACAGAGCAGGATGATGCGGGTACGAATCCGCAGGTGCAGGTAGAGACCAAAGAGAGATTTCATGTTTTTCCTCGACTGTTGTTCTTGTTCGGCGCCGAAGCACTAACAGTGTTACATTTCACTGTATTCTCTTCGGAAACATCGCCCCCTTCTTTAGCGCGTTATCGATGAAAGGCGTATTTTTCTCTCAGACCTGTCGAGGCAATAAGAAAAGGGGGCCGGAAATTCCGGTCCCCTTTGTGATTGCAACTGATGCGGTGCTGCTTACTTCTTGTACCCACTAGCCCCGGAGCCGCAGGTATGCACAGCGCCGCCGACCTCGGCGACGGTGCCGATGACAGCCATCTCCTGGTTGGCCACCCCGCAGGTGGGAGCGATGTCACCCGGAGCAGGGGCACCAATCCCGGACCAACTCAGGTGGTAGTTCGCCCAGAGGGTCCAGCCGGCGGGAACGTTGACGTTCTCGATGGAGCCGTCGGAGCCCCCAGGGATGGCGTCGTTCACCAACTGGAAGTTCTCCGGAGTCACACCAGAGAAGGACGGCGGCAGGACGTAGGCGTGGATGGCGTTGGCGCCTTTGGCGGAAACGTTGCTTGCAGCAAAGGAGACATCGACCGTCTGGTCTTCGCCGGTCATGTTGGTCCAGAGGATGTTGTAGTAGAACTGCCCCGGGTTGGTCGACACCTCTATGTTCTTCTTGTTGGTGTTAATGGCGAAACGACCGTCGTAGCTGCCGGACGCGGTGACCGCGGTGCCGTCACACTTCGCGAGCAGGTTCCCCTCGCTGTCGGTGGTGAAGCAGGTGGTGTCGTTCAGAGCCGGCTTGACCTCGTAACGGATGTGGATGTCGGGGAAGTTGCTGGCGGTTGAGAAGCTTAAAGTGCTGGGATCCCCGTCTTTCGGACTGATGTTGATGTTAGCGGCCAGCGTTTCACCGACGGTGGGATCGGTCAGCTTGAGCTGGCCGGAGGCGATACGGATCGTGCCGGTTTTGCATGTCGGCTGATCGGCAACAAATTCGGAAAAGCTGAACAAGGTGTCGGAGGGAACGGTGATCCCCGAAGCACTGCCGTTCGCCTTGCTGAAATTCACATAAAAATGGTCCCATGTATTGGTGGAACCTGTCAGGCACATGGTCACCGGGATCTCGTCGGTTACTTCCTCTCCGTCGGTCAACGCATAGGTGTAGGTGTAGCTGTTGGCCTTGTCCGCCGGCTGTACCAGCATGATGTTCATCGGCGAAGAAATTCGAGGTGTGACATCCATAGTGACGACGGGTTTAGTAGACGCCGCCTGTGCGCTTACCGCGGTCGCAAGACCCGCGGCCGTGATGGCCAGAGCCGAAAACAAGGTTTTCATCTTCATTTGACTTCCTCCTTTTGATCTCCATACATTTAAATTTAATGACCGGACAGGACAGTAATCGTTCAAAACATCTTCACAGCTCAGGCGTGCCCGCAGGCTCCGCCTTTCACCCCGCCATCGACGCGTGAGGCTTCGAGATCCTCGGCCACCAGCTCGAAACGGCACCCCTCGACGGCCACCGCCACCCCCAGCAGCTCGTCACACGGCTCCACTCTCACCACATCGCTCGTACAGTGAAGTCTTACGCGATGGCCGATGTGCTGGTAGTCAAGCAGCATCACGACTTCCAGGCGTTCATCAAGTGCCACCGGCTGATCAGTCACGAAATAGATGCCGCTTGTGCTGAAGTTCCTGGTAAGGCCCATCCCCTGCTTGACCTCCACCGGGATTTGCCCCTGGTAGCGTACGGAGTTTCTGTTAACATAGTCAGGCATTGAGCATCACACACTGGATGAGCGAATTTGTCTTACGTTTCACGTCGGCTTATGCCGCCCCAAAATTTCCTACAAAGTAACCGAAGAAAGCGAGATATTGAATACGGCATTGGGTACATTTTCCTATACCTTTAGGTGTACCTCCCCCGTCCCATCCGGCCAGACCGACGGCTACCGCCCAAGCATCTGAGTACACTCCTGAGTAACCAGAGTAGTCACTTTGTATTACAACGCGCAGCCACCCGGCCTGCAGCGGTCACGAAGGTAGGGCGGAAAAGCCGCCACTTACACCGTAAACATTTTTTACGTGCACGATCCTGCCGAGTTGGCACAGTAACTGCTCCCCTTGGCGGACGCAGCGCACGATCACTACCTCGCAAAGGTTGCATCATGAAAACAATCGGATTACCCAAGAAGCAAGGGATGTACGATCCCCAGTTCGAGCACGACGCCTGCGGCGTCGGCTTCGTCACCAACATCAAGGGAAAGAAATCCCACGAGATCGTCAAGCAGGCGATAACCGTCCTGGAAAACCTCGACCACCGCGGCGCGGTAGGGAGCGAGCACAACACCGGTGACGGTGCCGGGATTCTCATTCAGATCCCCGACGCCTTCTTCCGCAAGGCATGCCCCGAGCACGGCTTCGAGCTGCCGGCGCCGGGCGAGTACGGCGTCGCCATGCTCTTCACCTCCCCCGAGGCCACCGAAAGAAGCGCGGCGAAGCACGTCTTCCAGCGCATCATCAGGGAGGAAGGGGTCGAGGTGATCGGCTGGCGCGAGGTGCCGACCGACAACTCTTCCCTGGGCGACACCGCCAAGGCGGGCGAGCCGCTCGTGCGCCAGATCTTCTTCAAGCGCGACGCTTCCTGCGCCGACGAGGACGCCTTTAACAGGAAGCTCTACCTCGTGAACCAGCGCGCCATCCACGAGATCCGCGACGAGGAGGTCGATCCGTACTGGTACGTCGCCAGCATCTCGACCCGCACCATCGTCTACAAGGGGATGCTGATGCCGGCCCAGCTGGACCAGTACT
>MTLD01003089.1_pt1 | contig 10172 bp, 12 predicted proteins | sample 1982471 | NCBI WGS metagenome assembly MTLD01 (sample SAMN05712604, study PRJNA340218) | biofilm metagenome | isolation source: sample SPM anode biofilm adapted to -50 mV | place: USA | collected 2012-02-03
AGGCCGCCGCCGGTCTTTCGCCCCGACCCCCCAGGGAGGTCGGGGCTTTTTTTTGCCCAAAAACCAGCCCCGGTGGAAGGGGGCGTTCAGCGGGCACGTATGAAAAAAGCAAGACCGAACCGGCCTTGCTTTTTTACTTTACGGCGGCGGGCGCCTACTTCTTTAGCGCTTTGGCCATTTCGAATAGCTTGATGTCCTCTTCACTTTTGGGTATAATCTCAATGTTGTGCGAGATGGGTTTGGTGTTGTCGTCTACATATATAAAGGTGATGAAGCCGCTAACAAAGGGCTCCTCTACGCTCCCGGCACGAATTACATCAATATGAGCTATTAGGCTACTCCTACCTGCCAAAACAATTTTTGAAGTAAACTTTAGAATCTGTCCTGGACGAGCGGGTTTGGTAAAATACATTCCGTGAATTTTAAGACAAACCACATGCTGCGGGTCCACCAAGGAAGCAGCAGCTATAAATCCCGATTCAACAAACCATTCTGCAGTTCTTCCAGCGAATAGGGTGCCGTGGTGATTTAAATCTTCCCCCTTTACTAACCTCATGGTGCTAGCCGATTTTGGCTCATAAATTTGCTTGCTCATAACATCCTGTTTTAAAGGTTACAAAGGTAGAATACAACCGATGGAGTTGTTCGAGAAGTTAATGTTGTAGAGCTGCTATTGTGATGTTCTTGATGCTTAGAAATAGTAAGTTGGAAGAGGCTAGATTATTTTAACTTCTTCATTGAGGTAACATTCCACATAACACACTGATGTCTATATTACATTGACCTCCATCTCCAGTTCAATACCAAACTGGTTATAGATACTTTGCTGCACCTCCTTGGCTAATCCAAGTATCTCCTTGCCTGTAGCACCTCCATAGTTCACAATAACCAAGGCTTGTTTGGCGTGAACACCTACCTTCCCAATTGATTTTCCTTTCCATCCACCCTTTTCAATGAGCCATCCTGCAGGAACCTTTACAGTGCCATTCTCGCTTGGATAGGATGGAATATCGGGATAGCTTGCCTGTAGTTTGAGGAAATGTTTTCTTTCTATTACCGGATTTTTGAAGAAGCTGCCAGCATTGCCGGTGATTTTTGGGTCGGGGAGCTTCCATTCCCGAATACCTATTACCACATCCCGAATGGCCATAGTAGTGGGTGACACTCCAGCTAGATCTTGTAAGTTAGCATAGTGTAGAATAGGTTTAGGCTCTTTGCTCAACCTGAATGTCACGGATGAAACAATGATTTTTCCCTTCAGTTCCTGCTTAAATATGCTATTTCTGTAGCCAAACCGGCATTCATGGTTGGTAAGAGTTTGGAATTTATGCTCTGATATGCTGAAATACGATACCGATTCAATGGTATCTTTTACCTCCACCCCATATGCACCAATATTTTGTATGGGCGAGGCTCCAACCTTTCCAGGAATAAGTGAAAGATTCTCTACACCCCAGTAGTTGCGTTTACACGCCCACTCCACAAAGCCATCCCACTCTTCACCAGCAGCTACTCTTATGCTTACGCTATCCGATGTTTCGGCTACAAGCTCAATGCCTTTAAACCAAGGGGCTATTACGTTACCCTCAAAGTTTTGGGAGAGAAGGATGTTGCTTCCTCCTCCTAGGATAAGGTTTGGTTCTGTTGAATTTAGCAGCCCCGAAAGGGATTGCAGCTCTTCTTCGGCCTCTAAAACAATTAGCCGGGAGGCTTCAGCCTCTATACCAAAGGTGTTGTATGGCCTTAGTGAGCAACTTTTAAATTCCTTCATTATTCTAATTTTGTCAAAGATAAGCATACTTTGAGAGAGGACGAAGGCGGTACGACATGCTTCTTTCGCTATATTTGGAGAAAAAAGGTGCGGAGAGCAGTAATTCTAGTTACCAACGACATTGAAGCTGACCAGCGTGTGGCAAAAATGGCGGGGAGCATTACCTCCTTAGGCTATAGCGTTACCATAGTGGGACGACGATTGCCTTCGAGCAAGAAGGCCTTTGCTTCGGCCTATTCCACTGTTCGATTTCGCCTCCCAATTAACCACGGCCCATTTTTCTACCTGAGCTACAATGTGTGGGCCTTTTTCTATTTGCTATTCCGTTGCTTTAGGGTGGTTGTGGCTTGCGATACCGATACATTACTCGCTGCAAGGGCCATGCGCTTGCTTAAACCTATTTGGCTTGTTTTTGATGCACACGAGCTGTTTACGGAGGTGCCGGAGCTGATTGCGCGGAAGCGTCGTCTTGCCCGAACGGCCTGGCGAGTGGTGGAGCGGGCATGCATTTCCGGATGTGATTTAGCAATAACGGTCTCTGACGGTGTTGCTCAGGAGTATGCTCAGCGCTATGGAAAATCGTTTACCGTTATTCGAAATCTACCAAACACATACCCGCTACCTACTGCAGTAAAGCGGCACGAACGTTTATTGGTTATCTACCAAGGGGCAATTAATATTGGGCGTGGCCTTGAAATGCTTTGTGAAAGCATGAAATTTTTGCCTGAAGCAGAGCTGTGGATTGCCGGGTCCGGTGATTTAGAGCAACAAATACAACAGGCTGCTGCTCCGTTGGTAGCCACTGGGCAGATTCGATTTCTCGGGAGAGTTGCACCCGCGAAGCTTCGCGAAATTACAGCAGAAGCAATGGTGGGCGTTTCGCTTGAGGAAGATTTTGGTTTGAGTTACCGTTACAGCCTTCCCAATAAGCTGTTTGACTACATTGCGGCTGGCATTCCTGTGCTGGTGTCGGACCTGCCTGAAATGCGGAAGATTGTGGAAGATTATGGATTGGGAATGGTGCTGAAAGAACGCACACCTCAAGCGCTTGCTACTACCTTGCGAACAATGTTGACCAATGAAGATATGCGTGCTCAATGGATAGCAAATGTAGCCAAAGCAGCAGGCGAGCTAACTTGGGATTTGGAGCAGGAGAAACTTTTTCGCGTGTGGGAAAAGAGTTGATATTGTCACCCTAAATGGAGTTATGCGGGCAGTTCCTCTTCTGGAATGTTCAAGTCTTCCGAAATACGAAACTTGGCCGGCTTACTTACAAGAAGATAGATTAGCAGCATTCCCAACAAAATGAGCGAGGTGTTTTTCCCGCTTGTAAAGTAGGCTATGGCACAAAGCTCCCCACCAAAACCTATGAGTAGAAATTTCTTTGTTAATGCTCCCTTATAAACGTTGAACTTGTCGGCTATATCCGTCTTGTGTTTTACCTCTGCAAGCGATTCCTTCATTACCGCATTTCCACCCAGAATGGATCCAATAGAGCCAATAATAGCTACGATGTCGGCAAAGTAACTAATGTAAGGGGTCAGCTGGATATGGATTTTTAGGCCAACACGAAGGCCAATAAGAATAAGCGTGGAGAGGATAACTGATAAAAAGGCTATCCAATGGATTTTCTGTAGCTGCTTCACTGCAATATATTTTTTGTCGAAGATAGCCTTTTTAACCATTCTTATGGAAAATTGTGAGAGGTTTTGTTGCATCCATAGTCCAAAAAGGACTACATTTATTTCGACCGACAATTGGCGTCGGAGAGGTTATCAGGTAGTTTCACCAACATAATTTTACGGCTATGGGAAATAATAATCCAGAATCGCTGTTCAAATTTCCTACAAATGGGAAAGGAAATCTCAAGGATTTTTCGACCGATACCACCGATGGAGTAAAGGATAAGGAGCATGCCAAGGGGTTGCTCGAAACCGATATCAATACGCTTATCGACCAGCAGGATTTACTATATGCCAGCGATCGCTATTCGGTGCTGGTCATTTTTCAGGCTATGGATGCGGCAGGTAAGGATGGTACAATTAAGCATGTAATGTCGGGTCTAAACCCACAGGGATGCCAGGTTTACAGCTTTAAGCAACCTTCGAAAGAAGAGCTCGACCACGACTTTCTGTGGCGAACATACAAGTGCTTGCCGGAACGGGGCCGTATTGGCATTTTTAACCGCTCCTACTACGAGGAGGTGCTGGTTGTAAGAGTTCACCCCGAAATTCTCCTGAAACAGCAGCTTCCCGGATTGAAGGAGCTAAAGGATATTCCCCGTGACCTTTGGCAAAATCGTTACGCCAGCTTCAACCACATGGAAAAGCACTTGGTAGAAAATGGTACCACCGTGATTAAATTTTTCCTCCATCTATCCAAAGATGAGCAGAAGCGGCGGCTGCTCGACCGGATTGATGATAAGTCGAAGCGGTGGAAATTCTCTCTTGCCGACCTTAAGGAGCGTGAGCGCTGGGACGATTACATGAACGCCTATAACGAAATGCTTCGGGAGACATCCACCGAGCTGGCCCCGTGGTATGTAATTCCCGCCGACCATAAGTGGTTTATGCGCTATGCCGTGGGAAACATTATTGCTAACAAGCTGGAGAGTCTCCAAATGGACTATCCAAAGGTGTCTGAAGATATGGAGAAGGCTCTTTTCGATGCGAAAGCAAAAATGGAGATGGAGTAACTGTCAAAATACTAGACGTATACGTAGTGTTTGAAATTAATTAACAAAAAAGTAAGCTCCAAAGGCTTGCTTTTTTTGTTGTTGATAGTATATTTGACCGACCGGTCAGTCATAAAATTTGATATCAAAAAATAAGGGAATTGTTACTATGGCACCACGTACAAAAGAGCAGCTAGATAAAATTAAGGTGGATAAGCGAACCCAGATAATGGATGCGTCTCTTAAGCTCTTTGCCGAACATGGCTACCTCAGCACTTCGGTGTCCCAAATTGCTAAGGAGGCAGGAGTGGCCAAAGGGCTAATCTACTCCTACTTCGAAAGCAAGGAGGAGATACTCCGAAGCATCACAAGAGAAGGTATAGACGATATTTTTTCTGCACTGGGAGAATCGGTAAATAAGACTTTCGTTTCTGATGAAGAGGTAATTGCCGTGATGGATCGCATTTTTGACCGAGTACTTGAGCGTGCTGAATTCTATAAGCTATACTATTCTATGTTTTTGCACCCTCACGTAATGGAGTCTTTTCAAGATGAGATGGAGGAAATTGCTGTGCGCATGGTTACTCCTTTCTTGGACTATTTTGCCTCAAAGGGATATGAAGATCCGCAAAGTGTTATCCTTTTTATCCATGCAGCGGCAGATGGGTTAATATTCAACTCCCTTTTTAATCCAGATATCTTTCAGATAGAGAAAATTAAACCGATGTTTTTCAAACTTCTAACAAAAGGAACATTATGAAAAAGCTCATTTGGGGTATGGCGGCAGCTATACTTCTACCTGCTTTTAGCATCGCTCAAACGCCAGATGCTAAAGAAATTGTGAAACGAGCAGAGGATAAAGTTTTGGGTGAGAAGTCTTCCTATAGCGAGATGTCTATGACCATAGTTCGTCCAAAGTGGGAGCGTACGCTCAAAATGAAGCTGTGGACAAAAGGGCGTGACAAGGCGCTCACCCTCATTACCTATCCGGCAAAGGAGAAGGGGCAAACCTTTCTCAAGGTTGGAAGCAACATGTGGAACTGGGTTCCCACTATAAACCGAATGATTAAAATCCCGGCGTCCATGATGTCACAGGGATGGATGGGATCTGACTATACCAACGACGATATCTTGAAGGAATCGTCGCTCACCAACGACTACAACCATACGCTGCTGGGCGAAGAGAACTATGGTGGATATAGCTGCTACAAAATAGAGATGAAACCCAAACCAGATGCCGCCGTGGTGTGGGGAAAGCTCATTAAGTGGATTTCGAAGGACGACTACCTAATGTTGAAAACTGAATACTACGACGAGGATGGTTACCTTGTAAGAACGGAAATAGGTTCGGATGTTAAGGTGATGGACAACAGAAAGGTGGCTTCGAAGTTGGAGATTATTCCTGCTGATAAACCAAACCAAAAAACGGTGGTAGTGGTGGATGTCATTAAGTTTAACATTGGCATTACCGACGAGACCTTTTCGCAACAATACATGAAAACCATAAAGTAGGCACAATGAGACAGATTGTGACACTCGCTTGGCGCAATATTTGGCGCAACAAGCGGAGAACCCTAATAACCATTGGCTCTGTATTTTTTGCCATTCTGCTGGCGCTGGTGATGCGCTCGATGCAGATTGGTTCCTACAGCCATATGATCGACAACGTAGTGCACTCCTATACAGGCCACCTACAGGTGCATGCCAAAGGCTACTGGGACGACAAGACTCTCGATAACTCCTTTGCTGCCTCCGATAGCCTAGTTCACACCATTGCGTCGGTTCCCGGTATTTCGCTGGTTGTTCCACGCCTTGAGTCCTTTGCGCTTGCCTCCTTCGACGCTAAAACCAAGGGGGTGATGGTAGTAGGGGTTGACCCGCTGTTGGAGAATAAGCTTACCAATCTTTCGCACCACGTTGTTAAGGGTAGCTGGCTTACGCCTTCCGATAGCGGAGCAGCCCTTGGAGAAACATTGGCAAAGTATCTGGGAGTAAATGTTGGCGATACGTTGGTGCTTATCAGTGTGGGGTATCAAGGTGCGAGTGCTGCCAACGTTTTTCCTGTTAATGCCATCTTGAAGTTGGCCGCTCCAGAAATGGACAACTCCTTTGTTTTTATTCCGTTGATTCAGGCTCAAGGATTCTACTCTGCCCCCGGGAGACTCACCTCCTATGCCATGCTTATTGATAATAACAGGGAACTTTCGGATGCAGCCACCACATTAAAGCACCTGCTGAATTCTCAGAAGTATGAGGTGATGACTTGGGAGCAGCTTATGGTACAGCTAATGCAGCAAATTAAGGCCGATAATGTGCAAGGGCTGTTTATGCTGGCTATATTATACATGGTGGTGGGCTTTGGCATTTTTGGAACCCTGCTCATGATGATTTCCGAGCGTCGACGTGAACTGGCAGTTATGGTGGCTGTTGGAATGAAAAAAACGAAGTTGGCAATGATTATTGCCTCTGAGGTGATGTTTATTACGCTCATTGGGTTGGTTGCCGGAGTGATAGGTGCTTTGCCCATTATTCTATACTACTACCATCACCCCATTTGGTTTACAGGCCAAACTGCGGAGGCAATGCGCAGCATGGGCTTTGACCCCATTATGCCATTTGCGCTACAAGGCGATTTCTTCGTTGCCCAAAGCATTGTCATATTCGTTATTGCTCTGGTGGCTGCGTTGTATCCCATCTTTTCCATTTTTCGCATTATTCCCTCTAAAGATTTAAGACGATAAGCCATGATACCTTCAATTGCATGGAAAAATATCTGGAGAAACCGTACCCGAAGTTTGGTGGTTATTGTAGCCATTGCGCTTGGTCTCTTCGGTGGACTATTTGCCTCCGCTTTTTTGCTCGGCATGTCCGAACAACGGGTAAGCGAGGGCATTCGCTATGAAACACCGGAGCTTAAGGTTCAGCATCCACGATTTAAGGAGAACCTAGAGCCACATTACTGTATCACCGATGCCCCCGATAAGGAGCGTGCCTTGGCAAAACTTCCGTTGGTAGTGGGGATTTCTCCTAGAGTTATTACCTCTGCCATGGTGCAAACGGCAACTACCAGCTCCGGGATAACCCTTTATGGCGTTGATCCTGCAAAGGAGAAAACGGTGTCGATGCTCTACCAAACCATTTGGGATAGCACAGCCGTTCGGAAAAACAGGCCAAGTGTGACCAACGTTGCCCAGTTTGTTGAAGATTCCTGCGGTGTGTATTTGTCCGACGGTCAGCATATTCCCATTGTTATTGGCGAAAAGTTGGCGCATAAGCTCAAGGTGAAGGTGCGCTCCAAGCTGGTGATTACCATGCAGGATTACAATGGTATGCTTACGGGGGGAGCCTTTCGCGTTGTTGGCATTTTTCGAACAAGCAATACACAGTTTGAGGAGAACAATGCTTTTGTGCTTCGGAGCGACTTATCTTCATTGATGGTATTGCCCGACAGCACCGTAAGTGAGTTGGCACTTAGGTTGGCCAACGAAAAGCAACTCAATGTGGTAGCACAACAGGTTAGCTCGCTCTTCCCGGGTCTAAAGGTATACACCTGGCGCGATAGCGACCCTCTGCTGGGCATGATAGACGGTATGATGCTGATTTCGCTAATTAGCTTCATGGTTATAATCTTGCTTGCGCTGGGTTTTGTAATTGTAAACACCATGCTCATGGTAATTCTGGAACGTGTCAGGGAACTGGGTATGCTTATGGCGGTTGGGATGAGTAAAGGACGCGTGTTTAGCATGATAATGTTCGAAACCGTGCTGCTTACCCTTACGGGAGGTGTTGTGGGCATTGCTCTGGGCTATGGAACGGTGTTGCTTACCTCACATTCTGGTATCGACCTGAGCAGCTTTTCTCAGGGGCTAAGAGCCATAGGCTACTCGCCAGTGGTTTACCCTCATATCGATATTTTCTTCCTTCTGCTGGTTACAGCGCTGGTGTTAACCACGGGACTCGTAGCCTCCATCTTTCCGGCCATAAGAGCCCTAAAGTTAAGGCCAGTGGAAGCCCTGCGACAAGATTAGTTTTTTTATTGTTGAACTCATGTTTCTTTTTAAATCCAGAATATCATGAACGTAATAGAAATTAAAGACTTAAAGAAGATATATCGGGAAACCGAAGTAGAGGTAAAGGCAGTGAACGGTATCAACCTAACCGTGGCACAGGGGGAGTTTACTGCAATTGTGGGGCCATCGGGAAGTGGTAAAACCACCCTTCTTAACCTCATAGGAGGGCTCGACACCCCCACTGAGGGCGAAGTTATGGTGGATGGAACGGCATTGAGCCACCTCTCCTCCTCGGAGCTAATCGATTTTAGGCTTCGAAACATTGGCTTTGTTTTTCAATCCTACAACCTCATTCCCGTACTTACTGCCGAGGAGAATGTGGAGTTTATTATGCATCTTCAGGGTGTAGATAAAATAAAGCGGCGTGAGCGGGCCAAGAATCTCTTGACTTCTGTGGGACTGGGGGATAGGGTAAACAGCCGTCCATCGAAGCTGTCGGGTGGACAGCAGCAGCGGGTGGCGGTGGCTAGGGCACTAGCCTCACATCCCAAGTTTGTGCTGGCCGACGAACCCACCGCCAACCTCGACTCCAAATCTACGGGAACACTCCTCGATATTATGCTAAAGCTCAACAAGGAGGAGGGGGTTACCTTTGTTTTCTCCACCCACGACCAGCGCGTGGTGCAAAAGGCTCGCCGGGTGATTACCGTGGAGGATGGAAAGGTGGTTTCCGATGTTATTACCAAGAATGGGCGAAAGGAGATGGCCGATTCGCCGGAGTGAAAATTTTTCACGTAATACTTAACCTATAAATTTTGAAAAGATGTTTTTTATGGTTCGTACCATAGTGCAGGTAGTGGGGCTTATTGTATGCTCGGCTTTCGGCTGCCTTAAGGAGATGGTCGATTGCTGTGACGACAACAATGCCGTTGATGGCAAATAATAGTGTAGGTGGTTAACGGCCACATCAATTCTTAGCTGTAATTATTTGCAATACTAAATGCCCTACGGGCAAGGAGCACATGGAATGCCATTATCAAATGTGGAATGTTTTCTCAGAGGTGGAGTTGATGAAGAAAAATTACCGCGTAGCAGTTTCAGTGTTGTAGTAACGAATGGTACTATGGATTAATTACCAGAAGGGGAGTAACACCGTAATTATTTTAATAACTATCGCAAGTGCAATTTAAATGTTGTGTGCTATGAAAGCTGGAACCTATACTCAAATGTATGTTCAATTAGTTTTCGCTGTAAAAAATAGAGATGCTAGTTTGAACAAATCCATGCGTGGTCGAGTATTCGAATATATGAGTGGAATAATCACCAAAATGAAGCACAAGTCTATAATAATTAACGGTGTATCCAACCATGTTCATCTTTTGCTAGGGTTAAATCCCACGGTTACGGTTGCCGATACGGTGCATGGCATTAAAAGAAATTCCACTTTGTTTATTAATCAAGAACGTTTATGCCCTGCAAAGTTTGAATGGCAGGAAGGATATGGGGGATTTACATATAGCCGTTCACAGCTTGATGTCGTTTATCGGTATATTCAGAATCAGGAAATTCATCACAAAAAGTTGACCTTTAAAGAGGAGTATATTCAGTTTCTGGAAAAATTTAAGATAGAATATCAAGAACAATTCCTGTTTAATTTTTGGGAAGATTGTGCAGAGGAATGATGTTGAACCCCTACGGGGTATGAGGTTCTTTCTTT
>MTLD01000642.1_pt1 | contig 10171 bp, 9 predicted proteins | sample 1982471 | NCBI WGS metagenome assembly MTLD01 (sample SAMN05712604, study PRJNA340218) | biofilm metagenome | isolation source: sample SPM anode biofilm adapted to -50 mV | place: USA | collected 2012-02-03
CCGCCTTCACACTCACAGAGCAGCCTGGTTGAGGTGCATCAGGAAATAATCACGACCAAAGAGGTTCGGTTAACATGAAAGACAACCAAAACGATATCAGCCGTTCACCCCAAATTTCTCTCAGTCAGGCAGACAAGGCATTTCTAGGGGGCATCCAGATCAATTTGCTGGAAAAGATCGAAGAGCTTGGCTCCATAACGCGTGCAGCCAAGGCGGTTGGTATCTGCTATAAAACCGCCTGGGACACAATTCACCAGATAAACTTGATGGCGGAAAAACCGTTGGTCGATCGTCAGATCGGCGGCAGAGGCGGTGGCGGGTCGTGTCTGACACCCGAGGGCAAACTGGTAATTACCCAGTTCAAAAGTATCCAGGAAGAACACCGCAAGTTTCTGGAAAACCAGGAAGAAAGACTCGGCTATACCGGAAGCGTGTTTAACTTTTTACGGAGAACATCCGCAAAAATCAGCGCGCGCAACACCTTCATCGGAATCGTTTCCTCTATTTGCAGAAGTTCCCTTTACGCCGAAGTCACCCTGGCCCTGAACGGAGGGCTTCTCCTGACGGCAGTTGTCAGCAACGCGGCCATCGACAACCTGAAACTCACCACCGGCATGGAAGCTTACGCCATCGTCAAGGCCGGTTCGGTTATTGTCGCCACCGGATTGCACACCAATGCCCGGGTCATTGGCGGAAACCTCTTCAGCGGTACCATCGCAACCATTACCCAGGGGACTGCCACCACCGAAGTGGATATCCAAACCGACGGCGGCATAATCGTCAGCGCGGATATTACCCACGGCAACTTCAGCAGCCTGGGCCTCAAAACGGGCGACTACGTTTGCGCCCTGTTCCAGGCGTCCAATGTAATTCTCGGCGTTAGCTGAGCTATTCCAGCTTCACAACTCGTTAGCTCCCACATGCACAAGGAAAAATCCCTTACTAATTCTAATTTGTTAGATTGGTTCCTCACCCCATCCCCACCCTGGCCCTCCCCTTGAAGAGGAGGGAATTGTAAGGCTCCTCCCCTTTCAAGGGGGAGGTTGGGAGGGGGATGGGGTGAGGAATGCTGCAATAACGATGTAGTGTGACAAAGCAGAATTTAAAAGAAGGATTTCTTCATCCTCCCGTCAGGCAAGCCCGCACACTCCCTCCGGTTCATCGTCAGATACGTTCATTGTTTTTTTGTGATATACTTTGTCGTACTATGCAAAGAAACAATGTTTTTATATATGTATTTTAATTACACATAAAATCAATTCCATTTTTAAGTGATATTTTTACTAATCGTTATCTACTTGAGTTTATATCGTTTTTTTGCTATCCACACAAATCGGTAGTGCTTCCATAAAAGGGAGGAAGAATATGAAATACTTAGCCGGACCTACCATGACACTCCTGCTTTTGCTTTGTTTCTGGGCGTTTCCTGCCCGGGCGGAACGGGGATTTATCCTCTTGGGCAGCACTATCGGCCCCATTGACGCGGGAATTGTGGCGGAATTGGAGGACGGTTTTGAAAATGAAACGGGAATCCGTGTGCGCCATGTCGGTGCCGGTACCGGCGAAGCCCTGGAAATAGCCAAGAAAGGGAATATCGATCTGGTAATGGTGCATGCCCGCTCTTTGGAAGAGAAGTTTGTGGGTTCCGGCTTCGGGACCGAGCGAATCCCGTTCATGTACAACGACTTTGTTATCGTTGGTCCGGCAAGTGATCCGGCCGGTATACGCGGTATGAAAACAGCGTCCGATGCGCTGCTGCGGATCGCAGGCACGGGTTCCCCGTTTGTCAGCCGCGGCGATAAATCAGGAACCCATGTGGCGGAAACGGAACTCTGGTTCAAAGCAGGAATGAAACCGGCCGGGGGCTGGTACAAGATCTATGAAAAGGGAAACGAGGGCAACAAGCCGACACTGCGCTACGCTGATAGCGTTCAGGCATAGACGTTCATGGATCGCGCCACGTATCTGTCCATGAAAAAGGAATTGACCTTGCAGGTTCTGGTGGAAGGCGATGAAGCCCTTCTGAACCGGATTTCGCTGATCCCCGTCAGTTCAAAGAAATTTCCGCAGGTCAACAGCGAAGAGAGCGCGCTCTTTGTAAAGTGGCTCACGAACCCGGCCAAAGGGCAGAAAATTGTGGAGGAATTCGGCAAAGACCGTTTCGGCGCTCCGCTTTTCTTTCCCGATTCGCGGGAATGGAAGGCCCGGCCCGCCAGATAATAAACTTCAACCCCACACCATGAAAGGAGCGTAACATGAAGAAACTCAAGATGTTGTCCCGTTTCACCGCTTTCATCGCAACCCTGGCCGTCCTGGCATGCGGACTCGCCTCCCCTGCCCTGGCAGCCTCCAAAACCATTATCCTTGCCACCACCACCAGCACTCAGGACTCCGGTCTATTGGACGTGCTGATCCCGCTTTTTGAAAAACAAACAGGTTATTTCGTCAAAACAATCGCGGTCGGCTCCGGCCAGGCCATGGCCATGGGGCAGAAGGGCGAAGCGGACGTACTGCTGGTCCACTCACCGGATGCAGAGAAAAAGTTCATGGCGGAAAAATTCGGAAGTTCCCGCAAGCTGGTCATGCACAACGACTTTGTCGTAGTAGGCCCTGCCACTGATCCCGCGAAACTGCGCGGTTCCAAAACCAGCGCCGAAGGCTTCAAGAAAATCGCCGCCGGCCATTCCCTGTTCCTCTCCCGCGGCGACAACTCCGGCACCCACGCCAAAGAGAAAGGTCTCTGGAAAGCCGCCGCCGTAACCCCCGATGGGCAGAAATGGTACCAGCAGACCGGACTCGGCATGGGTCAGACCCTCTCCGTGGCCGATGAAAAGAAAGGATACACCCTGACCGACCGCGCCACCTACCTGGCGCTGAAGAAAAACCTCAAGCTGACCATCCTGCTGGAAGGCGATGCAAAACTGCTGAACATCTACCATGTAATCGAAGTGAACACCGCCAAGTGGCCCAAGGTCAATTCGGCAGGCGCCAAGGCTTTCGCCGACTTCATGGTTTCGAAGAAAACCCAGCACGAAATCGGGAAATTCGGCACCGCCAAATTCGGCGCCCCGCTCTTCTTCCCGGATGCAGGCAGGAATCCGCAGGATTTGGGACTGTAGTTATATATCTTAATCACTCGTCCCTACAAACCACATTGATTGCTTTAACACAAAAGGCGTCCAGAAATCCGGGCGCCTTTTGTTATTATCTTTAACTATATACTCGACTTGAGGACGTCAAGCGTAACCTATTAACCGCCTTTACTTCAATCCGATAAACAAACTGTAATTTCCATTTGATTCACTTCTAGTGGCTACAAGTATGTCACTAAAATAGGAAAGTTTACCATGAAAGGTGCTATCAGAGTTAGTCAGCACTCCATTTGTCTGCGAACTGGCCGTGTCCATGGTTAAGGTTGAGATGGACGGTGGTGTAACAGCGTTGGAGCTATCCAGATAAGACAAAAAACTAAACGCGCCCGAACTAACCTGAAGTGAACCATATGCCGACAGAGCATTCGTCAACCGGTTAATACTGTAGTTTCCGTCAAGCAAGGCCATTGTCAAGGGTCTAAAAGCGGAAGTATTATTTATATTCACCAGATTCACAAACTGGTAAATTCTCAAAACATACTTGGTTCCATTTGTACCAGTTTCAGTCGCAACGATTACAGACTTATCAGCCGACATAATTCCCCTGCCGATGACAACTTTCGGCTGCGTAGCAACACTCTGGAGAGTTTCCGACACAACCCCGCTACCATCTATATTCATTAACGTAGCCTTGCTGGTTGGCATGGTTGGGGCTGAAGGAGCGGTAAACGTTGAATATTGAACTTTCCGGTCCTGGCCTATCTGCCCCGCTGCATATTCCCACTCCTGGGCGGAACCGCTGGAAACCTGGTTATACACAAAATAGCGCGCATTATTCGTCAGACTGCCGTTAAAACTACCAAACCCCTGGATATCGGCAGCACTAAACGTGATACCACTCACCTGCTTCTGCAGTATGGCTATCATCGACGAAGCACTGCTATTCACCGATGTCCCGACTATCATATCCTTATACGTGTTTGCAGCGACAACTCCCCGGAACGTGGCAGTTCCGGAAGCAACATCCAGCACCTGCCCGTTTGAATCCAGATACAAGGCCGGAAACAAAGTAGTTGGAGCGACTGTGCCTCCTGAACTGTCCAGAAAACTGTTGAATGTTACGGCTCCGTTCGCATCGACGCTCAAACTCCCGCGCATCCATTTGGCATTTGAGCCAGAAACGAGAATATTGAAATTCCAGGTGCCTGTCAGGTCCGACTGACTGAAGGAACGGGAAGCAGAAGGCATGGCAGCCGCCTGGTTCGACTCGGCGCTTTCGCTGTTGGCATTGATGGACGTCACCACGAAATAATAGGTGGTGCCGTTTGTTAACCCGGTTACGGTAGCTGTAGTGCTTGGTGTACTAGTGAATTTTGTACCGGTACTCTTGGTTACGCCCGGATTTGTGGAATAATAGACAACATACTCCTTCGCATTGGTGGCAGTTGCCCAACTGAGCGCCACTTGATTATTTCCGGCTGTTGCCGTTAAACCGGCCGTAGCAGTTGGTGCTCCGGGATCGTATCGAGTCGTCGAACCTCCGCATCCCCAAAGCGATAACCCGAGAACAATAACCCAAAGCCCCCCTAATACCATGTGCAAACACTGTTTCTTCACGAGACTACCTCCATGACTTTCTCCGCGATTTTCGTTGTGAAAATGCTTCAAAAAACTTTTCCGCCCCTTCATTTGCCCTGCCTTCGATATACAACGGCATGGCAATGCAATTCGAAGCTCAAGCCTTTGTTATATAAAAGTTTTTTTAATATTTGGATCCACCATTTTTTTGAGCGTGCACTATAAACATGTCGTACGTTATATACAACTGTAAAGTTCGTCTTTGCACACAAAAAAATCACAAGGAAGTCTTAATAAAAATAAAGCTAAATAAATAGAAAATAATGCTTTTATCGGTTTACATCGTTATTGATAATAATATATAACAAACGCCTGTTTTCAAGGGCTCAATGTCGAGATATACTTGAAATTCCTGTCTTAGAGTTGAATCGCACCCTTAGGGAGGGCAAATATCATGAAGAATAAAACCAAATTATGGGCAAACGTTGTTATTGTTTCTTGCGGCTTGGCTTTTCCCTCTTATGCTGCGTTGGCTGCCCAGCAACCAAATGAAGACACGGATACGTATGACCTCGGCGAAATCGTCGTATCGGGAAAAAACGAGGGTGTCCAGGCTGCAGAAACGATTCATACGGTTACTGCCGAAGACATCAAGAGCATGAATGCACGGACCCTGGACCAGGCCATATCCCTCCTGCCGGGCGTCAACATCAGAGTGGGCGCGGAAGGCGTTCCCCGCATCGATGTGAGAGGGTTCCGCACCAGACATGTCCTCCTCCTGCTTGATGGCATTCCCCTAAACTCCGCTCTTGACGCGCAATTCGACCCCACTATCATTTCGACTGAAAACATCGCCACGATTAAAATGACCACCGGCGCAAGTTCGGTGCTCTACGGCCAGGGCGGCCTGGGTGGCGTTATCAACATTATTACCAAGAAAGCTGCGAAAAATTTCAGCGGGTCATTTTCCGCCGAAACCGGCGACCATGAATCCTATCTGGGGAGAGCGAGCATAGCGGGCAAAAAGGATAAATTCGATTTCTTCATAAGCGGCAGTTCCACCAGGGTTGATGGTTTTCCCCTCTCCGACGACTTTAACCGCACAGCGCTGCAAAGCGGAGATTACCGGACCAACAGCGACAAAGAACGGAACAATGTTCTTGGCACAATCGGATTCACCCCCACCAAGGATTTGTCCCTGGGATTCACCTTTAATTACACGTCGGGCAAATACGGAAAACCTGCCAGTGTGATCAACGCGTCCAACCTTGACCCATTCGCCTCTACGCCAAAGTATGAACGAATAGACGGCTATGAAGGACTCTCGTTTCAACTGGCCGCCGACTACCAGATTACCGAGAAAGCGAGCCTGAGGGGATGGCTGTTTCACAACCAGATGCATCAAAGAGACAACCTGTACGACAATATAAATTTCAACTCGTTTAATACGAACGGATCATTCCGGGAGAAAGTCAATACGAACATTGAGGGAGTGTCATTACAGCCCAAATATGATTTCGGCGATGCCGGCGTGCTGACCTTTTCACTGTACAACGAGTGGGACCGTTGGAGAAACAGTGGTACGATAACCGGGAGCGCGACTGGCGCGAACACAGCCAGGGATTTTTCCATTCACACCATCGCGGGCGAATATGAAATTTCCCCTTTGCCGGGCTTGGGTCTTGTCGCAGGCTACGGCCATCACTGGCAGGTGCGGAACGAGTCAAAAGACAATGATTTCAGTGTCAATGCCGGTATCCATTACGATATCCTCAAAGATACCCGCCTGAAATTCTCCTTTAACAGGAATATCCGTTTCCCCTCCCTGGGAGACCTGTATGATCTTACCAACGGCAACCCGAATCTGTCCGCCGAACGGTCGTACACCTATGAAGGCGGAATAGAACAGAAGCTGCCGTTCAACAGCCAGGTAAGCATAACCGGCTTTCATACCATTGCCAAAAACCTCATCCAGAACGACCAGGCAACCAGCAAAAACGTAAATCTGGCGGAAGTGGATTACGATGGCTTTGAAATCGCAGGAGCTACACAATTCATAAAAAACTTTCTTTTCCGGGCTTCCTATACTTACCTGGATTCAAAGGACAAATCACGTGCCGATAGAGACCAGTTGCAGTACACTCCCAGGGACAGGGTAACCCTGGAAGCAAAATATGACTTCGACTGCGGATTCACACCTTATGCATCTTTCCTGTACGTGGGGAATCAGACATTTTACACCAAAAACAATATTTCCCCTGTTCAGCAGCTCGGTTTGAAAGACTATGTCGTGACCAATGTCAAGTTGAGCCAGCGACTATTCGACAACGCGCTGACCCTCTATGTCGGCGTCAACAATCTTTTCGACGAAAACTACGAAACGAGCTACGGTTTTCCCCAGGCAGGGCGTTTCGTCTATGGCGGTATCGAATTCAAGATCTGACCGTTTCCACATGAAGATTCCCATACATGCTTCAGGTACATAACCTTTCCTATACCTATCCGGATGAGCAGACCCCCGCATTGACGGGGGTCTCTCTCGTTGTCCGCCCCGGAGAATGCATCTGCATCACCGGCCACTCCGGTTGCGGCAAAACGACGCTCCTGCTGGCGATCAAGGGATTGCTTCATGACGGGTCCACGACAGGCGAGATAACCATCGATCTTCCCGGCAATCTTGCCTTGCCCCACCGCGACAAGGTCGGCATCGTGTTCCAGAATGCCGAGACCCAGATCCTCTGCACAACGGTAGCCGAGGAAATCGCCTTTGGTCCTGAAAACCTGTGCGTTCCGCCCGGCGAAATACTTCAACGGATCAGACAGGCCCTGGCAGCGGTCAAATTGACCGGTTTCGAGCAGAGAAACGTCGAACGCCTCTCTGCCGGACAGAAACACCGACTGGCCATCGCCTCGGTCCTCTCCATGCATCCCTGCGTATTGTTGCTGGATGAACCGACGTCCCAACTGGATGGGGACTCAAAAGCCGAGTTGGTTCAGGTGTTGAAATCACTCAAGGAAAGCGGTTATACACTGCTGATTACCGAACACAACCTGGAGCCTTTCGCACCTGTTGCCGACCGTTATCTCCTGATGGAAAAAGGCCGGATCACGCAGGAATCAACGCACATCCCGGTTGATTTCGGCAAACCCGGCAAAACCGCATACGGAGCGGCCGATTGGGGAACCGACAACGGGAAACCGCCTGCCATCAGCGCCGACAAGGTCTGTTTGTCCTATCCGGATGCGGGCGCCATTCTGCATGATTTTTCGCTTCAGGTTCAGACCGGAGAGCGCATCCACCTGTCCGGCCGGAACGGTACGGGGAAGTCCAGCCTGCTGCGTTGCCTGGCAGGCGTAACAAGGCCTGACTCCGGGTCGATACGAGTGGCCGGAGTTACCCTTCCCGGACAAACGAACCTTGTTGGAAAAGTAGGTTATCTTTTTCAGAATCCGCAACGGCAACTCTTCGAAAACACGGTTTATGAAGAGGTTGCGTTTTCACTCAAAAGACTCCGCTTGCCTGCGAATGAAATCAAGCGGCTTGTCTCGAAAGCATTGGCGGCCTGCGAGGCAGAGCATTTGAGCGAAAGACTGCCCCTGTCCTTGAGTTTCGGGGAACAGCATCGGGTGGCCCTGGCATCGGTGCTTGCCCCGCAACCAGAAGTTTTGTTGCTGGATGAGCCATTTTCCGGTTTGGATCTCGGCCAGCGATACCGTTTTTTGAAGATTCTCGCCAACCTGCGGGAAACATACTCCGCCACCGTCCTGATCGCATCGCACGACCCCCTGCCCGATCCCTGCTGGGCTGATCGTAGTATTTCCCTGGAGAACGGCGCAATTGCCCAAAACTGACCGCCCAAACAAACGCCGAAGAATGCACGCCAGCGATTACGGTTGCCAGTACCGGTCAATCGATTCACCGGTCCACCGGCTGGGCTCCGGTTGGAAGCTGCTTTTGGGAACAGTTCTCGGCGTAGCCGCCATTGCTGCACAAACACCCTGGTCGTTGGCCGTGGTGATGGCGCTGAATGCCGTGTACTATTTCTGCGCCCGTCTGACCCTTTCCGACCTGTGGCATGACACGCGCTACCTGCTGGTGCAAGCGTTCATCGTGATCGGACTGTATGCGGCGCGTTATGGTGTTCCTGAAGGTTTGTGGCCGGGACTGCGCATAGCCTTGCAGATTTTTCTGTTCTTTATCCCCGGAATTGTTTTTTTGCGTACAACCCAGGCATCCCGGATGATGAAGGAACTCAGCAAGGTTATTCCCTATCGTCTCTCCTTTCTCATTTATACCAGCTTACGGTTCGTGCCTATCTTTGCGCGGGAAATCCATGAAATAAAAATGGCCCAGCAACTGCGGGGCGCACGCCTGACGCCCAAAGACCTGCTCAACCCCGGCAACTGGAAGGATGTGTTTCATTGCCTGATGATCCCGCTATTGGTACGCGCGTTGAAGATTGCGGATGAAGCATCCCTGTCGGCGGAAGCGAGGGGTTTCGGCCGGGGAACGGAACGAACCTATTTCAATCCACTGACACTGGGCGCATCCATACCAGACGATGATTGCAAACAATAAAGAATATCTGTTCATAACCAAGGAGAACAACAGATGAAAAGTGATCAAAGCTTTCTCTGGGGACGTTTCACGCTTCGGGAGGCGCTGCTGCTCGGTTTCTGCGCGACGTTCATCGTGCTGACGCGGGCAGCCTTGCGCATTCATTTTTCCCTGCCCGGCCATTCGATGTTTTTTCTGATTTTTTTCCTGCTTATGGCGCGGGGGTGCGTACCCAAAATCGGAGCGGCAACGCTGGTGGGAATCATTTCGGGGCTGGTCTGCATGTTGCTCGGCATGACAAAAATGGGACCACTGATCGTAGCCAATTTCATACTCCCGGCGCTCTTTATCGATATTGCCGGAGCCGTTTATCCGGCTTTGCCGAGAAGTTATGTCGCCTGTCTGCTTGCCGGCATACTTGCGTCGGTCACCAAAGCACTATCGGGGATAGGAATGGACCTGCTGCTTGGGATTGAAACAGAGATCATCGTGCAGCACATTTTACTGACATCGGCAGGCAGCGCCCTTTTCGGCGCTGCGGGATCACTGCTGGTTCCCAGCGTCATTCGACGGCTCCAGGCCAATAAACTGATTCCGTCGCTCAAGTGATTGTTTTGAAAATCAAAGAAGCGCTGATCCACAGCCGAGCAAATAAATAGTACTCCCCCCTTTGAAAAAGGGGGGCCGGGGGGGATTTTTCGACGTTGGCATCTACTGCAAATCCCCCTAAATCCCCCTTTTACAAAGGGGGACTTTCCATGGCAACAAATCAGGCTGAAGATCAACACTAATCGGATTTGAAAATATATAATTGCATTTCGTACTACCCCAGCCAATAGTATCCATATGAGCCTCTCGCAAAACTCCTGGAAATCGGCTCTCCCTCCCTTGACGGGAGGGGGTTGGGGGGTGGGTGAAGGTGCACCATGCAGATATCATGGCA
>MTLD01002013.1_pt1 | contig 10157 bp, 8 predicted proteins | sample 1982471 | NCBI WGS metagenome assembly MTLD01 (sample SAMN05712604, study PRJNA340218) | biofilm metagenome | isolation source: sample SPM anode biofilm adapted to -50 mV | place: USA | collected 2012-02-03
TACGGCTTTTCCCCTGGTTCAGGGCGTATTCAACCGCCGCCGCCAGATTGACGCTGACCGCCGAAGTCCACTCGCCGACTTTGCGGAAATGTGGCACCACGCAACCACAGTTGCTCCAGTCCCGCGCATCTTCCGGCGACAGTCCCGCCGCTACCAGCATGGCCGAACCGACCCGGTCGTTATGCACGGCCGGGAAGCCAGTGCCAGCGCTGATGAGGCGGCACACCGCCAGCATAAACTCGTCCGGGCTATCCGGGTGGATTCGCACGCTCAGGCCGGGCTGATGGGTTTTCACATTTGCCGTCGCCTGCAGGCACATATACGACAGCTCGTTGGTCGCGTCCCGGCCGTCCCGCGTCCGACCGCCCACGGTCAGATTCTGGAAGGAATTGTAGCCGGCGAAGAATTTGGCGGTATTGCTGGAAATGGCCCAAACCCACTCCGACAATTTGATCCACAGCGCCTCGATCAATTCCTGCGCCTGTTCCTTGGTCAATAGGCCCTTCTCGATGTCGGCGGCGAAATACGGATGCATGTATTGGTCGAACCGGCCCAGGTTGAGCGCCAGTGAGTTCTCGGACAAGATGGATCCCAACTGGGTGAACCATACCATCTGGATCGCCTCATAAAAGGTAGTCGGCGGCTGTTCCGGCACCCGGCGGCAATTCCGGGCAATCGCCTGTAGTTCCGCCTTGCGTCCAGCATCCCGCTCCGTCCGGGCCAATTGCTCCGCCTGGTCGGCATAGCGGTTCGCCAGCGTGATGATTCCTTCCGAAAGCAGCACCGCCGCCCGGTAAAAATTAATCTTCTCCAACGCTTCGACGGTGACCGGCTCCAGCTCCGCCAAATGCGCCAGCGCCTCCGCCCGAAGCCCGCCGAAACCTTTCTTGAAGATGACGTCCTGATAGTCGGCGGTGACTTCGCCGACCGCGTTGCGCCATTTGGAATCGTTGTCGATGATGCCGGTATCCACCAGGATATTGGCGGTTTCAGGATTCAGCCGTGACAGGAAGGTTTCCTCCAGCGACTTGCCCTGCCAATACGGAAACACCTCGTTGCGCAACGTGCGTTTGGTGATGTCGTCGATGCAGTACGGGTCCTGGCTGCGGCTGGCGAAGGAATCCATCTCCTTGTCCACCCATTGCCAGGAATACTCCGGACAGACGATCCCGCACTTGCGGAATTCGCCGATCGCCCCGACGATCAGCTCGTGATCGAAAATCGTCGCCGGAATGGTTTCGCAGACCGCCTTGAAAGCTTTCGCCCGGCGGATGATCACGGCTTCGCCCTCGGTTTGCTTGTGCGAAGCCGTAAAGGCCAAGGCCCGTTTCACACTGATGGACGGTTTCAAATCAATGTAGGTTTTTTTGAATTCGGTAATTCGCTGTGTGGACATGAGAGATGCCTCCTTTTGTTTTCACGCCCCGTTTCGACGGGGCCGATTCATCCCGCAATAATTTTCGATTTTCGAAAATCTTGCCGATCATTACTCGTTGAATTCGTTTTTTGACCACTCCATGACATTTCAATTGTTATTAGCGTTCCAGATACCGGCTCAAATTTTTCTTGGCGTCGGTCATATGCTTGCGCAAAACTTTCTGCGCCGCCTTGACGTCGCCTTTCCCGCAGGCTTCCAGCAAGAGCCGGTGTTCCGCCTGCGATTTTTCCTGATGATGCAGCGCCGACAAATACAGTCGCATATAGCGCTCCACATTGTTGTGCATGGTCTGGATGAGTGACAGCAGCTTCGGCCGGTTGGCCGCCCGGTACAAGGTTTCATGGAACTGCCAGTTCAGGGAGCTCCAGCGCTGGCCCTGACTTTCGCCGTCGGCTTCCTGCAACAGTTCCGTCGCCACCGCCAGCTCCGCTTCGTTCAGATTGGGGATCGCCAGTTCCAACGCGCCCAGTTCCAGATACAGGCGGATGTCGAAGATCTCCTGCGCCTCGGCGGCGGACAGCTCGCTCACCACCGCGCCCCGGTTCGGGAAAAATTTGACGAGTCCTTCCGCCTCCAGGCTCTTCAATGCTTCCCGCAGAGCGCTCATGCTGACGTTGAACTTCGACGCCAGTTCCTCCTGTTTCAGCTGAAAGCCGCCCGGGAATTCGCCGGACAGGATGGCCTCGCGCAAACTGTGCATGATCATTCCCGGCAGGGTACAGTATGAAGTTTGAATCTGGGTTTTAAAATTGTACTGTTTCATACTCTCACTATAGCTGTTATTTTTAGTCTTGTAAATTCGATTTTCGAATGTATACAAAATTTCGTTGGCCGCAAGATTCTCCAATTGCTTACGCAATAAAGGTTATGCACCCGTCAGTATTCATTGAACATGCGTTGTATTTCCTGCACGTCATCGGTTATGGTCAGCGCCAGCATCAGCAGTACACGCGCCTTTTGAACGTTATGCAACATGGCGGATACGAAACCGGCTCGCGTGAACTGTCCAGTCGGCGTCACAAGGCCCGAGCCCACTCTCGAAGCGACAACGACTGCCACCCCTTTTTGGCGGGCTTCCTTAAGGCTGTTCATTGTCGCTTCGGACATGTTGGCGTGCCCCATGCCAGCATTGACGATCCCCCGGGCGCCCGCCGCGATAGAGGCATCGATCAGCAGTCCGTCGGATCCAAGTGTCGCGTAATTCACGTCCACGCGAGGCAGATCCGTTACCGACGATACGTCAAATTCTGTTTGATATGTATGTTTTTGCAACGGCCCCGCCAGAAAGAAAGGCCGGAAATTTTGCATATGACCGAGATAGCCGGTATCAGGACATGTAAAAGCAGCCACATTGGTGGTGTTTGCTTTGGTTACGCCAAACGCGCCGCTGATTTGTTGGTTCAGGCAAACCATGACTCCTTTGGCACGAGCCTCGGGACTCGCCGCCAATGCAACGGCATTGGCCAGATTGATCGGTCCATCGGCACTCAGTCCGGTTGCCGGCAACATGGAACCGACCAATACGACCGGTTTGTCGCTCTTTACAACCAAATGCAAAAAATATGCCGTCTCCTCCAGCGTATCAGTGCCGTGAGTGATCACCACGCCGTCCACTGCTGCCGACGCGAGCAGTTCATTCGTATGTTTCGCCAGGCTCAGCCAGTTTTCCAGGCTGAGCTTGGAACTACCGATGTTGCATACCTGTTCACTGGTGATATTTGCAAAGGTTTCCAGTTCAGGAACGGCATCGATGAGATGTTGGACGTCCACCGGCTGCATTCCCGTGCTGCGTCCGTAATCGGTCAACATCATGCTGTTTGCGCCACGACTGGCGATGGTGCCGCCGGTGGCCAGAACAACAATATTCGGCTTGACGTTTTCTTCTTTATGTGCCGCGGCAACCTTTGCGGTCCGGCCGAAAGCAAAACACACCACAAATGCTAACAAAAATATCAGGGCTTGATTCAACAGCATTCACCTTGCTATCTGTATTTTTCACTGCTTGTTTCACGGTTTTTCGTGCGGCTTGCCAAAAAATCTTATATGCGGATATATCCACGTCCGTTACGGATTTCGATCTTCGTGCCAAATTCCTCCGAAAGCCCGGCCAACTCGGTCAGAATTCTTTCGCCATCTTCTTGTGAAGCCAGTTCCGGCCTCCCTTTTAAGGACCTTTTTCGATTGAATCCGAGAGTAATCGGAATGAGTTCCACAGATTCGATCTCGCCATTGTCCTCCACCTGAAACGATGCCATGACCGATTCGAACACCTTTCGGTTTGCGGCCAATCCCTTTGTCCCGTTTTTGCTTCGCGCATCGAACCCGTCTGAAGGAGTGTGAGTGGAATCCAGACCATAGATGTCAAAGAACTCCGCCGGCTGCCGTTCAACGGAATCGTTCTGAATGATAAAATCGCCGAGACTATAGAAGATCGGGTGATGTTTATAAACCTCAAACCCGCGCAGAATATGGGGGCCATGACCCAGATACGCATGGGCGCCGCTGTCGATGCACAGACGCGCAAAATCTCGGGCGAAGTCGCTGGAAATGTCCTTGGTTGCTCCCTTAAACTCATGAACGTGGTGGCTTACGAGAACAACATCAGCCTGCCTTTTCGCCTCAAGAATCGCTTTTGCGATCCGGTTCGCATCCTTTTTATGGCACGTAGTGACCGAACCGGCATCCCCTGCTTCAAAGCGGATAGTACCGATAGCGAATCCCTCTTCCGGTTTGGCGAAGCCTTCGCCTTCCAGTTGCAGGCGCCGGGCATTGACATCCGTTTTGCCCACGATGGCTTGGAGAGTGTCAATGTCTTCCTGCGGCAAATAGTGAACCGCGTTAAACCGCAGCATGTTGATCCCGGGCCGCCCTTTGACGTCCGGTCGTTGTTCGCCCGCAATATGCCAATCTTTACCGCTTGAACAGACACTGATTAACGCGACTCGGCCCTCGGGCGTTTCGAGGTATTTGGGTTGCCCGGCCTCGGCCATGTTGTTTCCAATCCCGGCGTAAATGCAGCCGGCATGATCCAGATGTTGCATGGTGGTCAAAAGTCCGTCATGCCCCCAGTCGAGGGAATGGTTCGTCGCGCAGGCATACAAATTGAACCCTAGCCAGTTCAAGTCCTGAATGATTGGTGGGCGAGCCGCAACCCAGGTCCCCCCGCTGACCGCCGCAGGAGATACTTCAAAATCATGGATCAGCAATTCAAAATTCGTAAACCGCACATCGAATTTTTCCAATATGGCTTTCAGTTTCAGGCACCGTTCATCATTGCGCGGCAATCTTTGCGTAAGCAGGGAGTCGCCTGTCGCGACGACCGAAATTGGCATTACACTACCTCCGTGTTGATACGGTCTACATGTTAACAGATTTCAGCCATTTGCAACGTCCGTTTCGCACTCCACTTTCCGGCGCGCCCCATCATCCGGCATTTTTCAAGCTTCCCGCTTCATCGGTCGTGGGGAAAGGGCCGAACTTGCGGCAAATTGACGCCATAGTAGACGCTGACTAGGCGAATGGTCACCACAATGAGAAATGCCGGATACAGCGCCTGCCCATCCGGCATGACCAGCTGCAGCCCATAGAACGCCAAGGCGCCGATGCCGGCGGCTACTGCGTAAATTTCCTTGTGGAACACCAACGGGATTTCCCGGATGAAAATGTCCCGCAGCACTCCGCCGCCGATGCCGGTCGTCACTCCCAAAGCAATGACCAATAGCAGATTGTCATGCACCAGTGCCAGGCTGGCGCCGGTGACCGTAAATGCGCCCAGACCGATCGCGTCGCATATCGTCAGCATCGTTTTTTGCCGGGCGACCGGTATGACGTAAAACGAAACGACCACCGCCACTGCCAGGCTCAACAAAATGAACGTCGGATTGCGAAACGCCAGCGGCGGCGTATTGCCCAGCAAAACGTCCCGGATCATCCCGCCGCCCACTGCAGTGGTGACCGCCAGCATGGCTACGCCGAAAATATCCAGGCGTTTTTTGATCGCCACCAATGAACCCGCCACCGCGAACGCAATGGTGCCGGCGATCTCAAGTATTTGCCACAACAACCCGTGCGCCTCCTCTCTTCCCTAGTCTGTTTATTTATTATAGCAGAGAAGCGCGCCGTGAAAAATCGTTGAATTGCTGCAACCCGCGAAAAGTGCTGGTTCGAAGTAGGCCGGTCCGTTTCCGTCATGATTTCGGCCCGGACCGGCCCCATTGCATCTATTTTTTCTCGGTAAGAAAGATAATCCGCGCCATGGCAATGCCGCCAGCGATAATGAAGATCGACAGCAACGACCCCGGCAGGCCGAGCTTCGGTGCGATAAAGGTGATCGCCAGGCCCAGGATGATTGTCAGAACCCCGATCTTGAAATGCTTGCGCGACAGTTCCGCGTAAACCGCTCCGAACACCGCCGGCAAAATGAACCCGAACGCCTTGGTCACAAACTTCGGCACCATTGGCATGATCGCCGAGCCAATAAACGTGAACACTGTCAGAATCGCCACCGATACGAATACCGACGCCGCAATGCCGATCGTCGCCATCACGTCGCCCTCCGGCGTCCCCGGTTCGGCGCCCGCCGCCCGTTGCGCCATCGTCGCCGCCGGCACCCGGATGTCGGCCACGTTGCCGCAAACCCAGCTAATATAGGAACCACCCACGCCCAACATCGGATAAAACGATAGCGGTTGCACGATCCAGCTGATCCCGAACGCGCTCAGCGCCACCGCGTATATCTGCAGCAAATCCGTAACCTGCGGCATCACGCCGACCACACCGGCCAGATACAACGCCGGCACAAAATTGGCGATCAAACCGGCAATAATGGTAAAAGTTCCGATCCGAGCCGACTGCGATGAAAAATCATAACTGTTTTCCATGTCGATCCTCCTCAATCCGTCTTGTTTTTGAGAATATCAGGAAACGAGGCCATCAGAAGAAGTAAGCCGCCGCGAACATGCCGATCAGCATGGCGATCCCGAGTGCCGGTTCTTGCAGCCGGGGATATTTTCCGGCGTATTTAGAAATCAAAAACATCGAGACAAAGGATACAATCCCGGCGAAAAACTGTCCGCCGCCCCGGATCAGGGCCGGGCTCCACAACGAAGCGAACAGGCCGATCGCCGCGCCGGTCATGATCAGTTTCACCCAGGCCGGATTGTATTTTTGGTTCATTTTGCTGATGGCCGAACTCATCCGTTTGACGAAGATCAACGACACCAGCATCCAGCCGGCGTTGTTCAGGGCCATGCCCCAGATGGCGTAACTGAAGGCTTTCAGATCAAATGCCGCCGAACGCATGTCCACGCCGATGACTTTGGTCGCCAACGCCGACATGGCCAGCTCGGTGCGGGCCGCGCCGATGTCGTTCATCCGCATCCAGGTCGTCGGGCCGCCCAATACCGCCAGCAACGCCAGCAGAATCACCACCGGCCCCAACGACGGTCCAATCGCGGTAATCATCGCCGCCCGCATCCCCTTGACACAGGAGCCGCGCTCCATTCCCAGCTTGTCTGCCGCTCTGAACCCTTCCCTCAGGAACAATGCGCTTTGGATAACCACCACGATGACCATTACACTGGACGCCAACCACATTCCCGGACTGTTCATCACTGTTTGCAGATTCATAGTGACCCTCCTCCTTGTTTGATCTACTCGACATTGTCCTCAGCCGTCCCTGGCATTGTGTCACTCGGTCCGACCGAGCACCCGGCCCTGATAAACCTTTTGGTGACCCCCTTTGTCGACCGCCACCCGTCCGTTGACAATCACGGCGTCGATCCCGGTCGAATATTGTTTGGGGTCGCTATAAGTCGCTTGATCTTGCACTCGTTCCGGATCGAAAATTACGAGGTCCGCAAAGCACCCCTGCTGGACGAGGCCGCGGCCACCCAGACCGAGACGTCGCGCCGGCCGGTCGGTCATCTTGTGGATGGCGTCCTCCAGCGTCAACGCTTTCAGTTCCCGGACATAGCGGGCCAGCAGGCGGGTCGGCGTGCCGAAGGAGCGGGGATGCGGCTTGCCGTAGGCCAGGATGCCTTCCGCCGACAGACTCATGGCGTCCGAACCGATCATCGCCTGCGGTTGCTGCAGGAATGTAATGACGTCCTCTTCCTTCATGGCGTAATAGTTCATCTGTACCCGGCCATTCTCCGCAATCAGCAAGTCGAACGCCGCATCATAGGGATCTTTGCCTTGCAGTTCGGCGATTTCCGTGATGAATTTCCCTTCCAGCTCTTTGTTTTCGTCGCTGCGCACCGACGACACAAAGAACTTCTGCCAGCCACCGGCCGATTTGACGAAGTTTTGCCAACCCGGCAGTCCATCGGCGATTTCTTGCCGCCACCGGATTCGGATCGTCGGATCGCCCAGCCTTTGGATCATTTTTTCCACGCCACCTTCGAAAATCCAGGGTGGCATGCAGGCGGACAATGAAGTCAACCCTGCCGTATAGGGATATAGGTCATATGATACTTCGATGCCTTCACGCTCGGCCTTCGCCAGCCGTTCCAACACCAAGTCGGTCTTGCCCAGCATGTTTTGGCTCAACAGTTTCAGATGCGAAATGTGGACCGGCACGCCGCCGGCTGCGCCGATCCGCAGCGCCTCGTCGATGGCGTCCATGATCCCGTCGCTTTCGGTGCGCATGTGCGTGCAATAAATCCCCTTGTAGGGCCGAATCATCTTACAAAGCTCGCCGATCTCTTCCGTCGAGGAATACTCGCCCGGCAGATACACCAGCCCGCTGCTCAGGCCGAGGGCGCCTTCGGCCATCGACGTGTCGACGAGCCGCTGCATTTCCTTCAGTTCTTGCGCCGTTGGATTTCCCTTGGCAAATCCCATCACGGCGATCCGGACCACGCCCTGCCCGAGGAGGGGTGCGATGTTCAGCGCCGGCGGGTTGGTTTTAACATATTCCAAATACTCGCGGAAACTGGTCCAGGGCAGCTCGATTTTCACCGGAATCGATCCGATCAGACGGGTTCCCAGATAGTCGATCAACTGCCCCCGATTCTCCTCGCGGATCGGCGCCGGACCGATCCCGCAGTTGCCGATGACTTCCGTGGTAACGCCGCTGTGAATCTTGCTGTTGGCGTTGCGGTCATACACGACGGACAGGTCGGAATGCGTGTGCATGTCGATGAAACCGGGGGCGACCACCTGGCCGCCGGCATCTATGGTTTGACCGCTTTCCCTGTCGCGAAGGTCGCCGATGGCCGCGATCCGGTCGCCGACGATGCCTATATCGCCTGCATACGCCGCCTGGCCGCTGCCGTCGACGATGCGCCCGTTGAGGATCTTCAAATCAAACACGATTCGCTTCACGCTCCTTCATAATATAGTAATTCCCTTTGCGTTAGACTTTCGCTTCCGCAAGCCGTCGATAGTTTTGCAGTCTTTCCGCTGCATCCCGTTCGGTCTTGGCGTACAGCTCCTCCGCCAGTCCCGGGAATTGCTTTTGCAGCGAGGCAAAGCGAACTTCGCCCATCAAAAAGTCGCGGAAATTCGATGTTGGTTCTTTGGAATCCAAACTGAAGGGATTAGCTCCCCGTTCTTTCAGTTCGGGGTTATAACGATAAAGCGCCCAATAACCGGATTCCACCGCCCGTTTTGCTTCGGCCTGGCTGCAGCCCATACCCGCTTTCAAGCCGTGATTGATGCATGGCGAATAGGCAATCACCAGCGACGGTCCCGGATAGGCTTCCGCTTCGGCAATGGCTTTCAGCGTCTGGGCTTTATCCGCGCCCATGGCGATTTGCGCGACGTAGACATATCCGTAGCTCATGGCGATCATGCCCAAGTCTTTCTTCTTGGTCTTCTTGCCGCTGGCGGCGAATTTGGCGATGGCGGCGGTCGGCGTTGCTTTCGAGGACTGTCCGCCGGTGTTGGAGTAAACCTCGGTGTCAAAGACCAATACGTTGATGTCTTCCCCGGACGCCAGCACATGATCCAATCCGCCGAAGCCGATGTCATACGCCCAGCCGTCGCCGCCAAACAGCCATTGGGAACGTTTGGCGAGGAAATCGCGGTTTTGGTAGATGTCCGCCAGCAACGGCGCTTTGTCCTTCAGCGGTTTCAATGCGGCAAGTAGCCGTTCCGCACGTTTTCGGGCATCGTTTCCTTGCTCCAGATGATTCAGCCAATCCTCGGCCGCCTGCTGGAACTCTTCGCCCAAGTTCATTGCCAGCGCTTGCGTGATTTTTTGGGCCAACTGTTTACGCAACTGCTTCACGCCGAGCATCATCCCCAGTCCATATTCGGCGTTGTCCTCAAACAGCGAGTTGCCCCAGGCCGGACCATGACCGAGATGATTCGTGGTGTAGGGAATGGACGGCGTACTGCCGGCCCAAACCGATGAACAGCCAGTGGCGTTGGCAACCATCAGTCGGTCGCCGAACAGCTGGGTCACCAGCTTGGCGTAACCGGTTTCCAGGCAGCCTGCGCAAGCGCCGGAAAACTCCAGCAACGGTTGCTCGAACTGGCTGCCTTTGACCGTCAGCGGATTAAAGGGATTTTGCTTTGGTTTTAGACCAATGGCGTAATCCCACAACGCGTCTTGTCCCTGTTGGCTGTCCAGCGGCTTCATGACCAGGGCTTTCTCTTTGGCCGGGCGAACCTCCACGCAATTGCCGCACCCGGTGCAATCGTTGACGGAGATGGCCATTCGGAACTGCAGCTCTTTGCTGCCAACCGCCGGTTTGACTTCAAACCCGGCCGG
>MTLD01003855.1_pt3 | contig 10155 bp, 14 predicted proteins | sample 1982471 | NCBI WGS metagenome assembly MTLD01 (sample SAMN05712604, study PRJNA340218) | biofilm metagenome | isolation source: sample SPM anode biofilm adapted to -50 mV | place: USA | collected 2012-02-03
GCGGATGCGGATCGATCTGGAGGGGCGCGAGGTGACGCTCGACCTGACGACGTACCGGCACATCGACCACGCCTACGCGGTCACCATACAGAAGAGCCAGGGGGCGACCTTGGAGCACTCCATCCTGTACGCGCCGGTGCAGCCGGATGGAACTTGTGCCGGGAGGCGGGCACGGCGAGAGCTACGGGCGGATGAGCTACAACGCGCTGAACGTCGCCGTCACCCGGGCACATTTCGGGACCCGCGTCTTCACCAACTCCGTCGATGATCTTGAGCGGTCGGTGGAGTCGGTCGACGGCAAGAGTTCGACGCTAGGTAAAGCGAAGGAACCGGAACGGCAGATCACGCACGCGCAGCAAAGAGGCAGCACCGAACCGGCGCACGATCTGCAAAGGAGCATCGGCGAACTGGAGCTGGTCATGCTGAAGCGGGGGGACGGGGTGCGCAGGGCTCCAACGCTCGAGCATGTCATCCCGCTTGTACGTGCTCCGGGACTCAAAATTCCTGAGCAGGTGCTGCAGATTCGAGGAATGCAGAAGGTGGTGGATCGTCAGCGGGAGAAAGCTCTGCCGAAACTTCTCGGCCTGGGGCTTTGAGATCTGAACACCGGGACGTCCACGGTGAAGCTGCGGAGACCTTTTCCCTTCGTGCCGGCGGTGGTCAGGCGGGCCTCGCTTCGCTCGGCTGATTTTCCTTGTACACCTGACGCAGCCCTTGCGAGCCGCTTCAGGAAAAAGCCTGTTTTAACAGGATCTTGCATGGTACCGCATATCCGACAATTCGATCTTAACTCACCGATATCATTGTGGTACCAGCGGTACCACGTGAAAAGGAGGAGGCCGTGCAAAAAAAAACGCATCTGACAGTGCGACTGGAGCCGGCTCTTTTGGACCGGTTGGAGAGGGTGGCATCCTCCCGCTACATGGAGATACCCGACCTCATTTCGGTCGCGCTGGATGCGCTGGAACGTACCGATAACCTCGATGAAGAACTCGCCCTGGTGATGGAAAAGCTGGAACTTCTACACGAAAAGATGTCTGGCATCGACAAGATCAGGAGCTATTTTCAGATCCTGGAAAAGCAGTTGGTGGCACATGACGAAGCCGAAGCTGCGCGCCTGCAACGCATCCATGGCCCGCACATTTTCGATTGAGGTGAGCGGCTTGCATAGGCCGACCGCTCCAGTGGAACTCCCGCGCTGCGAGGCAAACTTCTGGCGGCGTTTTCCACTCCTTTCTCAGCCCGAATTTTTCATGGTGCGCGACAGCTAGCGAGGCGAATCTTTGGACCAAAGCAGCCGGCGCTGAAGCACCGGCAGCTTCAGGCGGTCCCGGCCCGTTCTGCGGGGTACGGCTCCGCTGCCGCTGCTCCGACCCCTTCCGAACCGGCCTTTGTCAGGGCGGGGAGTGCCCCGCACACCCTCCGTACTTTTACTGTTCCAGGAGCTTCCGGGCTAGCGCGTGCAGTTCCGCATTGGCAAGAGCTAGCACCTTCTTTTTGACCGAGCGGGAGTAGTACTCCTGCTCCGTCTTGGTCATGGGGAGCCCCTCCAGTTTCTTCCTGAAGAGGTCGCTCTGTTTAGGTGAGAAAACCTGGGAGAGCGCGAATGCGAGGGAGAATTCGTCGTACCTTTCCTTCCTGCGTCGGGTCCGTTCCGAGTTCTGTTCGACGTAGAGTTCGAAGTTTTTCTTGAGGCGCTCCGGTGAAAATTCCGCTTCCTCCCAGGTCACCGGCTCATCCGAGGCGAGGGTTTTGCGCCACGCCTTCACCTGCTCCTTCTCTTTCGCGGGGAGCTCCTTCTTGAGCTTAGTGGCCCATTTGAACTCCAGATGGTAAAACGCATAAAGGGAGAGAGACAGGAGGTAAAGACGGTTCAGGTTGCGGCGGTCCCGTTCTTCCGGCAAGCGCAGCAGGACCTTATCGGTGCTGAAGCGGTAGTCCTCGGAAGCGTTCGCCAGCAGTACGGGGAAGAGTTCCCACAGCCGTCCGTCGCCGCTTTTCACCACCTCGGCCACCGTCTCGTTCACGTCCAGCGCCTCGTCCGGTTGGAACATCGGCAGGCCGAGTCTGGACAGGCTTTTCATCAGTTCCCGGTTATCCATAAAGCCCCTTTTCCCTGAGCAGGTCCGCGAAATGTTCGATGTGCGGCCTGAGTCTTACCTCCGAGATGTCGTACAGGATCATCTCCTGAAAATGAGCCACCAGGGCGTCCACGTCGATCTCCGAGATCTTCGCTTCGGCGAGCATGAGGCAGTCGTCGAAGTCCACCCTAGTGCCCCGCATCAGCTTGCTGCAGATCAGGTCGTAATAGTTCAGGATGCCGAGGTACAGGTGCGAATACTCGCGCAGGAGGTAGTGCCTTCCTTCCTCCAGCGGCGAGGCGAGGAGCCCGGTCGTGTGGATGTTCGTTCCGGGGAAGAGGTCGAACTGGAAGATTTCCCCTTGGCGCTGCCATCCCGATTGGGTCACCCTCTGGTATCCCATCTGTTCGAGGTTCCTGGTGAGGTAGGCGTGTTCCTTCAGCACCGGCACCACGAAATCGACGTCCTTGGTTGAGGCCTTGATGTCCAGAAGGGTGAGGGCGGTCCCTCCGCAGGCGATCAGGTGCACCCGGCGCTTCAGGCGCCGGTTCCACTCCTCCAGGATCTCGAAGAGCTGCTCTTTTCCAAGTCTGTATTGCATATTGTATCCTTTCGTACAAAGTAATGTATAAATCAATACAAAGCAATGTACATTTTCATACAAATCGAATGTTTTTATAACGTGAGATGAAACAGTGCAGGAGCCTCAGGCGTTTCCTCGTCCAGTTTTAAGCAGGTGGAGCACTTTTCTTCATCATTTGGAGCACTGGCTGGAATAGTATGGTTAAATATTTCCAAGCTTTAAGCTGCCCAATTCTGCGCCGGGAACTGCGGGCCGGCAGAGCGGCGCAGTGGCGCTAACATCTGACCGGTTGGACCTAACGTACAGAGAAGCGACAGGGAGGTTGCACATGAACGACACGAACGTGCTGCCCGGCGACGGGTACGTAAGGCTGCCCCAGATCATCGGGCAAAAGGAAGTTACCCAGGAACAGGCGGCGGCGAACAGGAGATCCGGCAGGGGACCAAAGAACCCGAGGCAGGCCATCACGCCCCTCTTCCCCGTGAGCCGGGCGGGGTGGTACGCCGGTATTAAGAAAGGTATTTACCCGCCGCCGGTCAAGCTCTCGGATCGAGTTTCGGCCTGGACGGTCCAGTCGATCCGGGCCCTGCTCGAGCAGCGTTCATCGTAAGAAGGCGGCATACGCGGCGCGGATCGGAAGAGGCGGCGTTGAAGCGAAACAGCTAAGCCAAGGCCATAAATCTATCCTGCCGGTAGCGGAAGGGGGCGGTCGGCCACGATACTTTTCATAACTAGTGTGGATGTAAGACGCTGGACGCTCGGCAGAGCGGAAAGGTGTTGGTCGTATAACTGCTGGAATGCCGGCAGGTCACGGGTGATGATGTGGAGGAGGTAGTCGGGGTCCCCGAAAAGCCGCTTAGCTTCTATCACCTGGGGGATATCCATGACCGCCTGTTCGAAGGATTCCACTGCGTGCCGATCACCTTCACGCAAAGTGACGAAGACGAGGGCTGAAAAGTTGAGGCCTATGCTTCCAGGGTCAAGCTCCGCACGGTAGCCGCGAATGACTCCACTCTGTTCCAAAGCGCGGACACGGCGATGGCACGGAGAGAGGCTGAGCCCGATCCGTTCGGCCAGGTCGGTGACGGAAAGGCGTCCATCAGACTGCAGCTCAGCAAGAATCTTCTGGTCAATATCGTCCATCTCTAAATTCCTTCCAACATCCGGCTTATTATCAGCATGCTTTGAAAGCAAATTCTAGAGCATTTGGTGTAATCTTTCAATGGTATTGATCATATTGATAGACATAAGCAGATGGGAGGGCCACCGCCCGGTATGCTGGGAAAGGAAGGAAAATTCTGATGCAAGAGAGCCAAATCTTGTTGTTCTGTGCGACGGCCATACCGATCATCCTCACACCGGGCCCCGACATCATCTACATTATTACGCGCGGTATCTCTCAAGGACGTTCGACTGCACTGCTGTCTATGATCGGTGTCTGTCTCGGATACCTTGTGCACACAGCCTTAGCTGTGCTAGGTCTGTCGGCGCTACTCCGCACGTCGGAAACCTTGTTCGATGCCATCCGCTATGCTGGCGCTGCCTATCTTATCTACCTCGGCGTTCGAGCCTTCAGAAGTGGACAGCAATTGCATATCCCTGCTGACGCTGCGCCGGGTACCAGCAAAAACTTTGTGGTCACGGGAATGGCTACTAGTGTGATGAACCCCAAGGGCATATTGTTTTTCCTGTCCTTTCTGCCCCAGTTCGTGATCCCGTCTGCAGGTCATGTCCCCATGCAGGTCCTTTGTTTGGGACTCACGTTCACCTTCCTGTGCGTGGCCGCGTATGGGGCGATCGCCTACTTCTCGGGTGCTTTCGGCAACCGCCTCACGACAAACCCGAAAACCGCAAATGTCCTGCAGTGGGCGACGGGGAGCGTGATGGTTGCTTTGGGGATGCGCTTGGCATTGCCGCAACATAGGTAGATGACTGAGCAGCCCGGGTAGCAACGCCTAAACAATGAAGAGCCGCTCAGCTCTAGGTCGCCCTCTTGAACGGAAGGACCTTGGCTCCGGCTTTCAGGCCGTCGAGGTAATCCGCCCAGGTCTGCATCATTTTGCGCCGCTCGGCTAAGTGAGCCGTGCGGTTGTAGGCGCGGCCGTTCGGGTCGCGCAGCGCGTGGGCGAGTTGCTGCTCGATGTAGTCCGGCCGGATCTGCAGCACCTCGTCGAGGATGGTCCGCGCCATGGCCCTGAAGCCGTGGCCGGTCATAACCTCCCCGTTGTACCCCATTCTTCTCAGGGCCGCGTTGACGGCGTTCTCGGACATACAGCGGTCGAAGGATCTGCCGGAAGGGAACAGGTAGCGGCTGGTGCCCGTGTAAGGCTGCAGCTCCTTCAGGATGTCCATCGCCTGGGTGGAGAGCGGGACGATGTGGGCGGTCTTGGTCTTCATACGCTGGGCGGGTATGTTCCACTGTTCCGCCTCGAAGTCGATCTCGGACCATTCCGCCTGCCGTAGCTCGCCGGGGCGCACGAAGACGAGTGGCGCGAGTCGCAGGGCGCACCTCACCACGAAACCGCCCTGGTATGCGTCGATATCGCGCAGCAATGGTGCCACTTCCTTGGGCTCGGTGATGGCGGCATGGTTGCGCGCCTTGGCCGGGGGGATCGCCCCTTTGAGGTCAGCGGCAACGTCGCGCTTGGCCCTCCCGGTGGCGATGGCGTACCTGAACACCTGGCCGCAGATGGTCTTGACCCGGTGCGCCGTTTCCAGGGCGCCTCGCGCCTCGATCCGGCGCAGCACCGCCAGGAGTTCCGGTGCCTCGATCTCCCCGATGGCGACTCCTCCCAGCCAGGGGAAGACATTCTGTTCCAGTCGGGCCAGAATGGTCTGCGCGTGCCCCTCGGTCCAGGTCGGCTTGAACCTCTCCCACCACTCCCGGGCCACGATCTCGAAACTGTTCGCCGCCCGCAGTTCCCGGGTATGCTTCTGCGCCCGGCGGGCCGCTCCGGGATCAACGCCATTCCTCAACTCCTTGCGCGCCACCCGCATCAGGTCGCGCGCCTCGGCGAGGGACACCTCCGGGTAGGTCCCGAGAGCCAGCACCTTCTCCTTGCCTTCGAAGCGGTATTTGAGCCGCCAGTATTTCCCGCCACGTGGATTGATCAGCAGGTACATTCCCTCGCTGTCGGAAATCTTGATCGGCTTCTCTCCAGGCTTCGTGTTCCGTATCTTTACGTCCGTCAGTGCCACGGCAACCTCCACGTGGGGGTATCAGATTTGTTTTGGGGGTACAATCCGGTTTTTGTACCCCCAAATACCCCCGCTGTCAATGGTTACCACCATACTACACTGGACGCGCCATAAAGAAAAAGCCCTGATTTCTCAGGGCTTTTTCTTTATTTGGATCTTTTAAGATCCCCTAATGGTGGAGGTGGCGGGAATCGAACCCGCGTCCGAGAATCGTACACATAAGGCGTCTACATGCTTGTACCTGTTTTTGAGTTTAGCCCTTCAAGTCTCCACAGGGCGGGATTCTTGAGTCGCGATTCCGCTTGATTTCGCCGCAGGGCCACGGACACTCCCTGAAACTATCCCACTGAATGACGTTCTATCCTTCCACATGGGAGATGGTAGGTAGAACGTTAGCAGGTTATTAAGCTGCTAAAGCGTAATCGTAATTGTCGGCGCTTAAATGCGTCCCGGATTGTTTAACGAGCCACCCGGACCTCGGCATGCAACCTTAGCTTCTTACCCCCGTCGAAACCTTTACACCCCCTTAAAACCTTTAAAAACGTTCTATGTTCTAGGTTCTACGTTCTACGTTGAAACCTTAGTGCTCTGACCTTGCCTGAACTGCAGAAACTGCTACATCATTGCGACTGATGCTAAGTTCTCCGTTCTTAACGTAGAACATAGAACGTAGAACCTGCCTTTAATCCCTGTCCCTAGCCCCGCGGTTTCTTTCTTTCATGGCTACCACGACGTCGCGCTGCATGTCTTTTTGCTTCATGACTTCACGCTTGTCGTAGTTCTTCTTGCCCTTGGCCAGACCCAGCTCGGTCTTCACCTTGCCTTCCTTGAAATAAACCCTGAGCGGGATCAGGGTGTAACCTTGCTCTCTGATCTTGGAAAAGAGCTTCACTATCTCTTTCTTGTGCAGCAAAAGCTTCCTCATACGGTCGGGATCGTGGTTCTCACGGTTGCCGAAGTCGTACGGGTTGATGTGGAAGTTGTGCAGGAAGGCTTCGCCGTTCTTCACCATCGCAAAGGAGTCGTTCAGGTTGGCCTTGCCGTTGCGCAGGGACTTTACCTCGGTCCCCTGCAACACCATGCCGGCCTCATAACGCTCTTCGATGAAGTAATCATGGAACGCCTTCTTGTTGTTGCAAATCAGCTTCTCACCCATAGCGATTCATCCTACCAGATTACCCTGCAAAAGGACAGGGGGAAAAACAGGGGGAAACTCTTCAGCCGATAGGGTGCTTTGTTACTGTTTTGCGATGGGACTTCCTTCCAGGTACAGGGTGTCCGCACTGAGGTCGGCCTCGTTGTCCCACTCGACGAAGTAGCCGCCGTTACGAACGGTTTTGAAGATGGCTAGATCCTCGAGGTCCCTGAACGCTTCTTTTTGCAGCAGAGGCCTCACATCGTACCTGCGTTCCTCACCGTTGGCGAAACTGACATCTAGTGTCCAATCGTCGTTAGCTCGTATAGTGTTAATTGTGAACATCGAGATAGTAGGCATTCTATCCTCTGGCGCTTCAGGGCACTTGCAGGATCTCAGATTGACTGGCCAAAGGTACCCTTATATTTTGAAGTTGTCAAAGCAGGTGCTGAGGCGACGACTGGGGCTTCGATTGAGCAATTTCGGTCAGGATTTATCTCTCGCTCCCGGATAGGATTGCTTTCGAATTGAGACGGGACGGTGAACGGATGGATAAGGCACGGACATACGAGCAGCGCTTCGAAAGGGTCTTCCGCTACATCGAGCGGCACCTGGATGAACCGCTGACGGTGGAGAGGCTGAGCCGGGTGGCGCACTTCTCCAAATTCCACTTCCACAGGCAGTTCTCGCTCTACGCGGGAATCGGGGTCTTCGCCTACATCAGGCTCCTGCGGTTGAAACACGCTTCCTACCGGCTCTTGTACCGCCGGGAGGAGCGGGTCATCGACATCGCGCTGGACGCAGGATTCGAGAGCCCCGAGGCGTTTGCCCGCGCCTTCAGGCAGATGTTCGGACAGTCTCCTTCTCAATTCAGAAAATCACCCAAGTGGCGGCCCTGGAAGGAGCGCTTCCGGCTGCCGCCCAGCGAAAGGAGAATCGAGATGGAGGTTAAAATCGTGGAGTTCCCCGAGACGCGGGTCGCGGTACTGGCCCACCGTGGGGCACCGGAGAAGCTGGACGAGTCGGCGCTCAGGTTCATCGAGTGGCGCAAGCAAAGCGGGCTGTCGCCGGTGAAACAGTCGCTTACCTTCGGCATCGCGTACGACGACCCGGAGGTTACCGAGCCGGAGCGCTTCCGCTTCGACATCTGCGGCGAGGTGAAGGAAACGGTGCCGGAGAACCCGCAGGGGGTGGTGAACGGGGTCATCCCCGGCGGCCGCTGCGCGGTGGTGCGGCACCTTGGCTCGCATGACGAGATCGGTCACAGCGTATACCCGCTGTACCGGGAATGGCTGCCCAAAAGCGGCGAAGAGCTGAGGGATTTCCCGCTCTTCTTCCACTACCTGAACCTGATGCCTGACGTCGCCGCGCACGAGCTGGTTACGGACATCTACTTGCCGCTCAAGTAGCAACGGGCCGCAAACTGCACAAGGCCCCGGTCCGCTTCCAGGGCGGCTCGGGGCCTTTGTTTCTGCCGCTGTCCAGCGAGGGAATGATCTAGTGGTTTACTTATTAATTGAAATAGTGTATACGCAATCGGCATAGCGTGAGGGAAGTGCTCCTGCTGATCCGCCCGAAGGCCGTTCCCGCCCGCAAGGAAGCGATGTTATTTCATCGGCCCGATCGGGCCTGCGGTTCAGCTGCCGCCGACTGATGTGAGGTTGACGGCATTCAGGATGCCACGATGCGCTCTCTACCGATGTACGACGCGATGCAAGGGGCCCTCAAGCAGGCCCACATGCTTTCCTCCGCAGTTGTGGCCGCAAGCGGCGCCTCCCTTTTGTACCTGCTGCACATCTACAACACTTCCTCCAAGAAAATCGAACTTGCGTTACTGAACCAGGCGACCATCGAGCTGGTCAACTACATGCTCCTGCCGAGCATCGCCTTCAGTGTCGTAACCGGCGTGATCATCTGCCTTGCCGAACGCCGCGTTCTGTTCTCCTGCCATTACATGGCCACGAAGGCCACCAACGCGATCGCCGCGATCGCCCTCGTGGCGTTTCTCTACTTCGGGCTGCAAAAGCTTGCCGCCGCGGCTTCGGACGTACGCGGGGTGGCGCTGGCGGGGTGGCAGCTTCAGGCCGAAGACGTGCTTGGGGGGATGAACCTCGTCGCCGCGGTCTTTATGGGGACGGTTCTTTTCGTGTTGTACAACGTGGTGCGCCGCCCCTGCTCCGAGTCCGGGAGTTGCGAGCTCTGCAAGCGGGAACGGGATCAGGGGCGTTGCGCAGGGGAGGATAGGCGGCTATTCCGGGACGCCGGTAAGTAGAAGCGGATTGTCGAAGCCCGCCTCGGCTATGAAGCGGGCTGCTGCTGCGGGTCCCTCCTGGCAGGCTTCGGCAAGACCTTTGCGGATCAGGTGCACCAGGACGCCGAGGTTTCCGTAGAGGGCGAAGCCGAAGTGAAGGCGCATTTGCTGCGCCGAGGCTTCTTCGAGTTCCTTGCCGCTTTCCTGCAGGGTCGCTACGTAGTGGCTGGGAAAGGCGACCACCTTGCGGTCCAGCCCGGCCAGAAACGCCTCGCGTTCTTCCGGAGCCAGCGTGGAGAAGTCGGCGCCGCACCAGACGCTTTCGCGCGTGGAGATGAGGGCCCGGCAGGTGAGGGGACGCACGGGGTAGACGCTGCAGCTTCCTGCGTCGTCGAGCAGGGGGCAAAATCCCATCTGGCGATGCAGGCGCAGGTAATGCGGGAGCTCACGGACGTTCTTCACGAGATCCCGCAGCCGCACCGCATAGTTCTCCACTTTTTCGGCCTGCGCCTCGTCCAGGCGGCGCGCCACGGCGAGCGCCTCGGCGAACCCGGTGTGGACCGCCAGGCTGCAGCAGTTGCGGCATCCCTTGCCGCAGTAGATCGAGCCGCCGCCCGCGCGGTAGTCGTCGACCCAGGACCGCACCAACATCTCCAGGAACATCTGCTGCTGTTTGACCTGCTCGAGGAGCTGGTCGAACGTCTCGCCCGTTGCCGCCATCGCTTGGATCCCTCCGCACTTTTCCTTTTCGAACGCCCGGCAATATAAAACAGGGACGCGCAAGAAGTCAAACGAGTCCTAACCGATGAAAAGGGCGGCGTTTGAGCTTTCCCTTTTTGCTTAGGGTGGAGACAAAGGCAAATCCCCCTGTCCCCCCTTCGCAAAGGGGGGGACGTGATGCCATGCT
>MTLD01004030.1_pt1 | contig 10150 bp, 10 predicted proteins | sample 1982471 | NCBI WGS metagenome assembly MTLD01 (sample SAMN05712604, study PRJNA340218) | biofilm metagenome | isolation source: sample SPM anode biofilm adapted to -50 mV | place: USA | collected 2012-02-03
GGGCCACAGGCACCCACACCAACCAGCGCCGCCGGTCCAACCGCCGCACCCTAGCCTGCCACGTTCCCTGCTCCCTCTCCATGCGTCCGCTCCCATCGCCAGTATTCCCGTTATCCTTCGCCGCCGGACAGGGCCTTCCCTGCCGGCCGTCTCAACCGCTGCGCGTTTCGGCCGCCGGCGCCCGCTCCGGCCGCAAGCTCCACAACTGCGAGGCCAGCATCCCGGCCAGCATCAGCGCGCAGCCCCAAGCCTCCCGCGTCCCCAGCACCTCGCCGAGAATGAGGTAGCCCCCCACGGCCGCGAACACCGTCTCCATGCTCAGAATGATCGCCGCGTGCGACGGCGGGGCGTCCTTCTGGCCCACGATCTGCAGAGTATAGGCCACCCCCACCGAGCACAGCCCGCCGTACAGGATAGGCACCGCCGCCAGCCCGAGGCCGGTCAGCGTTATCTCCTCCACCGCCGCCGCCACCGCCAGGCTGCCGGCCGCGCAGGCCATGAACTGGAAAAACGCCAGCCGCAGCGTGTCCACCCGGCGCGAATAACGGTCGATCACCATGATATGCGCCATCCAGAACAGCGCCCCCGCCAGCTCGAGGACATCGCCGTACCCCACCGTGAAATCCTCCTTCACGCATAACAGGTACAGCCCGGCCACCGCCACCAGCGACCCCAGCCACGTCCCGGCCGCCGTCCGCCGGCCCAGCAGCACCCCGGCGAGCGGCACGAGCACGATATACAGGCAGGTGATGAACGCCGCCTTGCCGGCCGTCGTATAGATCATCCCCACCTGCTGCAGCGACGCCGCCGCGAACAATATCGCCCCCGCCAGCAGGCCGACCCTCAGGCTCGTCGCCCTCCCGGGCGGCTCCGGCGGCGCCGCGCGGCGCAAAACAAAAATGAGCGGCACCAGCGAAAGGCCGCCCAGCGCAAATCTCACCCCGTTGAAAGTGAACGGCCCCACATAATCCATCCCCACCCGCTGGGCCACGAACGCGAACCCCCAGATGGCGGCGGCCAGCAGCAGCAGCAGATTGGCACGCAGTCTCATTAAATATTTCCCCTGACGAAATTATTGGCCACACCACCCATTGTACACCCGGCCGCCGCCGGGGGGCAACCGCCGCCATCGCCGCCATATTTTCCCTTTTTCCGCCGACAAATGATATAATTGAAAATAAACGCCATCGGAGGGACCACCCTTGCTCAGCGTAAAGCCTGCCGTCATCGCCGCCGCCCTCGTCCTCTGCCTGCTGTCCGCCGCCGCCGCCCTCGCCGCCGATCCCGCCGTCCTCGCGCTGCGGCAGGCCGGCAGCGAGCAGCTTGCCGCTAGACAATACGACACCGCCATCGCCACCTATACCAAGCTCATCGCCCTCGACCCGGCCGCCCCCACCTCCTACTACCACCGCGGCCTGGCCTACCGGCACAAAGGCGAACACCGGCCGGCCATCGACGACTTCACCGCCGCCCTCGGCCTCAGCCCCGAATACTATCCTGCCCTCGCCCAGCGCGGCTACGCCCACTTCCTCCTCAAACAGCCCGACCCCGCCCTCGCCGACCTCGCCGCCGCCCTCGCCATCGAGCCGGCCTACGGCTTCGCCTACCACACCCGCAGCAAAGTCTACCTTCTGCAGCAGCGCTACGATCTCGCCCTCGCCGACAGCGACAACGCCATTCACTTCGAGCCCTCCTCCGCGGCCTACGTCGTGCGGGCCGCCATCTACCACCGGGGCTTCAAAACGGACGACCTCGCCCTCGCAGCCCTCGACAAAGCCGTCGCCCTGGCGCCGGACAACCTCGAAGCCTACCATCTGCTCGCCTACATCTACAACAAGCGCCGCGACCACGCCAAGGTCGTCGACGCCTACACGCGCCTCCTCGCCGTCGACCCCGCCAACGTCGTCGCCTACGTCAACCGCAGCAACGCCTACGGCCTGCTCGGCCGCTACGCCGAAGCCCGCGCCGACGCGCGCCGGGCCATCCGCCTCGACGCCAGGGAGATCGCCGGCCGCATGAACCTCGCCCAGGCCCTGGAGCTAACCGGCCGCCGCGACGAAGCCCTCGACGAATACCAGGCCGTCGCCGCCCTGCTTCCCGCCGACCCCGCCGCCTTCGCCCCCGAGCGCAAAAAACTGCGCGCCCGCCTCGCCGGCGACTGGAACACCCTCAAAGAATGGCTATGAAGCCATAATAGTAAATATAAAAGGACTTACCGCGAGGTAAGTCCTTTTATTATTCGCCCAAACTACCGATTATGCCCGAAGTGCCCCGGATTGGCCACCGGCTTGATCGTGCTAACCCAGCGGTTCGTGTAGTTGAAGAAGCCGGCCGCGAACGCCGCCTCTAATATCTCGTGGTCGTTGAAGCCCACCGCCCGCAGCTTCTCCACCTGCTCGGTGTCGATCTCCCGCGGGTAGGCCGTCACGAAGAAGGCGTAATCGCACAGGGCGCGCTGCTTCGGCGTCAGCTTGGCCGCGCGGTAGTTGTACGTCAGCGTGTCCACCCACGCCGGGTCGCCCGTCAGCCCGCGCAGCACGTCGCTGTGCGTCGTCAGGCAATACGCGCAGTTGTTGGTGGCCGAAACCACCAGCCCCATCATCTCCTTGTCGGCCGTGCTCAGGTAGCACGTCTCCGGCGTGAACAGCGACGCCTTGAAATCAAGGAACCCCTTGTACTGCAGGGCATTCAGCGGCAGCACCTTGAACAGGTTGTTGATGAACCCCCAGTTTTCCTGCTGCCACTCGACATTCTTGTCGAAGACCGCCTGCACCTCGGGCGGGATATCGGCGGCGTCGGGCTTCTGCAGGCAGGAAAGCTGCTCATCGTATTTAACCGGCATGGGCATGACCTCCTCAAACATATTTCCTCACCATTTTCGCCCAAAACCGGGGAATCCCTCTTCGGCCGGCCCCGTATCCGGCCAAAAGCCGCCGCAGTCATAAACGCGTGACAATTTCCCCGTTTTAGGATAAAATAACCACATACGTTTGTCGCAGCGCAGAAAGGGGTACAGGATGCTCGTTCATCAACTGCTCGCCCAAGGAACGGACGACGCCATCGCCTTCTACGGCAAAGAAACCGCCACCTACAAGCAGCTCCGCGCCGCCGTGGCCGCCTACCGCAGCTACCTCCACCTCGTCGGCATCCGGCCCGGCGACACCGTCGGCCTCATCTCCCGCAACGCCGCCGAATTCGTGTACAGCTACCTGGCGATCGTCAGCCTCGGCGCCGTCGTCGTGCCGCTCAACTTCCAGCTCACCGCCAGGGAAATCGCCTATATAATCAACGACGCCGCCGCCCGGCACCTCATCACCGCCGAAGCCCTCGACCTCGGCGGCGAACTCGCCCGCTGCGGCTACCAGGGCGAACTCGCCCAGCACGTCATCCCCGCCGTCAAAGCGCGGCTGGCCGCCGCAAGCCTCCCCGCCGCTCCCGACCGCGACGGCAGCCTCAGCGCCGACAGCCCCTGCGCCATCATCTACACCTCCGGCACCACCGGCAACCCCAAGGGCGCCATCCTGTCCCACGGCAACCTCGTCAGCAACGCCGCCGCCTTCCGCGAGGCGCTGGCCGTCACCGCCGCCGACAACATCCTCTGCGTCCTGCCCATGTACCACTGCTTCGCCTGGACGTGCGCCGTCCTCAACCCGCTTCTGTGCGGCTCGTCGATCACCATCCTCGAGGCCTTCGCCCCCAAGGAAACGATCGCCGCCATCAAAGAATACCGCGTCACCGGCGTATACGGCGTACCGCCCATGTACAACTACCTCTCGCGCATCGGCGAACCCGGCGACCTGGCCGGCGTCCGCTTCTTCGTCTCCGGCGGGGCCCCCCTCCCCGAAAAGATCGCCCGGCAGTTCGCAGAAAAATACGGCCTGCCCATCATCGAAGGCTACGGCCTCTCGGAAGCCTCGCCCGTCGTCACCCTCAACCCGCCGGAAAAAACCAAATACTACTCCATCGGCAAAGCCCTGCCCGGCCTCGAAGCCAAAGTCGTCGGCCCCAAAGGCGAAAACGTCGCCCCCGGCACCGTAGGCGAAATCGTCGTCAAAGGCCCCAGCGTCATGCAGGGCTACCTCAACCTGCCGCTGGAAACCTCGCTGGCGCTGCGCGACGGCTGGCTGCATACCGGCGACCTGGCCTACCGGGACGCCGAGGGCTACTTCTACATCGTCGACCGGCTCAAAGACCTCATCATCTCCAACGGCGAAAACATCTACCCGCGCGAGATCGAGGAACTGCTGTACGCCTACCCCGGCGTCACCGAAGCCGCCGTCATCGGCGTGGCGGACGAACTCCGCGGCCAGGCGGTGCGGGCCTACCTCGTGCTCGCCGAAGGGCACACCCTCGACAAAAAAGCCGTCCGCGAATACCTCGCCGCCAACCTCGCCGGCTACAAACTCCCCCGCGACTACATCGTCCTCGACGCCCTGCCCAAAAACCAGACCGGCAAAATCCTCAAACGCGTCCTCCGCGACAAAGTCGCCGCCGGAAAGACCGCCGACCAGGTCGGCTAAGCCAGGTTATCAGCGAAACACAAGGCCCGAACCATCAAGGTTCGGGCCTCTCATCTTCACGCCTCCGGCCGCGCGAAAACCTTGTCCAGCGCCGCCACGAACTCCGCCGGCCGCTGCGTGCCGAGCAAAATCCGCTTGCCGCCGGCCAGCACGAACTGCACGCCCCGGTCGCCGCTCACGTTATACGCGTCGCCGCCCCGCCCCGAGCGGATGCCCCAGCCGCCGTACTCCCGCAGCGGCTTGTACGTCCGCGCCTCGTAGCCGGCGATGTAGCCCCGCGCCAGCACCCGCGCCGCCAGGTGGAAAGGCACGAAGCGGTAATGCACCCCGGCCGCGTCCACCACCGTCACCAGCCTGAGCGCGCGGAAAAACAGCGGCAGCCCCACGCCGAACGCCAGCCAGATAATTAGCAGCAGACCGTCGGCCGCCGGCCGGTCGCCGAACGGCCGCCCCATAAGCAGCTGCGTCGCCGCCCCGTACCACGCCATGCCCGCCGTGCCCACGACGATCAGCCACAGCCACGGCTGGCGGAAACGCTGCTCCTCGCGGAAAAATGCCTCTGTTGGTTCCGTCATCGCCAATCTCCCTCGCGCTCCGTCACTTAATCGCGAACGTATCCATGATCCGCCGCGCGACCGGCAGGTAGCGCTCGTAGTCGGCCTCCTCGGCCACGAACGTCAGCACGTACGCCTTGCCGCCGGCGATCGTCATCGCCTGTAGGACATGGATCTGGAATACCCCCTGCCGGCCCGTGTACTCGATCAGCCTCGCCCGCCGGCCGTCCATCGTGTGCCGGCGGTTGTCCAACAGCCGGAAATCCGTAATCATCAGCGCCAGTTGGGCGATGCCGGCTTCCGCGTACCGCGCGACCGTCAGCCCCGGCTGGGCGGAAACGTCCTCCCAAAGGATGTTCACATTCTCGCTGAACCGGTCGCCGCCGGCCTCCAGCGGGGACCGGAACGACACGATCGCCCCCATCAGGCCCTCGGCCGCTTTCCAGCCGGCGGGATACTCCGCCGTGATGCCGTGCGCCGGGTTGCTGTAAACGGCGAACGCCTCCTTCGCCGCCGCGGCGGCAGCGTTCGCGGGCGCGGCCGCCGCGGAAAGCGGCAGCAGCAGCGCCGCCGCGGTCAATATCGCGATAACGAACCGTTTCATCTTCCCCCTCCTTCTATGTCTGCCTTACTCCGCCCTGCGGTACGCCCCGCCAGTCCGCTCCATACCCTCAGTGCCAACGCAAAACCTCGGTTATAGTTTCCCCCAGAACTTCCATAAAAGCCCGCAAAAACCCTGCCTATCTTGTCCAACCGGTGAAATAGGCGCTGATCTGCCTCGCTCCGCGAAGTTCCGTCCGCACACAAAAGCTGCCGGCCATTTCCGCCGGCAGCTTCGCCATTTCCCGCTAACTGTCTACGCTCAGATCGATCAGATTGAAGATATTCTTCACCGCATCGGGCTGCAGCGCCCACCGGTAGGCCGGATGGACCTCCCAGTCGTAGCCGAAGTCGGCGAAATGCCCCGACAGGTACCGGTTCTCCTCGAAAAACTTCCGGTCCACCTCGCCCCGGCCCAGCTCCTTCACCGCCGTCAGGAAATTTATCTTATACAGGAAATTGGCCAGCTTCTCCGCGTTCGCCACATGCCCGTTCGCAAACCGGTACTCCCGCACCCGGATCAGATTGTTCAGCTTCACCATCAGCCTTGGCGTCGTGTAAATATACCCCGCGCCGGCCTTCTTCTCGATGCGGTTCGGCCTCATGCCCATTATCAGCCGCTCGATGTCCGGCAGCTCCGACCGGTACTCGTTGATCGTGTCCTGGATCCGCCCCTGCGAATACTCCTCGAAAATCGTCTCGAAATGCCGCGTCTCGATCCACGGCGCCTCATCCTCGTACGCCTGCCGCGCCGCCAAAGTACACAGCTTCACCAGATCGCGCGGCCGCTTGCGGATCAGCGACATCAGAATCCGGTACATCGGCGCGTTGTTCCACTTCCCCGGTCCGGAAAAGCGCGGCTCCATCACCGAGCGCAGATAGGGGGAAAAATCCACCTGCTTGGCGTTCAGCAGCTTTTTCTCGTCGATCTCCCGCCCCCAGAACGTTTCGATGCGTTTGGCCAGCATCACCAGGATCTCGTGGTTCGTCCAGTCGTACCAGATAACCGACCCCTCGATCTTGTCCGTCGACTCGTCCGACGTGCGCACCAGGAAATACACGTCGCTGCGCAGCGCGATCCGGAAACAAATCCCCTCGCACTCGTTGATCATATCGCGCGTCGCGTTCAGCAGCGTCGAAATGCGGGTGATGTCCTCCTTCGTACTCAGCCAGCCGCGGTCGAGATCGTCGACATACACGATCACCTTGTGGGTCTTCAAAAAGTTCCTCATCACCAGCTCCCGGGGCGGGTTCATGTCCACCTGGCTGTTCTTGACCGTATCGATCAGAAAACTCACGACCTGGCCGCTGTACTGCTTGAGTCTCGACATCTCCCGCCGCCCGTTGATCCCCATCGAATTCAGCACCTTGCGGGCGATGATCGCGCTCAGGCCGATCTTCCACTCCCTGATCGACTGCAGGAAATCGGTGGCGTTCGCCTGCAGGTTGACGATGTCGTTCGGCTGGATCAGGATGGGGAGGAAGCCCTTCTCCGCATCCTCCGCCATCGCGATCTTGAACAGCGCCGACTTGCCGATGCCCTTGTGCCCCACAAGGATGCGCAGCGGTAGATCGGCAGTGATCCGGGCGAAAATCTTGTTTTTCAGGTAATACTCCTTCAGCCGCGCGAAGTTCTCATCCTCCGCCGCCTCGTGGCCGAACAGGTTCTGGATGTTCTCCTCCGAAAAAACGAATTGACTCATTTTCACCCCAGCCTCCCAGGATAAAAATGTAATATATGTTATATTTCTCCATCAAAGGCAATCCTCCTTCTTTTGTGGCCGCCGGGTACCCGCCCGGATATTTTAACTACCCCCGTTTAGTAGCTATTGCCGCGCCAGCGCCGCGCCGGTAGCCTTTGCTTATTTTTGATTGACCATAACCACCGCAAAAGCTATAATTTAACAATATGGCGACCGACGCGGACGGAGAGCGGCCGCTTGCCGGGTGACGGGGAGGCCTGCGCATGGATTTGCTGAAAATGGCGGTAATTTTTATCCTGATCATCGCGGCTATTAAATTCAAAAAGCCGCTCTATATCGCAATCTTCGCCGGGCTGGCCGGCGCCTGCGTCCTCTACGGCATCGGCCCGGTCCAGGCCGTGAAGATCATGGGCCTGGCCGTCATCAGCCCCGTCACCGTCATGCTGGTATTATCCTTCTACTCCATCACCTTCCTGCAGCGGATGCTCGAAAAACGCGAACAGCTCATCCTCGCCGAACAGTCGCTGATCGGCCTTTTCAACAGCCGCAGGGTGAATGCGATGATGGCGCCGTTTATTATCGGCCTCTTGCCGTCGGCCGGGGCCGTTCTCATCGCCGCCCCGATTGTGGACAACGCCGGCGGCGAACATATAAGCCAGGAAGACAAAACCTTCATAACCAGCTACTTCCGCCATATATCGGAAGCCTTCCTGCCCACGTATTCCTCCATCATCCTCGCTCTGCAGCTGTCCGGGGTCGATATGACCGCTTTCGTCCTCGGCATGCTGCCGCTGGCCGTCGTCCTGTTTTTCCTCGGCTACTTCTCTTATGTAATAAAAATACCGGTGAACACCGGCCTGCCGGCCGCCGATGATAAAGTCGCTCACCTGCGTAACCTGGGGCGCAGCATCTGGACGATCGCCGCCACGATCGCCCTGATATTGGTCTTCAAGTTCCAGGTCCACATCGCGGTCGGCCTGATTATCGCCCTTTACTTCCTCATCGGCAAGTTCACCTGGCAAGAAATCCGCCCGATGTTCATCACCGCGTTCGAATCGAAATTGATCGTCAGCACCGTCGTAATCATGATGTTCAAGGACATCCTCACCTACACCGGCGTAATAAACCGGCTGCCGGAAACCTTCGCCCTGCTGCCCGTCCCGCCTGTCGTCATCTTCGCCCTCGTCTTCTTATTCGGCACGATCGTCGCCGGCACCCAGGCCATCATCGCCCTGGGGATACCGCTGGCCTTCGCCGCCATGCCAAACGGGGGGCTGGCCCTGATGGTGCTGCTCATGTCCATGTCCTACATCGCCATGCAGGTTTCGCCCACGCACATCTGCCTGGCGCTGGTAACCGAAAGCTTCAAAACCTCGTTTCTCGATCTCGTCAAACGGACTATCCCCGTCATGCTCTGGTTTTTAGTCATTCTTTCCGGATACGCCTACGCGTTGTACCTGTTTCAGTAAAGTTGAAACGATAAATATTTTAGTCATACTTACGGAGGGGGAAACATCGTGAAAATTTATCACACCCAGGGCGTCTGCGCCAAACAGATTCTCTTCGATATCGAAGGAGAAATCTTAAAAGAAGTTACCTTTGTCGGCGGCTGCGACGGCAATCTGCTGGCGATAAAAAAGCTTATCGAGGGAATGCCGGTTGCCGAAGTTATCCGCAAGCTGCAGGGAAACCCCTGCGGCGACAATCCCACCTCCTGCGCCGACCAGCTGGCCCAGGCCCTCAAAGGAGCCGCCGGTCTGCCCGAGGCATCCACCGAAAACCGCCGCTGCAGCGGCTGAGCGTCGAAATAAGGTGGCCGGTCGGCCCACAATAAACAAAAAGGCTACCTGCGCCCCACCGGCGCCGGTAGCCTTTATTATTTAGAACACCGCCACGGCCCGTTGGCAGGACAGACCTCCCGGCATCGCCAGCATTGCAGCACCGCGAAGCCTTTCGGCAGCTTGGTCCAGCAATGGCCTCGGCAGGCGCGCTGATTGACCGTCCCGTCCCCCTTGATTGCTCCTGCGGGACAGGCATCCACGCACAGCCGGCACCCGGCCGGGCAGAGTTCAGCGTCGACGATCGGGTCCGGCTCGATAACCAGATCGGTTACGATTGAAACAAGATTTACTCTATTGCCGAATTGGGGAGTGATCAACAGCGAGTTTTTCCCCATGGCCCCCAAGCCCGCGGCGACGGCCGCATGCTTGTGCGACAGGTCCCCGGCGGCATATTGCCTTTCCTCGTCCCAATGAAAAAACGGGATCATCGCCGGCACCGGTATAGCCTCAGCCGCACATTGCTCTTCAAGAAACCGCGACAGATAATAAGCGGCGCTGTCCAAGCGGCCGATATTGCCCTCATGGACGGCGGTATAGCTTGTCCAGTGCCCGTTGTTCATCGGGCCGGCCAAAAATCTTTGCGCCAAAACGACGATAGATTTCGCAGCCGGCAGTATATCGGTCGGCTTATGCCCTTGCGGCGCCTCCGCGAACCTGTCGCCCGCCGCTATCCCTATCAGGTCGATACCCAATCTTCTCGCTTCCCCGGTCAATGCTGCTTTTGCTTCTGTCGCCTGGAACACGACCATCAACTCCTTTTAGGAATATTATAGATCGTGCCCGGCCAACAATCGTCCCGTTCTGTGCTCTCTCATTCGAACCCGGTGGCATAACAAAGCCCGTACATTCCGGATCGGGATGTACGGGCTTTGTTCGTTTTGCGCTTCGGGGACGCAGGCCGGAGAACAGAGGCGGGCCTCTCCTTTGTACCC
>MTLD01004331.1_pt1 | contig 10146 bp, 10 predicted proteins | sample 1982471 | NCBI WGS metagenome assembly MTLD01 (sample SAMN05712604, study PRJNA340218) | biofilm metagenome | isolation source: sample SPM anode biofilm adapted to -50 mV | place: USA | collected 2012-02-03
TGATAAGCCCCCATCTGCGGCGTTGCTCCTCAGAGCGCCTTGCATCTGGCCCTTTCTAGCGAGTCTTGAGCCTATCTATCATTTGCCATAAAACCGACGGAGTATCCGCCGGTTTTTTCTTTTTCCCGCCTGCTCTTTATTCCCATGAGAGCGCGGCCGCCGATGCGCCAATACTAAAAAGCGACGAAGGGGGTGGAGAAATTGTCTACGACCGGCGATGACCGCAGCAGCCTGGGACGCAAAAACATCGGCACCCTCATCTGGGACTTCTCCCTGCCGGCCATCACCGGCATGCTCGTCAACGCCCTCTACAACGTCGTCGACAGCATCTTCGTCGGCCAGGGCGTCGGCGCCATCGGCCTGGCGGCCGTCACCATCGCCTTCCCGATAACCATCGTCCTCATGGGCTTCGGCATGCTCGTCGGCGTCGGCGCCACCACCCTCGTCTCCATCCGCCTCGGCCAGAAAAGGATCGCCGACGCGGAAAAGATCCTCGGCAACGCCTTCACCCTGGGGATAGCATTCGCCCTCGTCCTGTCCGGCCTCATGCTCGCCTTCCTCGACCAGATGCTCGTCGCCCTCGGGGCGGGGGAGGACGTCCTGCCCCACGCCCGCGACTTCACCACCCTCATCCTCGCCGGCAGCGTCTTCATGTTCACCGGCTTCGGCCTCAACAACATCATCCGCGCCGAAGGCAACCCTCGCACCGCCATGATGACCATGGTCGTGTCCGCCCTCCTCAACACGCTCCTCAACCCCCTGTTCATCTTCGGCCTCGGCCTGGGGGTCAAAGGCTCGGCGCTGGCCACCGTCATCTCGCAGGCCCTGTCGGCCGTATGGGTCTTCGCCCATTTCCGCGGCCGGCGAAGCTACCTCAAGCTCCGCGGCGCCAACATGCTACCCGAGCGCCAGATCGTTGCCAGCATCGTCACCATGGGCTCGTCGGCCTTCTTCATGCAGATCGCGGCCAGCATCGTCGCCGGCCTGTTCAACAACATCCTCATGGCCCACGGCGGCGAAAGGGCCGTGGCTGCCATGGGCATCATAAACCGCGTCTCGCTGCTCACCCTCATGCCACTGTTCGGCATCAGCCAGGGCACCCAGCCGGTCATCGGCTACAACTACGCCGCCAAAAACTACCGGCGGGTCAGGGAAGCCGTCGTCAAAGGCAGCCTGGCCGCCACCGTCGTCTCCTGCGGCGGCTTCGTCGTCGTCGAACTGTTCGACGCCCACATCGTCCGCCTGTTCAGCAGCGACGCCGAACTGGTCGCCCTCGGCGCCGCCGGCCTGAAAACCTTCCTGGCCATGCTCCCCATCATCGGCATCCAGATCATGGGCTCGGCCTTCTTCCAGGCCATCGGCAAGCCCATGCACTCCCTGCTCCTCAGCATGTCCCGCCAGCTCCTCATCCTCATCCCCGTGCTGCTCGTCCTGCCGCGCTTCATCGGCCTCAAGGGGGTATGGCTGGCCGGGCCGATCTCCGACTTCGGCTCGACGGCACTCACCGTCGTGCTCGTCGCCACCCAGGTCAAAAGACTGGACAGAGCCGAAGAGGACGCTTAACCCCTCCGGCCGTATTATTTGCCCGGCGCCGGCCAATAATAAGCATGGGCGAAGGCCGGCTGCATCTCCGGTGCGCCGAATACGCGAGGCAGGTGCCGGCAATTTTGCCGGCGGCCTGCCTTCGGTTCGAAAGAGGTGGACGATGGTAGAAAAATGGAATGAGGTCAAAACCCAGACTCTCGGTCCTGCGGAGGTCGAAGCGCTGCTGGCGAAAGAATTCGGCGGCAAGATAAACCCCGTCAACCGGGAAGAACTGGCCAAAAGGCACCGCAGCCAGGAACGGCAGCAAGAGGGCAAAAAAATGGCGCCGCCCGGCTGAAAGAAAAAGCTCCGGTCACCCGGAGCTTTCTGTTTCCTGCCTACCTTCCCAGCGGGAAGAGCGTCGAGAACACCTTGCTGTCCGCGTCGGCGAACAACTTCGCAAAATGGCTGTTCGGCCAGGCCCATTTCGACCTATAGGTAAAGTCGTTGTCGCACAAATAAGCGTTCTTGCGCAGATCGAAAACGCGGACATTGACCTGGGACTTGGTCGTCACCAGCCGCACGAAAATTTCTTTCTTCGTATGCAGCGGCATAACATTATAAAACACCGCGAAATCGACACCGTCGGCCGCCAGCCGCGGCAGCAGGTCGAAGCGGTCGAGGCTGCCCAGGTCGGTGAACCGGGAGACACTGAACTCTTTTCCGTAAGCGTCGCCGGAGCGCAGATTATAGGCCGGGGCGTACTTTTTTTCAAACCGGCCGACAGTTTCCCGCTTTATTTCGTTCCTTTCCAGCTCGCTTGCGTTCAGGTCATCGATGTAGAAAAAGGCGATCGTCGGCTTGACGGCTGCGTCGGCGGCGGAAGCGAGACCGGAGAAGGACAGCAAAATCAGGAGCAGGGCCAGAAAAAGTTTCACGATACCTCCGGCAGGGCAACTGTTTATTTTTTTAGAGTAAATATTCTTCACCGGGCGACAATCCCCTTTTGGCAACGGGAAATATCGACAAAATCCAACCCACAATTCCACGTTTTACCAGAGAGGAGAAGCGGGACTACTGTCGAATGGTAAAAAAAGGAGAAGAAAACGCCACCGACGGGAGGACCAAATGGACGTGCCAAAACAGCGGGTCGGCCGCACAAGGGCCGGCGCCAGGCGGGAAGAAACGCGCAATATCTCCCCGCACCAGCTGCAAAGTGAATATTTCACCGCCCTGCACCAGGTTGCCATCGGCCTCATGCGCCGCCGGGATCTGGACTCGCTGCTCAAGGACATAACCGTCCGCGCCGCCGACCTTCTCCACACCCCCAACGCCTTCCTGTACATCATCACCAACGACGGCACGGCCATGGAGATGAGGGTCGGGATAGGGTTCAACCGCTCCGCGATCGGCGCCCGCCGCCGGCCGGGGGAAGGCTTCGTCGGCGGAGTATGGCAGTCCGGCAAGTTTTCCGCCGAACACCGGGTATGGCAAGCCGGGGAGGCGGGCGGTGGGGAAGATGTGGCCGGGACGATCATCGGCGTGCCCCTCCGCGACAACCGGCGGGTCATCGGCGTCCTCGGGTTCAACATCCTGCGCGAGCGCTGCATCCCCACCCGCGAAGAACAGGCGATGCTGGAGAGATTCGCAGAACTCTCCTACATCGCCCTCGACAATATGCGCCTCTACACCAACCTGCAGAGCGAGCTGGCCGAGCGCCGCCGCGCCGCGGAACTCATCCGCCGGCAGAACCACTACCTCGAGCTCCTCCACACCCTGTCGCTCCAGCTCATCACCCGCTTCGACCCCGGCGAGCTCCTCACCAGCATCCTCGACGGCGCCTGCGGGCTGATGGAAACCGAACACGGCTACGTCTACCTCGTCACCGCCGACGGCGGGCACCTCGAAACAAAACTCGCCCGCGGCAGCTACCGCGAGATAATCGGCAAGCGGCTGCCGAAAGGCGAGGGACTCTCGGGCCGGGTATGGGAAAGCGGCCGTACCTACGTTACCGACGACTACAGCAAGGAAAGATGGCGCAACCGCAGCCCCGCCCGCGACAACGTGCAGGCCTGGATCGGCATCCCCCTCAAACGCGGCCAGGAAGTCGTGGGAGTATTCTGTCTGGCCCACATCGACTCGCCCCGCGTATTCCGCAGCGAAGAGATAGCCGTCCTGGAAAAATTCGCCGAGCTCGCCTCGCTGGCCCTTAGCAACGCCAGGCTGTACGAAGCGCTGGAGCAGGAACTGCACGAGCGCAGTCGCGTCGAGGCCGCCCTGCGCGAAAGCGAAACCATGTACCGCACCCTGGCCGAAAACCTGCCGGGGATCGTCTATCGCCTGTTCCTCCGCGACAACGCGCGGGTCCAATTTTTCAACGCCACGCTTCATGCCGTCACCGGCTACCATCCCTACAACCTGTCGCCCGGGGAGCTGTGCCCGCTGGAAAACATCGTCCTGCCGGCCGACCGCGAGCGGGTGCTGGCGAAAATCCGCGACGCCGTCAACGACGACCAGCCCTTCGAAGTGGAATACGGCATCGTCGCCAAAAACGGCGCAATCCGCTCGGTGGTCGAGCGGGCCCGTCCGGTGCGGGGCCCCGACGGCCGCCCCCTCTACATCGAAGGCGTCATCATGGACGTCACCACCCAGAAGAACGCCCAGGACAAACTGCTGTACATCAGTACCCGCGACGGCCTTACCACCCTCTACAACCGCGCCTTCTTCCAGCAGGCACTCGACCGGATAGGCACCACCGACGACGGGACGGTCGGCATAATCGTCTGCGACATAAACGGCCTCAAACTCGTCAACGACGCCATGGGGCACCTCGTCGGCGACGGCCTGCTCATGGCCGCGGCCATGATCATCAAGGACGCCTTCCGCCGCGACGACGTCGTGGCCCGCATCGGCGGCGACGAATTCGCCGTCATCGTCCCCAACGCCACCCGCAGCGCGGTCGAAGCCGCCTGCCACAGAGTGCGCAGCGGCATCGACGACTACAACCGCATGCGGCCGGGCGCCCATCTCAGCCTGTCGATCGGCTACGCCGTCGGCAACAGGAGCGAAACCAGCATCAGGACGCTCTTCCGCGAAGCGGACAACAACATGTACCGGGAAAAGCTCCACCACTCGCAGAGCGCCCGCAGCGCCATAATCCAGACGGCTATGAAGCTGCTGGAAGAGCGGGACTTCCTCACCGAGGAACACGCCGAGAGGATCGACGGGCTGGTGCTGCGGCTGGCCAAAAAAATCAGACTGACGGCGCCGACCATCGCCGAAATGCAGCTGCTGGCCAAATTCCACGACATCGGCAAAGTAGGCATAGCCGACAATATCCTCCTCAAGCCCGGCCCGCTGACCGCGGACGAAAAGCGGGAGATGCAGCGGCACTGCGAGATAGGCTACCGGATCGCCCAGTCGTCGAACGAGCTTCTGCCGATCGCCGACTGGGTCCTCAAACACCACGAATGGTGGAACGGTTGCGGCTATCCCGCCGGCCTGCGCGGCGACCAGATCCCCCTCGAATGCCGCATCCTGGCCGTCGTCGACGCCTACGACGCCATGACCAGCGACCGCCCTTACCGCGCGGCCATGAGCCACGAAGCGGCGATCGCCGAGCTTGGGCGCGCGTCCGGCACGCAGTTCGACCCGAAGATCGTCAAGAAGTTTCTGGCCTTATTCGCCGCCGAGGAAAAAAGAAAACGGCCGCCGGCCGGTGCGGCGGCGAGCCGCATTTGAAACGGGAAAAAACACCAGGGTCTGCCGAGGCAGACCCTGGTTCGTTTTTGGCACTACTGCATTTCGATCACCGGGGCGGTCGACTCCGGGGGAGAAACGAGGAACGACACCTCCTGGCCGGTGTTGCGGAGCTGCAGTCCGCCTTTGGCGAGAGAGATGTTCTTATCGTCGAGCACCACGATCTCAAGATCGAGGAACTCGTTCTTGTCCGTAGTAATCGTCAGATCGCCTCTTTCGCTTCCCGTCACGGCAATGTCGGCCCGGTTGGCTTTCGTGCCGCTGTTGGTCGTCCAGACTACCTGGACTACGTGCGGTTTCCTGACCTTGCCGTCCTTGGTTATGTATGGGTACGACCAGAACATTTTCGCGTCGAAAATATCAACCCTCACCTTCAGCTTGGCAGGCGCGTCGGCGGCGGAGCATACCGCCGGGGCAAAGGCGAGCAATGTGAGGAACATGGTCAGCACAAGCGCGGCGGCTGTTGTCCGCTTCATCATAAAGGTTACCCCCTCAAAGAACTTTACCACTATTGTATCATATTTACCCAGCTGAAGGGAGGCTGTCCTGCCAGGCCGGGCAACAAAAAAAATAGACTCTGCATACCACAGAGCCAACCGGCAAAAAAAGCAACGGGAAGATATGTTATGTGGGGAGGTGGTGGGCTAGGGATGAAGAACCGCCAGCGCCGTTCCCGGGCAGGAAAGGCCTGACCGCATAGCGGTAAAGCAGACCTACCGGCGCAAGAGCGATAACGGTTATGTAGATGAGGGGCGCGAGCAGACAGCACAACAAGGCTATCGGCAAGCTGAAAACGGAAAAAATTACTTTCGGGAGCATATGGTCAACCTCCCGTAAGTGAAAGTTATAACGTTCACCTGATATGATTATACACCCGGCAACCCCAAAAGTCCATACGCCCGGACAAAATAACGGGAAATTTTTCACATGATTATTGCCGAAAAACCCGGGACGATAAAATCGTCCCGGGTTTTCACAGCGGCTCACAGGCCGGGCTTGTACACCGTCAGTACCGCCGGCACCGCCTTGATGACGATATTGTCGCCGGCCTCCTTCAGGTCGATCGTCTGCGTCCAGACGAGGTCGTCCGCGGTCCACGTCCGCAGGCGCAGCTTGAGATTGGTCAGACCGTGAGGGAGGGTGAACCTGTGCGGCTTGGCCTCCTGAGGAGTGAACGTGTGGACGGCGAACTCCCGGCTGCCGGTAAGGACGGTCACCTCCGCCTTCTTGACGCGGTGGAGCGTCACCGTATCCCCGTTCGCCGGCTCGGGGCCGAGATGATAACTCGTCCACAGAGAATCGTCGACGGCGATCTGCAGCACCGCCGGGTCGAACGGGGCCGCCGCCGCAGGTCCGGCCGCCGCCGTCAGCAGCAGGGCCGTCAGGAGCAGGCAGATTGCCTGCCGCACATTCTTCATGCCATATCGCTTCCTTCCTCGATCGGCGCTTGCCCGCACCGTCGCCGCCTAGCGGCCCTCGATATCGTACATCGCCTTCTGGGCGTTAATCAGGCCTTCGCAGATCTCCTTGATGCGCGCATCCACATCGAAAGACACCCACCGGTCCTTGGAATAGGCGTTGCGGCCGAGAAGCTTGCCGCTTCTGTCGTAGTCCGTCTGCACGATCAGCGCCACCTCCCTGGTCGCCGGGCGCACCCGCAGCTGCTGGAGAGAGAAGGCCAGCTTATCGTAGCCGGCGACATTCTTCTCCTGGGTCCGCAGGGACTCCACGACCTCCCTGGCGCCGCTCTTCTCGTACTCCACCTTGACCCAGGCCTGGATATAGCCTTTGTCCTTATAGATCTGGGCGGAATTCTTGGCGAAGTCGAAATTGACGTCGGCCGGCATGTGGTAGAGCGTCTTCAGGTCGAGGTAATAAGTGCTGAACGTGTCTTTCGACGCCTTGCTCAGGGGGAAGTAGCGGTCGTCTTCCTCGGCCGCCAGCGCCGGCAGCGCGGTGAGCACCAGGAGCATCAGGACGGCCGTGAAGATACGGGCTGGTTTGAACATTTTACACACCTCATCAATTGACATTTGACATATATTATAAAATTCGCCCCGGGCGGCGTTATTCCTTCCGGGCCGGGCCCATCAGCGCCCTTCGCCGGACATGCCGGCCAGAAGGACGCCTTTCTGGCGGTTGATCCTGGCGATGAACATATCGTACAGCTCGAGCACCCGCTTCTTGTCTCCCATGAAGTTTAGACAGGCGCCGATGTTATTGAACGCTTTGCGCACCTCCTCGTAATTGCCGAGGCTCTCGAAAATGGCGCGCGCCTCCTCGAAAGAAGAGCAGGCTTCGTCGTACCGGCCGGTCATCTGGTAGCACGTGCCCCGGTCGAAAATGATCCGCGCCAGCTCGTGGGGTAGGTCGTGCTGCTCGATGATGCGCCTGGCCCGCTCGTAGGCGTCGAGGGCGTCGGAATAACGGCCGAGGCTCTGCTGGCAGCGCCCGGCCAGCGCCAGCGTCTTACCCGCCTCCGGCGCGTTGCCACCCGCCTCGAACAGGCGCAGGGCGCTTTCGTACAACACCAGGGCCTCGGCGTACGCGCTCCTCATCATCTGCAGGTGGGCCTCCTGCAGCAGGGCGGTCGTATCGAGACCGACGATGCGCTTGCGGAAAAACACCTCGTCGCCGCGGTCGTCGAGATTCTTCGCCACAGACTTCAGTTCCCGCACCGTCGCCTTCACGTCGTCGTCCGCGTCCAGGCGGAGGGCGGCCCGCTGGATCTCCTGCCAGGAGCGGCCCCGTTTTTCACCGTAGGCCACCGCCAGCGTCTTCAAATTTACGACATCCTCGTTGTTCTGGATAAGGAATTTGACCTTGGCGAAGTCGTCGAGCAGCAGGAAGTGGAAAACGCCGGCCTCGATAACGTCGGACAAAGGAACCTTGAGGCTTTTGAGCGCATCCACCGCCGTGGCGCTGATCCGGGCGCTGATCGTAGCTTTTTCGGTTGTTGCCGTCATCGTCATCCCACCTTTGTGTTATCACCAATATTTTACTATTGTTACAGCGAGCTTTCAATAATTTAACTACAAATCAACATAATCCCAGCTCTTGCTGGCATTATAGTAATAAAAATTTAATAAAATGTCATACAAAATTCAAAAATAGTATTGACCCCTGGCGGGGGGTCCCCTAAAATTAAATCAACGGTAAATAATACCAGCCATGAACGGCGTGTGACCCCGGGGGGTTTGCCGGTCCGCGGGCCGGCAGACAGCCGCGGCGATGTCTTAAAAATATAACCAGCGGTCATACGCTCCATCACCACCACCACTTCTCCTGGTAACGGCACCGGGAGAGGCGACGATGGCGGCGTGGCCGAAGCCCCGCCGAAGCCGCGGCCCATAAGGCCGCGGCCTTTTCTTTTTCTTCGTCTGCGGCTCGCCATAGCAAAATTCGACAATTTTTGTCGTATATCTTGACTGATGGCAATAAAAGGAATATAATAAAAGGTAAAGAAAATTGGTATACCGGTATACCAAAAAAGGAGGAAGTAACATGGCGGTGCGTCTTGTCCTGGTGGGAATTCAGATCGCGGCTGCTCAAGAACTCGAAAATGTCGTAGTAGGCACGTTAGGCGAAATCGTCGAAGTCGAAAAGGCGACATTGGCCGATTACGAGCGCCATTCCGGCGATATATACGTCGGTTACATAAACCGGGAAAAGGAATTGGCCGAAAAACTCGGGTCCGACCGGGTAATCGGCATCGAGATGCGGCCTCCGATCTCGTTCTTCGTGCAGGTTGCCCGCATCCCCGCAGGGGAGAACGTCACCATCTTCATCAACGCGCGCAGCGGGGCAAACGTACTGATGAAGATGCTGGCCCAATACGGCCTGGATCATCTGACCTACGAAACGGTGGCCGGCGACGAAGACAGCGACGAAGCAATTACCAAAAAGCTGTCGGCAGCGCAGTACATCATCGGCTACGACGGCTATGCCTCGCAAGGCGCCGTCTTATACGCCAAATACGGGGCCTGCCTCAGGCCGGACGTGACCGTCATCGCCAGCCCGCCGCGCGAAGCCGCCCCCGGATCGGTCAGCAAACTGGCGTCGCGGGTCATCCTCTTCGCCCAGAACCGCGACAATAAACAACTGCTGCAATCCCAGGCCCGCAACATCAACGAATCGGTTAGCGATATGGCCTCCGCCGTCCAGGAACTGAACGCCTCCCAGGAAGAACTGGCCGCTTCGATGCGAGAGGTCGCAAAATTGTCGGAACAGGCCTTCGCTGATGTAGACAACAGCAAGCAAATCGTCACGACGATCCGGCATATCGCCAGCCAGACCAACCTGCTCGGCCTGAATGCCGCCATCGAGGCGGCAAGGGCTGGCGAAAGCGGCCGGGGCTTCTCCGTCGTGGCCCAGGAAATCCGCAAGCTATCCGATCAAAGCGCCGCGGCCATCAAAGAAATCGAAGCCATTCTGAACAAAACGAAAGAATCGACCGAATCGGTGCTCCGCCACAACGAACATACCGTCCAGATAACCGCCGAACAGGCAGCGGCGACGCAGAACATCACCGAACGCATCGGCAAACTGCAGACGGTGAGCGAGGAACTGCTGCAGCACGCCGGGTAGACGTTTCGGCCGCCGCCGCCAAGGCTGCGGCTTTTTTCGTCCGGGCGGCGTAAGCGGCAGGATTCGGGCCGGGCGGCCGCCAACTATACCAACTAAACAACGCTAAGGAGATGATAAACGTGCGGCTTGCAGACTTGGCGGCGGCGGCGGCCGGCTTCGTGCGCGAAAGCCCGCTCAACCGCGTGGCGGAACTTGGCGGCCTGGTAATCTACGACCCGCCCCTGCTGGCGGCGGCCGCGGCCGACGACCCGCTGTTCACCCGCCTCAAAGACTCCG
>MTLD01002557.1_pt1 | contig 10132 bp, 11 predicted proteins | sample 1982471 | NCBI WGS metagenome assembly MTLD01 (sample SAMN05712604, study PRJNA340218) | biofilm metagenome | isolation source: sample SPM anode biofilm adapted to -50 mV | place: USA | collected 2012-02-03
GAATCGTTTTTCGCCCCCATATATTGCCACACATAGAATTATTGAACGGCAACCCCGGAGGGGTGCAAGCCTATAGCCCAAGGCTATTGAAAGACTAGGCAAGCAACATCAGGAATAACAAAGCATATATAGTTGTTAAATTTCAGGCAGGTGGCTTCCTCAAAGCGGATTTTTCCTACCTTGGTATCTAAATTGTCGGGAGACAAAAACGCCAGACGTCTTCATCTCAGCTGACAATTTAGCAGCAGGCGTTGACAACAATAATATGACACAAAACAACCAGATTAATATGAGAAAATATTTTGGACTTTTAGTGTTTTTAACAATTGAATTGGCTGCCTATTCACAAACAGGAAATAAGACAACGGGCCAATCAGATATTAACTCTGAAATCACATTTAAGAAAACAAACGGTCAAGCAATTCTGTTGGGAAATAGGATAAAGATTTTAGACAATAACCTTAATGTAATTGAAGAATTATCAAATATTCCTCCTCGGATTGTGGAAATAACTGGAATTTCGGATAGTTTATTTAATGATACAAAAGAGATTTGTAATGCATTTTGGTATGTAAAAATTCAAGGTGAAAAAATTAGAGGAATCGCTAATGGCAGGCAAGTTTTTGAGATTCAAAACTCGGATCAAGACACAAGTTTTGCAATTGACCGAAATCTAATCGAAATCCATACTACAAACTTTTTAGGAATGGGTGTTGATTATAATGGTGACTTGATGGGATGTCCAGTATACCAACCAATTCTGATTAAGGACAAAAAGAATAATTATTTTGGTCTTGTTGATCTAATTAAAAATGAATACTCGAAAAAAGCGAATTGGGACAACGAATATCCGTTTTTTGAAATTCGAAATGATGATGGCTGCCAAGACAAAATTAAATCAATCACTGTTGATGGTGAGAAAATTATTCTTAAAATACATAGGGTATTTCAAGAAGGCGAAAATGATTATGAAGTATTATTAAAATTTGAGAATAATAAGTATGTAGCGGAATATCTTAATTTTGGAGAGATAAAATATGAATAAATTACTGCTGCCAACAGCGTGTTCCATTACTGGGACTGATGCAGAATTTTATTATCCTTACCTAGACATTTTAGCGATGGATAACACCGCTGACGGTTACTCCCCAGTTACACATACTCCCACTGTTATCTATCTACAAGCATAACACGCTTCCAAAGATAACCACTACCGAAAAATAGATTTGGGAAAAGTGTCAAGATTCATTGCTTTTTATACCTTTGCACTTACTGAAACAATTGGATGTTTACTCTTAATTCGGATATTGTTCTGTAAACAATCTATACTTTTTGTATGGATTGTGTCTCTGTTTGTTCTCGGATAACCTTTTCGAGAGCGGTTTCTATTACCTTAATTTAAGTTTTAATTTGCGTGCAATGTGAAGGCATTATGATGCTTTGCGTGCATGCAACAAAACAAAAGAAAATGAGTAACGAAAAACAGACAATTCACGAATTTGACCTGACAATTATTTACGATTTCTTTTCAAATGCGGAACGTCAAGGTCCCGGAAGTCCCGAAGAAACGCTTAAAGCATTGGGGTTTATAGGTGGTCTTACCGAGAAGTCCAAAATTGCCGATATCGGTTGTGGAACAGGTGGTCAAACAATGGTGTTGGGCGAAAACACACCGTCCGAAATTATTGGTGTTGATACTTGGCCTAACTTTATAGACCAATTCAACCAAAATGCCCAGATCAGAAATCTTCAAGATAGGGTGAAAGGCGTTGTTGGCAATATGGAAAATCTCCCGTTTCAGGAGGAAGAGCTAGACTTGATTTGGTCGGAAGGCGCGATTTATAACATTGGATTTGAGCGTGGACTGAACGAGTGGCGAAAATTTCTGAAACCGGGCGGATATATCGCAGTTACGGAAAATACTTGGTTTAGCGAAGAGCGACCTGCCGAGATTCAGGAGTTTTGGCAAAGAATCTATCCCGAAATAGATACAATCCCTAATAAGGTTGCTCAGATGCAAAAGGCAGGTTACCTTCCGGTTGCCACTTATATCTTGCCCGAAACTATTTGGACAGACTACTATGCGTGGCAAGCGTTGAGACGGGAATATTTTCTTGAAAAATACAGCGGCAACCATGCCATAGAAGAATTTGTCGCCTCCATGCGGTACGAGGCTGAGCTATACTATAAGTATAAAGCATACTATGGCTACATGTTTTATATCGGAAAGAAGGTTTAACGTATGATGAAATCAGCCGTAAGTATGCGGCTTGATTAAAGTGTGAAGTTGAAAATTCCTTTCGTGTGTGAGCTTTTGCACACGAGAGGTTTTTTTTGCTGATATTGAGAAATGGTAATTGGTAAAATGCCAGCCGATAGCAGGTGGTCATGCGCCATTGGAGGCAATGGTTGAACAAGTTCCGCTCTTGCGGGCAAAGTTCGTATCGGGTGATAGGGACGCTGCTTTGAATCTCCGCACAGAACATAGCCCCTACCGTTAAAGGCAGTCGCAGAATACAGCCGAATGTTGGAACCCAAAATCTTATGGTTTATATCCAGCCCCGGAGGGGTTGCATCTTTATAGCCCACGGCTTTAGCCGTGGGTGGTTGATTCCACCAGCGGGAGCGGTGCACGGTAGTTCGGTGTAAAAATCTACCTGCGTTGCCTGCACCGCAATCACAAAAGGAAATTAAGGAAGAAGTTAAGCTGGAGTTAGAGAAGTTAAAGAATACAGCCGAATGCCGGACCCCAAAATCTTATGGTTTATATCCAACCCTGGAGGGGGCTATTGGTCCCAAGTAACAGATCTGTATTCTCAGAAGATAAGTATGCCTAGAGTAAAGAAATTGGCAATAACCCACTTTGGATTACAGAAAAAGGTTAATTTTGATATAGTGGCTGTCAGACCTATAAACGAGTTATGGGCTAGTGATTATGACTTTAACAATTATTTATGAATAACGAAACTTTTAGTTTGATTGATACTACAATCAAAATTGGATTAGGAGCATTAATTGCCTCCGTATCCAGTTATTTATTGACAAGACTGAATCATAAATCAGAAGCGAGAAAAGAATTCTTCAAAAGGTATTTCGACTCGATTGAGAAGATATCTGATTCAGCAGAAGAATATTTTCAAAAATGGGCACGATTTGGAAGTGCCATTTCAGGAGTATCAAAAGGGAGAGTTGAGAAAGGAATTCCTGTACCTCATGAGAGTTGGAAAAAGATAAAAGAAAGAGATGGATTACTAGTTCAATCAAGAGATAATAAAATGTCTGCAATTTCAAGATTGAAATTATTAGGTCTAAATGACGTTGCAATCATTTTAGAAGAAACAACTGAAATTGAGAACGAATTAAGAGATGTTGTAATTTTTAATAATAAAATACCTAAACTTGAAGACATATTTTCAATTCAAGAAAAAATGAGAAAGAAAAGAAATTCGTTTTATAAAGAATTGAATAAACATTATAATGAAAAAAACTTCACTAGTCCATAACAGCTGCTAAAACCCCACGGGGTTGAAGCCTAGACAAGTTATTAATTAGTTTTCAAGTTATAGCTTTACAAGGGATAAATGTGCTGCTCTTTACTCCCCGCCGTTTTTTAGCCGCAGGCATTAACTATTATTTTAAAAAATGGGGTTGAAATATTTAATACTATTATTCTCAGGTGTTTTTTTACGAAATATGTGTGTTTGTCAAGAATTGGATAAAACACCCACGAATGAAATAGTATTGAAAAAGATTTTGGTTGATAATCACATTAAGAAACGATTTAAATATAGAATAGATTGCAAAAACCGGGCTAAAGAACTCCTGGAGATTGAAACATATGATTCCTTAGGTAATAAAATACAGGTTCAACGGCTTGACAATAAAACATTGCATGTGAACTTTTATAGTAAAGGAGGGCGTCTGATAGAAATGCACCATTTCGATTCTCTCGGAAATCTAAAGAATTTTAACATCCTTACATATCAAAATGAAAAGTATAAAACAAATACACTTTATAATGCCGATTCAACTGTAAACGCTGTTTTTGAACGATATCCCATTTATAATGGAAATTACGATAGCTTAACATGGACACATAAACCAGTTAAGAAAGAGCGTAATGGTGAAACGTATATCGAACAAGCATATAATTCCATTCACCGCATTAAGTATGATAACGATAATTTCGAAATCGAAAACGGGTTTCCATATGGCGCCAATGGTTGGGTGTATCGATTTCATTATAAAAATGGGCTATTATTCTTAGCAGAGTATGTGGAAACCAATAACAGAACGGGAGAAAGTAAAATAAGAAGTAAGGAAACCTATGAATATGACTGTAATTCATTACTCATTAAAACTACGTATTATAAAGATTATGATGCTGAATGCTCTTTTTATTACAGCTATGAATATGAAAAACAATAGTTAACAAAAGGTATGGAAAATTGCTGCTGTATCAGTTATTTAAAGGGTGTTTTCAGCAACAAGGTTATTGTATGAGCCGCTCCGCAAACGACAACTTTTCATACCACCACCGTTAAAGGCAGCCGCAGAATACAACCGAATGTTGGACCCCCAAACCTATGGTTTATATCCAACCCCGGAGGGGTTGCATCTTTATAGCCCACGGTTTTAGCCGTGGGTGGTTGATTCCACCAGCGGGAGCGGTGCACGGTAGTCCGTTGTAAAAATCTACCTGCGTTGCCTGCACCGCAATCACAAAAGGGAATGAAGTAAGAAGTTAAGCAGGAGTTAGAGAAGTTAAAGAATGCAGCCGAATGTTGGATATCAACGACGCCAACCGGACGGGGTTGAACCAATTGATGGACATCAATAGCACCAACTGGATAGGGTTGAACCAATTGATGGACATCAATAGCACCAACTGGATAGGGTTTAATCAATTGATGGGTATCAACGACGCCAACTGGATAGGGTTGGGCCAATTGATGGGCATCAACAACGTCAACCGAATAGGGTTGGACCAATTGATGGACATCAACAACGCCAACCGGAAGGGGTTGAATCAATAGATGGGCATCAACAACGCCAACCGGACGGGGTTGAACCAATAGATGGGTATCAATAACACCAACCGAATAGGGTTGAACCAATTGATGGACATCAGCTACGCCAACCGGATGGGGTTGGGCGTACCGTAGGGCTCCGTTTTCTCCAACCGGACGGGGTTGGACGTACCGTAGGGCTCTGTTTTCTCCAACCGGATGGGTTTGGACGTACAGTAGGGCTCCGATTCCTCCAACCGGATGGGGTTGGGCGTACCGTAGGGCTCCGATTTCTTCAACCGGATGGATTTGGACGTACCGTAGGGCTCCGTTTTCGAAAACTTCCTTCTAAAGTAGAAACCCTGCACCGGCAAAAGGGGGATACTCCCTGTAAGTATGCTTAGAGTAAATAAATTGGCAACAACCTGCTATGAATTACAGAAAAAGATTAATTTTGGTATAGTGGCAATCAGACCTATACAACCCAAAATGGGTGGATAAGGATGATTTTTACAAGCCTATATCAGTTGTGCCTCATTTAAAGACTAAGAAATCAACGATAGTTTTTGAGTTAAGTCTAGAACCTAAGCCATATGAAAAACCAAGAAACCCCAAGATTTATTCAAAACACACCTCATGGAGTTGACAAATATGAAGGTAAATCTGCTGAAAGAGTTGCAGATGCAATTAAGAACCATATTGAAGAATATAGTGACAAAGACAAATTTGCTAAAATTATTGGCTTGGATGGCGAATGGGGTTCTGGAAAATCTAATATCATAAGAATATTAAAAGGTAAATTAGGTAATGATTATTATTTGTTTGAATATGATGCTTGGGGACATCAAGAAGATTTGCAGAGAAGGTCATTTCTTGAAACTTTGACAACCTGCCTAATTAATGAAAGTGGGTTATTAGCAAATAAGGCAACAATAAATATAAAAGGTGGTGGGGAAAAAAGTGTTACATGGAATGAGAAACTAAAATATCTTCTTGCAAAAAAGATTGAAACGGCGACTACTAGTTATCCCAAAATAGGTGTCGGTGTTGCAACATCTTTCTTTACAGCAGTTCTTACTCCAATATTTGTTTTTATAGCATTTGCTATAAAATCAAATGAGAGTAGTGTGATTTCAATAATAATATCAATTTTAATATCAGCTTTGCCAGTAATTGGTGCATTATTGGTCTGGTGGTATTATGCAGTAAAAGAACCTGAAAAATATAGAAATATTAACTTTTTTCTTGCTGTTTATCAAGATAAAGTAGTTGAAGGTGTTGAGTTTGAAACAATAAGTGAGGATGAACCTAGTGTTACGGAATTTAAAGAGTGGATGACTGATTTATCCAAAGGACTAACAAAAAATCTAATTATTGTTTATGATAATATGGATAGATTGCCTGCAGATAAGGTAAAAGAGCTTTGGTCTTCCATTCATACTTTTTTCTCAGAAAATGGATATAAAAATATTTGGGTTATTATTCCTTTTGATAAAATACATTTAGCAAATGCATTTGGAGAAGAACCCAATGGAGAACAGCCTAAACTAACTTGTCATTTTATTAATAAAACGTTTCCTGTTATTTATCGAGTTGCTCCTCCAATTGTAACTGATTGGAAAAAAACATTTAATGAATTTTTTGAAGAAGCTTTTGGAGAAAAAGAAAATGAAGAGAAACTGACAATACTTAGAATATTTGCAATATGTAAAGAGCATATAACTCCTAGGGAAATAATTGCCTTTATTAATGAAATTGTCTCATTAAAAAGAACTTGGTTGGATGAAATTCCTCTCTTGTTTATATCCATATTTGTCTTGAAAAAAGATAATATACTTAAAGCTCCTGTAATAAGCATATTATCTGGAAGTTATCTTGACAATATCGAAAAGATTGTGCCAAACGATGAAGAATTGCAGAAACATATTTCTGCACTAGCTTTTGGCATTGACGTGAAATTAGCAGAGCAAATTCCATTGAAACAATACCTTCAAAAAACGCTTAAGGGCGAACCTGATTATGACATAAATAAATATACAGACAATAAACACTTCGTTTCAATCCTTGATGACGAAATTAAGGATATTGATCCTGCATTAACCGAGAATGCAATTGTCAGCTTGTCGAAATTGAATCCAGAAAAGGGATTGAAAATAACGCAGCAATGGAATGAACTAGTTAAGTTGCAATTAAAACAAACAATATCTTCCCTAGATTTTACAGATTCGCATAAAGCATTATTACTAAATGCGGATGATATTAACAAAAACAAATTTTCAAAATATTTGTATAATGCCTATATAAAGCAAAAGGAATTTAAAGGAGCGACATTCTATTCATCAATGGAGGCATTTGAAAACTTTATTAAAACAAATAATTTAAAAATTTCTTTTACTGATTTTATTGAGAGTAAAAATGTTGTGCCAGAGATTTTCATAGACTATGTGAGCCAATCTAAGTCGAGGTATAGAGATTTTAAAATAATTTGTGACAACAAAAAACTAAATGATTATTTAATTAGTCTTTTAGAAGTAGGATTACCGAACATGGATTTCATTAATTATATAATTGAGGATGAAACCTACGATTTCACAATGCTTCAAGAAAAAATTGAGTCAACAATTTCGGGAAATAAATTGACAGTTACAAATTTCCCAGAATTGATAAAAACATACAAGCGTATTTCTAAAAACAAGCCTTTACATACACAACTAACGCTAAGTCAATTACAAACATTAATAAATGGCATAAAAGACAAAAGTCACGCTAGTTATTATGATTTAGTCGCTATGGGTCTAGTAAATATGCAAATTAATACAGCATATAGCGAAGGACTTGATGAAGAAGTTGCAAAAGTTATTGAATATTATATGACTTATGGTAAACTCTTAATATTATCAAAGGATTGGGGCAGCGACTTATTAAGAAGAGCAGTAAAAGTAATGACTATAAAATCTGTTGGGACTGAAATGCAAATTCTGGAAGTGTTGCCTTTCTTTGAAGAAATTAAAGCAGCTATAAGTATAACTCCTGAATCATTGCTTGCAGAATTAAGCAAATGGGAAAAATCAATCTCAAGCATTACGGTTGATAATATTGAAGTTCAAATCCCAAAGTTCAATTTTTATAATTATTCTGTAGGAACAAAGAATAAGTTAACAGAACATATAAATAAAGTAGCTATTGAAAAACTTGAAACAATCCCTGAATCTGATTTGTATGCACAGCGGAATACTGTCACATATTATTGGCTTAACTGTGCCTCAATACTAATAGAGAATAATGTAATTAAAGCATTGCCAGATAATTTAACGGAGTTTAGTAAAAAAGTATTAATTGAAATAGCTTCTAGAGCTCAACCAATTCCTGCTTCAAATAGCATTATAGAAAGGATTATTAAAAAAGCGAGCAAGAGTAAACTTCAGCCAACAATTAAAATCATTTGTGATGATTTCTGTAATAAAACCAAGGTGATTGAACCTTCTTTATTTATCTATTTTGCAGAAAACTTTGATTTTATAAATAAAATGACTTCCCGCTCAGGTGATATTACACGTAATATTCTCAATGATGTGTTTCCAGATTCAACTTGTTTAAATTTAATATTAGACAACGCTTCTGGATACATTAAGAAAATAAATGAAGCTGGTGATGATGCAGCGGACTTAAAATCAAAAATTTACCAGATGTTGCTAAATAGTCCAACTGAGAAATTGATTGATTTTGCTTCTGCTATTGGTGTGAAAATTGAACCAGAATCTGATGAAGAAGAAGTGAAGGAGTAAAAAACGAAGTATAGCAATGCATAAAAATAGTAGTCAATTTAGTAGTAAATTAAAGGATTGTATCCCGCTTCAACTTTCTTGTAAATTGATGTGGAATTGGAACGTATACGCTACTATTCTTATACGAACCGTTAAAACAAGTCAGGGAAATCAACGAAGTCACCGAATGCAACCGCAAAATGGTGTTTAGTGCGTAACCATTTTCAAAACTTGACCGCCCGCTGGCAAATTCTCAAATTCTCAAATTCTCACTTTACCCCATTGTCCCATTGTCACATTTTTATACTCTTTCCTATTCCATACAAACCTAATTTTTATGGCGTCGGCCTTGCACACCTCTACGCACTTACCGCAAACGATGCACTCGGAGTTGGTAATTAGGCCGTGGTTGTTTTGTATGTAATGCAGCATGGGTATTCTAACAAGGCAATCCTTTTCGCACTTACCGCACAGCGTGCACTTGCTGGTGTCCACCACCGGAATCAGGCGCGAGTAGCTGGCGCCTGCCGAACAGAGTGCTCCCATGAAGCAGATATTTTTACATGCCCATCGCCGGTCGAGCAGCAGTCCTAGGATTATGGCAGACATTACGTCTATGGCCCACACCTGCTTGTAGTGTGACCCAAAATCCAATTTTAGAAGCGCCGGAATTACGGCAAAGCCGTGCGTTATTCCTCTTTCGGTATTCACAAAGTAGAAGGCTATTGTCGAGGTAAAAAAGGTGACGAGGATTAGAGCTCTAACCCAAACCTTGGGCCTCTTCCATTTTGTCTTAAAGATGGCGTGCTGGCTCGAAAGGTCTGCGGCTGTGCCCATGAAGCAAAACCAGCCGCAGCCAACTCTTCCCACCAGCGGCGATATAAGTATAAAGAGAGACCAGATGATGACCACAATGGTGATAGCTCCCCAGTAGATGGAGTGCCAAATAAATCCGACGCAAAAATACTGGAAAAAGATTGGGGTGAGGAGCAAAAAAATTATCCGCGACATGGCGTTGAGGGAGAATATCTTCTTCATGGTTTTATAAGCTATTGTGTAATTAATGAGGCCGATTTACATTACAACGGGTAGCAGGTTCATAAATGCCAGCACCGAGAGGTTGAAGATATCCACCAGCATGTGGGAGAAGTAGGGGAGCACAATGCTTCTGCTTTTGTGGTAGATAAACGCCCACGCCAACCCCATGATGAACACGGAGATAATGAGCTCCTTGGTGAGCATAACCTTCGAAATAACGCCCCAGATAAAAACGTGCGAGAGCGTGAATAGCAGCGAGGAGTAAAACGCCTTGGCAATAAACGGCATTTTTGCCCGGTGCTCCAGCATGTAGCCTCGCCA
>MTLD01002055.1_pt1 | contig 10116 bp, 9 predicted proteins | sample 1982471 | NCBI WGS metagenome assembly MTLD01 (sample SAMN05712604, study PRJNA340218) | biofilm metagenome | isolation source: sample SPM anode biofilm adapted to -50 mV | place: USA | collected 2012-02-03
GGCTGGTCGTCCCAGTGGGCCGGGTCGGTGAGCGTGTCACCGTGGGCGAGGTTGAACTTCTCGAAGTTGATGTCGTGCAGGAACATGTTGATCCGGGCCAGGTTGAACGTGGTCAGGTTGATCTCCTGGCCGAAGAACCCCTGGCGGACGTTCTGCTTGCCGAGCACTTTCGCGAACTTGAGCAGCAGCGAGCCCGAGCCGCAGGCCGGGTCGTAGACCTTGTTCACGCTGGTCTTGCCGACCACGGTGATCCGGGCTAGCAGCTCTGAGACCTCCTGCGGCGTGTAGTACTCACCACCGGACTTGCCGGCTTGCGAGGCGTACATGCCCATCAGGTACTCGTAGGCATCGCCGAACAAGTCGATGGTGTTGTCGCCGAAGTTGCCCAGCGGCAGATCGCCGATCGCGTCCAGCAGCTTGACCAGCTTCTCGTTGCGCTTGGCCACCGTCGGGCCGAGCTTGGAGCTGTTCACGTCCAGATCGTCGAACAGGCCCTTCAGGTCGTCCTCGGAGTCGGTGCCGACCGCCGACGCCTCGATGTTCTTGAAGACTCGCTCCAGGGTCTCGTTGAGGTTCTGGTCGCGGGCGGCCCGCTCGCGGACGTTGCTGAACAGCTCGGAGGGGAAGATGAAGAAGCCCTTCTCCTCGACGATGCCGCGCATCGCGATCTGGGCCTGGCTGTCGGTGAGATCTCCGTAGTCGAAGGTTGTGTTCCCTGACTCATGCTCGCCAGCGTTGACGTAGGCGGTGAGGTTCTCGGAGATGAACCGGTAGAAGAGCATGCCCAGCACGTAGCTCTTGAAATCCCAGCCGTCGACGCTGCCGCGAAGGTCGTTGGCGATCCGCCAGATCGTCTTGTGCAACTCAGCGCGCTGCGCTTCCTTGGTGGTCGGTGCCATCTCTCGACTTCCTGCGCATCACTGCACAACGCTCCTGCGGGGTCCGCTCCTGACCGTATCGCTGGGCGTGACCTAATGGAACCTGCCTCGCGAACGCGGCGCCTGGCCTCTGGGGCGAGTTGTTTCAGGCGTTGAAGGGGAGTGCCTGATCGTCTGCGTCATCCCTAGTGGGAGAGCCTTGTGGATGGTGGAGCTAAGGGGATTCGAACCCCTGACCTTCTCATTGCGAACGAGACGCGCTACCAACTGCGCCATAGCCCCAAGCTGCCTCAACAGCCCGACCAGCCTAGCATCAGGGTCGGGCAGGGACGAAACCAGGAAGGGGCCGACAAGCCCGACCCCGGTGGGGAATCAGGGGAGTGGGAAGACCAGGCGGGTCACGGTGGAGGCGGGGTCGGTCTCGGGCGGGCTGTCGTACAGCTCGAGCATCGATTCGCCGAGTTCGACGCCCTCCATCTCCAACCACGGCATCAGCTCGGCGTAGCTCTCCTCGAGCTTGTCGTACGGGCCGACGTGTGTCCCCACCACCGCGCGGACGGCGGGACGCTGGGCCGCCACCATGCCACCGACCTCGACCTCGCGGTCGACGCCGAAGCCGATCTCCACGTCCACCGTGTCGGTTGGCATGCCGAAGTACTCGGCGTACGCCGGGCCCACCACCTCGGCACCCGCACGCGCGGCGGCGGTCGCCACGGCCTCGTAGGTGGGCCCGAAGAGTTCGTGCAACTGCGTCCTCGGCACGCTCTGCCGGACGCCCAGACTCACCCAGGCCCCGAGTTCTTCGATGTGCGGATCCACGCCCGGCATGTCGTCCTCCTCGTCGACTGGTTCCGCTTCCACGCTAACCCCGTCCCCGTGCGGACGTCGAGGCCGAGTGAGGGTCGGCTATCCTTCCGAGTGCGCAGCAAAGGGGACGGCGACGCAAGTCCGCCTCCGCCAGCTGCCGCCGGTGCAGGTGCTGATCGGACGACATCGTCCGCTCGTACCCCAAGCCCGCACCGTCCTGGCGCTGCCAGGACCATCGAAGCTGCCGGCCCGACCAGGAGATCCCACCGATGACCTTCCGCACTGCCGCTGCCAGGGCCGTCGCCGTGATCTTCGCCGTGTTCGCGCTCGCGGCGTGTACCGCGAGCCCCGGCCCCAGCGCGACGTCCTCGGCCACCGGCCCCCAGAAGGGTGGGACGATCGTCTACGGCCGCTCCGCCGCGGTGACCTCCTTCGACCTGAACAACGAGATCACCGCCAACAACGCCTTCGCCATCGACAAGGTGTTCGAGCCCCTGGTCTCCTTCGACACGGAGGGGAAGATCATCCCGTGGCTCGCCGAGAAGTACACGGTCAGCCCTGACCTGCTCACCTACACCTTCGACCTGCGTCCCGACCTCGAGTTCTCCGACGGCACCCCGGTCACCGCCGCGGACGCCAGGTTCTCCCTGGAACGGCACCGGAAGGTCCAGGGCCCGCTGCCGCTCCAGGCCCCGATCAGGAGCATCGTCGCCACGGACACCCACACCCTGACCATCACCCTGAAGAGCCCGTACACGCCCTTCCTCTCGGAGCTGTCCGGGTTCTCCAACGGCATCTTCCCTGCCGACTTCGGCGGACGCACCGAGAAGGACTTCTTCGCCAAGCCGATCGGCACCGGCCCGTGGGTCGTCCAGGCCTGGGACCCGAACGGCGACACCACCTTCACCGCCAATCCGCACTACTGGCAGGAGGGCAAGCCCTACGCCGCGAGCCTGATCTACAAGGTGGTCTCCGACGACACCCAGCGCATCCAGCAGTTGCTGGCTGGCCAGCTCGCCGGCATCGAGGACGTGGCCCCTGCCTCGCTCGAGCAGTTGCAGGGCAACTCCGCGGTGAGCGTGGCCAAGCTCGGCTCGTGGGCCGTCGAGCAGGTGTTCTTCAACACCCAGAACGCGCACTTCGCCGACCGGCACGTGCGTCGCGCGATCGCCTACGCCATCGACCGGGAGGGCATCACGAAGGCCACCACCTTCGGGGCCGCCCAGACCGTGCACACGCTGATCCCGCCGACCATCCAGTACTCCGCCGACGTGCAGGCCCTCGACAACGACCCGGCGGCCGCACAGCGCGAGCTCGCGGCGTCCGCCTACCCGGACGGCTTCAGCGCCACCCTGATGATCAACTCGGGCGACTCGGCCCGCGCGCAGGAGGCCCAGATCATCCAGGCCGCGCTCAAGCCGCTGCACATCGACGTCAAGATCGAGCCCCTCGAACTGAACTCGTTCCGCGAGCGCTTCAAGGCATTCCAGTACGACTTCATGATCAACTCCGGCCAGTCCGACGCGCCCGACCCCGACGGCCTGATCACCTTCCAGGCCGACCCGGACGGCTTCAGCCACTCCTTCTGGACCCACTACACGAACCCGCAGGTGACCAAACTGATGCGCCAGGGACGCACCACGGCGGACGGGCCACAGCGCGAGCAGATCTACGCCGAGATCCAGCAGATCCTCGCCGACGACGTGCCGTACATCCCGCTGTACAACCCGGACAACGTGGTGGCCTCCGAGGCGAGCGTCCACGGCCTCAGCCCGCGGATCAACGGCAGCGTCCTGTTCCAGGACGTCTGGGTGCAGCAGTAGCGCCGCACCCCGCTCGAGCCACCCGCGCCGCGCCTGTCGAAGCCGCCTCGCCCGGGCAGCGGGTTCGCCAAGCCCGCCCCGGCACGAAAGAATCAGGCCATGCGTTGGGTGGGGCGCTCGCTGCTCTCCGTCGTCCCCGTTGTGGTCGGCGTGGTGCTGTGCGTGTTCTTCCTGATCCGGATCGTTCCGGGCGACCCTGCGGCCATGATCCTCGGCGACCAGGCGACCCAGGCGTCCATCGACGCCCTGCATGAACAACTCGGCCTCGACCTGCCCCTCGGCACCCAGCTGTGGAACTGGCTGGTCGGCGTGTTCGCCCGCGGCGACATCGGCACCTCCCTGATCACCTCCCAGCCCGTGGCCGGACTGGTCTGGTCGCGGGCCGGGATCACCGCGGGCCTGGTCCTGCTCGCCGTGGGGTTCACCGTCCTGCTCGCCGTGCCGCTCGCTCTGCTGGCCGCGACGCACGCCGGGAGCTGGCTCGACCAGCTCGTCCGCGTCGTACCGACGATCGGCATGGCGATGCCCGCCTTCTGGGTGGGCCTGCTGCTGATCCTTGTCTTCGGCGTGAACCTGCACTGGCTGCCGGTCGGCGGGGTGGGGACGGGGCCCGGCGAGCCACTGCGCAGCCTGGTCCTGCCCGCGTTCACGGTGGCGCTGGGCATGTCGCCTCCGCTGGTCCGCTCGCTGCGCGAACAGCTCCTCGAAGTGCTGGACGCCGACTTCGTGGTCACCTTGCGTGCCGCGCGGCTGCCCCGCTGGCGGGTGAACAGCCACGTGCTGCGCAACGCCGCCGTGCCGACGGTCTCCCTGCTCGGCCTCAACATCGCCTACCTGATCGGCGGCACCCTCGTGATCGAGAAAGTGTTCGCCATCAACGGCATGGGCGCCCTGCTCTTCTCCTCGATCAGCTCCCGCGACTTCCCCGTCGTGCAGGGCATCGCCCTGGTGCTGGCGCTGGTCGTCGTGGTCGTCTCGCTGCTCACCGAGGCGCTGGTGGCCCTGCTCGACCCGAGGATCCGGGCGGCATGACCGGCACCGCCACCCGGACCGTCCCGCGACCCGGCGTCCGCTGGCTGCGTCGTGCCCTCAGGAACCCCACGCTGATCGCCGGCGCCGTGATCATGCTGGTCGTGCTCGCCCTCGCCGTGTTCTCCCCGACGCCCTACGACCCGTTCGCGCAGGATCTCGACCACGGGCTGGACCCGCCGTCGCCGGCTCACTGGTTCGGCACTGACCAGCTCGGCCGCGACATCCTCTCCCGCGTGGTCGCGGCCACCGGCACCGACCTCCGGATCGCGGTGCTGGCGGCCGTGGTGCCCTTCGTCGTCGGCGTCGCCGTCGGCCTCGTCTCCGGCTATGCCGGCGGTTGGCTCGACTGGATCGTCGGTCGTGTGGTGGACACCTTCGTGGCGTTCCCGTTCTACGTGCTGGTGATCGTCGTGGTGTTCGCGGCCGGCACGGGGGAGCGCGGCATCTACGTCGCCTATGCCCTGGTCGGCTGGATCAGCTACGCCCGGGTGATCCGTGCCAAGACCAGGTCGTTGTGCCGGCAAGGCTGGGTGGAGGCCGCCTACGGCGGTGGCCTGTCCCACACCAGGGTCGTGGGCCGCCACCTGCTGCCGAACGTGCTGCCCCAGGCGGTCGTGCTGCTGATGACCGAGATCCTGCTGATCATGGTGGCCGTGGTCACGTTGGGCTACCTCGGCCTCGGCGTCCAGCCGCCCACCCCCGACTGGGGCACGATGATCAGCGACGGCCAGCTGTTCCTGACCACGAAGTGGTGGGTGTCCACCCTGCCCGGGCTCGCCGTCGTCACCACCGGGGTGGGCCTGTCCCTGCTCGGCGACGGCCTGGCCGATGTGTGGAGGCTGCGGTGAACCCCCTGGGCAGCCTGGTCGTCGACGACCTGCGGGTGAGCGCCGACGTGGAGCTCGTGCACGGTGTCTCGCTCACCGTCGCGCCCGGCGAGGCGGTGGGGATCGTCGGCGAGTCCGGCTCCGGCAAGAGCCTCACGCTGCGCGCCGTGATGGGCCTGCTGCCGCGCGGAGTGCACCGCAGCGGCGGCCGCGTCCAGGTGGACGGGACGGCGGCCATGATCTTCCAGGACCCGCTCAGCTTCCTCGACCCGCTGGCCCGGGTCGGACGCCAGGTCGCCGAGGTGTGCGCCGCCGCAGGGCGCACGTCCCCGCGGGCCGCCCGGGTGAGGGCGCTGGAGCTGCTGGAGAGCGTGCGGCTCCCCGACGCGGCGGACCTCGCCCGACGCTACCCGCACCAGCTGTCCGGCGGGCAGCGGCAGCGTGTCTTGCTCGCGCTCGCCCTCGCGCAGGAACCCGACCTGCTGCTCTGCGACGAGCCCACCACGGCGCTCGACGTCACCGTGCAACGGGAGGTGCTCGACCTGCTCGCCCAACTGCGGGCCGAGCGCCGCCTGTCAATCCTCTTCGTCAGCCACGACCTGGCCGTCGTGACCCAGGTCTGCGAACGCGTCGTCGTGCTGCGCGGCGGACGCGTCGTTGAGACCGGCGCCGCCCTCGACGTGGTCACCAGCCCCGCCAGCGACTACACCCGCTCCCTGGTGGACGCGGTGCTGCCGCTGCCCGTACCCGCGGGAGGCGGCGATGACTGAGCCCACCGCCCGGCCGGACGGCTACCCCGGTTCCCCACCGCCGCGACCGGCCGCGTCGGCCGGCCCGACCCCCGGAGGTCTCGAGGTGGTCGAGGCGAGCGTCGCATTCGCCGGACACAGGGTGGTGGATCGGGTATCCCTCGCGATCCGCCCCGGCACGATCCTGGGGCTGGTCGGGGAATCCGGATCGGGCAAGACCACCCTGGCCCGGGCGATCGTCGGCTCGGTGGCGCTGGCGGGCGGCAGCATCCGGCTCGACGGCTCCGACCTGGGCCGGCGCCGCAGCAGTGCTGAACGGCGCGCCGTCCAGCTGGTGCAGCAGGACCCGTTCGCTTCGCTCAACCCGCTGCTGACCGTCGGCCAGGTGCTCGACGATCTGCTCCGGGAGGAGCGACTGACGTCTCCCACCGAACCCGGTGGGAGACGTCCCCGGTCGGCGCGGCAACAGCGCGCCGCGGACCTGCTCGCCCTGGTCGGACTGCCGTCCGACGCCCTGGGGCGCTACCCGAGGGAGTTCTCCGGGGGGCAGCGCCAGCTGATCGCGATCGCCCGGGCCCTGGCTGTCCAGCCGCGCGTCCTGGTCGCCGACGAGCCGACCAGCTCGCTCGACGTGTCGGTGCAACGCACCGTGCTGGACGTGATCGCCGGGCTGGGCCGGGGGATGCAGCTGGCCACGCTGCTGATCTCGCACGACCTCTCCGTGGTACACGCCGTCTGCGACGAGGTGGCCGTGATGCGGGACGGCGTGCTGTTCGAACTCGCCCCGGCCGGGCGGTTCTTCCGCCACCCGGGCCACCCGTACAGCCGGGCGCTGCTCGAGGCCGTCCCGCGCCTTCCGGGGCGATGATGGCCGGGATCCCTGCCACCGGAACCACGATCGGCGCCGTCACCGGAGGACTCCGGCTCGGCCCGGACGGCAGCTTCCGCCCGAACCTCCGCTGGGAGCTCTCCGAGCGGGGCGCCGTCCTCGATGCGACCGGGTGCTGGATCACCCCGGGCTTCGTGGACGCGCACAGCCACCTCGCCTGGAGCGACTTCGACGCGGCCGACCGGCCCACCGGTACGGCGGAGCGGGCGGCGGGCGCGGCGGCCAACCAGCTCGCCACGCTGCGCGCGGGGGTCACCGTGGTGCGGGACGCGGGCGGCTACGACCTCGCGCTGGCCCGCAGGCTGGCGGGACGCGCTGGCCCGCGGGTGAGCCTGTCGGTCGACATCATCGGAGCAGCGGACGCGCGGGGCGAGCGGTACCTCCGGGACCGCGTGGCGGAGCTCGCCGATGCCGGGGCAGCCTGGATCAAGCTGGCCGCGACCGGCGGGGTCGGGGCCGGCACCCGCCAACTCGAACCCGCCTTCAGCCCGGGCGAGCTGGCCGCCGTGATGGGAGCGGCGGCCACGGCAGGGTTGCCGGTGATGGTGCATGCGTGGGGCGGCCCGGCGCTCGACCAGGTCGTCGACCTCGGTGCGGCGAGCATCGAGCACGCGGTGTTCCTCACCGCGGCCCAGGCAGCAAGGGTCGCGGCCTGCGGCGCCTTCGTCGTGCCGACCGTGTGGATCTACGCCGACGTGCTGCGGCTCGCCTCCACCGGCGTGTTGCCCCGCACCCTCGCACCGGCCGCGCGAAGGGCCGTCGCCGCCCATCCGCGGGCGCTGCGGCACTGCCTGGACGCCGGCGTCCGCCTGGCCGCGGGCACCGACGCCGGGCTGGCCTCCCAGCACGGCCGGAACCTGCACGAGGTCGCGGCGATGATGGACGCGGGCGTCCCTGCGCCGTTGGCCCTCGCCGCAGCCACGACGGCCGGCCTCGCGCTGGTGGGCGAGGCGGCCTCGAGAGGGGATCTCGTGGTCTTCAGCGGCGACCCGGGCCGGCCCGACGTGCTGCGGGACCGGGCAGCGGTGCGTGCCGTGGTGCAGGGCGGACGCGTGGTCCATTCCCGCAGTGATGCGGGTTCGGGCACTGAGGCGGGCTGAAGCCGTTCAGCCGTTCGCGATCTGGGTGACCGAGGGAACCATCAGCCGCGACACGTCCACCTTGAGCGGGCGGATCCGGCGGCGTCCGATCCGGGCGTGGGGCTGCGGGGTCTCGACGTGGCGCCGTGCCTCCCGGAGCTCCTGCTCTGGGAACGGCGTCGGGGAGACCGGCGTGTGCTCCGGCACGGGCAGGGTGACGCGGGTGGCGGGCGCGGGCAGCACGAACACGGGCTCCGGCACGAACACGGGCTCGGGTGCGATCACGGGCTCCGGGGTGGCCACGACGGCATCACGGAAGAACGTGTCCGGGATCGCCGGCTCGAGCACGGCCGGGTCGGGGAGCACCGCGGGGTACTCGATCGTCTCGGGCACGATCAGGTCCGGGTTCGTGACCTCCGCCCCGGCGACCTCGAACTCGGCCACCGGAGTCGGCACCGGCTCGGGCAGCGGCAGCGTTGCGGGCTGCAGCTCGTCCTCGGGCGCGAAGGCGGCGTCCAGCGCCTCCTGCAGCTCCCTGGACAGCGAGGCCGCGCGCAGATGGCGCGGGATGTACTCGATCACGGTGTCGAACTCGTCCGCCTCGTCGAGGTAGCGGCTTCCGCCCGACCAGTCGGTCAGGTCGATGCCCTCGAGGAAACGGGAGCCATACAGCATCTCGGTCATGTCAGTTACCAGCCCCTCACTGGAAGTCCACATTGCTGAAGATCGAATCCTGGACGCCCCCGCTGGTCTGCCAGGCACCGGTGGACACTCCCACGCCGGCCTTGGTCCAGTTGGGGTTCATCACAGACGTGCAGTGGCCAGCGGTGCTCTTCATCCACTGGCCGACCACCTCGGCCGCCGACGACGCCGACGGCGAGAGGGCGAGGATCTCGCCGTAGCCGCCGGTCACACCGGCCAGCTGGAACCGGGTGGTCCAGGACGCGGTGCCGTAGGTGGTATGGGTGATGCCCTGATAGACGTCCTGGCGGGCGGCCAGGTCGGCGCTGTGCGAGAGCGCCAGATCGGAGAGCGCGCCGTCCCAGGCCACGGGTGCCACGGCGGGCATGCTCGTGGTCTTGCCATTCTCCGTGCAGGTCTGGGCCACGGCGCGGCGTGCGTTGAGCTCGTCCAGCACCTGCTGCTCGAAGCCGGTCAGCCCGCGGTTCCCTGCCGCGTAGCTGACCGTGGAGGTCAGGGTCCCTGACGGCGTGTAGACCTTGACCAGGTTCTCCCCGCCGAGCGAGGCCGGTGTCCGCACGGTCAGCGTGGTGTCATCGACAGCCGTCACGGTGCCGCGAAGCTCCGGAAGGATGCCGGTGCCGTCCTTGGTGGCAGACCGCTCGACCCGGGGGGTGAAGGTCACCGTGCTGGTTCCCGCCAGCCCGGTACCGCTGATCGTGAGCGTCACGCCCCCGGACAGCGGGCTGTTTCCCGGCGTGATCCCCTCGAGGGTTGCCGGCGTCGTCGCCACGCGATCGACGATCAGTTCCACTGCGGCCGAGCGTCCGGCCTTGCGGGAACGCTGCTTCGGCTTGTAGATCCGGTAGTAGCGGTCGTCATCGTTCCCCGGGGTGACGGTCACGTGGTAGTACCCGGCCCTGGTGGTCCGCACCTTCTTGACCGTGTGCCAGGCGGTCGACCCCACGTAGCGCCGCTGCAGGTACACGTAGCGCGTCGCCGGCCGCGGTGAGACCTTGCCGGCGAGGGTCACACTCTGCCCGACGCTCACCTGGGTGGCGGACGCCGAGATGGTCACACTGAAGCTCGCCGCCTGTGCCGGCGCAGCGGCGGCACCGAGCAACCCTGCGACAAGGCCGAACCCGGCCAGCAGGGCTGCGGCATGACGCAGCAGCTTCGAATGCATTGTGTAGGACCCCTCCCGAGAATGCTCTCCCAGACTGTCATGAGGGTCGCTGCGCGGGTAAGGCCCCGAACGGGTGACCCGGGCTGTCCCCCATCCGGGTGATAGCGGTCAGGGCGTGTCGAGCGCCACCCGGAGCCGGGCGGCGTAGTCGGCCTCCTCGCCGGC
>MTLD01003992.1_pt1 | contig 10100 bp, 8 predicted proteins | sample 1982471 | NCBI WGS metagenome assembly MTLD01 (sample SAMN05712604, study PRJNA340218) | biofilm metagenome | isolation source: sample SPM anode biofilm adapted to -50 mV | place: USA | collected 2012-02-03
CATTTTATTGCCTGTTTTTTAAGATGTTTTCCAATAACCAGTGGCGAGCGGCCAAAAGCCCTTCCCGCTACAGCAGAGCATTTTCGTAAAAAAACACGATTAATAATAGAGTACAACCCTAGTGATAGCTGTGCTTTTGAGTGAAATTCGATATGTTTCCCCACTCAACAGGAGTCGCCTGCAAGACGGTAACATACCAAACCGCGTACTAAAGTTAAAAAATATTTTATGTTGCCAGCAAAGTGTAGATAAAGCCCCTGACTGTTTTCTCGCTGCGCAAATCAACGGTCGGGGGCAAAAACGTAAATTTTATGACAGATTTATAGCTATTTTGCAGTTTTTTTCTTCTCCGCAAGTTCGACCGCAACAGCAATAATAATATCTTCTTGACCGCCGACAACCTTTCTTCTGCCGCATTCCTCCATGATTTCGCGGGCGTCCACGCCATAGCGCGCCGCGGCTCTTTTAGCGTGAAGAGCAAAACTGCCGTAAACACCGGCATAGCCAATTGTTAGAGCCACTTTGTCAATCGTAGGAATACGATCCTTGATGATGGGTCCGACAATATCCTCGGCGGCATCCTCAATCTTGTAAAGATCAATATCCGATTCGTAACCGTACATATTCATGACCGCCGTCAATACTTCAGTAGGCGTGTTGCCGGCGCCGGCCCCCAGTCCTCGAAGAGTGCCGTCAATATAGCTCGCCCCTTCTTCGATGGCAGCAATGCTGTTGGCAATATGCAGATCAAGGTTGGCGTGGGCATGGAAACCTACAGGAATATCGAGATGCTCGGCCAGACAAGAAACGCGGGCACGCACGCCTTCCGGTAGCAGATGCCCGGCCGAATCCATCATATAAACCGCATCGACTCCGTTATCCTGAAAAATCCTGGCCTGTTCCAAAAGCTTCTCCGGGGTGACCATGTGAGTCATCATTAATACGCCAAAAGCTTCCATACCAAGATCCTTTGTCAGGCGTACGTGTTGTTTTGTAATATCGGCCTCCGTACAGTGAACCGTGATACGGCACATATCGACGCCGCATTCCTGGGCAATGCTCAATTCGTCCATCGTACCGATACCGGGTATGAAAAGAGCGGCCAGTTTGGTGTTTTTAAGCTCGGCCCGGGCGGCCGATAGCCATTCCCTGTCGCTAGCCGCGCCATAGCCGTAGTTGATGGAATGTCCGCCCAAACCGTCGCCATGGGAAACTTCCATATAATTGACACCCGCCATTTCAAGCCCGGACGCGATATCTTTCACCTGTCGTGGTGTAAACTGGTGGGCCATGGCATGCATACCGTCACGACAGGTTGTATCCAAAATTTTTATCTTATTTCCTACTCTTTTCATAACTTTTCTCCTCTACATCTTTTTTGCCATTGCCGACGCAACCTGTATACCTGCTTGCGTAATGATGTCAAGGTTTCCAGAGTACTTGGGCAGATAATCGCCTGCACCCTCAATTTCAACCATCACGGTAACAAGCCTGTGCTCGTAATCGTATTGAGGAGGCGTTGTCATGACATAGCCTGGGACATAGGTCTGTATCTCCGCCACAATATCATATACCGCTTTATCGATCTTTTGAGCAATTTCCTCGTTGAGCTCTCGCAGAATGCAGTGAATAGTATTGTGCATCTTGATGGGAGGCTCTGCCGGGTTAATAACGATGATCGCTTTCGCCGTCTTCGCGCCACCGACCTTTATGATGGCGGCCTTGGTATGGTTGGTATATTCATCCACGTTGGCGCGCGTGCCAGGTCCGACGCTTTTACTGCCGCTGGCGTTGATGGCTTCAGCATACTCCACTTCCGTGACTCTATTAATAGCGCCAATGATTGGAATGACAGCCTGCCCGCCACAACTGATTAAATTTACGTTGTCTTTATCAATGTTTTCTTCCATGTTGAACGCTGGTACGACCCAGACACCCACGCCGGCCGGCGTCATGTCAATAGCTTTTTTCCGTAACTTCCTCAGGATAGGCGCGTGCTGAGCATGAACCGTCGCTGTCGTGGCGTCGAACACGATATCGCAGCAATCAGGATCATCAATGATTGCCTGTATACCCTGATCCGAAGTTCTAATCCCCATTTCCTTCGCTTTCTGCAGGCGTGGAGAATCGCTGGATAGTCCGACTAATAGACTCATCTCTAGATATGGATTACGTAGCACCTTATACATCAGATCCATTCCGATGTTGCCGGAGCCGATAATGGCCACTTTTGCCTTTTTCATATTACACCTCTTATGGTTATTTAGTACTTGTTCATAAGAAGACAAGATAAGTAGATATGTCACCCCTTGTTTGATCTATTACTCCACTTGTGTCCCAAACAGCTGTGCCTTATTTCAACAGCCAAGGATCATGCGGGTTTTGCACGCAGAATTTGCCGCCACTTATATCTATTGCGGTACCGGTAATATAGCGGGACGCGCTTGACGCCAAAAATAGCACCGACGGCACAACGTCCTCACATTCGGAAAGCTTATGCAAGGCGATTTGTTCAATAAGCGATTTTTCCGATTTTACAATTCTCGCCAGGTTCATTTCCGTCTTGACAACGCCGGGGATATATGCATTTACCCTGATGTTAAAGGGGGCGAACTCGGCGGCCAATGTCCGCGTGAGGCTCAGGATGGCCGATTTGGTCGCCGCATAAGCGCCGCTTCCTGCTGACGGGATGAGGGCGGCGAAAGAAGAAGCATTTAAAATTACCCCTCCACGGGCTTTCATGTGGGCAAAAGCTACCCTGCTGCCGATGAAAACCGACTTAATATTACTCGCCATAATTTCATCCCATTCGGCTTCGCTCAAGTCAAGAATAGGTTTCATTATCACGATACCGGCGTTATTGAGCCATACGTCGATTTTGCCATAGCGTCGAACAACGTTATCAGCAAAATTGACGACTGCGCCAGTGTTGGTCATATCGGCCATGCCGGTGAATAGTTCAAAGCCTTGCCCCCCAGCTGCCGCTTTCGCCATCTCCAGCTTTTCCCTGCCTCGTCCGCAAATTGCCACTTTGCTTCCTTCTTGCAAAAAACCCAGTGCGCAGGCAAAACCAATCCCGGTCCCACCACCAGTTATGACAACTACTTTATCTTTCAACTCCAGCTTCACGATGAGAATCCTCCATGCCTTAGACTTTTATAACCGCTCCGTCTGCGGCCGATGATGCCATTTTTGCATAAACGCTCAAATAACCTCTGGTAAACTTGGGTTTTGGTTTTTGCCATTTGGCCATTCTTGCCGCAACCTCATCGTCCGCCACATGGAGAAGCAGACTTTTATTAGTTATATCAATGGTAATCCTGTCGCCGTCCTCGACAATCGCAAGTAATCCGCCTTCCGCCGCCTCAGGTGAGATGTGACCGACGAAGCATCCGTTGTTAGTGCCGGAAAATCGTCCGTCAGTAATAAGCGCCGTTTCTTTGGCTAACCCCATACCGTACAGATATTTCATCGCCCGATACATTTCTCGCATTCCCGGCCCGCCTTTCGGACCTTCATACCGTATTACCACTACATCTCCAGCAACAATCTTCCCATCCAGTATGGCCTTTTCAGCTAATTCCTCGGAATCAAAGACCTTTGCCGTCCCGGAGAACTGCCACATTGCCGGATCGATCGCCGCCGGTTTGGTTACGGCGGTGTTGGGAGCAAGATTACCTCTTAAGATAGCTAGTCCTTTGAAACTGTTGAATGGATCAGCCATAGTCTTAATAACATTACGGTCTATGCCATATCTAGGCTTATAGGCCTTTATGTTATCGCTGACTGTTTTTCCCGATACCGTTAGGCAATCCGTATTTAACAGCGGGATAATCTCCTGCATAACCTGAGGGATACCCCCGGCACGATAGAAGTCTTCCATATCATATTGAGAGGCCGGATTAACCTTGGCAACAAGCGGAGTGGTTTCACTTAACTCGTCATACAACTCCATCATCGTCTGGGGCTCAATATCTATTTCCGAAGCAATTGCACTCAGATGTATGAGCGCGTTTGTTGAACCGCCTGTTGCCATGAGTACTCTAATGGCGTTCTTCAGCGATCCGAGAGTAACTATTGAGGTCGTTTTGTTCCTAACCAATTCCACAATGGCCTTGCCCGTACGCTCCGCCATCCTCAGCCGTTCGGCGTAGACTGCCGGAATCAACGCCGCTCCCGGCAATGCCATTCCCATCGCTTCCGCCAAACAGCACATCGTATTGGCCGTTCCATAGTAAGCGCATGAACCGCAGGTCGGCCCGCAAAGATCTTCCATATTATAGAAAGCGGCCTCATCCAGCTTGCCGCTTTTTACCATTCCCAGTGCTTCCGTAATTGTAGTGAAATCTGACTTTCTATTATCGAACTCGATGCCCCCCAACATCGGACCGCCATTCAAAAAGATTGAAGGAATAGACAGCCGCGCAGCCGCCATAAGCATCCCGGGCACTATTTTGTCGCATGACCCCAGCATGACAATTCCATCCAGTTGATGCGCTTCCACCATAATTTCAATATCGTTGGCGATTAAATCCCGCGACGGCAGGATATAATGCATGCCTTTATGCCCCTGAGCAGTGCCATCGCAAGGTCCGATAACTCCGAATTCAGCGACTGCACCGCCTGCCCTGAGAATTCCCTTGCGGACATGTTCGGCTATTTGCCTGAGATTTGTATGCCCGGGCACCAATTCGTTCCAGGAGTTCGCAATGCCGATGATGGGTCCCGCCAGATCTTCGTTGGAAAACCCCATCGACTTGAATACGGTTCGGTTATGGGTTCCTTCGGGTTTTGCGAACATATCCTGAGTGCGATAACTCATAATGCTCCCACCTTCTGTCCTTGTTAATCTCGTAGAAAAGCAAGTGAGGGAGACTTTAAAAACCGGAGATATGCCCCATCTCCCTCCACAATCCAATTAAGGATTAACAGTCAAACATACTAATGAACCAACATGCCTACCAGATAAATTGGAATGCACGCCACTAAAGGCGCAATAACGGAAGCGACAAAAACATGCCAATACCCCTTTGCCATCGAGACTCCGGCCATAGAGAACGTGAGGATGGCGAAGGCATTCCACGGGGTAGTATCAAACCCCAGTGAAGCAGTCACAATTAACCTATGTATGGTACCTGGGTCCATACCCCAGGTCAGAAAATCTTTTGCAAACATATCTAAAGCCATCGTAAGTGCGCCGGTCGCCGAACCCGTAATGGCTGCAACGACGCTCTCAATTACTACAACTTTGCCCGCTCCTCCGATTGGCAAAGCAAATAGCCACTCCTTCACTGACGCAAATGCCGGAGTTAGGGACACAACCTTACCGAATCCGATTAAAGAGCCAACCAGTGCTACAGGTACTATTCCGTCCATAAACCCATTGTTGAGAGTTTTGGCAGGATTGTCTATAGCTTTGCGGAAAAGCATCAAGGCACATAAGCAGCCTGCGGCGACAGCGTAAATTACGCTGATATTAAAACCGTTAACCAATATTACCGATACAACAATCGGTGCGAGTGACATCCAAAAACTTGGGGCCGTTTCTTCAAATTTGTCAAAGCACGCCATCTGCTCATCAGTATTCTCAGGTCGGCCATATTTTTGTTCGAGAGCCCCCCGGTCACGGCCTTTTTTAATTTCATAGGCGAAGAAGAAATAGTTGAAAGCTAGAAAACATATAGTACCGGCGATTCCTTCCCAAAAACCGGACATGAGGTTCGTCCCTAAATACTTAGTTGGAATGATGTTTTGGATTTGCAATGCTCCGGGCATTATCCCCAAGGGGAAAGTGGCTGCGACATTTAGGATTCCCGGGAACAAATACCAGGGTACCCTGCCCTTTTCAAAAATTGGCTTGGCAATGGGAAGCGTTACAAATATAATGGTCCAGCAGTTTATCCCACCATATGTAAGAATCGTTACGACGACTACATACATGATCAGACTTGCTTGCTGCCCGAATTTTTTTATGATGGTATTGCCAATACGCCACGCAGCGCCGCTGTCTTCCATTATTTTTGCGAAGTAGGCGCTAACACATAAAATAACGACCCATGAAGCGGCGAAGGATCCGAACCCCCCTTGCCACACCTGTTCCACGACTTGCAGAATTGTCTTGCCAGGTATGCCTATCCCCATGATAACCGCGGCGACAATAGTGATGGCGATGATATTCCATTCTTTAAAGGCCCCATAAGTCAAAAGTACAAAACCGATGGCAATAGTCAGACCACTCATGTCCATTACTTCTCATCTCCCTTACGTTTAGTGAATTTACATCAGGATCGCCGATAAACCTTGCTCACAATAGTAAACCGTCTCTGCTCTCCTCCCTCTACAGCATAATCTTGCTCGTATTCCTAATAAATCGCGAGTACCATGGGTTACCTATGATGGCAAGCATCCAATTCGCTATTTCCGTTATGCGGAAATGATTTCCGATGTTATCTCAAAAAAAAGATATCATCCGTAGTAACCCATTGATTTTGAAATATTATCAGCAGTCGCCTTAACTATAGGAATATACTTTTCCAATGCCGCAGGCGTCATGCGAAAAACCGGTCCCGAGACGCTAATGCTGGCAATTGACGTTTTTGTATAGTCGAAAATGGGCGCTGCCACACAGACAAGCCCCTCTTCAGCTTCCTGATCATCTATTGAATAGCCTTTCATCCTGATTTCAGCTAAATGTTCTCTCAGTTTTTCCTTGTCGGTAATAGATTTTTGTGTAAACCGTTTCAGCTCGGTTACCGAATCGAAATATTGCTCTAATTGACCGGGCGCCATAAAAGCCAGTAGTGCTTTGCCCACCCCAGAAACATGAGCCGGTAAGCGGTAACCGACTGTGGAATTGCAAAAGAATGATTTTGCCGTAGTAATTTTTTCAAGATAAAATGTCTCATACTCTACCAAGGTGCATAAATGTACTGTCTCGCCGATACGTTCGGCTAGTTCCAGTAAATATGGCTTAGCAACAGTTTTAACATCACAATTATTTACTATCGCGCCCGCTAGCCATACAAGGCGCCGGCCAACCCGATAACTTTTCGAATTGCCTTGTTTTTCGATATATCCACACAAAAGTAAGGTTTTTAGCAGTCGATGCGCAGTGCTAGGTGGCAAATCGAGCTTTTCACTTAGCTCTACTAAACCCCATTCGTTTTTTTCTGCTAGGCATACTAATATGTTCAGAACTCTCTCTACACTGTTCACGCTATCACCGGCCAAAACTGCGCCCCCCCGATTTCTGTTATGCGGAAACGATTTCCATATATATTATAAATTATGATTGCTTGCACTGTCAATATTTCATTATGCTCGATCGGTCCAGCGGCTGATGGCGGAACGCGCGGTGGAATACGGCAATTTCCCGGGTAATAGGGAAAGGTATGCCGGCTAGTATGCCTTCAGCGGCAAGCTGGTCTGCGGCAATTGCGGGGCGCCCCTTCAAACGCCGGACCTGGAACAGCAAGGAGCGCAGCAAGCAGATCGTCTGGCAGTGCAGCACGTATATCAAACAGGGTAGGGAGGCCTGTCCGCTTAAGGCCGTGGATGACGTTACGCTGAAGACGGTATTTGTGAGGTTGTTCAATCGGTTATATAATTCATGGCGAATGTGGAAAAGGCTCTCCACTCCGCGAAGCTAAACAAGCAGTACCGGGAGGTCGAGATCGAAATAGGGGAAATTGCCGGCCGGATCAAGGACCTGATTCAAAAGCAGATTAAAGAAAGCGGTGAGCCACAGGACTAGGGTAATAAGTTTAGTACAGGTCGAGTTCGCGCTGAAATTGGGTGTTGGGGTAACCAAGATAATCCAGCAACTGGGTTCTTAACCGAGGTGTATATTTACAACAAGATGCGTCCTGTTTTGATCGGTTTATACAGACTGAGCGATGCATCAGCTGCATAATCGCCTAAATAAAAGCCAGGAAACCCGCGAATGCGCGTGGTTCCTGGTTTTGTTGTGTTGTTTGCGGACTGGTTCTTATCGAACCATTGGCTATATAAAAACAATGTTTTTTCTTCCTGGGCTAGGTTGGACATGGTGATTACTAAACGACGGTATGGTGATTAGTCGAAATAACCCAGATTGCTCCAACAAGAGAACTGCCTGCTTGATGGTTATTACTCCACGGGGTCTAGGCAGGACGGGACTAATTGCTGTTCCGGAGAGGTGTGTGTCCATGAACAGCGACAAGTCCGTACAGGAAAATGTACACTTCATGGAAGCGAAAGGCTGACTAGTAGCGGCAGAAAGCTGTCGCGATTTTTACTCAACCGCGGTCCTGACAGTTTCGGCAGCATTGTCATGCTAATTACGCAACAAAAGGAGGCCCGGCGAACGATCGGAAACGGGGCAACGGAGGTTGGCACAGTATTTGCGTATACAGATGGTGTATCTTATTGCAAGGGAGATGAAGAGAGATTATGTCGAAATTCATCACCGCCATGGAAGCCGCCACGCTTATTCAGGACGGCTCGATTATCGCTACCAGTGGGTTTGTCGGCATCGGCCATCCGGAAGAAGTCACCGCCGCTTGCGAAGCCCGCTTCGAGGCCGAAGGCCATCCCCGGAACGTGACCCTTGTCTACTGCGCCGGCCAGGGCGATGGCAAAGACCGCGGCCTCAACCATTTCGGCGCAGACGGCATGGTGAAACGGGTGGTCGGCGGCCACTGGAACCTGGCCCCCAAACTCGGCAAATTGGCGGTGGAGAATAAAATCGAAGCCTACAACTTCCCACAGGGCACCCTGGCTCAGTGGCTACGTAACGTAGCTGGCAATAAGCCTGGTATCTTAACGAAGGTTGGGTTAAATACTTTTTGCGATCCCCGCGTAGAAGGCGGTAAGCTGAATGACATCACTAAGGAAGAGCTGGTCGAAGTGGTGCAGCTTGGCGGCGAAGAGTGGCTGTGGTACAAGCCTTTCCCTGTCACTGTCGGCCTCATACGCGGCACCACCGCTGACGAGAACGGTAACGTTTCCACCGAGCGAGAAGCGCTGATGCTGGAGTTGCTACCAATTGCTCAGGCGGCCAAAAACAGCGGCGGCATAGTAATCTGCCAGGTAGAGCGGGTGGTTCAGAATGGCACCATCAAGGCAAAGGACGTCAAGGTTCCCGGGATTCTAATTGACTATATCGTCGTGGCCCGGGACGCCGGCAAACATATGCAGACTTTCGGCGAACAATACAACCCGGCTTATTCGGGTGAAGTCCGCATCCCACTGAACGCCATCCCTCCCATGGACCTCGACGACCGCAAGGTTATCGCCCGCCGAGCGGCCATGGAATTAATCCCCAATGCCATCGTTAATCTGGGTATCGGGATGCCAGAAGGCGTGGCTATTGTCTCCAACGAAGAAGGCGCCGGCGGCACCATGACACTCACGGTCGAGCCTGGTGGCGTTGGCGGCGTGCCTGCCGGCGGCCTTAGTTTCGGTGCCGTCACCAACGCCGATTGCTTCGTCGACCAGCCCTACCAATTCGATTTTTATGACGGCGGTGGGCTTGACCTTGCGTACCTCGGCCTGGCCGAGACCGACAGGCACGGCAACATTAACGTCAGCAAATTCAAGGGTCGGGTAGCCGGTTGCGGCGGCTTCATAAACATTACCCAGAACGCCAAGCGGGTCGTATTCTGCGGTACTTTTACCGCCGGAGGTCTCAAAGTCAAGGTGGAGGACGGTAAGCTGACGATCGTCACCGAAGGAAGGTCCAAGAAGTTTCTCGATCATGTAGAGCAGATCACCTTCAGCGGCAACTACGCCAAGAAAGTCAAGCAGCCGGTAATGTACATCACCGAGCGGGCCGTATTCGAACTTACCGAAGCGGGCATGACCCTTACTGAGGTTGCCCCCGGCGTCGACTTGGAAAAAGACGTGCTTGCCCTTATGGAATTCAAGCCCATTATCTCCCCCAATCTCAAGAAAATGGACGAACGGATATTCCGCACCGAACCAATGGGACTGAAGGAGATGTTGCGCAGGTAAGTTGCGCCAAAGCTGCGGTGAGTATCTTGCACAGAAAGTAGTAACTCGATAGGAGATGGTGACCATGAAACAACCGGTAATCGTCAGCGCCGTCCGCACGGCGATCG
>MTLD01002606.1_pt1 | contig 10081 bp, 10 predicted proteins | sample 1982471 | NCBI WGS metagenome assembly MTLD01 (sample SAMN05712604, study PRJNA340218) | biofilm metagenome | isolation source: sample SPM anode biofilm adapted to -50 mV | place: USA | collected 2012-02-03
CTCCTTGTCGGACTAGACCGACCGTCCATGGTGGTCTTACGGTCCACCCGCAAGGGGTAGGCCGCAGTTCTAAGCGCTGAAGCGCTAAGAACTTGCGCACTCGTTTACGGCCTTTTCGCCAACGGCGCGTAGCGGCCTTTGCAAGTCGCATGCGCCTGTACCCCCGCCGCTGGGCCAGGCAAAGGACGGCCAGGCATAGGCCAACGATCTTGCTCCAACATGCCAATTAATAACGAAACCGCCCACGTGGGGCGGCTTTTTTCGTCATTTACTCAAAACGGCCCGTCGTCGTTGTAGGTGGGTGTGGTCTTGTCTTTGAAGACGGTTATGACTTCGTCGATGTCGGCGAGGAGCTGGGCTTTGTCGCCCGGGAGGGTGCCGGCGAGGGGGAGGAAGTTGGAGACGTGGTTGCTGCGGAAGATGGTGGGGCCAGCGACGTCGATGTGCTCCATCATGAGTTTGAGCTCCTGGAGGAGGGCGTAGGGCGAGAGGGGGCGGAAGTCGCCGCGGTCGGCGGCGGCCCGCAGGGGGGTGCCCTGGTGGAGCATGGTGGTGAGGGCGCTGAGCATGGTGGGGCTGATGGCGCTGACGACGCGGGCGGTGCCGAGGGCGTGCTCGTGGCTGCGCGCTTCGCCGCCGAGGCCGAGGATGACCATGACGGACAGCTTGAGGCCGGCGTCGAGGACGCGGCGGCCGGCGGTTATCATTTCGTCGGCGGTGGCGCCTTTGCAGACGGCGGCCAGCGTTTGGTCGTCGCCGGACTCTACGCCGAGGTAGATGATCTGCAGGCCGGCGGCCTTGAGGGCGGCGAGTTCGTCGGTCGTTTTGCGGAGGATGTCGGCGGGGCCGCCGTAGCAGGTGACGCGGGCCAGCTTGGGGAAGGCGGCCTTGAGCTGGGCCAGTATCGACAACAGGCGGTCGGTGGCGAGGACGAGGGCGTTGCCGTCGGCGAGGAAGATGCGCCGCGCGTCGGGCCAGTAGCGGGCCGCGCGGGCGATGAGGGCGGCGACTTCCTCGGGCGGGCGGGCGCGGAACTGGACGTCGCGGTACATGGCGCAGAAGGCGCAGGCGTTGTGGGAGCAGCCGATGGTGACGCGCAGGATGAGGCTGTTGGCTTCGGAGGGCGGGCGGAAGACCATGCCCTCGGCGTTGTCGTAATACATTACTCTATACCTCCGTCGCGGGGAACTCCCCTATGTGGCCAGTGCATTTCAAGTAGCTGTTCTTTCAGCTTGTGGTATGCCTGAGTGAAGTAGGGGCCGTTCTGGGCTTCGCGGTGGTCGAAGCCGTAGACGCGGCGGCTGACGGCGAGGACGGGCGGGGCCTGGATGCGCTTGGCGACGGCCATGCCGGTGTAGAGCTTCCACCATTTTTCGAGGTCGGCGATGAAGGCGGCGGCGTCGGGAAAGAGGCGGGGGACCAGGCCGGGGGCGCAGCCGAGCTTGTCCTCGAGCTGGCCGGCGGCGTACCAGGCGAGGATGTCTTCGGGGGTGGCGCGGTTCCACCATTCCATGAAGGCGCGGAAGAGGTAGTCGTGGTAGGGGTAGATGATGGGGTCGCCTTTGCCTTCGTCGACGGCCTGGTCGGGGGAGAGCTCGGCGCTGGGGACAATGCTGAAGATGCCGTCCGGGATGACTTCGCGGCCGTAGACGGCGGTGTTGATGTATTCGCCGAGGGCGTACACCTGGTGTTTCCACAGGTCGGCGAGGGCGGCGAGGAAGCCGGCCTGGTCGCCGTAGAGGGTGGCGTAGCCGACGGTGAGTTCGCTTTTGTTGGCGTTGCAGGTGAAGCCGCCGCCGAAGGCCGCGGCGAGGCCGGCGAGGACGCGAGCCGAGCGGTCGCGGGCCTGGATGTTTTCGGTCATGAAGGGGGTGACGGCAAGAAGGGTGCGGCTGCCGTCGCCCAGGTTGACGATGTCGGTGGCCTTAAGCTGGCGGACGGTGAGGTCGACGGCTTCCTGGATGGGGACGATGGCGTACTGGCAGCCGAGGTTTTGGGCGAGCTGCGCGGCCAGGCCTTTGGTGGTGGCCGAGTTGTAGACGCTGGGCAGGTTGGCGAGCAGCACGTTGTCCGGCCCGAGGACGCGGGCGTAGAGGGCGGCGGCGACGGCCGAGTCGATGCCGCCGGAGATGCCGATGACGACTTTGGGGATGCCGGTGCGGGCGAGGAACTTCTCCACGCCGTAGCGGAGGGTTTCGTAGATGGTGTCGATGCCCCGGTCGTCGGGGACGGTGAGCGGCGGCAGGTTTTCGCCCCGCCGGGCGAGGTCGAGGCCGAGGACTTTGAGGGCGGGGGCGAAGGGCGGGCAGTAGGCGACGATGCGGCCGCCGCCGTCGTAGGCGGTGCTGAAGCCGTCGAAGGTGTAGACGGTTTTGCCGTTGTTCTGGAGGCCGACGTTGTTGACGTATATCAGGGGGGTGGCCGTTTCTTTGGCTTGTTTGGAGAATACGCGGTTGCGTTTGTTGTTTTTGCCGAGGGTGAAGGGGGAGCTGGAGATGTTGACGAACAGGTCAACGCCGTTGGCGTGGAGGATTTCGGCCGGCTTGAGCCCGTAGTCGTCCGCCCAGCCGTCCTCGCAGAGGATGCAGCCCAGCTTGAGGGTGCGGCCGCCGATCAGGGCGGCGACGGGCTGGAGGAGGTCGTGGGGCCGGCGGCCGAGTTCGAGGGCCAGTTTGCGCAGGCTGAAGAAGTGGCGGGTGTCGTCGAATTCGCGGTAGTTGGGGTGGAGGGTTTTGATGCGGAAGGGGTAGGGGAAGTTGTCGCCGCCGCGCAGGACGCCGTCCTGGGCGACGAAGCAGGCGTTGTATTTGCGCACCCGGCCGTCGTCGCCGCGCTTGTCCCAGTCGACGGCGACGTTGCCGAAGATCACGCAGATGCCGCGGGAGGCGGCGACGATGCTGCGGCCGTATTCCTCGCAGTCGCGCAGGAAGGCCTGCTGTTCCCAGGTGTCGCCGAGCAGGTAGCCGGGGATGGCCATTTCCGGGAAGATGACGAGGTCGGCGCCCTCGCCGCGGGCTTCGGCGATCATGGCGAGCATGGCGGCGGTGTTGAGGTCCGGGCGGCCAGGGATTACTTCCGTCTGGGCAAGGGCTATTTTTATCAAGGATGAATTCACCTCGCGTTTTGCGCCGGCCGGGAATTTTCCCGGTGCGGGGGTGGGCGACAGGAATGTGGCCGTCGCCGTAGAAATGATTTTATTATCATTCTCTGCCTTCGGGATTATTCCCTTTTGCGTGGCGAAAAAAGGCAGGCTTAGGAGATGTAGCCATGTTTGACAAGGTGCTGGCCGCGGCCCGCAGGCTCGAGGGCGTCGCCCACCGGACGCCGGTGATGACGTCGCGGCTGCTGAACGAGGTGACCGGCAACGAGGTGTACCTCAAGTGCGAGAATTTCCAGCGCATGGGTGCTTTCAAGTTCCGCGGCGGGTATAACGCTGTGTCCGCTCTTTCCCAGGCGGCCCGCGAACGGGGCGTCATCACGTTTTCCTCCGGCAACCACGCCCAGGCCGTCGCCCTGAGCGGCAAGCTGCTGGGGGTGGCGACGACGGTGATCATGCCGTCCGACGCCCCGGCCGTGAAGTTCGCGGCTACGGAGGGCTACGGCGCGACGGTGGTGAAGTACGACAAGGAGACGACGTCGCGGGATAAGCTCGCTGAGGAGATGGTGGCCCGCTACGGTTATACGCTCATCCCGCCTTACGACCACGAGGAGGTGGTGGCCGGGCAGGGGACGGCGGCGAAGGAGCTGATCGAGGATACCGGCAGCCTGGATTATGTGCTGGCGCCGTGCGGCGGCGGCGGGTTGCTATCCGGCACGGCGGTGAGCGCGAAGCACCTGCTGCCGGCCTGCCGGGTGATCGGCGCGGAGCCCGCGCTGGCGGACGACGCGACCCGCTCGTTCAAAAGCGGCGAGCTCCAGACCGTCCACAATCCGCCGACGGTGGCCGACGGCCTGCGTACGCCGTCGCTCGGCAAGGTGACGTTTCCGCTGGTGCGCAGGTACGTGGACGATATGGTGACGGTGAGCGAGGAAGAGATAATCAGCACGATGTATTATTTGTGGACCCGCCTGAAGATCGTGGTCGAGCCTTCGGGGGCGGTGAGCCTGGCGCCGCTGTTCCACCGCAAGCTGCCGATCGCCGGCAAACGGGTGGGCGTCATCCTCAGCGGCGGCAATGTCGATGTGCGCGAGGCCGGCAGGTTGTTCGCGCCCATAAGGGATTGAGGATATTCCGCCGCAGGGAAAATGCCGGCGGCGGCGAACGAATAAAGTGTAGCCAAGTCCATTAAGAGGGAGTAATCCGTCATGCGTCGCCTTTTTTGCCTTTTCGTCTTTTTATTCGTCCTCGGGCTGTCGCCGGCGCCGTCGCTGGCAGCAGCGGACGACGGCCAGTATATCCATAGGCCGACGGTCGCGCTGCTGCCGGTGGTGAACTATTCCGGCCAGAGAAATACCGGGTATATGGCGGGCATAATCATGGATGCCCTGTATGCCAAGTTTCCGGCCGACCGCTACACGATCGTGTGCGGGCAGCCGCTGGAAGAGGCGCTGCGGGGCCAGGGGATCGACGATTTCCGCACCGTCAGCAACAGCTACCTGGTGAGCGCCCTGCAGGCTATGGGGGTGGATTACTGCGTCCGCACGCAGGTCCAGGGGATTACCACCCGGCAGCGGGTTTATCTGCCCGATGTTTTTCTGCTGCTGAAGCAGTGGACGGCGGTGGTGCCGGTGTCGTTCACGATAACGAATGTCCGCACGGGGGCGGTGGTATACGATGCGGCGTTTTCCGAGTACGCGCGGAATGACGGCCTGATCGGTTTCACCGACCGCCACAACGCTATCCGCATCGGGCTGTCGCGGCTGCTGGACCGATTCGCCCAGGAGCAGATCAATCTCGATTAGCGATTTTCGGCCGGCGCGGCTATGGCCGGCGCCGCCGGGGGATAATAGGGAAGTCGGGGAAGGCGCGGCCTTCGCGGAGAGGGCGTAATTCCCGGGTATGCCAGGCTTTCGGGGGTTATTCCACCCCTGGGAGTCTTTTTCATTGCAGGAGGATTGATCATGAAACTGTTGGCCGATACGGTGGCGGCGATCGGACCGCTCGACGCGGCGGCGATGGCCAGGGCCCAGGCGAGGCTGGACAGCTTGACGAAGCCGCCGGGCAGTCTGGGGCGGCTGGAGGATATGGTGCGCCAGTACGCCGGCGTGACGGGCGAGGAACGGCCGGCCGTGCCGAAGAAGTGCATGGTGCTGACGGCCGCCGATCACGGCGTGGCCAGGCAGGGGGTGAGCGCCTACCCGGTGGAGACGACGGTGCATATGACCCGCAATTATCTCGTGTCCCAGGGGGCGGGCGCGAACGCGCTGGCGAAGTTTTGCGGCGCCGATCTCGTGGTGGTGGATATGGGCGTGGCCGGGGATCTGTCGGACGTGCCCGGCCTGTGGCACCGCAAGGTGGCCTGGGGCACGGCCGATTTCACCCAGGGGCCGGCGATGACCCGCGAGCAGGCGGTGCAGGCGGTGGAGACGGGTATCGCGGTGGTGAACGAGCAGGTGGGCAAGGGGTACCGCTGCTTCAGCATCGGGGAGATGGGGATCGGCAATACGACGGCCAGCGCTGCTATCGCCGCCGCTTTCACGGGCATAAGCCCCGAGCAGGCGACCGGCCGCGGCACGGGCATCTCGGACAGCAGGCTGGCGGTGAAGGTGGCGGCCGTCCGCCAGGCGCTGGCGGTCAATCGCCCCGATCCGGCCGACGGCATTGATGTGCTGGCCAAGGTGGGCGGCTTCGAGATCGGCGGCCTGGCGGGGGTCATCCTCGGTGCGGCCGCCAACCGCTGCCTGGTGGTGGTAGACGGCTTCAACGCGGGGGCGTCGGCTTTGATCGCGCACGCACTGGCGCCAGCGACCCGCGAGTATATGCTGGCGTCGCATTTGTCGGCCGAGCCGGGCCATATGAAGATGCTGGCGTTCCTTGGCCTCGAGGCGTATATCGATATGGGGCTCCGCCTGGGCGAGGCGACGGGCGCTTCGCTGGCGATGAGCCTGCTGGACGCGGCGCTGCGGATGGCGAACGAGATGGCGACGTTCGCGGAGGCCGGCGTGACCGGCGAGGTCCGGGAGGTGGGCCGGTCATGCTGAAGGAGACGATCGCCGCCATCGGGCCGCTGGATAGGGCGGCGATGGAGGCTTGTCAGCTGCGGCTCGATAACCTGACGAAGCCGCTCGGCAGCCTGCACGGCCTGGAGGAGCTGGCGGTGCAGATGGCGGGGATAACCGGCCGGGCGAGGCCGCAGGGGCTGGGCAAGTGCATCGTCCTCATGGCCGGCGACCACGGGGTGGCGGCCGAGGGGGTGAGCGCCTATCCGCAGGAGGTGACGTCTCAGATGGTGGGCAATTTCCTGCGGGGCGGCGCGGCGATAAACGCGTTCGCCCGCCACGCCGGGGCCGATCTTGTGCTGGTGGATGTCGGCGTGGCTGCGGAGCTGCCGGACATGGGCGGGCTGCGCCGAGCGAAGGTGGCGCCTGGCACGGGTAATATCGCCAACGGCCCGGCGATGACCGGGGAACAGGCCAGGCAGGCGATTGGCGCCGGCATCGAGGCGGCGCGGGAGGCGATTGCCCAGGGGGCGAGGGTGCTCGGCCTGGGCGAGATGGGGATCGGCAACACGACGCCGAGCACGGCGGTCATCGCCTGCTACAGCCGGCAGCCGCTGGCGGCGATCACCGGCCGCGGCACGGGGCTGTCGGGCGCGGCCGTCGCCCATAAGGCGGCAGTGATCGAGCGGGCGCTGGCGGTGAACCGGCCCGACCCCGCCCAGCCGCTGGAGGTGCTGGCCAAGGTGGGCGGGTTCGAGCTCGCCGGCCTGGTGGGCGTCATCCTCGGCGCGGCCGCCGGCCGGGCGGCGGTGGTGCTGGACGGGGTGATAACGAGTGCGGCCGCCCTGCTGGCGGTGAAGCTGGCCCCGGCCGCTGCGGCGTATCTCGTGGGCTCGCATTTCTCGTGCGAGCCGGCCCACAAGGAGGCGTTGGCCTTGCTGGGGCTGAAGGCTTATCTCCACCTGAACATGCGGCTGGGGGAAGGGACGGGGGCGGCGCTCGGCATGACGCTGATCGACGCCGGTCTTAATGTGCTCAACGATATGAAGACGTTCGGCGAGGCGGCGGTGGCCGTGGCCCAGGACGGGCCGGGGGCGCTGCGGCAGCGGGCGGACGTAAAATAGCCGACATAAAGACGAAAGCACTCCAGCATGCGGAGTGCTTTTTTAATTCGGTATGGTCGGGGAATTGCGGCTGCTTCAGGTGCAGGGTTTCTTTGACTGGTTTACTAAGCTTTTTTTGTCGGCGGGAAACCGGGAGCTATGGCGATGATCTGGCAGAAGTTGATGAACACGATCTGGCCCTCTTGGAACGCCACGACGGCCGGTCCTGGAGGCCCGCCCACTTCAACGTTCGCTTCTAACTGAAGCTCAATGAAGATGTCGCATTCCACATCGTCGTTGTGATTGTGTTCGTGTTCGTGTTCGTGGTCGCATTTGTCTTTGCCTCTGTCATCGTCGCAACACTTGCACTTTAATTTGACCCTGCAGTCCACGATTTCGCCGACGAAAAGAAAGCCGTCATCGGTAAGAATAGTTACCGTTTGACCTACGTTAAACGTCTGTCCCCTGTCTACCATGTCAATCCTCCTCATCGAGTCGCTAGGACTCCTGTTTTTTAGGTAAACTCACTATATTGTATTCGCAGCGAATAGTGAAGGTGCTATGTTAATTAGCACTGTCTTATTGGCTCCGCATATGATATTCCGGAGGGAAGTGATGGGGGGGGGTCTGTTTGAACGACACAGGTATTCCGCGAAAACTCAGGCTGCCCAGCCATGTCGCCGCCTTTCGCTGCGCCCAATGCGGCGAATGCTGCACCGATAAGTGGCTGATCGACATCGATGCGGCCTCCTATGACAAGCTGGGGAAGAAGCTCGCCGAGCTTGGCCGGCAGAAGGAACTGGAGGACAATTTCATAAGCAGGTACATTGGCCCCCGGTTCCGGTTCCTCCCTGACGGCAAGTGCCCCTATCTTGCGGACAAAAACCTCTGCCGCATTCAACGGGAGCTTGGCGAAGGCTATCTGTTCGATATCTGCAAGATTTATCCGCGCCGTATTTTCGCCGCGCCCGACGCGCTGGAGTTCTCTTTGTCGCTTACCTGCAAAACGGCGGTGAAAACGCTGCAGCAGGGGAAGATAACGATTGCCGAAACCGAATGGCCGATGAAGGACGGACAAAGCCTGCCGTTCTCCTTTATGCAGCCGCACGCCATTCAGCGCTATTATCCCGGGCGAAGCCCGGTTAACGATCCGCTACTGCCTTACGCGCTCCTTGAAGCCCGGCTTATCGAACTGGTTCAGGACCGGGGAAATTCCGTGGGCCAGAGGCTGGCCAGCCTGGGGCAGGAGCTGGGGCGGTTGATCCCGGGGGGCGAACCGCTGGGGGCGGACGGGGCGGAGGATTTGGCGGAGCACTTGGCGCTTCTGTTCAAGATGGCCAATATCTTTCAGGTAAATTCGCTTTCGTCACCAGGTGGGGAAACTCTCCGCCAGAGGCTGCTGCCTTTGTCGACCGGGCAGCCTGGCTCCGCGGAAAGCGCCGAAAGCGCGGCCCGGTCCAAAATACCGGCGCCGCTCCCCGGCGAATACCGGCAGAAGCTTGAGCGCTACTATCAGCCGGCACGCGGTATGTGCGAAGGTATCCTGGAGAACTATCTCGTCAATTTCATTTTATGCAAAAACTTTTACCTGCAGCCGCCGCACTATGCCTATTATCGGATGGCTTTTGCCTATGCGGCCGTCGTCGCCTTCAGCATCGGGCAGAGTATTTCCACAGACCGGCCTATTGACGAGCAAGCCGTGCTGCAGGCGGTCTACGACGTCGAGAACATTTTTTACGGCGCCTGGTTTTATCCGTACGCCGCTGCCAGCCACGCCGGAAAAAGCCCGCGGCAGATTCTCGAACGGGCGCTATTGCTTGCGGCCGTCTAGACGGCCGGCGGCAGCGCCGGCGAGAAATGATTTCCTTTCACAGTGGCTTTTTGTAGTGATTCAGCATAAATTGTATTAAAGCAACCATAAAGGAGGAGAAGAGCATATGGGATTCTTCGACGACATATGCAATCGCCATTGGTGTGAAGAGCTAATATGCGCCTGCGGCAACAACGTCGTGATTTTCACCGCCGACGGGTTTGCCTTCTTCGGCCTGCTGGACCGGGTGGAAGACGGTATCGTCATTCTGCTTCCGGCGGCAGGGGAAGACGACGTTATCGTGATTACCCCCGGCGGCGAGGAAGAGGAAGAGGATTTGTCGTTCATCGATATCTGCACCGTCGTGGCATTATCGAAGAATGTACAGGAAAACCCGTTTGAAACCAACGAGCACGAGGTTTAAAGGAGGGAAGCGGAAGTGAGCGACGAAACTGGTGTCCGTGACAACACGTGCCACCTTATTCATATCTTGAGGCGTCTGGAAGGCGAGGAAGACGTAAACATAAGGACGGTCGGGGGGTTCCAGTTCGAACTGGGCCGGCTGGTGCGCGTGGAGGATAGATTGGCCCTCGGTTCCGAGGTCGAGGTGGATCTTCCCGGCGGGGATGAAATTTGTCTGGGCAATATCACCATCAATCTTTGTGCTATAACCTCCGTAGGACAAGACTGAATAAAGCGCGACGGACCGGGACTTTAAGAGTTCCGGTTCTTCTCTGTTACGGGAATAAGGCGACCCGGCAGCACGGGGGGGCAAGTGCGGGCAGGAAAAGCGGCCGGTCAGGGGGAACGTATTCACTATTCCGTAGCCTATGGAGTAGCGACGATGCATGAGCAATCAACAGGAAACCCAACAAGCCTGGACCGCCTCGACAGGGATGTTCGCCAGGCAATCACCGTCGTCCCGGCGGGCCCGGAGCCTGCCGCCGTACTTGACGCCTGGGAGCGCCGCGGCGGTTGCTGGGATAAGGTGCTGACGGCGTCGGCCGTCGTGGGCCGGGGCGGCTTCGTGGCCGCGGCGGCCAAGCGCGAGGGCGACGGCGGGACGCCG
>MTLD01003077.1_pt1 | contig 10081 bp, 8 predicted proteins | sample 1982471 | NCBI WGS metagenome assembly MTLD01 (sample SAMN05712604, study PRJNA340218) | biofilm metagenome | isolation source: sample SPM anode biofilm adapted to -50 mV | place: USA | collected 2012-02-03
TCGCGCATGGCCAGGGTGAGGGCCAGGGTCTCCTCCGTGGTCATGCCGCGCCAGCAGATGGCCATCAGCAGGGCGGCGCTCTGCTCGTCGGGCACACTGCCCTCGGCCGCGCCGTTGACCCAGAAGGCGATCTGTTCGGGCGACAGGGCGCCGCCCTGCTTCTTGGTGTAGATCAGGTCGTACATCCGCATGGGATGACTCCTCGACGGAAGGCGCTCAGATGCTCTGGACCAGGCTCTCGAAGGCCCCGGTGTCGCTGCGGCCCTTGAAGCGGGCCTTGTACTCGGCCAGATCCTTCAGAGCCTGCGTGCGGTCGCCAGCCAGGCGGTCGACATCCATCTGGCTGGCCCAGAAGGCCTCGGCCCACGGCTTGCCGGGGTCGGCCTTGGCCCGCAGGCCGTCCAGCTGAGCCCGTGCGGCCTCGGCCTGGCCCAGGGCCAGGGCCCGCTGGGCGAGGCGGATCTTGCCCCAGGCATCCTTGGCTTCGGCGGGAGCCTGCTCCTTCCCGTCCAGGGCCAGGCGCCAACTGGCCAGCAACCCGGCGGTGGTGGCCTTCCGGGAGGAAGGCGCCTGGTTCACCAGAGCCTCCAGGCGGCCCAGGTGCTCCCGCATGCGCTTCTCCATTTCGGCAGGGGGGACCGGCGTCACGCCGTCGCCCTCGACCTCCATCTGCAAGGCCGAGAGGGCGACTTCGTGCTTCTCCAGGGCCTGATCCTGGTAGGCGCTCCATCCCCCGTAGAGGACCCCCACCAGCACCACGGCTCCCAGACCGATGAGGATGGGCTTCAGTAGCCCGGCATCCTCGTCCTCCTGCCTGCCCAGCTTGGTCTGGAAGTGGGCCAGGCTCTGCGCGGGCTTCTGGACCTGGATCTCGCGGTTCTTGGTGGGACGGGCCATGGCGGACCTCTCAAACGGAGCAGCACTCAAACCATTGAGGATGCACCGATCCCCTCAGTTCCGGCACTTGAAAATGCGCCGCTGCCTGATATCCTGGCTCTTCCTGCCTGGGTAGCTCAGTTGGTAGAGCAATGGATTGAAAATCCATGTGTCGGCGGTTCGATTCCGTCTCCAGGCACCAAACAACGCCCTGATTCTTCCACGATTCAGGGCGTTTCCATGTTCGGCGAAGCCGGGAGGACCGGAGCGGTTCCCACCTGATCCCGCTTTCCGTCATGGTTTCAGGTTTCCTCGCGCCGAAGCATCGCTGGCCCTGAGCCTGCGGCGCTCGGGAAAGCGCAGAGCCGGCTTAGCCGGCTCTGCGATCAGGGTGGGGCCTCGCTGCGATTCAACGCACGGCGGCTAGGGCGTTCACGCGACCTCGTCTCGAATAGGGATCGGCACCCGGCGCGAGGATATCCTCGGCGCTCTGCTCGATTCTGCGCTTCAGCTCGGCCGGTGATAGCTTTCCGTATTTGCCGACGATCAGGGCCGCCACCCCGGAGACATGCGGGGCAGCCATGGAGGTTCCGGCGGCGAAAAAGTAGCCGGTGGCGCTTCCCGGGCTGATCACCATGTCGAGGGGATAGCTCGAGGCGTTGACATAGTCGCCGCCTGGGGCGGCCACGCTCACCACGGATTGGCCGAAGTTCGTGTAGGAGGCTGGCCGGTCGAAGTCGGCCAATCCGTTCGGTCCGGTGGCGGCGATCGCCATGCCGTGGCCCGACTGCGCCGGAATGGACCAAAGGCGGCTGTTGAGATCGACCCCGTCATTGCCCGCGGCGCTGACGCACAGGGTGCCTGCGGCGGTGGCGTGGTTGATGGCCCGGTTGAGGGCGGCGATCAGCGGGCCGGCCCCACCGCCGCCGGCGTTGATGCGATCGAAGGCGGTACCCAGGCTCATGTTGATGACATCGGCCTGAACGAGGGGACCCGAGGCGTACATGAGCCCTTGGATCAACCACGAGAACGATCCGCTTCCGGATTCCCCAAGCACCTTCACGGCAACGATCTCGGCCTCCGGCGCTACGCCCTGGATCCCGCGGTTGTTGATGGGGGCGGCGATGATGCCGGCCACATGGGTGCCGTGGTTGAAGCCGTACACGATCGGATCGATGTTGGGCTCGGTGGGGACGAAGGACCGCGCCAGGGTCAGGTTGACGTTGGGGCCGATGTCGGGGTGGCCGCTCCAGATGCCCGCATCGAGCACCGCCACCCGGGCCCGCTTGACGCCCCAGCCCTGGTCTCCGGCGGCGGCGGTCTGATCCGCGCCGATCTGGCGGATGTTCCACTGGTAGGCCCAATAGGGCTCGCTGTTGAGCCCGTTGGCCTGGAGATCCGAGGCCTGGGCCAGGCTGGCGTGCTCGTCGGGGATCCAGGGCACCTCGAGGTCCTCCGCGGCCTGCTGCACGCGGGCATCCGCCTGGAGGCGGGCCAGGAACTCGGGACTGGCGGAAGTCGCCAGCACCACGCCGATCTGCGGGAGGCGGCCGGTGACCGTGCCGCCCGCGGCGGTCACCAGGTCATCCAGGTCCGCGCTGCCCGGGCCCTGGCCCTTGGCGAGGATCAGGTAGGGACGGGGGGCCTCGGCGGAGAGGACGAGGCCTCCCCCCAGGACCAGCGCCAGGAAGAGGCTGGAAGTTCGAGTCATGGTTCAACTCCTGCTAGGACCGTCGGCCGGGCGACAGTCGGGTTGGGTGAGACACGGACTCATGTAAAAAAACGATGTGTGTTATTTCAATCATGCTCTTTTCCACAGGTCTGTCAACGACACGTCCCCTGGGAGCCCGGGGGCGCCGAATTCCGCCAGACATAAGGAGGCTCGTCTTCAGCTCACATCGGCGAGGCGCAACCGGGCCTGCTCGCGGCGCAGCCAATCCAGCTGGCGCTCGCTGAGCCCCTGGGCCAGGGCGCGGTCGGCGGCCTCGCGGCAATGCAGGAGGAGGGCGCGGTCCCGCACCAGGTCGGCCACCTGGAACTGGGGGAGGCCCGCCTGCCGTACGCCGAAGAACTCGCCGGGACCCCGCAGCTCCAGATCCTTCTGGGCGATACGGAAGCCGTCCTGGGTCTCCACCAGGGTCTGCAGCCGCTCGGTCTCGGATCCGCTGATCATGTGGAAGTGGCTGCGGTGCGCACCCCGGCCCACGCGGCCCCGCAGCTGGTGGAGCTGGCTGAGGCCGAAGCGCTCGGCGTGGTCCACCACCATCACCGTGGCGTTGGGCACGTCCACGCCCACCTCGATGACCGTGGTGGCGAGGAGGAGCTTCGCCTCGTCGGCCACGAAGCGCCCCATGCGGGCGGCCATCTCGTCGGCCTTCAGGCGCCCGTGGACCACCTCCAGGGCCGTGCCCGGGAAGATGCCCCGCAGGAGGGCCTCCATGGCCTGGATGTCGCGCAGCTGCACCTTCCCCTCATCAGAGGGATCGATGCTCGGGCTCACCACGAAGGCCTGGCGACCCTCGGCCACCTCGCGGCGCAGCAGCTCCCAGGCCCGCTCCGCCGCCTCGGGGCGGTGCAGCTTCGTGGTGATGGGCTGGCGGCCTGGGGGCAGTTCGTCCAGCACGCTCTGGTCCAGGTCGCCGAAGACCGCCAGGGCCAGGGAGCGGGGGATGGGCGTGGCGCTCATGACCAGCCAGTGCGGGTCGCCCCCCTTCTCCTTGAGGGCCTCGCGCTGCTTCACGCCGAAGCGGTGCTGCTCGTCCACCACCACCAGCTGCAGCCGGTGGAAGGCCACGGATTCCTGGAAGAGGGCGTGGGTGCCCACCACGTAGCGGGCCTCGCCGGAGGCGATGCGGGCCAGGGCCGCGCGCTTCTCGGCCGCCTTCATGCCGCCCAGCAGCAGCTGCATGGCGCCCGCCTCAGGGCCCAGGAGGCGCTGGAAGCTGGCAGCGTGCTGGCGGGCCAGCACCTCGGTGGGCACGAGGAGGGCCCCCTGCCCGCCTGTCTCCGCCACCATGGCCAGGGACAGGAAGGCGACGAGGGTCTTGCCGCTGCCCACGTCGCCCTGGAGGAGGCGGTTCATCACCCGGCCGGAGGTGACGTCTTCCACGATCTCCTTGAAGGCCCGGCGCTGAGCGCCCGTGAGCTTGAAGGGGAGGTAGGCCTTCAGCCGCTCGCGCAGCTCGGGCGACGTGGGCACCACCAGGCCCCGCCGCTTCAGCCGGCCAGCCCGGCGCAGGGCCACGCCCAGGGCGAAGGCGAAGAGCTCCTCGGCCGCCAGCCGCCGGTGGGCGGGCGTGGTGCCGAAGTCCAGGGCGCGGGCATCGCTCTCGTCCGGCGGCTCGTGCAGCAGGCGCAGGGCGGTGAGCGTGTCCGGCAGGTCCTTCGACAGCTCCAGGGGCAGCCACTCCTCGGGGGGATGGACGCGGCCCAGGGCCTCCGTGACGAGCCGCTGGCGCACGCGCCCCGTGAGCGGCCCGAGCTTCCGGTAGAGCGGCAGGAAGCGGCGCACCCAGGGCGTCTCCTCGCCGCGCCCCATGAGCTCGAACTGGGGCCCGCGCAACTCGAGGCCCTGGCGGCCCAGCGTGAGCGGGCCGAAGGCCAGCAGCCGGTCGCCCACCTTCAGGGCGCGGCCCAGGTAGGGCTGGTTGAACCAGACGAGGCGCAGGGTGCCGGTGCCATCCGCCAGCAGGACCTCGGTGAGGGCCATGCGCTGCACCCGGGTGGTGCTCTGGCGCAGATCCTGGATCGTCCCCAGGACGGTGACCACGCCGCCTTCCGGGGCCTCGAAGCCCCTCAGCTCCAGGCTGCCCAGGGTCCGCAGGCTGCCCCGGTCCACGTAGCGATAGGGCAGGCTCCAGAGGAGATCGCGGAGGGTGTCCAGGCCCGCTTCCTGCAGGGCCGCCGCCCGCGCCGGGCCCAGGCCCCGGAGGACCGTGACCTTGGTGCTGAGCGGGAGGGGCGCGAGGGACATGCCCTTCCAGGCTAGCCGAGGCGGCGGGTCCTCAGGCCCGTGTCCGCAGCCACTCCGCCAGTTCCACATGGCCCTTGGCCTCGGCCAGGTCCGCCGCCGTCCTGCCCTCGTCGGTCCGCAGAGAGGCCTCGGCCCCCCGGAAGAGCAGGAGTTCCGCCAGGGCCTTGGAGCCCCGCTCCGCCGCGGCATGGAGGGCGGTGAAGCCCCCGGCCTGGGCGGCATCCACCTCCAGGTGCAGGGGCAGCAGCAGCCGGGCCAGGGCCAGGGCCGTGGCCTCGTCGGGCGTGGCCAGGGCGGCGTGGAGGGGTCGCAGGCGGGCCGGCGTGGCCTCGGCCTCCACGGGCACGTCACGGTCCAGGAGCCAGGCCGCGGCTTCGGGCCGGCCGAAGTAGCAGGCCAGGTGCAGGGCGGTGAAGCCGTCCGGTGCGGGTGCGGCCAGATCGGCCCCGGCCTTCGCCAGGTCAACCAAGCGCTCGGTGCGGCCCAGGGCCGCGGCCTCATGCAGGGTCAGATCGCCCCCCACGGCCAGACGCTCCGCCTCGGCGGCGTCGTGGCGGTAGAGGGCCTCGAGGATCGGTGTGGGCGCGTCCATCAGGGAACTGCCGGCAGGGTCGGGACCATGGGGTCACCCGGGAAGGGTCCCCAGGATAGCCCCGCCGCCGTGTCCGCGGAAACCCCTGGATGGGGGGCTCAGATCCCCCGGTCGCCGCCGCAGCCGCAGCAGGTGGCTTCAGGGACCTGGGCCTGGTCCAGGGCCGCGGCCAGGTCGGCGATGAGGTCGTCCACGTCCTCCAGGCCGACGCTGACGCGGATCATGTTCTCGGTGATGCCGGCATGCAGCTTCTCAGCAGCCGTCATGTCGGAGTGGGTCATGCTGCTGGGGTGCTGGATGAGGCTCTCCACCCCGCCCAGGCTCACGGCCAGCTTCATGTGGCGGATGGCGTTGAGCACCCGGAAGGCCTCAGCCTCGCCCCCCTTCACCGTGAAGGTGATGATGCTGCCGGTGCCGGTGCACTGCTTCTTCCAGAGCTCCATCTGGCGGGCGCCCATCCCGGGCAGGCCGGGGTAGGCCAGATCCTGGACCGCGGGGTGGGTCTGGAGGAAGGCCACCATCTTCAGGGCGTTCTCCTGCTGCTTCTCCATGCGGACCTGCAGGGTGGCCAGGGAGCGGTGGATGAGCCAGGCGGTGTCGGGATCTGCGATGGAGCCCAGGATGGTGCGGAAGACCTTCACCTGGCCCATGAGCGCCTTGGAGCCCATGGTGAAGCCGGCGACGAGGTCAGAGTGGCCGCCGAAGAACTTGGTGGCGGAATAGATGACGAGGTCGGCGCCCAGCTGGAGGGGGCTGCAGAAGATGGGGCCCATGAAGGTGTTGTCCACCATCACCAGGATCTTGCGGTCGGCGGTGGCATGGCGGTCAGCGACCGCGCGGGCCGCGCCGATGTCCGAGAGCACGATGGTCGGGTTGGCGGGGCTCTCCAGGTAGATGGCCTTCACGGTGGGATCGCCCGCCACCAGGGCCTCCAGCTCGGCCTCCGTGGCGCCGGCGGGAAAGGGCACGGTCTTGATCCCGAAGAGGGGCAGCATGTGGCGGAAGAAGTACTCGGTGCCGCCGTAGACCGGATCGGCGAAGACCAGCGTGTCGCCGGGGCGCAGGAAGGCCAGGCAGGTGCTGCTGATGGCGCCCATGCCCGAGCCGAAGAGGGCCGCGTCCTCGGCCTGATCCCAGCTCCGGGCCTTGTCCTCGAGGATCTCGCTGTTGGGGTTGTTCACGCGGGTGTAGATGAGCGCCGGGCTCTCGCCGGCCTTCATGGGGGAGAGGCCGTAGGCGATCTCGAAGGCACGCTTGCCCTCCTCCGCGTTCTTGAAGAGGAAGGTGGAGGTGCGGAAGACCGGCGGCACCGCCGCCCCCTCGGACCGCTGGGGGTCGTACCCCCGGGAGAAGATCTCGGTCTGGGGCTTCACGGACGAATGGGACACGGCGACCTCCCTGGGAGGCCTGGCGGCCTCTGCCCGAAGGTAGGATCGGGAAGGTTTTGGAACCATCGAATGTTGTTCGTGTTGATGCCGCAAAACAGGATATTTATCAAATTTCATTTAATAAATTCGATATATTTCAGAATAATATTCTTCGAGCCATGGAAAACGCCCGGAGGGGGGACCTCGCCATGAAGGACCTGGATCGGATCGACGGCGCCCTGCTCGAGCTCCTCCAGAAGGACGGCCGGCTCTCCAACAAGGAGCTGGCCGCCCGGGTGGGCCTGGCCCCCTCCTCCTGCCTGACCCGCATCCAGCGGCTGAAGGCCGAGGGCATCCTGCGGGGGGCCCACGCGGAGGTGGACCCGGCCGCCCTGGGCATCGGCCTCCAGGCCCTCATCGCCGTGCAGCTCCGCCAGCACAGCCGGGCCCAGGTGAAGGCCTTCTGGAAGCATGTGCTGGCCCTGCCGGAGGTGCTGGCGGTCCACCACGTGGCCGGGGCGGCGGACTTCCAGGTGCACGTGGCCGTGCGGGACGCCCACCACCTCCGCGACCTGGCCCTGGATGCCTTCACGACGCGGCCCGAGGTGGCCCATATCCAGACCAGCCTCATCTTCGAGTGGGTGCGGAAGCCGGGGCTGCCGAACTACCGGAAATGAGCGCTACACCCCGAACTGCCGGAGGTGGTGGTCGAGGTGCTTGTACATGAGGCGGCCCCATTGCTCGCCGCTGAGGCGACCGAAGAAGATGTGGGGCACCCGGGCGGCGGCGTCCGGACCGCGCTGGACGTAGCGGTCGATGAGGTGGGCCAGGCGGCGCAGCTCCGCGTCGAAGTCCCGCGCATCGGCGACCACGAAGAGGGGGCTGGTGGGCGCGTTGCGGCGAAAGGGCTTCTCACCCAGCACCAGAGGCCGGAGGAGCGGGGCCACCAGCCGGCCCAGGAGCACCTGCCTCACGGGCCGGTCCGTCATGGCCGCCTCGAGCCCCTTCGCACAGTGGGCCAGCATCTGTGCGGCGTCCATCCGCCCCCACTGCCGCGGGCCCTCCGGCTCGAGCGCCACGAACCGGCGCCGCAGGGCCTCGCAATCGGGAGGATGGAACAGGGACATCATCGGCGTCGCTCCGCGGGATCCCCCTGAGTCTACCGGCTACCGCCCCGTGGCCAGGCCGGCCCACTGGTCGGCGAGGTTGGGCTGTCCGCAGCGGGCGGCCAGGGCCGCCGCGCGGCCGGGCAGGCTGGACCAGGGATGCCGGGCCCAGGCGTCCCGCACGAGGCTGTCGGCCAGACCGGTCTCGCCCAGACGCAGCAGCGCCTCCACGAGGGGTTCCAGGGTGCCGCGCCAGGTGTCGCCTGTCTCCGTGTCCTCCTGCAGCTTCCCGTTGATCTCGATCCGGAAGGAGGTGGGGCCCCAGGCCGCCTCGGCCAGCTGGGTCCGCTCGACTTCGGGCAGCAGCAGGTCCTTGAGGCCCTGCCAGTCCCTGCGCTTCCGCGCGTCCTTCACGTAGGCCTCCCGCACGGCCTCCGGGGGCCAGGCGCTGGGCGGCAGGGTGGGCGAGGGCACGAGGCTGTCCAGGAGCGGGCGGATGGGCTTGCCGCCGAAGGTGGCGGTGAGGCCCAGCCAGATGTCCCAGAGGCTCCAGGACGAGGGCTGGCGGGCCAGGGCCCGCTCCACCTCCGGCACGGCGGCCCGGCAGACGGCCTGCATGCGGGAGCTGTGGGCGGCGGCCTCGCCCGGGACCAGGGCTCCGTTCCGGATCTCGTCCCAGTCCCCGTTGCGGAAGGTCCGGTCCAGGAGATCCGCCAGCTCGCCCCAGATGGCCTCGTCCTCCTCCAGCGCGAGCGGCTCCACCGGCCTGGCCTCCTCCGGGACCTCGTCCCCCTCCCGCGCTTCGGCCCGGGCCTCGCGCTCCCTCCGCCACGTGCCCGCATCGGACCGCTCGTCGACGGGATGGAGCGGACCCGGCTTCGCACCGAAGCGCAGTTCCGTCCGCCGCGTGGCCCGGTCCCGGAGCAGGTACAGGAAGTCCTCCAACGCCCCGAGGTGGTCCGGATGGGCGCGGAGGAAATCGCGGAGGAGCTGCGGGCGGGACCGGAGTCCCCCGGCCTGGGCGGCCTGCACCAGGGCCGCCGCCTCCGGCGGGCTGCCTCCGCTGGCCACCAGCCGTCCCCGCTCCCCGAAGATCACCCACTGGGGCCGGGGCCCGGCCTGGTGCCGCTGCTGGAGCAGGGCCGACACCTCAGCCGCCCGGCCGCCGTAGTAGGCCACGGGAACCTCCAGATCGATCCATTCCGGCGCCGCCATCAGCGCATCGACCCTGGGCTTCCACTCCCCCTTGGGACCATCCACCACCACCAGCAACCCCGAGGAGAGTTGGCCAAGCCGCCGTTCCAGGAGCTGGGCCGTGGGGCCGAAGGGTCCGGCCGGCTGGGCGGAGGCCCCGGCGCAGCCGAGGACCAGGATCGAACCGACGGCGAGGCGCATGGCGGCTCCGGGCGGAGAGGCCCAGCATAGCGCTCCCCGGAGGTTCAAGCCTGCGCCAGGGCCCTGTCCGCGAGACGCCCGAGGTCCCCGCTGCCCTGGGAGTTGGCGAGGTTCTTGGCGAGGGCCTCGAGCAGGACCGGCTGGGCGAAGGCGGGCAGCGCCGGCAGGAGGTCGGCGGCGGCGGCCACGGCGAGGACCTGGTGGGCATGATTGAACGGGGAATCGTTCCGGGAGGCCGATTCGGCCAGGGCCGGCAGGATGGCCTCGCACTGCCCTGTCTGGGCCAGGGCCCGGGCCTGCCCCATGGCCTCCGGCACTTCGGCGTCGAGCACCGCGTCCAGCAGCGCCTCCGGGGTGGCCGGCGCGGCGGGCAGGCGGGGCGCCACCCGGTCCTCCGCCTCATCCGTGGGGAAGAGGTTCACCAGGGCCGCCGCCTGGGCCCAGAGCCGGGCGTCCGTGGCGCCGGTACGCACCAGGGTGGCGAGGTACGTGAACGTCCAGGCGGTCTTGCCCTCCAGGTCCCGCCGGGCATCCAGCAGCTTCTCTGAGGCCGCCAACACCAGGGCCGTGCGCAGCTCCGCGAGGGGGAGGCCCGCCTTCGCCCGCCCCGCGAGGCGGTCCAGCAGTTCCACCAGGCCCAGGTCGCAGACCTCGCGGACGAGGGGGTCGAGCCGGCGGGGCTCCGCGGGCACGCTCCCTTCCGGCAGCACCGGATCCGCGCCCTCCAGGCGGGCCGCGGCCCGGCGGTGCCAGAAGGTATCCTCCGGCGTGG
>MTLD01001767.1_pt1 | contig 10071 bp, 9 predicted proteins | sample 1982471 | NCBI WGS metagenome assembly MTLD01 (sample SAMN05712604, study PRJNA340218) | biofilm metagenome | isolation source: sample SPM anode biofilm adapted to -50 mV | place: USA | collected 2012-02-03
GCAAAGTTAAAAAAAATTAAATACTAATTATTAATCGCATTGCATTAATATCCGGTTCTATTCCGGTAAAGATTCTGTATGATGGGAAGGCCTGATTAATAAGCCATTGCTCGCCTCCTATGAATATGTTTTTTTTAGAGATATTTGTGTCAATTATTGAATTGACATAACTTGCCTGAAATATAACTTTACTCCTTAATTTTGAAAAATCTATTTCGGGGATATTGACAGATAAAGTATTAATAATTATGTCAAATTTATCTAAACTGAATTCTGCATTAGAAATAGAAATTGCAGATACTCCAATTTTTTTTGCATAAACGTCTGCTTTTTCGAAAGTCCTGTTGGCAATAGTTACGCTGTGAAGAAGATCTTTTGAGGCAAGTGCAGCCGCTCGTCCTGCTCCACCACATCCTATAATAAGTGTTTTGTAGTTTTTACCGGAAAATTTTAGGAGTGTGTCTTTAACTCCATAATAATCTGTATTATATCCAATAATTTTATTATTTTTAAAAAGAAGTAGATTTGATGCCTCAACAGTTTCACATAAATAATCTCTCTCTTGCGCTGCTCGGTACGCGTCGTCCTTAAATGGTGTAGTAACATTTACTCCGGACAACCCCATTTCTGATACTTTTTTCATTGCCAACTCGAAAGTCGGATAATCCAAAAGATCGAATGTGTAACCATAATTTCTATATGCAGCATGGAAAAGCAGTGGGTTTTTACTGTGAGAAATGTTTGTACCAATGAGACCAAATTTTCCTGACATTTCAATTAGTTTTAAAATTTCTTTGTCTTAATACTTCATAGCAAATAATTGCTGTAGAAACCGAAACGTTGAGAGAGTCTATTTCTCCAAGCATTGGGATTTTTATTCGGAAATTGGAACTATCAATCCAGAATTTTGATAAGCCGGAAGATTCTGTGCCCATAACAATGGCTGTTGGAGATGTGAAATCGGTTTTATCATACCTCACTGAGGCATTTAGTTCTGCGGCAAAAATATTGATCTTTTTACTTTTTAGCCATTTCAATGCATTTTTAGAATCACAAGAAATCACTTGCTTAGTGAAAATACCTCCAAGGCTGGAACGAATGATATTTGGATTGAAAATATCGGTGAGAGGATCGCAAATAATAACTGCATCGGCGTTAACGGCATCTGCCGTTCTTAGAATTGCACCCAGATTTCCTGGTTTTTCGACAGATTCAAGAACTATTATAAGTGGATTTTCACTAAGAATTATATCGTAAAGATGTTTATTGATAGTTCTCATAACTGCAACAACTCCTTCTGTAGACTCTCTGTATGCAATGTGCTTGTAAAGATTTCCAGAAACTGAGTATGCAATGGGAGCACCATATTCCGCTACTTCATGAGAAGAAATAAGCTCTTCGTTAAAAAATATATAAAGTGGTGTAAATCCGGATTTTATCGCTGCACGGATTTCTCTTACTCCCTCAATCGGAATAAGATTATTTAATCTTCTCTCTTTTGAGCTTTCGATTAACCTTTGAAGCTCCTTTATTTTAGGGTTCTTGGTTGAGCTCAGATTTTCAATTTGCATTTGTGTTGTTTTCTGACCTCATTTGAGGGAAAAAGAGAACATCTTGAATTGATGAAGAGTTTGTCATAAACATAGTCAATCGGTCAATACCTATTCCCATTCCCGAAGTCGGTGGCATTCCATACTCTAAAGCACGAATAAAATCCATATCAATAAACATTGCCTCATCATCGCCTTTGTCTTTAAGTTTAAGTTGTTCCTTAAACCTTTCGAGCTGATCAATTGGGTCGTTAAGTTCACTATATGCGTTTGCAAGTTCTTTCCCATTTACAAAGAGTTCGAATCTCTCTGTAAGATTTGGATTTGAACGGTGTCTCTTCGTAAGTGGTGATGTTTCAACAGGGTAATCTGTAATAAATGTCGGTTGAATAAGATGATGTTCACAATATTCTCCAAAGATAGCATCTATAAGTTTGCCAATACCCATTGTTTTGTCTATTCGAACGTTGAGTTTTTCACAAACTTCTCTTAACTGGTTTTCATCCATACCTGCCACATCTGTACCAGTGTACTCTTTTATTGCATCCAGCATAGGAAGTCTGCGGAATGGTCTGGCAAAACTTATCTGATTTTCTCCAAGTGTGACTTCTGATTTCCCATGGAGTTCAATTGCAACTTTTTCAATCATCTCTTCTACAAAGTTCATCATCCAGAAGTAGTCTTTATACGCAACATAGATTTCCAATACTGTAAATTCAGGATTATGTGTTCGATCCATTCCCTCATTACGAAAGTCTTTTGCAAATTCATATACTCCTGTAAATCCTCCCACTATAAGTCTTTTTAAATATAGTTCGTTTGCAATTCTCATGTAAAGAGGAATATCAAGTGCGTTATGATGAGTTATGAATGGACGGGCAGTAGCTCCACCGGGAATAGGCTGCAGAATAGGTGTTTCTACCTCCAGATAACCAAATCCGTTAAAGAAAGACCTCATTGTATTCATGATTCTGGTTCGTTTAACGAATGTATCCCGAACTTGTGGATTGACGATGAGGTCTACATATCTCATCCTGTACCGTTGTTCAGGATCGGTAAATGCGTCATATATCTGGCCATCCTTCTCTTTTACGATTGGAAGTACCCTCAGGGATTTACTCAACACTTTGAACTCCTTTGCATGAATGGATCATTCTCCTGCTTGTGTAATAAAAGTATATCCTGCTATCCCAATGATATCTCCAATGTCAATAAGTTTTTTAAAGACAGTATTGTAAAGTGTTTTATCTTCTTCCGGGCAGATTTCATCCCTTTTTATATATATCTGTATTCTACCGGTTTCGTCCATTAATTCAATAAATGCAGCAGCTCCCATAATCCGACGGCTCATAATTCTCCCTGCAATTTTTACATCTTGCAGATTTTTAACTGTATCGTCGTATTGAGCTCGAATTTCGGACGCAGTAATGTTAACCTCATAGGCAGCTGCCGGGTAAGGTTCAATTCCCAATTCCCTCATTGCTAGTAATGAGTCTCTTCGAATCTGCTCTTGTTCATTAAAATCATTTACTTCCATCTCTTTTCATCTATTATATTAACTCGCAAAATTAACCTTTTTTTAAGAACTTAGAAATTTATTGATTATCTTCGCAAACTATGGCTTTAGATAAAAAATGGATAATTAAGGAGACCGGAAATACACAACTGGTTGAAAAACTGGCAGCTGAGTTAAATGTAGATTCTGCCATTGCTAAGTTGTTGGTTAAAAGAAACATAAAGTCATTTGATGAGGCCAGATCATTTTTCCGCCCTCAACTCGAAGATATTCATGATCCTTTTCTGATGAAAGATATGGATAAGGCGGTTGAACGCCTGGAAAGAGCAATAGATAATTCTGAAAAAATCCTGATATACGGTGATTATGATGTCGATGGTACAACCGCAGTTGCTCTTGTGTACTCCTTTTTAATGAAATTTTATTCAAAAAATCTAGCATTTTATATACCCGACAGGTATGATGAAGGATATGGAATTTCATATAAAGGAATAGATTGGGCCGCTGAGAATAACTATACTTTGATTATAGCTCTGGATTGTGGAATTAAGGCTGTAGATAAAGTTAATTATGCTAAAGAAAAAGGAATTGAAACAATAATTTGTGATCATCATCTGCCTGACGAATTTCTACCTGACGCCGTAGCGGTTCTCGATCCTAAAAGAAATGATTGTTCATATCCTTTTGATGATTTGTCGGGTTGTGGAGTAGGTTTTAAATTTATGCAGGCTTTTGCACAGACAAGAAATATCCCTTTTAGTGAGTTGACTCCTCTATTGGATTTGCTGGCGGTAAGTATTGCGTCTGACCTTGTATCAATTACTGGTGAAAATAGAATTTTAGCATTTTTCGGATTAAAACAATTAAATGAATCTCCGGGAAAAGGTTTGCTTTCGATAATAAAATTATCGGGTCTTGAGAAACATATGATTACTATAGATGATATTGTTTTTAAAATTGGGCCAAGAATTAATGCTGCCGGACGTATGGAATCGGGAAATACTGCGGTTGAACTTCTGACTTCAATAAATGATAATGATGCTTTCAATATTGGTAATACAATAAATGAGCATAACAACGACAGAAAAAGTATAGACAGAGAGATTACTTTTGCTGCAATTGAAATGGCTCAAAATACACCTGGATTCAGTGAAAGGAAGTCTACTATTGTATATAATGAGAATTGGCATAAAGGTGTAGTTGGAATAGTTGCATCAAGATTGGTTGAGGAGTTTTACAGACCGACTATAGTCCTGACTCGTTCAAATGGATTAATTACAGGTTCTGCCAGAAGTATACCCGGATTTGACCTTTATGAGGCAGTTGAAGCATGTTCTGATCTTCTTGAAAACTTTGGCGGGCATATGTATGCCGCCGGGCTTACGTTTAAAGTAGAGAATCTTGAGAAATTTTGTGTAAAATTTGAAGAGATAGTCGCTTCTAAAATCAATGAAGAGATTCTTACTCCGGTAATAAATATTGACACCGAAATTGAATTTAAACAAATAACTCCAAAATTCTTTAGGGTTCTTAAACAGTTTCAGCCTTTTGGACCAGGAAATCCTTCTCCGGTATTTTTAACAAGAAATGTTTATGATAATGGTAATGGAAGGAAGGTTGGTTCCGATTCAGGGCATCTTAAACTTGAATTAATTCAGGAAGATAACCCGCACAGACATGTAAGCGCAATTGCTTTCAATCGTTCGGAAGATTTTGATCATCTTAATGAGGGTAAACCCATAGATGTTTGCTATTCTGTTGCAGAAAATTATTACAGAGGAATTGCCAATATTCAACTTAGGGTAAAAGATATCAAACTAAAAGAAGATTTTCTACGCTGATTATTTTTAAAAAACAATTCTCACAAGTGCAGTGGGTAAAAATCCTTGTTGATAGGTATATGAAGTAAGGCCTGTTTTAGGGTCAAAAGATTCTGAATATATATTATTTCTGTCGGTAAAATTAATCAAGTCTATTCCACATTCAAACGTAGCTCCTTTCATGTCGTATTTATACGTTACTTTAGCATCTGCCTTTAAATAATCTTTATTACGATTTGAATAGGCCTTTAAGTCGTCATAAATGACTATTCCGGCAGCCATAGATGCTTCTTTATTGACAACCAATGAACGAATTCCGCCACTCCATACAATTCTGAAATTAAAGTCTATAGAACTATGTTTGTTCAAAGGATATTCGAATCCAAGAAGCCAGTTTGCAGCATAATTTGAAGCATATTTAGTGTTTCTCCAAATTCCGTCGCTTGGTTTATATAGCGATTCGAATAATGAACCAGTCATTAATAGGTACCAGTTTCGACTTAAGTATTTTTCTAATGTCAATTCTAGACCATAGTTTCTCCCCAAGCCATTATTAACTAAACTATCTCTGTCTTCCGTTCCGTTGTAGTATGTTGAACCAAGATTTAATACAGAAAAATTTGAAGGTCTCGGTTCTACCGGAATATCCCATAAGTATTGATAATATGCTTCAAGTTTAAGATTCCAGTTTTCGGCAAGTTTATTAGAGTATCCAATTACAAAATGTTGAGATTTTGAAAAAGTAAGATTCTCGCAAGTTCTCCAATAGGCAGTTCTGTCCTGATTGGGAGTCTCCATAAAATACACCGGCAGTGTTTGTGTTTGAGAATGTATGCCGTAACCAAACCTTATAGATTGATTATTTGTGAAGTTCCAGCTAAAACCTACTCTTGGTTCAAGTGTTTTAGTCTGATTTAACAATAAGTATTGGCTATGAAAGCCTAAGTATATGTCGGTTTTCTCATTGAATCTATGTTTCCATTCTATAAAGCTTTGAATAAGACGAAGGTGATCATTGTTCAAATCCATCAAATGAAGGTACCCTCCATAGTAATAAACGCTATCTTTTTGTTTTATCCATTTGTCTTTATAGGTTATTCCTGTTGAAAAGGTATTTTTTGAATTAATTTTTTTTGTATAGTGTAGTGAAACAGACACTTGTTGTTCAAAAAAATTTGAAGAATAATAGAGTTTTTTGGAATTATCCTGTAAAATTGAATCGAGAATAATATGTGAACTTTGTCCGGAATATGATATGGCTGTAACAAGATTTGCTTTATCTCCAATAATAATCTTGTTGGATATCCCTACGACTCCGATTACTGTATTGTTCTTTAAGTCGGTATTCTTTATAGGGTTAAATTGATCGGTAGATTTATCTGCTCCAGCTGTAACATGGTCTACTCCTCCTAGCCCGAAAACAGTAAATATTCCCATCTTTCTGGTTGGAACATAAAATTTAAAATTCAGATCGGCATATGTAGGTATTGCTCCTCCCACAATATTGAATCCCATATGTTGCAACAGGTCAAGAAAAGAGTATCTCCCGTTGATCATGTATGATGCTTTATGCTTTTTGGAAAAAGGACCTTCAACTCCGGCTTCATATCCATTTAATCCAACTTGAAGAACAAATTCATGTTTATTGCTGTTACCATTTCTCATATTCAAGTCAAAAACACCGGCTAAAGCGTTTCCATACTGAGCAGGAAAGGCTCCTGATAAAAAATCGGAACGAGTAAGCAGATTACTGTTAAGCATGCTTACCGGCCCGCCCGAAGTACCTTGAACAGCGAAATGATTTGGGTTTGGAATATCGATACCTTCAAGTTTCCATAATAATCCTGTTGGAGAATTTCCTCGAATAATAATGTCGTTTCTTGTGTCATTACTTGACGTTAAAACTCCCGCAAAATTTGTTGCCATTCTTCCCGGATCGGACCAACTTCCGGCATAACGTTCGGTTTCTTCGACAGAAAAAGATCTAGCACTGATTGATGCCATTTTATTAATGACTTCTCCTTTTTTATAGCCCCGGACTGTAACTTCTTCAAGTAATGTAGTGTTTTCTGTCATTTCTACATTTAAAAAGAGTTCTTTACCGGAATTTACGGTAATACTTTTCATATATATTGACTCGTATCCCATAAATGTAAACCAAAAATTATTCCTGCCTACAGGAACATTCTTAATTACAAAATCACCGTTAGAATCTGAGTATGTACGAATGTTATCGGAAATGTCATTTACTACAATGGTTACTCCGGGAATAGGAGCTGAAGTAACTTTGTCAGTAACTTTACCACGTACAGTTTGCTTATATTGCGAGAAAACAATATTTGTTGAAAAAATAAAAATTGAAAGTATAAAAAAGACTTTTTTTATCATTTTAATCAGTTAATATTTTTTTTCAACTTAAACTAATCAGAACACAGCAAAATCAATTTAAGATAAAAAAGCCTTTTTTGCATATGTTCACGATACAAAAATAATTATAAACATTTAAATAATTAAAATTATTCTAATTATTTTAAAATAAATTTATTAAATATTTTTAAATTTGTATATTCTGATCTTTTCTCTATAAAATGAATCAAATTATGGATACTCTTTTGAGTTACAAAAGTTATGTTTCGTCACCCGAGAAAAGTTGGGTGATATTCTTACATGGTATTGGTGGTGACAGCCGAACGTTTTCTTTGCAAATAAAGGCTTTCAAACCTTATTTTAATCTTTTGCTTCCTGATTTACGAGGACATGGTGCATCCATTAATTTAATAAAGCCAGAGTGTGGTAAATATACATTTAAATTGATTGCCGAAGATGTATTCCGTCTTATGGAAAATTTGAATATATCTAAAGCACACTTCGTAGGAGGATCCTTTGGTGCGACACTCATAAGAGAGATGCAGGATATGCATCCAGAAAAATTTATATCGGTTGTTGCAGCCGGCGGAGTTCTCAGACTTAATATATTTTTCTATACTGCTCTTAAATCTGCGAAGTTATTGGCTCCATATATAAATAATTATTTTCTTTATAAAATAATGGCTTATATTATAATGCCAAGAAAAAATCATTCAAAATCGAGACAACTATTTCTTAAAATTTCAAAAACAGTGCCTCCGTGTGAATTTGTCTCCTGGATTGTTGTTATCGACGAAGTAAAATGGAGACTTGATGAACTTTTTAATAAACCATTTTCTTCTCCTGTTTTATTAATTAACGGTAGTCAGGATTATGCTTTTATTAAAGATTGTAAAAGATTTTGCAAACTAAATCCAAACACCCAAATGCACATAATCCCTTATTGTGGCCATCTCAGTAATATTGACAGATATTGTGAATTTAACGAATTGGCTTTGAGTTTTTTAATCGATAAAAACTGAGGATTATGTCTCTTTTTTGTAACAATACTGTTATTAATATAATATTAATTATCTCTTTACTCGCCACAAATAATCTCTCATCGCAGGTTAAGCAAAAAAATGTAACATTAAAAACCTACCCTCAGATTAAATACTCGGATCTTGATTCATGGTATTTTCAGGAAGTTAAAGAATCATCTATAATTGGCGGTAGTATAAAAAAATTATATCAAGTAGGAATAAAATCAAATTCAACCTTAAGAGATAAGATTCTCGAAAAAGATTCTGAATCTATGTGGGCTACTACAAATTTGTATGCTAAAATGGGTGTCGATCTTGGGGTCTCTTGTGTTTATCCAGAGAAAAAGGATAAAGGTTATTGTTGCCGTATGGAGAGCGGAATAAACAAGGTAGATGTACTTGGAATAAAGATTAAAGTTCTGGTTTCGGGTGCCCTATTTCTCGGAGAAGTAATTGAACCGGTAAAAAGTGTACGAGACCCTATACGAAAACTTAATCATGGTATAAGTTTCACAGAAAAACCTAAAGCAATTCAGTTTAGTTATAAATATAAATCTGGGCGAAATAGGCAAAGAGTATTTTACAGTTCTACAGATGTTGAGGGCCCCGATAAAGGAGAATTTTGTATGATTCTTCAAAAAAGATGGGAAGATCAAAAGGGGAATGTCTATGCTAAAAGGATAGGAGGTGCAAGGAATTTTTTTAATGATACCGATAACAAATGGGTCAACGATACCACAATTTCAATTCTTTATGGAGATATTTCTAAAGAATCCTTTTATAATCCAAAAACAATGGGCTTAATACCTCAGATTAGTGAGTTATATGTGAAAAACAGTAAAAACAAAATGGTTCCCATAACAGAGACAGGATGGGATAATTTCAACGAGGCACCAACTCATTTGATTTTATATTTCACATCAAGCTTTGAAGGAATAAAATATATTGGTTCTCCAGAGTCAGTATTATGGATTGATAATATCAAACTGATTTATTAGCTGAAAATAAGCTATAAAAGAGCTATTATTTCATTTACAATCTGACTTATATTTTTGTCGTCAGTAGATACTATATGCTTCGCCGTTTTGAGATAACCCTCTTCTCTTATTGCAAAAAGATTTCTTATATGCTCTTTTTCTTCGATTTCCGATATATCGCTAAGAAAAGGTCTGTTTCTTTTACCTTTTACCAATCTTCTTGAAAGAGTTTCAAAATCGGCCCTGAGATAAATGCAAGTTGAATATTTCTTAACCAATTCGCTATTTTTATGTGATATAAGCGCTCCTCCACCGAGTGATAAAATTACCAGATCGTTAGTTTTTTGCTGTAATATTTCACTAAGTATTTCACTCTCTTTTTCCCGGAAATAATTTTCTCCTTTTTCCGAAAAAATTGTCGGAATTGTCATGTTTTCTCTTTTTTCTACAAGCGAATCTAGGTCTGTATATTTACATAATAGCAGACGTGCAAGCATATCTGCAATAGTGCTTTTTCCAACGCCCATAAATCCAGTGAGTGTTACTATCATGATTATTAAAAGAGTGTGAGTTCGGTTCCGTCAAGAGGCGATAGCGGTTCCCTCTCTTCTTGTTCGTCATTATTCCCGTTAATTAACGGGATGTCGGTATTAATATCAAGTTCGAAAACCTCTTCTGCACTCTCTTTGGTAAGTGGTTCAATGAATACAATACTTCCAACTTCATAATTTGTGAGCCTTTTCCCTTTTGCTCTATAACTTTTACGGGCAATGAACTCATCAATATCAATAACTTCTTTGGCTCTTTTTGAATGTTTAC
>MTLD01002893.1_pt1 | contig 10071 bp, 22 predicted proteins | sample 1982471 | NCBI WGS metagenome assembly MTLD01 (sample SAMN05712604, study PRJNA340218) | biofilm metagenome | isolation source: sample SPM anode biofilm adapted to -50 mV | place: USA | collected 2012-02-03
AAGAACGCCGACATCCTGGTGGGGAACGCGCTGCCCCTGCGGAACATCCCCGTGGGCAACATCCTGCACAACATCGAGATGAAGCCCGGCAAGGGCGGCCAGATCGCCCGCGCCGCCGGCACCTTCGCCCAGCTGGTGGCCAAGGACGAGGACTACGCCCAGCTCCGCATGCCCTCCGGTGAGATCCGCAAGATCCACCTGGACTGCTACGCGACCATCGGGACCGTCGGCAACCTCCAGCACGAGAACGTGCAGATCGGCAAGGCCGGTCGCACCCGCTGGATGGGCGTGCGTCCCACGGTCCGCGGCGTGGTCATGAACCCCGTCGACCATCCGCACGGCGGCGGCGAAGGCCGCACCTCCGGCGGACGCCACCCCGTGACCCCGTGGGGTCAGCCCACCCGCGGCTACAAGACCCGCGGCAACCGGCGCACGGACAAGTTCATCGTCAAGCGGATCAACTAGGAGGCCCGACAATGGCACGTTCCCTGAAAAAAGGCCCGTTCATTGACGCCCACCTCCAGAAGAAGGTGGAAACGGCGCAGGCCGCCAACGACAAGCGGGTCATCAAGACCTGGTCGCGGCGCTCCACCGTGGTGCCCCAGATGATCGGACTGACCCTGGCCGTCCACAACGGCAATAAGTTCATTCCTGTGTATGTCACCGAGAACATGATCGGCCACAAGCTGGGCGAATTCGCCCTGACCCGCACCTTCAAGGGTCATGCCGGCAAGGCCGACACCAAGGCGAAGGGGAAATAGCGATGGCTGAGATCGTTTCCAGCGCCACCGTTCGCCACCTGCGCGGATCGGCCCAGAAGGCCCGCCTCGTGGTGGACCTCATCCGGGGCAAGCAGGTCGGGGAGGCCCAGTGGGTCCTCGCCCAGGCCAAGAAGTACGCCGCCGATCCCATCCGCAAGCTCCTGGATTCCGCCGTGGCCAATGCCATCGACAAGAACCCGTCGGTGAACCCCGACGATCTGATGGTCCGGACCGCGTTCGTGGACGAGGGCTTCCGCATGAAGCGCGTCCGCCCCGCCCCCATGGGCCGGGCCTACCGCGTCCAGAAGCGCACCTGCCACGTCACCATCCAGCTGGCCACGGCCGGCGGGGAGGAGTAGCCATGGGCCAGAAAGTCCATCCGTACGGATTCCGCCTCGTCCACCAGAAGAACTGGCACAGCAAGTGGTTCTCCAAGCGCGAGTACGCCACCCTCCTCCATGAGGACATCAAGCTTCGCCGCGAGCTGAAGAAGCAGCTGCACAGCCTCAACGCGATGATTTCGAAGATCGACATCGAGCGCGCCGCCGACAAGGTGACCGTCCGCATCTACACCGCCCGGCCCGGCATCGTCATCGGCCGCAAGGGTGCCGAGATCGACAAGCTCCGCGAGGACCTCCAGAAGCGCCTGAACCGCCCCGTCTCCGTGGACATCCAGGAGATCAAGAAGCCCGAGGTCGATGCCCAGCTCGTGGCCGAGGGCGTCGCCCAGCAGCTCGAGCGCCGCATCGCCTTCCGCCGCGCCATGCGCAAGGCCGAGGAGGCCGCCATCCGCTTCGGCGCCAAGGGCTTCAAGATCAAGGTCTCCGGCCGCCTGAACGGCGCCGAGATCGCCCGGACGGAGGACTACCTCTCCGGCCAGATGCCGCTGCAGACCATCCGGGCGGGCGTGGACTACGGATTCGCCGAGGCCCGCACGACCTACGGGATCATCGGCATCAAGGTGTGGGTGAACCTGGGCGACCAGGTCGTCGAGACCGTGAAGCGTTGAGGTGAACCCATGTTGATGCCCAAGAAAGTCAAGAACCGCAAGACGCAGAAGGGCCGCACCCGCGGCATCGCCACCCGCGGCAACGATCTCGCCTTCGGCGATTTCGGCCTCAAGGCGATGGAGCACTGCTGGCTCACGAACCGTGAGATCGAGGCGGCCCGTATCGCCATGACCCGCCACATCAAGCGCGGCGGCAAGATCTGGATCCGCATCTTCCCCGATCGTCCGACCACCTCCAAGCCGGCCGAGACCCGCATGGGCTCCGGCAAGGGGGCTCCCGACGGCTGGGTGGCGGTGATCCGCCCCGGCCGCATCCTCTTCGAGATGGAGGGGGTGACCGAGGAAACCGCGCGGGAGGCCCTTCGCCTGGCCCAGATGAAGCTTTCCGTGGCGTCCGAATTCGTCAGCCGCACGCCGCCGGAGGAGTGATCCGATGACCAAGAAGAATCCCTTTTCCGAATTGACCGGCAAGAGCGTCGAGGAGCTGGCGCAGCTGGAGGCCGAACTGGCCGCCAAGCGCTTCACCCTCCGCTTCCAGCACGCCGTGGGCCAGGTCGAGAACACCGCCGAGATCCGCAAGACTCGTCGCGAGCTCGCCCGGGTCAAGACCGCCCTGCGCACGAAGCTGGCTTAGGAGATCCCATGAGCCTCGACAACAAGATGACTCGCAATGGCGTGGTGGTCTCCAACAAGGCCGACAAGACCGTGGTGGTGAAGGTGGAGCGCAAGTTCCAGCACCCCCTCTACCACCGCACGGTCAAGCAGACCGCCAAGTTCATGGCCCACGACGAGACCAACGCCTGCTCCATCGGCGACGTGGTCAAGATCGTGGAGACCCGCCCCCTTTCCAAGCGCAAGCGCTGGATGGTCCTCGAGATCGTCCAGAAGGCCGGCGAGTAAGGAGCTCACATGATCCAGATGGGAACCATGCTCACCGTCGCCGACAACTCCGGCGCCAAGAAGATCTGCTGCATCCTGCCCCTGGGCGGGGGTGTGGGCAAGATCGCCCAGCTCGGTGACGTCATCACGGCCTCCGTCAAGGAAGCCATTCCGGGCGGCACCGTGAAGAAGAAGGCCGTCGTCCAGGCCGTCATCGTCCGCCAGCGCAAGGCCTACCGCCGCAAGGACGGCTCCTACATCCGCTTCGACGAGAACGCCGCCGTCATCATCAAGAAGGATGGCGAGCCGGTCGGCACCCGCGTGTTCGGCCCCGTGGCCCGCGAACTCCGCGAGCGGAAGTACATGAAGATCGTCTCCCTGGCCCCCGAGGTGCTGTGATGGAAACCGCGACCAAGATGAAGCTCAAGAAGGGCGACCAGGTCGTCGTCATCGCGGGCAAGGACAAGGGCAAGACCGGCACCATCACGAAGGTCAGCCCCACCACCAACAAGGTGGTCGTGGCTGGCATCAACGTGATCAAGAAGGCCACCAAGCCCAACCCGCAGACCGGCGAGGGCGGCGGCCTGATCGAGAAGGAGGCCCCCATCCACGCCTCCAATGTCATGTTCCTGGACCCGGCCACGGGGAAGGGGACCCGGAAGCGCCCCCAGTAGGCAATTCGCTTTGAATTGACTCCCATCCGTGGGAGGATAGACCCTTCCGTCCCGCGCGCGGGATGGTCCGCCGCGCGAAAGCGCATTCACAACCGAGGTTGAGGGGAAACGGGATGGACCGCCATCCCAAGCCCCCTCGCCCTCCCGAACCCCTGGGGCATAGCCGCCCCACGGAAATGGAGGAATCCATGTCTGCCAAGCCAGGCCTCGCGGAGCCCCGCGTCAAGGCTCGCTACGTCACCGAGGTGGTGCCGAAGCTCAAGGAGGAGTTTGCCTTCTCCTCCGCCATGCAGGTGCCCCGCCTGCAGAAGATCGTCATCAACATGGGCGTGGGCGACGCCATCCAGAACATCAAGATCCTGGACACCGCCGTCGACGAGCTCACCGCCATCGCCGGCCAGAAAGCCATCGTCCGCAAGGCGAAGAAGAGCGTGGCGCAGTTCAAGCTGCGCGCCGGCATGCCCATCGCCTGCATGGTCACCCTCCGGGGGCCCCGCATGTGGGAGTTCTTCGACCGCCTGGTGTCGCTCTCCCTCCCCCGCGTCCGCGACTTCCGTGGCGTCCCCACCAAGTCCTTCGATGGCCGCGGCAATTACACCCTGGGTCTCAAGGACCAGGCGATCTTCCAGGAGATCGACTTCTCCAGGATCGACAAGCTGAAGGGCATGAACATCACGTTCGTGACTTCCGCCCAGAACGATGCCGAAGCGCGGGCCCTGCTGGCCCACCTCGGCATGCCCTTCCGCAAATAGCCAGGAGATCGCGATGGCCAAGATTTCCAAAATCGTCAAGGATTCGCGCAAGCCGAAGTTCTCGACCCAGCACCGCAATCGTTGCAAGTGCTGCGGTCGGCCCCGGGGCTACATGCGCAAGTTTGAACTCTGCCGCCTCTGCTTCCGGAAGTTCGCCCTCCAGGGTGAGCTGCCCGGTGTCCAGAAGTCGAGCTGGTAAGGGAGGGGACCATGTATACCGATCCCATCGCCGATTACCTCACCCGTCTCCGCAACGGCATCCAGGCCGGGCATGACGCTGTCGTCGTCCCCGCCTCGAAGATGAAGGCGCAGCTCTCCGGCATCCTGAAGCAGGAGGGGTACATCCACTCCTTCAAGGAAGTGGAGCACGAGGGCCGCCAGTATCTGGTCGTGAACCTCAAGTATGTCAAGGACAAGGAGAACGTGATCCACGGCCTCCGCCGCGTGTCCCGCCCCGGCCTGCGCATCTACGCCGGCGTGAAGGAGATCCCCGAAGTGCACGGGGGCCTCGGCATCGCGATCCTGTCCACCCCGAGGGGCCTCCTGACGGGCAAGGACGCCAAGAAGCAGAACGTGGGCGGGGAGATCCTCGCCCAGGTCTGGTAACCATCCTGAAAAAGGCCGTCCGGCCTTCATCTAAGGAATCCACACATGTCTCGAATCGGAAAGAAGCCCGTGACGCTGCCCAAGGGCGTGAAGGTCACAGTCACCGGGTCTGAGGCCGTCGTCGAGGGCGCCAAGGGCAAGCTCAGCTGCCCGATCCCCGCGGGGATCACCCTGGACATCCAGGCCGAATCCGTGAATCTCCTCCGCGCCAACGAGGAAGCCCAGACCCGGGCCTACCACGGCCTGACCCGCGCCCTTCTCAACAACGCCGTCGTCGGCGTGACCGAGGGCTGGAAGAAGGAACTGGACATCGTTGGCGTCGGCTACAAGGCCGCGATGGACGGCGCCAAGCTCCACCTGGAGCTGGGCTACAGCCACCCCATCGACTACGAAGCCCCCGCCGGCATCCAGATGGCCGTCGAGAAGACCACCCACATCGTCGTGACCGGCACCGACCGGCAGCTGGTGGGCCAGGTCGCCGCCGACATCCGGAAGTTCCGCAAGCCCGAGCCGTACAAGGGCAAGGGCGTCATGTACACCGGCGAGGTCATCCGCCGCAAGGCCGGCAAGACCGGGAAGTAAGGGGAACCCATGGCGAACGATCTCATCCTTCGGCGCGAAAAGACCAAGGCCCGCATCCGCGGCCGGGTGGCCGGGACCCCCGAACGGCCCCGTCTCACCATCTTCAAGAGCCTCAAGCGCATCTACGTGCAGGCCGTGGACGATACCCGCGGCGTCACCGTGGCCGCCGCCAGCAGCCTGGAGAAGGATCTCCGGGGCAGCCTGAAGTCCGGCTCCAACATCGAGGCCGCCAAGGCCGTGGGCGCCAGCATTGCCGCCCGCTTGAAGGAGAAGGGCATCACGGCGGTCGTTTTCGACCGCAACGGCTACGTTTATCACGGCCGCGTCAAGGCGCTGGCTGACAGCGCCCGCGAAGCCGGGCTCCAGTTCTAGGGGAAGACCATGGCGACTGCAGAGCTCAAGGAAAACAAGGAATCCCGCAATCCCGAAGCCGGGGAATTCAAGGACCAGGTCATCTACGTGGGCCGCGTCACCAAGGTGGTGAAGGGGGGCAAGAACTTCTCCTTCTCCGCGCTGGTGGTCGTGGGCGACGGGAACGGCAAGGTCGGCTTCGGCCTCGGCAAGGCCCTCGAAGTGCCCTCCGCCATCAAGAAGGGCATCGAGAGCGCCAAGCGCAACATGATCAGGGTCCCCCTCACCTCGAACGGCAGCCTGCCGCACCCGGTGACGGGCGTCTTCGGTTCCGGCAGCGTGCTGCTGAAGCCGGCCCCCGAGGGCACCGGCATCATCGCCGGCGCCGCGGTGCGCGCTGTCATGGAGGCCGCCGGCATCCACAACGTGCTGACGAAGAGCCTGGGCTCCTCCAACCCCCACAACGTGGTTCGCGCCACGTTCGAGGGGCTGAAGGACCTCATGGATCCCTACACGGTCCTGACCAACCGCGGTCTGGATCAGGCGGAGGCCTAAGATGTCTGAAATCATCGGCAAGCAGGTGGTCCTGACCCTGAAGCGCTCCACCATTTGCACCACGCCCAAGCACCGCGCCTTCGTGCAGACCCTCGGCCTGAAGAAGATCGGCGACTTCCGCGAGTGCGAGTACACGCCCAACGTCCACGGGATCGTCAAGCTCATCCCGCACCTCATCGACGTCCAGGTGAAGGGGTAATTCCATGAAGCTCAACGAACTCAAGCCCGCTGAGGGCGCCACGAAGTCCCGCAAGCGCCTCGGGCGCGGCAAGGGCTCCGGCCTGGGCAAGACCTCCGGCCGGGGCGAGAAGGGCCAGAAGTCCCGCAGTGGCTACCGCAGCCGCCGCGGCTTCGAGGGCGGTCAGATGCCCCTGGTGCGCCGCCTGCCCAAGCGCGGCTTCACCAACATCTTCGCGCCCGTGACCCAGGAGATCGGCCTCGGCTTCATCTCCATCCACTTCCAGGACGGCGAGACGGTCTGCCTCGAGTCCCTCCAGGACAAGAAGCTCGTCGGCCACCGCATCGAGAAGATCGTGGTGCTGGCCAGCGGCGAGCTGACCGCCAAGGTCAACGTCGTGGCGGACCGCATCACCAAGGGCGCCCGCGAGGCCATCCTCGCCAAGGGCGGCACCATCCAGGAGCCCTGCGCGAAGCCTGCCGAGTAACCGGCCATGAATCGCCTCAAGAACCTCTTCGCCGTCCCGGAGCTGCGCAAGCGGGTCCTCTTCACCCTCATCCTGCTGGTGATCTACCGGCTGGGCGTGCATGTCAGCGTGCCGGGGGTGAACGCCGAGAATCTCCAGGCCGCGCTCCGGCGCGGCGGGGGCGGGCTCTTCGACGTTGTGGACCTGTTCTCCGGCGGCGCCTTCAAGAAGTTCTCCGTCTTCGCGCTGGGCATCGCGCCCTACATCACCGCCAGCATCGTCCTGCAGTTGATGGGGGCCGTGGTGCCCTATCTGGACAACCTCCAGAAGAAGGAGGGCGAGGCCGGCCGCGAGAAGATCAACCAATGGACCCGCTACCTTACCGTGGGCCTGGCCTTCATCCAGGGCTTCGGCATCGCCTCCCTGGCCCAGAGCCAGAACCAGCCCGGTCTCGAGGTGGTGGTCTCCACGCTCTCGCCCACCGGCTTCCGCCTCCTGGCGGCCTTCACTCTGTCCGTTGGGTCCCTCTTCGTGATGTGGCTCGGCGAGCAGATCACGGAGCGGGGTGTCGGCAACGGCATCTCCCTGCTGATCTTCGCCGGCATCGTGGCGGGCCTGCCCCAGGGCCTCACCACCCTCTCGGTGATGATGTCCCAGTCGCTGCGGAACGCCCCGAACGTCCCCCCCCCGGGCATCTTCCTGCTGCTCATCGCGGCCATGATCGCCGTGCTCCTCGCCGTGGTCCTGGTGGAGAGCGCCTACCGGCGCATCCCCATCCACTACGCCAGGCGAGCGGATTCGGCCGGCATGTCCAGCCAGCGCAGCAGCTACATGCCACTGAAGGTGAACACCGCCGGCGTGATGCCCGTCATCTTCGCCAGTTCGGTGATCTTCTTCCCGGCGACCATCGCCCAGTTCACCCGCTGGGAGTGGCTGGCCAAGGCTTCCTCCTACATCAGTCCGCAGACCCACTTCTGGATCTACACCCCGGTCTTCGTGGCTGTGACCGTCTTCTTCTCCTTCTTCTACACGAGCATCGTCTTCAATCCCGACGAGACGGCCGACAACATGAAGAAGTCCGGCGGCTATGTCCCGGGCATCCGGCCCGGCAAGGAGACCAGCATCTTCCTGGACGGGATCCTGTCCAAGCTGACCTTCGTAGGGGCCCTCTACCTCGCGGTCGTGTCCATCGTCCCCCTCGTCATCCTGAACAACATCCAGGGGCTGAACTTCTACTATGGCGGCACCAGCCTGCTCATCGTGGTGGGCGTGGCCATGGACACCTCCGCTCAGCTGGAGAGCCTCCTGGTCATGCGCCGCTATGACGGTTTCCTGGAGCGGGGCCGCATCCGCGGCCGGTCCAGGTCCGGGAGGCCGGCATGAGCTTCAAGGCGCACATCCTCCTCGGGGCCCCCGGTTCCGGGAAGGGCACCCAGGCCAAGCGCCTGGTGGAAACATTCTCTTTGACTCACCTGTCAACCGGTGACATTCTGAGAGATGCCGTCTCGAAAGGGACGGAGATCGGCCTGAGGGCGAAAGCCATCATGGCCGAAGGAAAACTGGTGGACGACGACACCGTCAACGGCCTTGTCTTCGCGCGGCTGCTGGACGAGACCTCTGACGTGTTGTTCGACGGCTATCCCCGGACCCTTCAACAAGCCCAGGCTTTGGAAGACTTCCTCTCCTCCAAGGGCCTGGAACTGGGATCTGTGGTGCTGGTCGATGTCCCCCAGGAAGTGCTGGAGGCCCGCGTGGTGGGCCGCCGTCTGTGCAGCAACAACGCCTGCGGCGCCATCTACCACCTGGAATCCAAGCCTCCGAGGCAGTCCGGCGTCTGCGATCTGTGCGGAAGTCCCCTGAAGCACCGTTCCGATGACACCGCCGAGGCCTTCCGGAGCCGGATGGGCGAGTTCAACTCGACCTTCCAGCCGCTCCTGGGCTTCTACAGGCATCGGCCGACCTTCCGGAGCGTGGATGGCAATCGCGCCCCGGAGCTGGTGTTTGAATCGCTGCGTCACGTCTTCGGAGAACGCGCTTGAGCAAAGAAGAAGCCATTGAGCTCGAAGCCACAGTGGTCGAGGCCTTGCCGAACGCGGTCTTCAAGGTCGAGCTGGAGAACAAGCATCAGGTGCTGGCGCACATCAGCGGGAAGATGCGCAAGAACTTCATCCGAATCCTTCCCGGTGACCGTGTGCTCGTCGAGGTGACCCCCTACGACCTCACCCGCGGCCGCATCATCTACCGATTCAAGTAAACGAAACGAGAGGACACCATGAAAGTTCGGCCCTCCATCAAGAAGCTGTGCGAGCACTGCAAAGTGGTCCGGCGCGAAGGCATCAACCGGATCATCTGCAAGAAGAACCCCAAGCACAAGCAGCGTCAGGGTTAAGGAGACACGATGGCACGCATCGCAGGCATTGATCTGCCCGTCGGCAAGCGCATCGAGATCGCGCTCACGTACATCTACGGCATCGGCCGCGCCAAGGCCCACAGCATCCTGACCCGCGCGAAGGTGGACTTCGGCACGAAGGTCCGGGATCTGACCGAGGACGAGGTCGGCCGCATCCGCCGCGTGATCACCGCCGAGGAGACGGTGGAGGGTGACCTCCGCAAGAACATCGGCCTGGACATCAAGCGGCTCATGGACATCGGCTGCTACCGCGGGCTCCGGCACCGGAAGGGCCTGCCCGTCCGTGGCCAGCGCACGCACACCAACGCCCGCACCCGCAAGGGCAAGCGGAAGACCGTGGCCGGCAAGAAGAAGTAAGGCGAGGACACCATGGCAAAGACCCAGACCCGGACCGCCGGCAAGAAGGTGGTCAAGAAGAAGGAAAAGAAGAACGTCCCCCACGGCGTGGCCCACGTCCAGGCGTCCTTCAACAACACCATCATCTCCATCTCTGATCCGATGGGGAACATGCTCTGCTGGGCCTCCAGCGGCAACCAGAACTTCCGCGGCACCCGCAAGGGCACGCCGTTCGCCGCCCAGGTGGCCGCCGGCGTCTGCGCCGAGGCCGCGAAGGAGCAGGGCGTCCGCTCGGTGGACGTCCGCGTGAAGGGTCCCGGCGCCGGTCGTGAGAGCGCCATCCGCGCCCTCAACGCCGCCGGAATCCAGGTGACCAGCATCCGCGACGTCACCCCCATCCCCCACAACGGCTGCCGGCCGCCCAAGCGGCGCCGGGTTTAAGAGAGGAGGAGAGACATGGCACGTTACACAGACGCCGTTTGCCGCCTCTGCCGCCGCGAGGGCATGAAGCT
>MTLD01005273.1_pt1 | contig 10045 bp, 6 predicted proteins | sample 1982471 | NCBI WGS metagenome assembly MTLD01 (sample SAMN05712604, study PRJNA340218) | biofilm metagenome | isolation source: sample SPM anode biofilm adapted to -50 mV | place: USA | collected 2012-02-03
GAGGTTAGAGTCATTTGCAATTAAAACAGTCCCCGTAATTCCATCACCTCTGTCAATTGAAAAAGCAGTATTGAGAGAATCAGCAATTCTGGCTTCATTTTCCTCGTTCTTATCAACAATTATTCTATCGATGAGCAGATACAAATTTTCATATTTATCCGGTTTTTCAGTAAGAGCCTGTTCAATTTTTATAATCTCTCCACTGTTGAATAAACGAGTAAATCCCTCCTCTTTAAAATATAAAAGCTTCTCCGTTCTCTTTTCCTTAATTTCCCATCCAAACGGGGCAAGAATATATACAACTGTACCTTCTTTAAATTTATCTATATAATCTATAACATCTTGCAGACTATCCCTTTTAACCTCACGTCCTGTTACGGGAGAGTAAGTTTTCCCAATTTTTGAATATAATAACCTTAAAAAATCATAAATCTCAGTATTTGTACCTACCGTAGAACGAGGATTTCTCGAAGTGACTTTTTGCTCAATAGCAATTGCCGGTGGAATACCAGAAATAAGTTCAACATCGGGTTTGCTCATTCTCCCTAAAAACTGACGGGCAAATGAAGAAAGGCTTTCGACAAACCTACGTTGACCCTCAGCAAAAATCGTATCAAAAGCCAGACTCGATTTTCCCGACCCCGAAATACCAGAAATCACAACAAGCTTATCTCTCGGTATTTGCAGACTAATATCTTTTAGGTTATTTACCTTTGCTCCTTTTATTGAAATAAAATCATCCATTTGAAAGCCTGCTTACCGATTTAACACCTTTAATTTTTTTTAAGCTAAAAATCAGTTTGTCCAGTATTTGATTATTTGGGACAGCAAGCTGAATCTTAGCCTCAAACTTACCACCCTGATCGTTTACAGAAAAATATCTTACCGAAACAGGAAACTGCCCAATAACTTCCAGAATATCTCTGTTTGCATTAGCTTCACCATATCCGCTGACTCTAAGCGAAGTTTGAAAAATCTGCCCGGTAGCATCTTCTCCCCATTTAACTTTTTGGATTCGATAAGGGTAATTGGATATTAGTCTGGAAGCATTAGGGCAAGACAATCTATGTATTTTAATGCCCTCCTTTACCGATACAAATCCAAATATTTCGTCACCATGAATAGGATTACAACACTTCGAAAGTTTATATCCCACGTTACTTAACTTATCATCAATGACCAAATAATCACTCTTCGATTTATTGCTTTTATCTTCTCTTACCCCTGAACTTGGGACACTATCTTTAACTTCAACCGCAACCTCGCCCTTAAGTTTTTCATTAAAAAATATCTTAACATCGGCAATATCCAGGTCACCCGTAGCAAGAGCAGAATAAAGCTCCGATACTGTCTTATATTTAAAATGTTTAGTGAGCAGATTAAGTTTGTCGTCGTTCAGTTCAATTTTCCAGTTGTTCATTCTCCTCACAAGCAATTCCCTGCCTGTTGCAGCTCTTTTGCTCTCCTCCTCATTAAGCTTCTGCTTAATTTTTGTCCTTGCCTTTGAAGTAATTACATAATTGAGCCAGTCCATTGAAGGTTTTTGATTTTTACTGCTCATTATCTCTACAACATCACCAGTCTTAAGCTTCTCCCTAATAGAAACAGGCTTACCGTTAACCTTTGCACCGGAACATTTTTGTCCGAGATTAGTATGAATATCGAATGCAAAATCCAGCACACTTGCACCAGAAGACAACCTTCTTAAATCGCCGTCGGGTGTAAAAACAAAAATTTCATCAAGCGAAATATTCAGCATCGGATTCTCATCTCCTTTTCCACTTGTTTCCAAAAGATTTTTCACACCGTTAAGCCAAGCATCCAGACCCTGCTCACGTTTAACCCCTTTGTAGCTCCAGTGTGCAGCATGACCACTTTCGGCAATTTCATCCATCCTTTTTGTTCTTATCTGGACCTCTATAACATCGCCTGTTACATTACTTACCGTAGTATGAAGCGACTCATAGCCATTTGGTTTAGGGACTGTAATCCAGTCTCTAAGCCTGCTTGTATCTGGAGTATAATGCTCAGTAACAAGAGAATACACTTTCCAGCAAAGCTCTTTTTCCATCTCCGGCTCACATTCAATAATAAACCGAATAGCTAAAATATCTGCAATGTTCTCAAAATGTATCTGTTGAGCCTGCATCTTTTTCCATATTGAATAAGAAGTTTTTGTTCGGCTCTTTAAAGTATAAACAATTCCATTAGACTTTAAACTCTCCTCCAACGGTTTTACAAAAGAGCGCATCAGCCTCTCCCTCTCCCTTTCGGTAGCTTTTAGTTTATTGGAAATTAACCGGTATTGCTCAGGTTCTGTATGTTTAAATGACAAAACTTCGAGTTCACTTTTAAGGTTATAAAGCCCCAACTGATGAGCCAATGGTGCATAAAGAAGAAGCGTCTCAGTTGCTTTAACAATTTGCTTTGCCTTAGAAAAATGGTCAAGACTTCGCATCACCTCAAGCCTGTCGGCAAGCTTAATCAAAGTAACTCTTGGGTCTTTTGAATATGAAACAATCAGTTTTCTATAATTCTCAGCCTGCAATCTGGTATCCTTAGGCTTAATCTCCGAAATTCTATTAAGGCTCTCGGCAATATTTATTACCTCTGCAGGAAATTCTTTTTTAAGTTGATTAAAAAGATCATTATTTCCTCGTGTAGCTTCGTGCAGATACATGCCTGCCACAGAATCCGGCATAAGTCCAATCTCATTTATGATGATATCTGCCACAGCTATAGCGTGGTCAATAAATGGAGAACCATCACTGCGAAGAACCCCCTCTAGCGCAACACGTGCCGTTTCTAAAGCTTTATTTATCATTTAAATTTACTTTTCAATCAATCTTTTAAGAGCATTCATCTCATCCCTGAATTTTGCAGCTCTTAAAAAGTCTAGCTCCGAAGCCGCAATTTCCATTTCAATCTTGGCTGCCTCAACAGCCTTCTGAATCTGCTCAGGATTAAACCTTGCAATAACAGGATCAGTTAAAAGATTAACCTCCTTTTCCTCGAATTGATACTCCCTGTTCTTACCCATGACATTTCGAATTTGCTTCTCAATTTGAGTAGGAGTGATATTATTTTCAAGGTTATATTGCTCCTGTTTTTTTCTTCTCCTTTCTGTCTCCTCAATTGTAATTTGCATGGATTGAGTTATTTTGTCGGCATACATTATCACACGTCCTTCTACATTTCTGGCAGCACGTCCTGCTGTTTGAGTAAGCGACCGTGCCGATCGCAAAAATCCCTCCTTATCGGCGTCCAATATAGCAACCAGAGACACCTGCGGTAAATCCAAACCTTCTCTCAACAAATTAACCCCAATCAGTACATCAAATCTGCCCGCCTGAAAATCCTCAAGTATTTCAATTCTCTCCAGAGTATCAACATCTGAGTGAATATAACGACATCTTATTTCAATATTCGAAAGATACTTATCCAGCTCCTCGGCCATTCTTTTTGTCAAAGTAGTAACAAGTACCCTCTCATCTTTTACGGCCCGTATTCTTATCTCCTCAAGCAAATCATCAATTTGATTGCGAGTAGGTCTCACCTCAATCGGTGGGTCAAGGAGACCGGTTGGACGAACAACTTGTTCAACAATTAATCCCTCCGATTTGTTTAACTCATAATCTGCGGGAGTAGCACTAACAAATACACTCTGCCCAATAACACCCTCAAATTCGTCAAATTTCAATGGCCTGTTGTCAGCTGCGGCCGGCAATCTGAACCCATACTCAATTAAGGTAGATTTACGAGATCTGTCGCCTCCATACATAGCCCTAATTTGCGGAATAGTTACGTGACTCTCATCTACAAATGTTATAAAATCATTAGGAAAGTAATCTAATAGACAAAACGGCCTCATTCCCGGCGATCTTCCGTCAAAATAACGAGAATAATTCTCAATCCCCGAACAATAACCAATCTCCTTAATCATTTCCAAATCGTGTTCTACCCTCTGTTTAAGTCTCTTAGCCTCAATAAATTTCCCAATTTCATTAAAATAATCACACTGTTTAACCATGTCATCCTGAATTTGAGAAATTGCATTTTTCATCCTCTCCTTTGTAGTAACAAATATATTTGCAGGATAAACAGATACCTCTTGTAAATCATTTATTATATGGGAAGACAAAGGATCAAACAACTCCAGACTTTCCAATTCATCTCCGAAAAATATAACCCTCAGAGCAGTATCCGAATAGGCCGGAAAAATATCAACTGTATCGCCCTTTACACGGAATGTTCCCCTTTTAAATTCCTGTTCATTTCTTGAGTACAGACTATCAACCAAAGAGTAAAGAAGCTTATTTCTCGACATCTTCTCTCCCTTTTTAAGAAATATAGTATTTGAATGAAAATCTTCGGGATTCCCTATCCCATAAAGACACGAAACACTTGATATAACAATTACATCCCTCCTGCCCGAGAGAAGAGCCGAAGTAGATGCCAAACGGAGTTTTTCAATCTCCTCATTAATACTCAGGTCCTTTTCAATATATGTATCGGAAACAGGCAGATATGCCTCCGGCTGATAATAATCGTAATAAGAGACAAAATATTCAACTGCATTATCCGGAAAAAAAGCCTTGAATTCACCGTATAGTTGAGCCGCCAAAGTCTTGTTGTGACTAAGAATCAGGGCAGGCCTTTGCAATTTTTCAATCACATTGGCCATTGTAAAAGTCTTACCCGAACCCGTCACACCAAGCAGAGTTACCGAAGGAACGCCGCTCTCGATATACCTGCAAAGGCCATCAATAGCATCCGGCTGATCCCCTGTCGGCTTATAACCCGACTCTAGTCTAAAACTCATCTGATCGATTTTTTAACCATCCCAAGATAATCTTCGAGACCCTTGGCAACTTTTTTCATAAGTTCTTTACGAAATTCCGGATTAGACATCTTCTCCTCGTCACTCAGACTACTTAAAAACAGAGTCTCTACAAGCACCGACGGATAATTTGTAGGAGCATTCATAGAGAAATTAAAATTCCCTATAAGACCAAAATTATTAACCTCCAACTCAAGGACCCTTTTAAGAATAGTTTCAGCTAAAGGCCTGTATTCTATATGCTTATAATAAGTACTTGTTCCTCCTGGTTTTAAAGGATTCCCCCCGGCATTACAGTGAATTGCTATGAGCAGATCAATATTTGCAGCATCGAAGATTGCCTTTCTTTCACTCATCGATACATCTTTATCCTCCGAACGACTTAAGACAACTGTTGCCCCCTTCTTTTCAAGTTCCTCTTTTAACACATATGCCATTGAAAGATTTAACTCCTTCTCCTTAATTCCGGAAGGGCTCACAGCACCATTAGCCGAACCGCCGTGTCCGGGATCCAGTCCAATAACCATACCCTTAAGAGTTAATGCAGGTGTATGCTTAACAGTTACCACCAAAGAATTCCCTAAATATCCAACTTTGTATCCCCACGAATATTTATCTTTCAATTTAATAATAACCCTAAAAATATCACCATCTACCTGATTAATATCTACATATTCAATTGCGCTTAAATTAAGATATTGAGTAATCCAGTTTGTATTACATTCTGCCCCGAATATATCCAAAACAATTCTTGAAGGCTCTAATTCCTCACGAACAGTATAAGGTAATTTAGCATCCAACCCAATTCTTACCACATCAGATTTCTCACCACCGGAAACGCTCCATGAGCCGGTGAGAGATTTTGCAGGTTCAGTTCCGAATTCCGTAAAAGAAGCATACTCTTTAGGAATATATGCATACCTGTTTTCCGATAGTTTTACCTTATATAGATTTTCAACAGAATCTGCCAAAGCCATTTTTATACCGGAGTCAATAAAATTAATCTTTGCACCGCCCAGTCTATCTTTACCTGCGCCATAGTTCAGATAAGCACCCTCTTTTGTTATGATTACTCTGCCGGGGTAAAAGGTCTTGGGAGACTCTTTCTTTACAAATTTTACAAGTTTAAAAAACACCGAATATTCGCTTTTTTGTTCAAATCCGTTTAAAACAGCTTTTATACTAATTGGATTCGCCCCCTCTTTAAGAGTAAGTTCTGTCCCAAAAGAGCCTGTTGAATATTGTTTGACTTCATTACCATTTATCGTAATTGTTGAACCGGGAGCAGTTGCCCCTACAATCGTATATTGAGGAGAAAAAACAGTATCTGCTTTACCTCTAATTATTTTCAATTCATTATTCTGCTGAGAATAAGCAAAACTACTGGAAATTAATAAAAAAAACAGTGCTAAAATGGTCATTGATCTTGTTTTCATGGCTTGATATTTGTGGTAAATAATTGGCGAAATTAACCGCTAAATTTAATAAAAAATAGCATTATATGGAAATAACAAATATTCACGCCCGCGAAATCCTTGACTCACGTGGCAATCCAACTATAGAAGTAGATGTTACCCTTTTTTCGGGAGCTTTTGGAAGAGCTTCTGTTCCATCCGGAGCATCCACCGGTTCAAACGAAGCGTTAGAATTGAGAGACGGTGATAAAACCCGATATCTGGGCAAAGGTGTTCTTAAAGCAATCGAAAACGTTAATGAAATAATAGCACCGGCACTTCTTGGAATTAGCGCCCTTAATCAGGCGGAAATCGACAAGATTATGATTCAGCTCGATGGTACCCCTACTAAATCGAAACTTGGAGCAAACGCAATCCTTGGAGTATCACTTGCCGTTGCAAAAGCTGCCGCAAATTATCTGCAAATTCCTCTTTACCGTTACATTGGAGGAACAAACGCAGTTACCCTTCCGGTTCCAATGATGAACATAATTAACGGAGGTTCACACTCCGATGCTCCAATCGCTTTTCAGGAATTTATGATTCGCCCTGTTGGAGCAAAAAGCTTTAAAGAGGGTTTAAGAATGGGAGCAGAGGTATTCCACAGTCTTAAAAAAATATTTCATTCCAGAGGTCTGAGTACTGCGGTTGGCGATGAGGGTGGTTTTGCCCCCACATTAAACGGAACCGAAGATGCGCTTGAATCAATCCTGGCAGCAATTAAAGCAGCCGGATACGATGCAGGAAAAGATATAACAATAGCACTTGACTGCGCAGCATCCGAGTTCTACAAAGATGGTATTTATGACTATTCAAAATTTGAGGGTTCAACAGGTGCAAAAAGAGACGCAAAAGCTCAGGTGGAGTTTCTTAAATCATTGGCAGATAAATATCCAATCGACTCTATTGAAGACGGAATGGCCGAAGATGACTGGAACGGATGGAAACTTCTTACCGAGGCCTTAGGCTCTAAAATTCAACTAGTTGGAGACGATCTTTTTGTCACCAACGTTGAGTTCTTAAAGAAAGGGATTGAATTAGGTTGTGCCAATTCGATTCTTATTAAAGTGAATCAAATTGGTACTCTCACAGAGACTCTTAATGCCATTGAAATGGCACATAGAAATAAATATACCTCCGTTACGTCACACCGTTCCGGAGAGACCGAAGATTCTACAATTGCAGATATTGCAGTTGCAACAAATTCAGGTCAAATCAAAACAGGCTCATTGAGTCGTTCCGACAGGATGGCAAAGTACAATCAATTGCTCAGAATTGAGGAAGAGCTGGGAGATCTTGCCGTTTACGGCAGATAGTGTGCACCCGCGAAAATAAAAAATTAGGTTACTGATTGGTGCATCCGGGAGTGTCAAAATTTATTTTGGCACTCCCCCTTTTTTTACCCAAGCCTAACTTCTAAATTTATCTCTCATTCTGAATTGCAGATAGCATCTCCCTACATCATATAATCATACCTCTCATTTTGACTTACAGATAGCAACTATCTACATCATATAATCATACCTCACATTTTGATTTACAGATAGCATCTGCCTATATCATATAATCATACCTCTCATTTTGACTCACAAATAGCATCTGTCTACATCATATAATCATACCTCTCATTTTGACTTACAGATAGCAACTATCTACAAACCAATACAATACATCGGTATGTGCCACACGGTGTGGCACATCGACAGGTATATACTTAATTATTTGCACGATATAACTCACAAGAGTAAATAACTGTATTCCAGGCACTTGCCCTTGCCAATAGCAACTACCTACAAACCAATACAATACATCGGTATGTGCCACACGGTGTGGCACATAGACACGTATATACTTAATTATTTGCACGATATAACTCACAAGTCTAAATAACTGTATTCCAGGCACTTACTCTTGCCAATAGCAACTACCTACAAACCAATAAAATACATCGGTATGTGCCACACGGTGTGGCACATAGACACGTATATGCTTAATTATTTGCACGATATAACTCACAAGAGTAAATAACTGTATTCCAGGCACTTGCTATTGCCAATAGCAACTACCTGTCACACAAGACATAAGGCATCGATGTGCCACAAACACAAACAAAAATAAACTGTAGATGAAACTCACTATGGAGTTAATCAGAATATCGAGTAAAAAACTTGCTCAATAAATTTTACCGAAGTATCATATCTGCAATAGTAAAACAAGCAAACAGAATTGAAGCTATTCCGTTGGAGGTAAAGAAAGCTGCATTTACACGACTTAAGTCCGATGGTTTTACAATCAAATGCTGATAAATCAGTAATGAAGTAAAAACTAATACACCTGCAAAATAAACTACTCCTCCATTGATGGATATGCCAAATAAAATTACAAAAGGAACAACTAAGAAATGCCCTAATGCCGAAATTATTAGGGCATCCTTTGTTCCAAACTTTTGAGGGACAGAGTTAAGTCCAACCTCATTATCATATTCTTCGTCCGAAAGAGAGTAGATTATATCAAATCCACTCACCCAAAACAGAACTGCAAAAAACAAATATACTATAGGTAAATCTATTCTTCCTGTAACAGAAATATAGGCACCAACAGGAGCAATTGCCAAAGCCAACCCCAAAAAATAGTGGCAAAACCAAGTGAATCTCTTAGTAAGACTGTAGCCTAAAAGAACAATCAACGCAGGAACAGAAAGATAAAAACAGAGTAAATTTATTGAATAAGCAACAGCGACAAAAAGCAGAACATTGACTATAACAAATATCAAGACTCTCCCCGAAGAGATAACTCCCGATGGAATCTCCCTATTCATTGTTCTTGGATTAGATGCATCAATTTTTCTGTCGATGTATCGATTAAATCCCATTGCACTATTTCTTGCAAAAACCATAGCAGCAAGTATCTGCAAAAGGAAAAGCCATGAAAAGCCCACATCGCCGTTTAATAAACCCAAAACAAAACCAATAAAAGCAAACGGGAGTGCAAATACCGTGTGAGGAAATTTTACCAGATTATAAAAAGTTATAATGCTCTTTTTCATTTATACAGTGTTCACAAGATTATATTAAATTTTGCGAATACTTAACGCAATTGAGCACCAAATTGAGTTCGAAAAGCTTCAAGCAATTTGCTCATCACATCCTCAACATACTTGTCGGTAAGAGTTTTTTCAAGATCCTGCAATGTAAAGCTAAGAGCATATTGCTTTTTACCTGCGGGAATTTTATCGCCTCTATAAACATCAAACAACACAACTTGTTTAAGCAGCTTCTTTTCTGTTTTGAAAGCCACTTTTCTGAGATCGGCGTAAGATACATTACCGTCTACCAGTAATGCCAAGTCCCTGCGAACTTCCGGATATTTAGGCAGCTCTTTGTAAAGAATCTTCTGTTTTTTAATTGAATTGAAAAGAGGTTTCCATGAAATTTCAGCAGCAAATACAGGCTGTTTTATACCGAATTGCCTTAATAATGTGTTATTTATAGTTCCAAAAACTGCTAATTGCTTTTCACCGCTCATATACACAAGACCCTCTGCAAAAATATCAGAAGGTGCCGAACTATAGTTTAAATCCTGAGCGTCTATACCGAAACGACTCAACAATAAATCAAGATAACCCTTTAAATTGAAATAATTACTGCTCACATTTCCTCCTCTCCAAGACTGTCCACTACTACCGGTTACAAATAGCGAAATTTTAAACTCCTCCTTGTATGCAGATAAATCTCCTGCTTCTTTTTCACTA
>MTLD01003364.1_pt1 | contig 10044 bp, 9 predicted proteins | sample 1982471 | NCBI WGS metagenome assembly MTLD01 (sample SAMN05712604, study PRJNA340218) | biofilm metagenome | isolation source: sample SPM anode biofilm adapted to -50 mV | place: USA | collected 2012-02-03
CACCATCTCGATGCCCTCGCCCCGCAGGAAGCCCGCGAACATCACCTCGCTGAGGAAGGGCGGCAGGGGCGCCGTGGCGGCATAGGTGAGGGCCGGATCGCCCCCGAAGCTCACGGCCACGGGCATGCGCTCGTCCCGCCCGTAGCCGTGGCGGTTGCGCGCGCCGTCGTGGTGCAGCTGGGTGTGGAAGCCGAGCGTGCGGTCGTCGAAGACCTGGAGCCGGTAGAGGCCCGTGTTGCGGTGGCCCGTCTGCCTGTTGCGGGTGTGGCTCATGCCCAGGGTGATGAAGGGACCGCCGTCCTCGGGCCAGGTGGTGAGCACGGGCAGGTCCGAGAGCTTCACCTGGTCGCCCTTGAGCACGATCTCCTGGCAGAGCCCCTTCCGCACGGTCTTCGGCATCCAGTTGGAGACCTCGGCCAGCACCGGCAGCTTGGCCAGCTTCTCGAAGAAGCCCGTGCCGGGCTTCGGCATGGCCTCCTGCACCAGCTTCTCGATGCGGTCGGCGACGGCATCCAGGCCCCGGGGCTCCTTGTCCACGCCCAGGGCCATCTCCATGCGCTTCAGGCTGCCGAAGGCGTTCATGGCCACGGGCATGGCCTTTCCGAGCGGCTTCTCGAAGAGGAGGGCCTTCCCGCCCCCGGGCTGCTTGGAGACCCGGTCGGCGATGGCCCCCATCTCAAGGACGGGATCCACCTCCGGGGCCACGCGGGCCAGTTCGCCCGCGGCCTCGAGCTGCTTGAGGAAGGTCTGGAAGTCGCGGCCCATGGGATCTCCGGGTTCCATCTTCCCAAAAGGCCGGGGGCCCCCGGCCAAAATTCCTGTCCGGACCGCCCTGGCCGATAGATCCTCCACCCCCTCCCGGAGACATCCCCTGGCCCCCCGGTTCCCCCTGACGCTGATCCTGCTGACCGCGGCCGCGACGGCCCCGGCCCAGGAGGTCGATGGCCGGAACCTCCTGACCCTGCTGCGGACGCCTGTCGTCTCGGCCTCGCGGTCGGCGGAGCCGCTCGCCGACGCCCCGGCCACGGTGATCGTGCTCAGCCGGGCCGACCTGGAGGCGCGGGGCTACACGGAGCTGTCCCAGATCCTCGACGACCTGCCGGGCATGGACCTCAGCCGCTCCTATGGCGCCAACTACGTCAAGGACTACTGGCGCGGCTACCGCAACGACATCGGGGATCCCTTCCTGATCATGGTGGACGGCCAGACCCTCAACCACCTCTGGTACGGTACCGCGGACACCCCCCTGGTGACCTACCCCCTCGCCGCCATCGAGCGGGTGGAGGTCGTCTACGGCCCGGCCTCCTCGGTCTACGGCGCCAACGCCTTCATGGGCGTCATCAACCTCATCACGCGGAGGGCTCCGGCCGAGAACGGCGCGGTCCTCCGCGGGAGCCTCACGGCCGGCAGCTTCGGCACGCGCATCGTCGACGCCCAGGCCGCGGCGCGCTGGGGACGGGCCACCCTGACCCTCGCCGTCCGCGGGGACGACGGCCACCTGGACACCAGCTCCGCGGACCGCTACGAGTTCACCCGGGCCCGCTACTTCGACGATCCCCACATCTGGGGGGGCTTCCAGGGCCGGCCGGACTCGGAGCACCGGAACCGCGCCGTGGATCTCCGGCTGGGCTTCGGCCGGACGGAGTTCGGTTTTCAGAGCCTCCTGATCCGCTCGGGGTACGGCTACACCTATCCCGGCGACCAGTCCCAGAGCCTGGGCACCTGGGCCCGGCCCGACACGGCCTTCTTCCTCCGCCACACCGAGGACTGGACGCCTTCCATCAAGGCCACCTCCCTGGCCCGCTTCCGCCGCAGCGACCTGGCCAACGACAGCTACGACGTGGAGTCCGCCTACGCCCAGACCGGGCTGCCCTCGGCCCCCGGCTGGCGGCTCACCAGCTACCAGAGCCTCAACAGCAGCCTCTCCTTCGCCCAGGACGTCGAGATCCGGTCGAAGGACTGGCTGGCCCTGAACCTGGGGCTGAGCTATGAATCCAGCACCCTCCAGAAGGCCTACCTCTACGGCGCCGACACCACGCGGCAGGACCCGCCGGAGGGCCGCCTCTCGGATCCCAACCACTTCAGCGTGGACAACCGGGCCCTCTACGCCCAGGCCCGGATCCGCCTCGCGCCGGCCCACCAGCTCCACCTGGGCGTCCGTTCGGACCACAACGGGATCTACGGCGGCGCCACCACCCTGCGGGGCGGTTACGTGGGGGCCTACGGGGCCTGGGGCCTGAAGGCCCTCTTCGGCCAGGCCTACCAGGAGCCCACCGCCCGGCAGCTCTACGGGGCCACCATCGGCACCGGGGCCAATCCCGACCTGGACCCGGAGCGCTCCCGCACCGCCGAGCTGAGCCTCGCCTACACGGACCCGGTGTATGCCGTGAGCCTGGACGCCTACCAGGTGCGCAACACGGGGAAGATCCAGCTGGTCCAGGGAATCGTCGCCAATTCGGGCGACCAGGACGTGACCGGCGTGGATCTGGGCTTCCAGTGGCTCCTGCCGGTCTTCTCGGTCCGCCAGTGGAAGGCCTGGGGCTGGTACAGCCGCCTCCTCCACGCGGAGGACCGGAACCTCCCCAGCGGCCCGTCCTCCGTCCACAGTGGGGACCTGGCCGCCCAGAAGGTCTACCTGGGCACCACGGTGACCTGGGACGCCCGGTTCAGCGGATCGCTCCTGGCCCGGTACGAGGGGCGGCGGCCCACGGTGGCCAGCAACCCCGTGGGGGAGGTCCCGGGCTACGCCACCCTGGATCTGGCCCTCCAGGCCCGGGACCTGCCGGCCCGAGGGTTCGGCCTGGCCCTCCGGGTGGCGAACCTCCTGGACCGGGCCTACGACCACCCGGGCCTCCGGGACGCCGGGGCGGGCACCGCCCCCGGCACCTGGGATGGCACGGCCTACACGGGGAGCCGGAGCTACTACAATTCGCTGATCCCCCAGCCGGGGCGGTCCATCCAGCTGAGCCTGACCGTCGCCTTCTGAGTGGGGATCGAGATTTAGCCTTGACCCTCAAGGGATTTCCCGCGATTCTGATGGGCCTTGCCCTGGCTGCGGGCCCCCAAGCGCCTCCGACCGAGTGCCGCCCGCACGCCCCAACCGAAGAGGTTTTCCATGTTCGCAATCATCCAGACCGGCGGGAAGCAGTACCGCGTCGCCGAGGGCGACATCCTGCGCGTGGAGCTCCTGGAGAAGGAGCCCAAGCAGGCCGTCACCTTCGAGCAGGTCCTGCTCATCGACAACAACGGGGACCTGAAGGTGGGCCAGCCCACCGTGAAGGGCGCCAAGGTGGAGGCCGAGGTCATCACCCACGACCGCTCCAAGAAGGTGATCATCTTCAAGAAGAAGCGCACCACCACCTACCAGCGCACCCAGGGTCACCGGCAGGGCTACACGGAAGTCCGCATCAAGGCCATCAAGGGGTGATGCTGCCCGGGGGTCCCGCGCCGCGCGCACACCCCCGGAGCCCCCGATGCCCACCCGGGTGAAGCCCGTGTTCGCATTCTTCTCCTTCCACGGCATTCGAATCTGAAGAGGTATTTCCATGGCTCACAAGAAAGGCGTCGGTTCCAGCCGCAACGGTCGCGATTCCCATTCCCAGCGCCTGGGCGTGAAGGAATTCGGCGGGGAGCTCGTCACGGGCGGGTCCATCCTCGTCCGCCAGCGCGGCACCAAGTTCAAGGCCGGCGTGAACGTCGGCATGGGCAAGGACCACACCCTGTTCGCCCTGATGGACGGCAAGGTGCGCTTCCAGGACAAGGGCCAGCACGGCCGCTTCATCCACATCGATCCCATCGAAGGGTGAATGCTGTCCGGGGGTTCTCCTTGCAGCGCCTGCGCTTCAAGGATCTGAGGGCGCGCTGCGCACCCCCCGAAATCCCTGCGCATAGGCCGGGCGAAGCCCGGCCTATGCTTATGCCCACCTGATCTTCCCAGCCAAAGGCCCGAATGTTCCTCGACCACGTCCAGCTCCGCGTCGCCGCCGGCCATGGCGGAGCGGGCGCCATGAGCTTCCGCCGGGAGAAGTTCGCCCCGGAGGGCGGGCCCGACGGCGGCGACGGCGGCAAGGGCGGCTCCGTGTTCCTGAAGGCCAATCGCTCCCTCAACACGCTGAATCCCTACCGCAACCAGCGGGACTTCGCCGCCGGCCGCGGTCGCCAGGGCGAGGGCTGCCTCCGCCACGGCAAGGACGGCGCGGACGTGGTGCTGGAGGTGCCCCTGGGCACCGTGGCCCGGGATGCCGAAACCGGCGAGACGCTGGCGGAGCTGCTGGCGGACGGCGAGACCGTCTGCGTGGCCCGCGGGGGCCGCGGGGGCCTGGGCAACACCCACTTCAAGAGTTCCACCAACCGCACACCCCGCCACCACCAGCCCGGCGAGGAGGGCGAGGCGCGCGCCCTCGACCTGGAGCTGAAGCTGATCGCGGACGTGGGCCTGGCGGGCTTCCCCAACGCCGGCAAGAGCACCCTGGTGAGCCGCCTCAGCGCCGCCCGGCCCAAGATCGCGGGCTACCCCTTCACCACCCTGGAGCCCCAGCTTGGCGTGGTGAGCCTGGACCGCTTCGGGGGGGACCTCCTGGACAGCTGGGTCATCGCCGACATCCCGGGCCTCATCGAGGGCGCCGCCCACGGGGCCGGCCTTGGCATCCAGTTCCTCCGCCACGTGGAGCGCACGCGGATGCTCCTGCACCTGGTGGACCTCTCCGACCCCGTCACGGAACCCGCCGAGGCCGTGCGCGTCATCGAGGGCGAATTGGCGGCCTTCAGCCCCGTGCTGGCCGCCAAGCCCCGTTGGCTGGTGGGCACCAAGCTGGACGCCCTGCAGGACGAGGACCGCAGGGCCGCCTTCGCGGCCCTCTGCGCCGAACGGGGCCAGACCCCCATCTACATCTCCGGCGTCACCGGCGAGGGGCTGCGGGATCTGGCCTTCGCCGTGGACCGGGCCCTCAAGGCGGATCCCCGCGCGGACCTGAGCCGGGAGGCGGAGGCGTGACCACCCGGCGGGTGGGTCTGCTCGGCGGGGCCTTCAATCCTCCCCATGAGGGTCACCTGAAGCTGGCGCGCCTTGCCCTGGAGCACCTGGAGCTGGACGAGCTGCGCTTCGTCCCCACCGCCCTGTCGCCCCACAAGCCCGACCCCGGCGGACCGGACGGCCCCACGCGCCTGCGCCTCCTTGAGGTCCTGGTTGCCGGGGCCGGCGACCGCTGCCGCGTCGAGCCCCTCGAGCTGGCCCGCGGCGGCACCAGCTACACCGTGGACACCCTGGAGGACCTGGCTGCCCGCGAGCCCGGCGCCGGCTGGATCCTCATCATGGGCAGCGACCAGCTCCCGGGCCTGTCCCGCTGGCGGCGGGCCGCGCGGATCTTCCAGCTGGCCTCCGTGGCCATCGCCCCCCGTCCTGGCGCCCAGCTGGACGACTTCGCCGTGCCGGGGCTCCGCCCCGTGGAGCGTTGGTCCGGCCAGCCCGGCGAACGGGTCTGGCTTCCCCCCACCGATCTCGACCTGGCCTCCAAGGCCCTCCGGGATCGCCTGGCCTCCGATCCCGCGGCCGATCCGGGGGGCCTCCCTCCCCAAGTTCTGGCTGCCATCCGTTCTGAAAACCTGTATCGTTAGCCTGCTTTGGAGCCCGCATGACCCTTGATTCCCGGCTCGCGGCGGTCGTCGACGCCGCCCGGTCCAAGAAAGCCTCCCGGATCCGCCTCCTGGATGTGACGGGCCTCGCCAGCTTCACCGACACCTTCGCCTTCATGAGCGGCACCAGCGACCGCCAGAACCGCGCCATCGCCGACGCCATCGAGGAGGCCCTCAAGCTCGCGGGCGAGCGGCCCATCTCCAGCGAGGGCGCCACGAACGGCACCTGGATCCTGCTGGACTACGGCAGCCTGGTGATCCACGTCATGGACGAGGAGACCCGCCGGCACTACAACCTGGAAGGCCTCTGGAGCGCCGGGCGCGAACTGGCGCTGCCCGCCGAGGTCCCCCCCGGCTCCGAATCCCGATAGGAGAGCCCCTCCATGCAGAACCACACGAACCCCTTCGAGGCCATGCAGGCCCGCCTGCGGGTGGCCTCGCAGCTCTACGGCCTGGATGACGCCCTCTTCAAGGTCTTCATGGCGCCCAGCCGCTCGATGATCGTCAGCCTGCCCGTGCTCATGGACAACGGCCAGTGGGAGGTCTTCACGGGCTACCGGGTGCAGCACAACATCGCCCGGGGCCCCGCCAAGGGCGGCATCCGCTACGACCTGAACGTCACCCTGGACGAGGTGAAGGCCCTCGCCGCGTGGATGACCTGGAAGTGCGCCGTGGTGGACGTGCCCTTCGGCGGCGGCAAGGGCGGCATCGTGTGCGAGCCCTCGCGCCTGAGCCTGGGCGAGAAGGAGCGGCTCACCCGCCGCTACATCGCCGAGATCATGGACATCATCGGCCCCGACCGCGACGTGCCCGCGCCCGACATGGGCACGGACGCGCAGACCATGGCCTGGGTACTGGACACCTACTCCATGCACGTCCGCCAGACGGAGAACGCCGTGGTCACCGGCAAGCCCCTGGGTCTGGGTGGCAGTCTGGGCCGCAACGAGGCCACGGGCCGCGGCATCCTCATCACCGCCCGGGAGGCCATGCAGCGCCTGGGCAAGCCCCTGGCCGGCGCCACGGTGGCCGTGCAAGGCTTCGGCAACGTGGGCAGCCAGGCCGCCCGCCTCCTGCACGAGGCCGGCGCCCGCGTGGTGGCCGTCAGCGACCTCCAGGGCGCGGTGAAGAACGACCGGGGCCTCGACATCCACGCCCTCCTCAAGCATGTGGCCGAGGCGCGCACCGTGGCCGGCTTCAAGGGCGCCGAGCCCATGGATCCCGCCGCGCTCCTCACCCATGCCGTGGACATCCTGGTGCCCGCCGCCCTGGAGAACCAGATCACCGAGGCCAATGCGGCCCAGGTGCGGGCCAAGGTCATCGTGGAGGGGGCCAACGGCCCCACCACCCCCGAGGCGGACCCCATCCTCCTGGAGCACGGCGTCCTCGTGGTGCCCGACATCCTCGCGAACGTCGGCGGCGTGACTGTCAGCTACTTCGAGTGGGTGCAGAACCGCCAGGGCTTCTACTGGCGCGAGCGCGAGGTCAACGAGCGCCTGGTGGACTACATGACCCACGCCTTTCAGGCCACCTTCGCCACCACGGACAAGTACAAGACCAACCCCCGCATCGGCGCCTACATCCTGGCCCTCGACCGCGTGGCCCAAGCCATGAAGTACCGCGGCTTCTACGCATGAGGCTCCGCGCGACCTGGGTGGCCGCCCGTCGCGCCTGGATGCTGAGTGCGGAGACCTACCAGGCCGAAGGCCTGCTCCGCCGACTGAAGCAGAACCTGCGCTGGGCCCTGATCGCTGCCGTCCGGCCCGTGGAAGCCCTCGGCTGGTTCTCCCGCATGGACTCCCGCGACCTGCAGCCCTTCGCCGAGGCGAACCCCCTCCTCCGCTTCAAGCCCATGCGGGTGTACCTCTCCTCACGCTGGAGCCAGACGCGCCGGACGAAGGTGATGCGGGAGACATACTCCTTCGTGCTCTGGCGGGGCGGCGCCATCCGCGAGGCCCTCCTCCGGCAGGAGGGCGAGGGCGCAGTGCTCGCCCGCTTCGACCTAGGCGAACTGGGGCCTGCGGAGCTCTGCCTGGGTTTCGACAACCGGTTCCGCAAGGAGGGTGAGTTCGCCGTCACCCTCCGGTGTCCCGAGCAGGGCGGCCGGATCTCCTCCCTCTCCTTCGCCCTGGAGTGGCGCTCGAACGGCCTGGTGATGTACGCCGGCTGCGTCCAGGGCCGCTCCGAAGGCGAAGGCGGGTTCATGAAGGCCCTGCAGAAGGCCATGCATGGCCTCCGGCCCAAGGCGCTGGTGGTCTTCGCCGCCCAGGAGATCGCCCGGGGCCTGGGCGCCCGGGAATTCCTCGGCGCGGGGAACGGCATCCAGGTCCACCGGCGGAAACACCTGATCCACCTGTCCTGGGTCCACGAACTGACCTTCGACTACGACGCCTTCTGGGAGGAACTGGGCGGGCGCCCCGCCCTGGACGGCTGGTTCTACCTTCCGCGGAAGGCCCGGCGCCGCACCCGCGAGGAGATCAAGCCCAATAAGCGGACGATGTACACCCGGCGGTACGCCCTGCTGGACGACCTCGCTGCCCAGATCCGGGCTGCCCTGGCCCCGGCCCTGTCCGGGATGGATGAGAAGCCGGAGCCCGCTGCGCCCTGATCCGGGTACGGCATGATGGAGAATCGCCGGAACCGCCGCCATGTCCCTGCCCCTCCGATCCAGCCTCGGGATCGCCCTGCTCGGGGTGGCGGGCCTCTCCCTGGGCGCCCAGAGCCCCATCGGCACGCTGATCTCCGAGCAGTCCCGCACCAACTTCACGGTGCTGGGCGCGGGCGCCCGGGCCATGGGGCTGGGCGGCGCCTTCATCGCCGTGGCGGACGATGCCACCGCGGTCTCCTTCAATCCCGCGGGGCTGGCCCAGCTGCTGCAGCCCGAGGTGAGCTTCGTGGCCCGCGGGACCCAGCGGAACGTGGGCTACCAGGACTTCGCCACCACGGGCCTGGGCCGCTCGCTGGCGGTGAGCGACACCGTCACCGGCAGCACCCGCTTCGATCCCCTCTTCGCCTCCGTCACCGCGCCGCTCCGGGTGGGCGGACGGAACCTGGTGCTCCAGCTCTCGGTCCAGCGGGCCTTCGCCCAGAACGAGGACGGCGACCGGACCCTCGACGAGTCCCCGCTGGTGACGGGTTCCGGGGTTCCCACCCACCTCGTCCAGAGCCTCAACCAGTCCGGCCAGATCGATCTCTACTCCTTCGCCGTGGCCTACGAGGTGTCCCAGCGGATCCTGCTGGGCGCGGCCTACAACCAGTGGCGGGGCCGCTGGAGCCTTGACTCCACCAGCGTCCAGACCTCGGGGCTCACGACCACCTCGGTGGCCTTCCAGCAGTCCAACGCCCTGGACGGCGGCAACTACAACTTCGGCCTCATCTGGCGCTGGCCCACCTGGAGCCTGGGCCTGGTCCACCAGACCGGCTTCCACGCGGACTACGCCTTCAGCACCACGCTGGCCACCAGCCTTCCCCGCACCTCGACCCGGCCAGGCGCCGTCACCACCGGGCTGCACTGGCCCTCCAGCACGGGCCTGGGGTTCGCCTACCGCCCCGCCGACCAGTGGCTGGTCACCGCAGACCTGACCCACACGCTGTGGTCCACCACCCGCTACATGTCCGGCTCGGCCTATCTGAACGGCCAGAGCTTCTTCGACTTCGACAAGGGCGACCGGACCCCCGATGCCACCGCGGTCCACCTCGGCGTGGAGTACCTCTGGCTGACGGACCGCAACTGGATCATCCCCCTCCGGGCGGGCCTGAGCCGGGAGCCCCAGCCCGTCACGGACCGCTACACGGGCGAGCAGCGGGTGATGAAATGGGCCTCCGTGGGCAGTGGCTTCAAGCGGGGGGCGCTGAGCGTGGACGTGGCCTACCGCTACGGCTGGTCGCGGCGGCAGGCCTCGCAGTTCCTGGAGATCGACCAGATCCTCAGCCACACCCCGCCCACCTCCATCGGCACTGAGCGGATCCGGGAGCAGCGGCTGGACCTCTCCCTCATCTGCCAGTTCGACCGGCAGCCCGTGGAACAGGCGCTGCGATACCTCTTCGTCGGGGAACGCTGATGAAGGCCGGATCCCTGCTGGGGCTCCTCGTCGGGCCCGCCCTGCTGGCCCAGGCCCAGCCCACCTTCTACGCGGCCTACCAGGACGGCCTGGACGCCGAGCGGCGCGGGGACTGGGCTGCCGCCAGTGCGGCCTACCGCAGGGCCATCGAACTCCGCCCCGCCTCCGCCGGACGGGTGGTCATCTACGGCAACAACCTCCTGCTCCACTACTATCCCTACACCCGCCAGGCCCGCTGCGAGATCGAACTCGGGCACCGGGATCCGGCCGCGACCCTGCTCGCCCTGGCGGGCGCGAAGGGCGAACCCGCTCCTGAGCGGGAGACCCTCCTACGCCGGCTGGAACAGCCGGCCCC
>MTLD01003271.1_pt1 | contig 10043 bp, 8 predicted proteins | sample 1982471 | NCBI WGS metagenome assembly MTLD01 (sample SAMN05712604, study PRJNA340218) | biofilm metagenome | isolation source: sample SPM anode biofilm adapted to -50 mV | place: USA | collected 2012-02-03
CCTCCTGCATTTGCAATCAGCTCAAGAGTCTCATCTGCATCAGCTTTATTGTCAAAATAATTCAACACAACCTTTGCACCCTCAGAAGCCAACTTTACTGAAATAGCGCGGCCTAAATCCCGGGCCCCACCGGTAACAATTGCTACTTTTTCTTTTAATCTCATTATTTTTATAGATTTAAATTATTTCTTTAAAAAATCTGCACGGTGAGGAGAGAAAACATCAATCAACTCTCCTTCCTCCAGACAAACCGCTCCATGCATCAAATCGGGTTCAACATAAAAGCTGTCACCTGCTACAAGAACCTCTTTAGAGGAATCTAACGAGACTTCGAATTTCCCTTTAACAACATAAGATGCCTGAGAATGATAATGAGCATGTCGCGATCCGACAGCTCCCTTTTTGAAGAGTACCCTAACCATCATAATCTGTCCGTCATAAGCAAGAATCTGTCGTGTAATTCCCTCTTCGGCAGTCTCCCACGCAATGTTTTTTCCAAGTACAAAACCTTCACTTTTTGTTTTCATATATTAATTAGTATTTATTATAACTCCATTTTTGAGCAGATGCATTTTTGTTATAGTCAATGCGAAAATTTGCCTTTTCTCCATTAACTTCAAAATTTACAATAGTATAATTATCATTATCTTCCACTATTTTAAGTGCTTTAACGGCCGACACTGCATTTTCAGTTTTTTCAACGATTAAATCATATTTACCGTGAGTCTCAATGGCAGATAAAAATGTGTGGTTTTTAACATTCGATTCTCTAATGACAAACCCGGGGTCACTTCTTAAATAATATTCCGGATCGTTAGCTCCTGTACGGACAAAATATAAAAAGGCATTTGAATCAGTTACCGTTGTTATACTGTAAAACCTTTTCCCCTTAAGCCATGTAAAACAAACCATTGAATCAGCGGGTTTTGCCCATCCCTCCTTCCACAAAAACTCATATCCGTTAGCTTCACCAAAAACGCCCATGCTATTTAAAGCTTTGGTATAAGGAGTGCTAAGACTTATCATATCCCCGTTATAATAAAACGGTAAATCGTATGTATGTGACTTTTCACTTGTAAGTTTAAAAATATCAAGTATAACTCTTTCACCCCCAATATCTTCAATCACAGCATTAGTTCTCTGCATTTTAACTCCGTCAGTGGCGTGTGTTTCAAAAGCAGAACAAACCTGAACCTGAGGGTTTGAAATATCATAACAATAAATTGTTGGAGCATATAGAGAAGAAATCTTAATATCTCCATTATAATGACTTTTTTGATCTACTGTTACGGTGTTATGAGCAATTGTAGTCATTGCATACTTGTCGTTTAGAGGTGTATAGCCTCCGTTGTATTTAACCACAATATTTAGAAAACGAGATGCACCGTAATCGACAAGAATAGGATTTCCGTCATCATAATAGGAAATTGTAAGTTTATCGAAGTGGCCGTGACTGAGTCCGTGAGAAGTTGCTTTCATTAAAAATGTAGTATTTTCAGCCGGATTAGGACTTCTTAAAATTGCAAGACCACCCTCTTTTCCATCACTACCGTCTCTGAATAAATTACTCTTTAGTACAAAACTTTTCGACTGTCCAAGAGCAATATCCCTGGCAACGGCAAATCCAGCATCGGTAGGCAGAAAAAAACTTTGATATTTTTTCGATATATCGAGAAGATATTTCTGTGAGTTATCGGCCGAATATAGAATGTTATCGGCAAAAACAAGCTCCTGAGCGCTGAATCCTTTTTTTAAAGCATCGTTAAGTGTGAAAAAATCTCCATTGTAGGTCATTTGCGACAATGCTGCTACGGCTTTTTTAAGTATTGCATCTCTGTACAAAAAGATTTTCCTTTCCGGTTCATTATTATTTATTGCCTGAGCAAAAATAACGAAAGGCCAAATTGCGTAACGCTCATAATAAGCACCTTCGGTAAAATATCCGTCTGGAGAAAACAATTCATTCAACTGTTGAATATAACCTCCATTTTTACCTGTTAAGTCAGTCCCAAGTAAAGCCTTTTGTATAAGTTCTTTATCGTCCATTACATAACCTATCATACCAACTGCCGCACAAGCCCACGTAGCATGGTTATGCATCTTATTAAATATCTTTTTATTGACATCACTCCCATCCATTAAAAAATGGGCCATTGGCTTAAAGAGCCTTTCGTTATACACCTCTCTCTTTGCAGCAGGCAGATAATCATATATACAGTCATATGCAACAGATGTATGTACTAACCACACAAAATCATTGAGCGTTTGCCAGAAAAGCCTACCTGGATTTGCGGACATCTTAACAGGATGATAACCGAGTGTGGGATAAAGCTTAAGATATTTTTCAAGTACCATATCAACATACTGTGCATATTTCTTATCCCCGGTAATTTGGTACATTATACCACAATAGTACATCGAATAGTAATTGTCTTTGTGTTTTTCGTGAGTAAATCCCCCCCCTCCATCCTTAGGAACAGGTACATCTATTGGTGATGAAACGGCCAAATCTGCCATTGCTTTTGTCTGCGCTATAGTAGCATCAAAAGCAGGGAATTTACCCAGCTCTTTTTTCATTTTTACAACACCTTGCTTAGTCAACATAAGAGAAGGATGTTCAGTTGAACGAGCAATTGCCACAACCGATAAAAGAGAGATTATAAGTACTAGTTTCTTCATTTTATCTAACCCCTATATTTTTAATATACAATTTATTACTGTTTCTAGATCTATAATCATACTCTAAAGCATTTACATAATCCGGTTCAATATTAAACATCTCTCCTTCTGTAACTTTGTTTGTCATCGTAAGGATTCTCCCTGAATTCCAGAAATTGCAATTTTTTATTTTAACCTTTTCGAAGGTTGTCTCGTCTAGCCTTACAGCTACCCCAGCTCTTCCACTATTACTGAAGTTACAATTTGAAATATTAAGAATCTGAGCACCAATAAGTCTGAGAACAGAACCTCTCTCTTTATTACATACATCTTCGAATGTACAATTTGAAATATTAACCTCGGGGCCGGCGGTACTTTCATCACTTCCACCTCTGTAGACATTAATTGCAACTCCCAAAATCCTGTTAAAAGAACAATTTTCAATTAACAACTCCTCTACATTGTAAACACCGGCATCTTCTCTCTCTCCTGCATAATTAATCGCATCTGCCGAAATAGCCCTAAAAAGCGAATTCTTAATAATTATCTTCTCCGAAAAAGTATTTTTTAAACCTCTAACTGGGACAGTACTCCCTTCGGGATAATCGAAAAACTCACAATTGTCAATTATCAGCGAATAAGGAAGTATCATCCCTGCTAAGGTTGATATACCGGAACTTGGAACCATTTTTCCGGGGACACCCATTCCATTGAATGCAATTCCGCTCACATTCAACTCTCCTCCGTTTCTTATTGTAATAATATTCCCCTTCTTCACACCATTATATTGAATGACAGGTTTCGATTTCAGTGTTACAGATGCTCTTAGTGTAATCGGGAAATCAATAAAAATATCTGATGAAACACTATAAATACCCTCTTCACTTAACTCAACAGTATCTCCCTGGCATGCCTGAATCATTGCTTTAAGAATATTATCCTGACCTGTATTGACCTTAAATAATCTACTCTTTCTGGCAGATTTTTTTATTTCGGGCAATGTCCAACTCTGTCCACACTCACCTCTTTGTGCCGATAAATTATTCTTTATTAACTCTTCAACAGATAAATTTTTATCATTAATGAAACCAGAAGGGAGTTTAGCACCAATCTCCAACTTAACTTTATTATCTTTAAATATGAACCCCTTAGTAGATGACTTCTCCTCAAAGGGACTTTTCAATTTTGAATTTACAATTGAGTTTGAGACAAATCTTACGTCTGACGGCTCCAAGGTTCTCTCTTGATCACTCCCGACTCCAAATGTAATATGGTCACAATCTACAAATACATTATTTATAATATCTACATCTTTAACCAGACAATATCTGTTAGGTAAAGAGTTAGGAACTGCATTCATTACTGCCAGAGCCGAAAAAAAACGTTCACCTTTGAGCCTATAAAAAATATTATTGAATATCTTATGACCAGCATTAATTACTCTTATCCCACCGGTATTTCTTACATTATTTCCATCGAAGAAATTATTATTAGCAATGTTTCTGTCACCATGACGCAGAGCCAATACACCCTGACATTCATTAAAAGTATTGAATCTTATAATATTATCGGCCGACTTTATTGAAACAACTTCCACCTCTCCGTCACACTTGTCAAAATAATTATACTCTATTACCGTATTTGATGATTTCAATGCCTGAGTTGCTGTTCCTACTCTTATAGTCTCGGCTCCGTTTGAACCAAAAACGGGTTTATGTCCAAAATAATTATGGTCTATAGAATGGTGGTTTTGCTGATCTCGTTCCTGATCCAACATTACGATAAGAGTAACACCTATATTTAACTTATTAAGCAATGAATTGTGATCGAAGCGATTATGACGACCAAACAGAAGCACATAACTGTATTGGATATCTCTGGTAGATGGATTAAAAGAATCAATGACACAATTTGTTATTCTGCAATTATTTGCTGCCTCACCATTCAGTCGGAACTCAATAACCGAGCCCCCCGCAGGTGGTGTTCCATCCTTGAATAAAAGTCCGTTCACTTCAATCCACTCTCCTGCCAACCTGAGGCTAGAATTTCCGGAAATAACAACCCCTCCCGGTTTTGATGCCATTATAACGACAGGAGCATCATTTGTTCCAAACGACCTAATTTCAATATTAATATCTTTATAAATACCGGGAACAAGTAATATTGTATCACCGGGATTGGCAAATTTAATCTGCCTGTTTAAATCAATAAGAGATATTTCGGTACTCTTTGCATTTAAAATGTAAGAGCCGGTAAGTATAACACATAATAAAGCTAATAGATTCTTTTTCATAACATTAAGGCTGTTTTCCAATATAAGCCAAAATTCCACCGTCCACATATAAAATATGACCATTTACAAAATCCGACGCCGATGATGCCAAAAACAAAGCGGGACCTTGTAAGTCTTCGGTTGTTCCCCATCTTGCCGCAGGTGTCCTTGCCACGATAAAAGTGTTGAATGGGTGACCATCTTCCCTTAGTGGAGCAGTTTGCGGAGTAGCTATATATCCTGGTCCCAAGCCATTACACTGTATATTGTACTGCCCATACTCCGAGGCAATATTTTTGGTAAGCATTTTCAAACCACCTTTTGCCGCAGCATAAGCACTCACTGTTTCTCTGCCAAGTTCACTCATCATAGAGCAGATGTTTATTATCTTGCCTCCACCCTTTTTAATCATCGATGGAATTACTGCTTTTGCCATAATGAACGGAGCATTCAGGTCAATATCCACAACCTGTCTGAATTCTGCAGCACTCATTTCGTGCATAGGAATCCTTTTAATAATTCCAGCATTATTTATTAATATATCAATAACTCCCACTTCTTTTTCAATCTGCTTAACCATCTTATTTACAACATCTTCATCGGTTACGTCAAAAACATAACCCTTAGCATCTATCCCCATTTTTTTATACTCTTCAACACCACCCTTTACCATTTCTGGCCTGAGATCATTAAAGACAATTCTTGCACCGGCTTTTGCCAAGGCCACAGCCAGGCTGAATCCAATTCCGTATGAAGCTCCTGTTACAAGAGCTACTTTCCCTTCCAGAGAAAACATATTGTTAATATTTTTCATAATCATCTTAATTCTGAAGTTGGAGCCGGGTTCATATCGGTATAATCCGAATTTTCGCCACCCATTCCCCAAATAAATGAATAATTACTTGTAGCACAGGCACTGTGGATGCTCCAAACTGGCGAAATAACAGCCTGTTCGTTCGACATCCAAATATGTCTTGTTTCATTTGGTTGACCCATAAAATGACAAACTGATTGACCGATAGGTACTTCAAAATAGAAATATACCTCCATTCTCCTTTCATGTGTATGAGCCGGCATTGTGTTCCAAACACTGCCAGGTAAAAGTTCTGTAAGACCGAGCTGCAATTGGCAGGTTTGAACAGTTTCCGACACAATCAACTTGTTCAAAATTCTCTTGTTACACTCCTCTTGCTTACCCAACTCAATGACAATTGCATCCTTTTTGGAAATAAGTTTATCGGGGTAACATTTATGTGCAGGTACCGAATTAAAATAGAATTTTGCAGGAGCAGATTCCTCATTGCTTTTAAAAACTATTTTTTTATCCCCTTTCCCAATATATAATGCCTCTTTATAGTCCAATTCATAAGACACATCACCGACCAAAACAATTCCTCTACCTCCCACGTTTACAATGCCCATCTCTCTACGAGATGTAAAATAATCTGCTTTAAAGATTGAATCTGCAACTAACTCAACCTCCTTGTTCACTGGCATTGCCCCTCCTGCAACCATTCTGTCGACCATTGAATAAGTCATTTTCACTTCGTTTTCGACAAATATTTTCTCAAGTAGAAAATGCTCCCTGATTGTCTTTGTGTCATAATTTTTTGCATCATTTGGATGAGATGCATACCTCACTTCACATATTGATTTCATTTCTTAAAAATTTTTCAGATTTTGAGCCCAATCGGCTCCACTGTTGTTATTTATTATTTGCCATTTATTTGTAACATCATCTATTACTGGTTTTTTACTAGTACTTGGCGATAATTTATCGTCAAAATTATTGCTTTGTCCTCCGTAAATAACATTCTCGCTAAATGTCACCTGAGGTTCTTGTGGTTTATCAACCCAAACTATTGAATAATTTGAAGATAAATCGTTATATATGATGTTTTTGTTTATTTCCGTTGAAATAACCGGTAAAGTTTGATCTGCCGCACTTCCATAACTTATGACAATGCCGTTATAACAATTAACTATTACATTGCTTTCAATTAAACAATTTTTTACCTGAAAGTATCTGTTTAACGGAGAGTTTAATACTCCCTGTATAAGACAGATAGCTGCTTGGTAATTCTTACCTCTTCCATTTTCAAAATAGTTATTTTTAACCGTCTGATGATCCCCAATAACTCGTACACCGGCCGTACCTTCTCTGTTATTCCCAATAAAGAAATTTCCTTCTACTAAAGAATTATTCCCATGTCGCAGTGTAAGGGCTCCTTGAGTCTCGATAAATAGATTTCCCAGAAAAGAGTTATAACAAGATTTATTTGAGATTACCTCCATTTCAGAATCACAGCGATAAAACATATTTCCTTTAACGAGGCAATTCGCAGTTTGCATAGAATAATCACTTGTCCCAATTCTAATACACTCCTGACCATTCATTTTTTCTCCATCTTCAGTTTTCAATATCGTTGGTCTTGAAAAATAATTATTGAGAATTTTATGACCTGGTATAACATTCTTCTCAAGCCACACTACCAATAGACATCCAATATTTTTTTTCTCGATAAATGAACACTTCTCTACAGTATTTCTCTCCCCATAAAGCGATACCCACTTACTTTCATTAGTTGCATCCATCACAGTGTTATTACCTGAAATAACACAATTTGACAACCTTGAATCATTACATTTGAATTCAATTAATGACTTACCATTTAAAGGAGAGATATCCCTAAAAAAAAGATTTTTTACAATTATAAAGCTCCCACTTAACCTTAATAACGATTCACCCGTGAAAATAACACCTCCAGGATTCTCTCCTTTTAAAACGATCGGTAACAATTCTGTTCCATTTGCACTAAAATCCATTTTTACAGAATTATAAATTCCGGAAGCTATAATTATTTCATCTCCCGGCTTTAATGATTTTAGATTTGATAGTTCAGACGGATTAGAAATTCTAACAGTTTCTGCCTTTGCACAATGGACAAATGCAAATATAAATACAATGAAAACCTTAATATTTCTCATAAAATATTTCTCAAAATAGGTTAAATTGGTCGACCAATTTGAACGCAATTTAAGAATTATCTTAATAAAAACAAGAGAATGTCAAGAAATTTTAAAAAAATTAAATCTTGGAGTTCTTGGCAAAGGTATATAAACGGTCTAGGTGTAGCCTCATAGCAGAAACAGCTTTTGAAGCACTCCTGGATTCAATTGCCTCAATTATGATTTGATGCTCGTGTTTATCGGTAGGAAGTGGAGTTGAACAAAAGTCTTTTGTCACATAGTGAGAAAGTATATCAGGCGTGATTATCAATAACATAGATTTAATAACATCGTTCCTGGAAGCTTGGGCTATGACTCTATGGAAAATCATATCTTTTTCGACTCTGTGAGGAGTGTGAAATTTGTCAATATACTCTTTATGAGCAAGTTTTAGCGCTTCAATATCTTTCTCGTCGGCTCTTTCACATGCTAATCTTACTGCTTCCATTTCTAAGATCAATCTTGTTTCTACAAGAGAGAAAAAGTCATAGTTTTCGATTGACATAATATCGGAAATCAATCCCTGAAGAGCATTATGATGTATAGCTGCAACCACGGAACCGCTTTGAGGATAGGTCTTTACAATTCCATAGAATTCAAGTTCAGCAAATGCATTTCTTACATGGGTTCTACCTACAGAAAGTTCTTTGGCCATTTTTCGTTCTGCAGGTAATTTACTTCCTGGCTGCAATTTACCCTCGTTTATTAAATCGTACAAGTATTGCAAAACCTTTACTGTTGAATTCTCTTTATGATTGAATTTACTAAGCATATACACAAAATTATTAAAGAAGTCGCAATATATGAAAAAAAATAGTATGTTTGTAAAAATAATATTGGTTGACCAATTAGTCCTTCAAAGAGGTATGAAAAAAAACATTTTGTTGATTACTCTTTATTTACTTTGTGCCTTTTCTATGAGAGCACAAGAGGAATATTCAAATAAATATTCAATGAAATTAAAAAAGGAGAGTGATGGTTCCTTTTCTCTTATCAATAGAGAAAAATATTCAAAAAAAATAAATCTTGACAAAATTGATGACTTACTCATACCATTTGAATATAAACAAGATATGCTTTCTGGTTCGGACTATAAAGGGGTAATAACAAAAGAGTATGTATATAAAACATATCCTGGTTATGAGCTAAAACTGGCTATAGACTTTGCAGCCGGGTCAGAATCTGCACCCTTTATGATATTCATCCATGGTGGAGGTTGGGCCAGAGGAGACTTTAATGCTAATAAAGACATTTCTCAATATTGTGCAAAAAACGGAGGAATTACTGGAATAAGAATAAGTTATACTCTGGCAGACAAGCCTAATGCAAATATATTGGTTACAATTCAAGATGTCAAAGATGCTGTTAAGTGGGTTCAGAATCACGCAAAAGAGTTAAATATCAATCCAAAAATTTTCGGATTTATGGGAGGTTCTGCGGGAGGGCATCTTGCTGCAGTAGCTGCAATGTCTATTAAAGGTTCAAAAGTACTTGTAGGGGTATCTGGAATATATAATCTACAAAAAGCTTCAATAACCTCAAAAGCAACAGACCCACAAAGATTGAAATATTTCAACAACTTGGATATAAAAACATTAGAGCAAGCTTCACCACTGAATTTAATTCCATCGGCAAAAGATATCCCTGCATGCTATCTCATTCATGGAACAGGAGACATAACCGTGGAATATCAACAATCAGAGGAGTTTGCAGCAGCTTTAAAAAATTCCCGAATCAAAACTCTTCAATTAGAGATTTATCCATTTTACGACCATAACATCTCTTCAACTAAATCGGATCTCAAAGAGAAATTATTTTTTAATTCATACAATTTTATCGTAAAAAACTTAAAATAAAATAATAAATTTAAACTATGAAAGTAAAAGGACTTAGATGGTTTGTGTTGGGGATGATAATGTTAGTTTCAATAATTAACTATCTCGATCGGGGCACATTGAGCTATATGTGGGTTGCAAATAAAAAAGTTGAATTTACAAGCGAAAAGGTACTTAAAGATTCTCTGGCAAATACTTTCATTATCACAACAGATGATGGCAGTAAAATCGTAGCACCGGCCGATAGGGTTAAACAACTTGAAAACGGA
>MTLD01001554.1_pt1 | contig 10041 bp, 9 predicted proteins | sample 1982471 | NCBI WGS metagenome assembly MTLD01 (sample SAMN05712604, study PRJNA340218) | biofilm metagenome | isolation source: sample SPM anode biofilm adapted to -50 mV | place: USA | collected 2012-02-03
CGGTCTCGAACCGCCGACCCCTACCGTGTCAATTTTGAGAAACGTGTTTTTCAACACTTACGAGGACTTTGGTGGACTTCCCTGAATTGCGGCGAATTCATTAAAAAACTGATAAAAAAGGAGCTTGTTGATATTTCGATCGTGGGGGTCCACACTCATCCGTATCGAGTTTTTGACGCCATTTTGACGCGGTACGGGGTGCAAACCATGGCCAGGACGAAGCGGAGCGCTTCCCTCGACAGCCGAAACAAGCGGTTGGAGCTCACCCCAGGGGATCTCCACCTTGAACAGATCCGAGCGGGGTCCTATCTCCTCTACCGGCGCCCGACCAATGGATCTGCCGGAAATTGGCTTGTGCGGTGGTACGACCCCGAGACCCGGAAACAGCGCCAGGAGCGCATGGGCGCTGCGGATGACTTTGCGGCGGCGGATGGGGTTAGCGTCCTCAGCTACAAGCAGGCCGCCGACAAGGCGGAGCTGTGGTTCAAGACCCGCAGCCGCTTCGCCATCCTCGCCACCGAGGGGGAAGTGATTCCGGAGGGCCCCTACAGCGTGGCGGACGCTTTTAGGGACTACCTGCACGATGCGAAACGCCGGGGCATGAAAGGGCTTCTGATCACGGAACAGACGGCGAACGCCCACATTCTGCCCGTCCTGGGGGCCGTGCCTGTCGCGAAGCTCACTCGCCGGAAGATCGAGGATTGGCACCTTGCCCTGTCGGAGACCCCCCGGAAAACGACGGGGAAGCCCAATAAAGGGGTTCCAAAGGAAGAATCAGAGGAGGGAGCGACCCCGAAGGCAGAAGAGGCGCCGAAGCCGCCCATGACGGAGGAGGAGAAGCGCAAGCGCCGAAACACCTCGAACCGGGTGCTCAGCATCCTGAAGGCCGCCCTCAATCACGCCCTGGCCTCCAACAAGGTCATCGAACCGGCCCCGTGGCGCTTTGTGAGGCCGTTCAAGGCCGTGAGTTCCTCCCGGGTCCGGTATCTGACCATCTCGGAGCAGCAGAAGCTCGTAGAGGCCTGCGAGTCCGATTTCCGGGCCCTTGTGCAAGCCGCTCTCTTCAGTGGCGCCCGGTATGGAGAACTCACGCGCCTTCGAGTCCAAGACTTCAACGCCCGGAACGGAAGCCTCTATGTCGAGTTCTCGAAATCGGGGAAGTCCCGACATGTGTTCCTCACTGAGGAGGCACAGGCCTGGTTTAGCCGAATCGTCGAAGGCCGCGATTCCTGTGAGCTGCTTCTCACGCGGGGAAGGGTGCTGCGCACCAAGCGGAAGGGCCTCGTGGAAGATAAGGGCTGGGCCCCCTACGATCAGGTCTACTGCATGAACCAGGCATGCGAGGCGGCCGGGCTTCCTCCATTCACCTTCCACGAACTCAGGCATACATATGCGAGTGCGCTTGTGAATCACGGAGTTCCGCTGGCTTACGTTGCGGCCCAGCTTGGGCACACGGACACGCGGATGGTAGAGCGGTATTACGGGCACCTCAGTCCCAATGCCCAGGCTGATTCCGTGCGGAGTCTTGCTCCCAAGCTTGGGATCTCAGAATCGCCAAAGGTGCAGCCATTGAGAATCGCTGGAGCCTGAACCCAAGAATGAGGAAGGAAGAGAAAGAGCGAAATACAACGCAGGCGGGGTCCGAGTTGAGCGCAGGGTTAGGCCAGCCGAGGTGTCGATGCTAGGGAAGGCGAACACTCAAACCAGAATTTGGGCCTGGGGGTAAGCCAAGCGCGGTGTCAATACCTTTGTGCGTACGAAGGTCATTGAGAAGAGAAGTCGGAGACACTAACTGGCCAATCTTGGCTTCAGACTCAGATCGTGCAGATTGGACGGCTTTTGCGCGGTAGACGATCAATCCGGGGATGGAATCCTGAATTGCTCTCTCGCATAGAGCCCGGATGTAGAAACGATTGAACTCACCCTCGGCTAGCATTTCATGGGCGTTGCTTCTCATTATGGGAGGTTTGGAAAAGCCACCCGATGGAAGTCTTCTTGGCTTTTCATGAGAATTGAGTCGACTCCGTAGGGCAACGGCGAGGCTGTCATCGTTCCCTTCACGAGCGGAGGAAAGGAGCAGCGCCGGGTAATCAACCCTACCCTGCGGATTCAAGTTATCGCTTAGAAACAACGAGTTCGAATCAATGTCTTGTTGAATTTCAATCGACATCAGGTCGCGAGTCCGAGCGTCGAGATTCTTGTAATCAAGACCCATGAGCAAAGCCTCCTTGAAATGGTTGTGGAGGGGGTAGTGAAACCTTGCATTCCGAAATGGGAAAGGGCCTAACGAAAGAAGCTAACCAGTCCCGCCGCAGCTGAAGTGCTGAGTGGAGAGGTTAGAAGGGATTGCCAGGACGTAGGGACCGCGCCGCTTGAGGCGGAGCCTGAGTTGAGCGGCGGGTTAGGCGAGTGGACCATGCTGGGCTTTGAGGCCAGGTGAGGTCGCAGTGCTTGGAGTCCCGAGAAGAAAGAACAGGGAACGCTTTGGTTTTCAGGCCGATGGCGAGGCCCAGGGTACCACCGCGATTAGGCCACCGAGGCGATCCGAGGCGGAACGGTAGCAAAGTGCCTGCTGAACGGGCGATGGGACGAGCCGCCCAGACCATTCTTGGCCCCTGATGCGCCTGACGAAAGGAATTAACCGACCCTGCCTACGCCGAGGCGACGAGCGAAGTGGAGGAAGCGAGCAGATGAGAGAGAGTGGAAGGCAATGCAGGCAGGGGCCGAGTTGAGCGGGAGGTTAGGTAGTGGAGAGGAATCGTAATGTGATTAATCGGTTTTACGAGTAATGCTGTGGAACTCCACTGGTGTACTTGGCTCGAAGCTCATGGCATATCCCCTACAAACCTCAACCCACTGGTCATTCTTAAAGAATGCTAAAATAATAGATTTAACTGTTTGATAATTGATGTTAAATTCTGTTGTCAGCTCTCTTTCAAATGCATTCCATTTAATGGGGGTATTGTTTTTTAAAAAGTCGTCATATTTTTCAAATATATCATGTGCACGTTCAATTTGGCTTTCATCCCAATCAAGAGATAAAATCAGTGATTCTATTGGGTACTGGCTGTAGTCTACAGTATCTGCCAAAACACGAACGTGATATTTTAGCTTCTCTAAATCGGCCATGATTTCTTCGATAGTCATGCTTTCCCCTCGAGTGTGTAAACGCGGTTATTGGAGGCCGAGATTGCATCTTGAATCAATTGCTGGAGATTGTGTACATCATTTATGTTTACACCCGTAAGCCCGAGTGATGTCTCATATTGATTGAGGCGCATTTGTGCTTGCGATAATAAATTGCGGACATCGGCATCTGGCCCATTGTTTGAAAGCGTACTGATACAAAAATCAAAATGGGACTTGATATTTTGTATAATGACTTCTGGCTTTAGACCTCTAGTGGGTTTGGTGATCGACACAGGTAATCTGCGTATTTCATCTTGGGCTCGTTTTAATCGTTCAGTGATTCCAGAAAGCCATATTTTCCGTATATCGATTTTAATTTGCTCGCGATAGCGATTGGCCTGTTTAACTTGCCATATTGTGATGGAAGTGCCAATTGATGTAATTACGGCGCCTCCAATGCCTATTATGCTGTCGATATTCAAATGTGAGACCTCCTAGTTGGGGTTGAGTGGTTGGAACCACCTAACGGAAGAAGCTAACCAGCCCCGCCTGAACCGAGGCGCTCAGCGGGACCGAGGAAGCGAGAAGTTGAGAGAGAGCAGAAGGCAATGCAGACGGGGCCCGAGTTGAGCCTGGGGTTAGGCCTTTGCCTGGACCTTGGGATCCTGCTTTATGGTGTTTGCCCAGCTTGAGTTCTCTTTGGAAATTAGGCTTTCGGATCTTTCGACGAGCGCAGCAAGACTGGTCGAGCCTTGATATGGCCCAGATTGAGCAAGAAACATGAACTTCTCATGCTTTAATGATTCAGACGTAGCTCTGTACTGAATCCAATTTTCATGATACTTAGACAAACTAGCCAACCCAGCCGAAATGGCGATAGTTATACCAAGGCAACCAATAAGAAGGCTGCTGTGAGGAATTTCTTTCCCGAACCCTGACAAGAAGGGAATTATCGCGGCAGCACTGAACTCAATGATTCTTAAAGTCTTGTATTTCCATTGACAAGAGTCTGCCTTGCCCGAATACCAATTAATCTGTTGGTCGAGTCGATCAGTTATGTAGTTGAACTCAGGCATAATTCACCAGGTTGGTTATTTGTTTTGTGAATAGTATAATTGCCAAATGGCGTTGATGAGTGGATCTCTATTCCATCCGACGCTACTGTCTGCATTATCTAGCACCACACTTGAGTTCTTTTCCTGCCCCCAAGGGTATACGGCGAGAATTGGCTTTGCATAGTACTTTGAAGCCTTGATTTCTTTTTGGATCCAGGAGCTATAAGTTGCATACATTCCGGTCGGAATGACGACAACATGTGATCGTGCAATTTGAGCGAAGATTGCATCTTCTAGAGCTTTTGTATTTGGAACGTTATGAATTGGGTTGTCTTTGGGGACGGAAAAATCTCTGAAATCAAGTGATGCTTGGCCGACCGACCAAGGTTGTGTAAAGATCCATTGGTATAGAGTTTCGTAATGGTGCGAATGTGCCCAAGCATGACTGATAAAAACGTGGATCTGCCTAGTGCTCATTAAGCCTCCATGATTGTTGTATTGGCGATGGAGAAAGGTCTAACGTTCAGCTTGAGGGGCGAGAAAACAGGCTGCGAAGCCGGCTGTTGGAGCGTCTCTCTCGAAGCGCGGGTTAGGCATCACTGGACTGTCCGGTCCCTCGCTGCACTTGAACCTGACGAACAATTAATTCTCGCACCCGCTCGCCTACACCGTCACTCCCTCTTGTTGAGGCTTGAATGGCTGAAATGTCTTCCCTGAGTGAAGGGTCAAATGTAGTCGTGGAGTTAGCAGCAGCACCGCCAGTAAAGTGGAGAGGAAGCAGCGGGATGCCTGCTTCAACTGCCATTCGTGCCTCCTCCGCAGCTCTGCCGCCGATGGTACCGCCAAGGGCTATAGCCACATCTGGAACTCTTCCTACGCAATCAACAAATACTCGCCTGATATTGTGCGCGGCACGAAGTGAACCGAGAAGGATAACGGGGTTGAGCACGCGACTCTCGCTTCGTGCCGCTTTCGTTGCCAATAACTGTGGCAAGTCTCCAGTTTGGTTTTGAACAGAGTTAATGGACTCATATGCGATACGATCCGCCATGTAATTTAGCAGGTTAGATCGACCAAGGACCACTCTGAAACCCGCATTAATAAATGACGCGCTTAAGGCATCAGCTGTTTTAAAAGCTCGATCGCGGAAAGGGTCCGGCACATCGTTTACGGAGCCAATTAGCCAGACCAATACTGGCTCGTCGATTCTGGGTGTGTAGACGGGCAGCAATGACTCTGCTATTCTTGCGGCCTCCACCCACCGTTGTGCGACCTTCTGCCGATCCTCAACAAGCAATCTCTTTGCAGGTGTTCGTTCTGCAATAGTCTCAAGCAAGCGGATCACATCTCCAGCGTCAGTCAATTGCATGGCCTGCTGCAGACTGTAAACTACAGATAATTCGGACTTCTTAAGACCAAGACAGCATATTGGAACGACCTGTTTCCCGGCCATGACTCCGTAGCCGGCTTCAATGTTGATCCACGGGCGAGAATGCGATGTGCGAGAGAATAGCACAAAGACGGAATCGGAGTCCAGCAGAGAGGATTTGACTGCAGCTAGCCAGTTATCGCCGAGTTTAATGTCTTCGGAAAGGAAAACATCGACCATAGCGCCAAATAGCTGGTTAAGTTGCTGCTTTACCATATTGGCTATTTCGAATTCCTCGTGAACATGGGAGACAAATATCTTCATTTAGGCCTCATTATTAAGACGTAGTTGAAGTGTATAAATGGCGTGATGCCTTGCTTTGTAATTGGCGGTAATTTCAGCCAATGTTTAGTTCGCCTAATCCGATAATTGAAAAAATATAACTGCTGAAGGAACCGTAGTGCTAGTGAATCGATGGAGCTGAATAGGAAGAACGGAAATTGGCGGACTGGAGGCGATTCGGTGAGGTTGATGCCTCTGAGTTTGATGCAGATCTAAATTCTAGGCAATTCTGAAACTGAAGGGGTGGATTACTGCCGAAGGATAGAACTGGGATTTCTTCCGGCGCATGATGGCCTGTTTCCCGATGGCTTCGGAGGGCACCTCTACCAGGGCCCTGCCTTGTCCCAGAAGAAATAGGATGAGCGCGATCTAGTGCTTGTGCCTGAAGGCGATGGCCTGGGACCACTTGCTGTATCCCCGGCTTGTCCCCGGGAGGTCCCCGGCCATGTCCCCGCCGTGTCCCCGCCACGTCCCAGCCGTGCCCCCGCCACGCCCCAGCCGTGCCCCCGCCACGGCCCAGCCGTTCCCCCGCCAGGGTCCCCATCGCCACTTACAGGTCGGAACTCCTGAGATATTTGAGGGAACACGCACTTCCCATTAGCTGATCCTTGGGGTCATCCAGGACCGTCACCCACACCACCTTCATCCAATCCTGGTCCTCCCATCCCTGGATGATCTGGGGCTCATCTCAAAGACACCGGCATCCTCGGTGTAGATGCAAGCCCGACACTCGTGGCCCGTGGCGTCCCCTCAGAAGGATGAATCCAGGGCCCGCCGGAGCCGACGGAGGGTAGGGCCCTCCACCTCCAGAAGGCCGGGGCGTTCAAGGTCCATGGCGCGGCGCCGGATGGCCTGGGTGGTGTCGTCCCACACGGCCAGTGGATCGCCCGCCATCTTCACCAGGTAGTGCGTCCAAAGTTCGGCCGCCTTCAGGCTCCGCCGCGTGGTGGTCCGAGTTTCCTCTCCATCCCTGAAAGTCACCCGGTCATCGAGGGCCGCGTGGATGCTGTGCATATTATCCCGCTTTGCCAGGGGATCCACGGCCGCCTCGGCATGGCTCCGGAAGGCTTCCCGGCGGGCCTGGGCCCATCCGCCCTGGTCCAGGCCCATCGTGCTCCACACCTTATCTGCGATGGGGCGCCATGCGTAACGGCCCGCGGGCAGGGCCACGGTGAACTTCAATACCTTCCCGGTCTTCCTGCTGACCTCCTCCCAGTGCTGGACCTTCCACCGGCCTCCGGCCACCAGGGCCCGGATCCCTCGCTGGGGGTCCCCCCTCCGGTGTTCCGTGAGTGTGATGGCCTGGCCCTGGAAGGGCAGGGTTCCGATCCTCCTGAATTGCCCACGCGGCCCGGCCCGCTGTCCCACCGTCCGGGTGCTGGGGAACCACAGGGGCTCCGCCAGGGCCCGCCAGCGGGCCCGCTCTGCCCCGTCCAGGTAGGGCTTTGGGATTGCCGTCTCGATCACCTCTCCCGTGGTGGGGTCCACCTCTTCCGCCCGGAAGGGCGGCCGGCCATCCCTTAGCTCTGCGTCCGCCATGATTCGCTCCGCCTGGAGGGCCCAGGAGGGCATGAGGACATCGATCATTCGCCGTAGTACGCTACAGCCCCCACCCATGGCGAAGGTCCGCATGCCCCGTGTCCCGCTGAAGAGGTGAGCCAGCCCGCCGGGGCCCGCCTCCAGCTTTGCCAGCTCCTCACGCTTGGCGATGTACTTCGTGATGTAGTGGATGGCCCGCGTGGTGCTCCGGCCCTTGGCCTTCCGACGAATGTCTTTCATTTCCTCGATGTCCACCTGGAAGCGCTCTCCGCAAGCTACTTCCCAGGCGTCCCAGACGTTCGCGTAGCTGATCTGTCGGCTCCAGAGGATCACCACCACATGAAGGTGCATGTTCCAGTGGCCATCCTGGCCGGTGATGACCTCCGAACCCCGGAACCACCCGAAGACACGTCCCGGCCACCACCGCGTCCTTTGGAGCCGGGCCCATGCGGAATGGGCTTCCTCCCGGAGGGCTGGGATTGTCGATCCATTGGGTACGGTGAGCGTAACGAACCGGAGGTGAGCCTCATCGAACCCCCACTCTCGCGCCAGCTCGACCACCCGCTCCATCTGACTCGCAAGCTTCATTTGCCGGGGCTTACCGCACCGGGGGCACCAGCGATGCTTACAGCTGTGGAGGCCCCGGGTCCGCATGACTTCGCGGCCCTTTCGGTCCATCCAGAAGAACCGGACCACGCGGCCCCACGGATGCCCGCACCCATCCAGACGCTTGGCTTCCCGCCAGAGCTGCAAGCCTTCCAATTCCAGCAACGCCGCTGCCTTCTCGGCGAAGACCTCCGGATGTGGGCTGATCGTCTTGGCGACGAAATCCGCCAGTTGATCCAGGGTGAGCCGCTTCCATGGCGCCAGGCCCAGGGCCTCGTGGGCACCGTGGGCAAGTCCGAAGGCCCTACCCCAGCGGGCCAAGTCGCGGACATCCCTCGCCTCCTCGGAGCTGAGAACCCTGGCTAGATGATCCCGCCCGATGGATTCCCTCAAAGCATCGGCGACTTCGGTGGGATCGGCCGTGCCCTTCTTCGCTCTCTTCACGAGTCCCCCTCTTCGGGAACCCGGCGCGAAAATTGTGGCGCCGGAGTCAAGACTAGGGGGGCCATGCGGCCCCCCTGATCGCGTGCGCCCTAGACAGTGCCCAGGTCCGGGCCCGAGGTCAGTCGATTCAGCCAAGCCATGGCTTCCGAGGCTGGAATCAGGGTGCGGCGTCCGACTTTCACTTTCCCGAGGCGTCCCGTCTTCAACTCCTCGAAGACCTTGGAACGGCCGAGGCTCACGAGTTCGCAGAACTCGGAGATGCTGTAGGCCGCTTTGGCGAGTCCGGATGTGGAAAGGTTCATGTGAGTCCCCTCAAAGGCTCGTGTGCATGACGAGCGTCTGAGGCAAGGCTCCGCATACCTCAACTGAGGGGGAAGGGCTCCCCTCAGTGATGACTGATGGGAGGTGAGTCCCCTCAGTTCAGATTTCCGGGGGGTGTTCAGTAGTCATTCAGTATTTCAAGTAAATCAGAATCAATCTTTAAGCCAAGATCTGGGATCTCCCATTCTGGGAGATCCTCGATTCGCCAGAGGGCCTCAAGGTCTAGGACGGGTGATTGTGAACGCGCTGGTCTGAACGTCAGGCCGAAAGTCTGGAACCGATGGGCGTACACAAGGACGTGCTTGGTCCTCAGGTCCACCTCTGTGGACTTGAGAGTGAGGTGTCGGATTCTCGGATTCAGCTCAGGGGTTCCTGAAAGCTGTTGTTCTGCGCTGGCTCGAATCGCAGCACCAAGCCAGTTGTCGACGAAGTACTTCGCTGCCCAGAAGTGAACGACAGTCCTGAATTCGTCCCATGCATCTTTGAGGACTTCTGATTCTGGTGGGGCGCTGAACCAGTCGCTTCCCTGCCGAGCGAGGAATGAGCGGACCTTTCTTAGGGACATTCCCTGCTCAATCTGCTCGGCATGGTGTTCCTGAAATTGGATAAGGAAAAATAAGGTGGCTCCAGCCCATGTGGCGCGGGTGCTGAGCCGCAGGGCTTCTTTCTCGACCTCAGCTTCAGGTCTCAGGTTTCGCAGGCCAGACCATCCTCCGTAGCGTGTTTGAAGGGAGCGCAGCATGGTCTGAACAAGGGGATGCTCTTGAAATTCCGGGAACTCTTCCTCCAGGATCGCCTGCATGTCTCGGCACCCTGAACGCACATAGGTTTCCCTTGCCTTTTCATCGTGGGGCCAGAGCATCACGGCGCTCATCTGCCCGAGCAATTCATTGTGGAAGCGAAGGGGGAGGGGATCCGGTAATGGGAGTGCCGATTCGTAGAATGGCCGGACCTTGAACACAGGCATGCATGGACTCCCATGAATAGAGCGATCCGGCTCATTGGGTGCGAATCGAAGGATGGATGGCACCGTTTGCTGGTCCCATCTAATCAGCTTCGTGCGAGCGGGTGTTCATCCGCCCAAATCCGGGATTCTTCAGGGAGGTGCGCCGTGGAGTTTTTGACGCCATTTTGACGCGGGGCCTGAATCCAATTTGGCGTGCCGATTAAAAACAAGAAGGACCCAGATTTCTCTAGGTCCTTTTGGTTGGCGCGGGCGGTCTCGAACCGCCGACC
>MTLD01004827.1_pt1 | contig 10034 bp, 8 predicted proteins | sample 1982471 | NCBI WGS metagenome assembly MTLD01 (sample SAMN05712604, study PRJNA340218) | biofilm metagenome | isolation source: sample SPM anode biofilm adapted to -50 mV | place: USA | collected 2012-02-03
CCCTCATTCGAGTCTTCGATGACCGTGATGGACTCGCCCCCCCGTTGCTTGCTCAGGAATTGCTCAGTCAACTCGAGGCCATCATTCAGGAGCGAGAGGCCCGAGATCAACTCCTTCGAAAAGGCATCACTCCAACTCGGTCTGCGGCCATGATAGGCCCACCAGGGGTCGGCAAAACACTGTCGGCGCGTTGGATTGCAAGCAGGATCCGAAAGCCTCTGTGGGTGCTTGACCTGGCTGCGGTCATGAGTAGCTACCTGGGAAGGACGGGGAACAACCTTCGTTCAGCCCTCGACTACGCCAAGGCCAACGAAGCAGTCCTGTTGCTTGATGAGTTCGATGCGATAGCCAAGAGACGTGGCGATGAAACGGATGTAGGAGAGCTCAAACGGCTTGTGACCGTGATGCTGCAAGAGATCGATCTGTGGCCTGATAACAGCCTGCTCTTGGCGGCCACCAATCATCCCGAGTTGGTAGATCCTGCACTTTGGCGCAGGTTCGACACTGTTCTTAAGTTCGATGTGCCCTCACAGACGGCCATACACGTCGCTGTTGAGCGATTCCTTGATCGTGACCTCGAAGATTTCGCATCTTGGGTGCCAATTCTAGGCCTCGCCTTTAGAGGAAAGTCGCTTTCTGATGTGGAACGCGCGATCAATACCCTTCGAAGAGGCCACGCTCTTCGTGCTGCGCCCACAGAGGAATTGGTGGGGGCCCTGGTCGGGCAAGCTCACGCAAATCTTCCACGAGCTGATCGAACGAAAATGGCCATCCAAATGGCGAAGAAGGGGACATACACCTACTTGCAGATTAGCCAGCTGACGGGTGTTGCCCGAGACACCATCCGAAAGCACGCTGGACCGTCGCCTCGACGAGGAAGGGGGATGAAGTAAGTGGCTACGCGATATTTGATTGGCAAAGGGGAATTGCTAACCCAACCCATTGGCCCTCCCCTGAGGAATCAGGGTACGAAGCTTCGCCCGTACTCGCTGAGGGAAGCCTTAGCGGCCGTACTCCCCCAGATTGAACAGGCGTGTGAGACCTTCGATTCTCTGCCAGAACTCGCCTGTCCGAACGACATGGTTGTAGCTCGTATGGCCCTTCACCCAGCGTTCCTTGCCAAGTCGTATTTCCCGAAGGCGATGTTGGATGGAGCGGGCCTTGTATCTGTGGGCTCTCGAACCGTGCGACTGCAACCAAGAAAGAAAGTCAGAAGCAAAGACCCTGTCGAAATGGAGACTACCGAGTTCTTCATCGCAGGGAGGCGACAGGCTATGCGCGCCTTTCCAGCCTATGCAAATGGATTACCCGACGGTAGTCCCATCGCCCTTCAGTTTGCCGAGATCGAGAGCTTTGTCCCACAGCTCCCGATGGAACGCCTTAGGGGTGACTACACGGACTCATCCAGGGTATTCGAGGTCGGTCTCCATCTTCTCCCCGACGCCGCAGAGGAGGACCTTCGGGCTCACTTCATCGCCTACGCTCAGAAGTGTGGATTTAAGGTTAATGAAGAATTGATCTTCAATGCCGGTGGCATGGTGTTTTTGGCTGTTGAGGGTGAAGCGAAAGGAATCACAGAACTAGCCAAGTTCACGATGATACGGGTTCTAAGGCCAATGCCTCGTCTTCGTGGGGTCCGCCCAGTGACGCGGGGGGCTCCGTTGGCTCTGACCTTCGCACTTTCGGGCCTCGACCCAATATCTCGTGAACCGAAGGTGGCCATCCTTGATGGAGGGATGCCTCGGGAACATGTCTTGGGGGGATATGTACGACGTTACTTCGAGGCAGATCCTACCGCTCATGATGTTGATGATTACCTGCACCACGGATTGGGCGTCACCTCGGCATTTCTTTTTGGACCAATCGAACCAGGAGCAACGGCTCCCCGGCCATATGCGGCCGTGGACCACCATAGGGTTCTTGATTCTCAGAGCGATGAGGAGGATCCCTACGAACTGTTCCGGACCTTGGCCAATGTCGAAACCATTCTGCTCTCGCGGCAGTACCAGTTCATAAACCTTAGCCTGGGGCCTGATCTTTCAATCGAGGACCACGAAGTTCATGCCTGGACCTCGGTGATTGATACCATCTTGAGCGATGGGGAGACCCTTATGTCCGTGGCTGTTGGCAACAATGGCCAGCATGATGACGCCACTGGTCTGAGCCGAATTCAGGTTCCCAGCGACTGCGTGAACGCACTTTCCGTTGGTGCAGCTGATCAGCGTGGAGCGATGTGGACCCGAGCTTCATATAGCGCCAAGGGGCCTGGCCGAAGCCCCGGTCGCCGGAAGCCCGACCTTCTCGCTTTTGGTGGGTCTCCCAGGGATTACTTCCATGTTGCGGGTCCAGGCCTCCGCCCAGAAGCTAGCGCCACGCTCGGCACTAGCTTTGCGGCTCCTTTGGCGCTGCGGTCTGCGGTTGGCGTTCGGGCGATTCTGGGGGACGAGGTATACCCTCTCACCACAAAGGCTCTGCTGATCCACGGGTGCGATTCCCGGCCAACAGACGATCCGGATGAAATCGGTTGGGGCCGCGCACCCGAAGACATCAACCAACTCATCACATGTTCAGATGGGGTTGCCCGAATCATCTACCAAGGTGAACTACGCCCGGGGAAATACCTCCGGGCCCGCGTTCCTCTCCCGAAAGATCCATTGACGGGAAAGGTGAACCTCCGCGCGACATTCTGTTATGCCAGCCCGATAGACCCCGAAGATGCAGCGGCCTACACGAAGGCAGGCCTTGAAATCACCTTCAGGCCCCACAAGGACAAGAAGAAACCCGGAGCGGTCGAGGCGACTTCCCAGACGTTCTTCCCGATGGCTGAGTTCCGCACTGAAGCAGAGCTAAGAACCGACCTGGGGAAGTGGGAGACAGTTCTACATGCTCAGGCCAACTTTCTTGCGGCGAGCCTCTACGAACCTGTTTTCGACGTTCATTACAACGCAAGAGACGGTGGAGGCCTTGCTGGAGTCGGGGCACAAAGAATTCGATACGCACTCGTGTTGACGGTGACCGCACCGAAGCACCCGAATCTTCACCAAGAGATCCTCGACGCCCATGCGGTACTCCAGGCGCTTGCGCCGCAGGTTGCTCTACCCATTCGCCTATAGGCCTATGCCTGAACCAACCCGAAGGAGGCGCCGAAGGCCATTATCGGAGTGGGGTTCCGTACCTTCTTTGATGCAGGCCTGTGCATGGTTCGCAGAACATTATGGCCACCCGCTGAGGGGACACGCCCCGTCCGGGAGGGGGCATTGAGCCGCCAATTCGGGTATCCAACAAATGTGTAACAAGGATCAGGTAGCACCCATGGTTCTCGAAGAGACCCCAAAGGAAAGTTAATTTGACCCCTTGAGTTTGTACCCGGGTATAGACCTTACCCTTCCAGTTGGGAGGTGATCATGGCACCTGGGGTCTTCAAGATGCGCGACCTCACCGAGGCCTGCGAAGTGAGCGACCAAGCGGTGCGCCTCTACGAACGTCTGGGCCTCTTGGAGCCCGTGGGCCGGACCGCCAAGGGCTACCGCCTGTACGACGCTTCCTCGGTGGAGACGGTGCGCTTCATCAAGCAGGCCCAGCGCAGCGGCTTCATCCTGGAGGAGATCAAGGTCCTCCTCCATACGGACATCCGGGACGAGCACGCCTGCGACGAAATGAAGACCCTGCTGGACCGGAAGCTCCATGCCCTTACAGAGCGGCTGGTTGAATTCCAGAGCATGAAAGACGTGCTTCAGAGCCTCCGTCAGGCCTGCGACGGCGAGCCTGGGCCGCTCTGCCCGGCCTTCCTCAAGCTTTGCGTCCCCCATTGCACGGTCCCTGACCCCAAGGGCGCACGTCCCTTGCGAAGGAGGTAACCCATGCGAATCGAACTGCTGGCCTTCGATGGTTGCCCCAACCTGGAACCAGCCCGGGAGCTACTTCAAGCGGGCATGGCCTCCTTGGGCATCACCGGGGAGGTGTGGGAGATCCTGGTGGAGACGCCTGAGGCGGCCCGCCAGTGGAACTTCCCTGGCTCGCCCACCCTGCGGGTGAACGGCGAGGATGTGGCGCCCCTTCCGGAGGTCTTCGAGCCCGCGCTCGGGTGTCGGACCTATGTGGTCCAGGGGCGCCGCCAGGGCCTGCCGGACGCGGCCTGGGTGCTGGCGGCCTTGCACAAAGCCCAGGACAACGAATCCCACGCCTGCTGCACGCCCCTCGCCAAGCCCAAGACGGCGGCCTCGTGTCCAGTCTGTGGAGTGGAAGGAAAGCCGGTGAAGCCGGTTACCCTCCGCGCCCTGCTCCAGCCCTACCTTCGCGCCAAAGTCCGAGACGAGGTGTACCGCTTTTGCGCCAATCCCGACTGCGCCCTGGTCTACTTCAGGGCCGACGGCTCCCAGACCTTCGTCCGTGCCGACCTCACGGTGCGGGTGGGGGTGAAGGAACGGAACGGGCCGCGCCCCCTGTGCTACTGCTTCGGGCACAGCGCCGAAGGCATCCGGGTGGAGTGGGCCCAGACAGGGAAGAGCACCGTGATCGACGCCATCAAGGCCGAGGTGAAGGCCGGGACCTGCCGATGCGAGATAACCAATCCTGGAGGCGGCTGTTGCCTCGGAGACATCACTAAAGAAGTGAAGGCCCTGACCACGAGTCCAGTCGCTCCTGCGCCCGCGCCGGACTGCTGCGCCCCCCCGAAACCCACCGATGAGAAGGTGAGCCCATGAGTACTCAGGGCCATGACGGCTGCCACCCCCCGGGGGCCCCAACCGGGGAGTGCCTCACCAATCCGTCGGACCTCAGCCCCAAAGCCGGACGCCGGACGGTGCTCTCCGCCATTCTGCTGGGGGTGGCGGCCTCTGCCTGCTGCTGGCTTCCCTTGGCCCTGGCGAGCCTGGGTTTGGCCACGGGCACTCTGGGCGCCAGGATCGCCTGGATCCGTCCCTGGGCCCTGGGGGCCCTGGCCCTTCTCCTTGCTGGGCTAATCGCCTGGTGGGTGCTGAAACGCTACGGCGGACCTTCGGGAAAGGACCACTGCTGCACGGAGCCGACACGCTTCCCGACGCTGCCGGTGGTATTCCTGGGCATCTCCGCCCTGGGGGCCGCCGCGGTGCCGCGGCTCATCCATCCAGACCGGAGCGCCACCTTGGTCCCCCCCGCGCCCGCCGGAGGCACCCTTCTCGTAATCTCCACGCCCCAGTTCGATTGTCCGGCCTGCGTGGGCACCCTCTCCCAGGCTATGGAGGCCACGCCAGGCGTGGCCTCGGTCCAGATGGACTTCGACAAGCGGGAGACGCGCATCGCGTTCCATCCGGGCTCGGCGGTGGACGCCACGCTGGCGCGATGGAAAGTAGAACTGGGTTTCGAGGGGAAAGAGGTGAAGAGGGAGGCCGCAAGCGCCCCGACTGGGACTATTAAGTTCAAGTAAAACACCCGAAAACACTTCCTAATAGGCCCCGTCGGTTATCGACTTAGGCGCCGAGGTGGGGTGGCAACTGACGAACGACTCAGCCAAGCCAACGACTACGTAGGCCGGAGGCAGGTTGTTCCAAATGGGCCCAACCACTTTGACCTTTCGGAAATGGCGCTTGAAGATGGGAAGCAGCCTCAGGCCGTATTGGAAGGCGATAAATCGGCCAGAAGGGGAAAGAGAGTCCCGGGCCGCCGCGAGGATGGCGTGCCGTTGCGTGGGGGCCATGGATTGAAAGGGAAGTCCGGAGACAATGCAATCGCTCTGTCCCCAACCTGCGGTCGAGAGGCAATCTTTAAGGTGGGAAGCGTTGCCGACCTGAACGATTAGCCTCGGATCCATCAAGGTTTTCCCAAGGTGTGTCGCCATGGCGGCATCCAATTCGAGGGCCAAGATTCGGCCCTCGGGGCCGAGCTGGGCCAGCAGGTGCCGTGTGATGCTGCCGGAGCCTGGCCCAAGCTCAACGATGGATTGGCCGCGTACCAATTGGGCCATGGTGCGCCCGAGGGCGGAGCTGCTAGGGAGCAGGGCTCCGCACTGAAGTGGAGATACGAAGGCGCGCCCTAGAAAAAAGAAGGGGTCAACCCAGCGCGAGGTGGTTGAGGCGGCGCCGGCGCCCGCGAACGATCCTGTGGTGTCCATTCCCTGCTCCTGTGTTGGCATGTCGAATCCAAGTCGGTGGCTTTGGCCGACAAGGACAACAGCGGGAGCAGATCCCCGGATGAAACAGGGAAAGGGTGTGATCCGAGTTCACGATCAGTGAAGCCATGGATTTCCTCTAGTTGGTTGAAGAGTGCAGAACCCTGCGGGACTGCGCATCAACACAACTGGGACATGGGCTCCTCCAACAGAATTTCAGGATGACGGCCTCGGGCCCGTCGGGCAAGCGAGGCCGATAACAACTATTTGGTCGATTTCGAGTCGCGAGGGTTGCGATTGGCGGATTTCCGGCCCGGGTCAGGCGCGTAGCCGTGCTTGAATGGACGAAACGGAGGGTTTGTTGAAGATCCTCATTGTCGAGGACGAGACGAAGCTGGCTGAGGTGCTCCGGCGAGGGTTACGGGAGCATGGATTCAGTGTCGAGCAGGCTTCGGATGGCATCGTAGGCCTGGATGCCATCCTGTCTGGCAGTTTCGATGCCGTGGTCCTTGACGTGATGCTGCCCCGCTTAGATGGGTTCGAGGTACTCAGCCGAATACGGATCGCCGGGTGTGCCGTCCCGATCCTGATGCTGACGGCCCGGAATGCTGTAGAGGACCGGGTCCGAGGGCTGGATCTCGGGGCCGATGACTATCTCCCCAAACCTTTTGCGTTCAAGGAATTGCTTGCAAGGTTGCGGGCCATCACCCGGCGTCCGCCGGTGGAGCCGCAAAATATCCTCCGGATCGCAGATCTCGAGGTGGACCCGAGGATCCACGAGGTCCGCAGGGCCGGCCGTCTGATCGACCTTTCTGCCCGGGAGTTCGCCCTGCTGGAGTACTTCATCCGGCGCAAGGGGCTGGTGCTCACACGTGCCATGATCCTGGATCAGGTCTGGGCCTCGGATTACGACTACGATGGCGGATCCAATCTCGTCGAAGTCTATGTCAATTTCCTTCGCAAGAAGCTCGATTCAGGACATGCCGTGAAGTTGATCCACACGATCAGGGGCGCCGGTTATGTCCTGCGGGAGCCGACCTCGTGATCTTCGCCAAGACCCTCAGGTACCGGCTGACGGCTTGGTATTGTTTCGCCCTGGGCGGCGTGCTGCTGGTGTTCGGGGTGTCTCTCTATGGGGTGGTAAGACATCACCTCGTCCATCATCACGACGAGCCTCTACGAGCCAGTGCCTTCACCATCCTGAACATTCTCGCAGAGCAGGATGACTGCCACGATCTCTCGGCCCAGCAGGTCGAGAAACTCGGTCGGGTGGGCAAGCTGGCACTCATCCACGAGGACCGGGGTGAGCGGAACCTCTTCTTCAAGTCTCCAGAATGGGTCGAAGGGCCCCTTGAACCGGTGGTGACCCGCCTGCCGCTGAGGGGCGAGACCGGACCCCAGTTCGAATTGATTCAGATCGGTGCCGATCCCTGGCGGGTGCTCTCGCTCCCCTACCAGACCCGTACCGGCCGACACGGTGTCATTCGGGTCATGGAGAACATGGGGGACATTCAGGAGACCCTTGAGGCCCTCCGTGTCGCGCTCCTGATTCTGGCGCCCGTGGGTCTGCTTATCTCTGCTTTGGGTGGGTACTGGCTTTCTGGAAAGGCGCTGGCTCCCGTGGGACGGATCACCGCCATGGCCCAAGAAATTGAAGCCACCGACCTCGACAAGCGCCTGCCCCATCCCGGAGTGGATTCGGAAATCGGACGGCTGGTGGACACCTTGAATCGCATGTTCAGTCGCCTTAATGCCTCCTTCGAATCCATGAAACGGTTCACGGCCGACGCCTCCCATGAGCTGCGCAGCCCCTTGGCCACGATGCGGAATACGATTGACGTCATGCTTGAGAGGCCGAGAACCCTGGAAGAACACCAGGCCACCTTGCAGAGCATCGGGGAGGAAGTGACTCGCTTGAGTCTGATCGTCGATGACCTGCTCCTCCTCGCACGCGTGGACGCAGGTCGTATTTCCCTAGCCATGGAGTCTGTCCGCCTCGATCGGATCGCGGAGGCCCAGGTTGAGGCCCATCGGGATCAGGCGGAGGCTGCGGGAATCTTCATCGAGGCCAAGTCGTCCCCGGATGCTGTGGTCCTTGGAAACGAGCGGTGGCTCCACCAGTTATTGGGAAACCTGATCGGAAATGCCCTGAAATTCACGCCCCGGGGAGGGCGTGTCACCGTATCTGTGATCGAGATCGATGGCGGGTTCCAACTGATCGTCGAAGATTCTGGCCCTGGTATTCCAGAGGAAGCTCTGGGGAAGGTGTTCGATCGGTTCTATCGTGTCGATCAGGCCCGATCTCGGGAGTTCGCATCCGGGTCCGGGCTCGGGCTTGCCATCGCTGCCTGGATTGCTGATGTTCATCGCGCGGACATCCGGGCGACGAACCGCTCCGAAGGCGGTGCCGTGTTCTGCGTTCGATTCAAGTCCCAGCCTGCTTGACCCCGGGCTCATTCCGTTTCTCCGCAGAGGGCTTCCATGGAATCCGGACTACCCCAGCCATCCCAGAGCCTGCTGAACCTGGTGCAACGCTACTGTGAAGACCCCGAATCGGTCTATCACACATGGTTCCTGGGTGAGGATCGGCTGAAGGCGTTCCGGACCATTCGGAGGGGCATCCAGGATGTGGTTGAAGATATTTTCAAGGATCGATTCCCTCGCGATTACCGGGGATCAAGCCTTGAGATGGTGATGACGGCCATCACGGAACAGAAACAGGTCTTCCAAGGCGCAGCCCATGCGTTTTACTGGAAACCCAAGCTCAGGATTCCCGACATCTATGAACACCGGGAAAATCAGCTCGGATTCGCTCGATTCCTCGACGAGGCCCTGAACGCGAGCCGAGGGGACCAGGTGCTTGCCGCCATTCACCGGCTGGATGCCCTTGGCATCAAGGGCATGGGACCTGCCGCGGCGAACCTCCTCTATTTCCTCCATCCAACCCTTGTTCCAGCTTTCAATACGGCCATCCTCTCCGGGTTCAATGCACTCACCAAGGGGCGGTTGAAGTTGGGGTCGTGGCGCGACTACCTGGCCATGCGAGATGGCGTCCTCGCCCTGAACCACCAGTGCGCGGCGAAATTTTCGCGGGATCTGGGCGCTGTCTCAGGGTTCCTCTTCGACATCGGCATTGGCAAGATCGCCATGGAGGGAAACACCGAGGTGGCCTTGGCCTTCGAGGAAAAGAAGCTCCGGAAGGTCGTGGAGAAGCGCCATCAGGAAGTGATGGCGGATGCCCGTGAATCCACCCTGCATGCCCGAATGCAGGCCCATCTGCTGAAGGTTGGGAAGGCTTTGGGGTATCAGACCTGGGTGGCTCGGAACGACCGCCAGGCTAAGGACTGCCATCATGGGGGGAAGCTCGGTGAGCAGGCGCTGAGCCAGCTACCGGATCTCGGTTTGGCTTCGGAAGTGCGAAACACCGTAGAACTGATCGATGCCCTGTGGCTGAGGGAGGGCCAGGTGATCTGCGCCTTCGAGGTGGAGAAGAGCACCTCGATCTATTCAGGGATCCTCCGGCTCCAGGACCTGAGTCAATCCATCGCAGCTCCGGGTCCCAACTTGTATCTGGTGGCCCCAGATGCACGGGAGGGGGAGGTCCGGGCTCAGATGATGCGCCCGGCGTTTCTAGCCTTGGCGAACAAGCCGGCCCTGATCACATTCTCGGATCTGGACGCCCACTGCGAAGCGATGTGTCGATTCGGAGGGAATCATCAAGTGCTGGATCGCATATCCCGGGCGCTTTAAGCCAGCGGCCCATGCCGAGCGGACCGGGTTCCGGTAGGCTTTTGGCATGGGTCCTTTAGGTTGGCGAAGGCTTTGGAACGGGCATCTCTGGCTGGGGGTTGGCCTCTTGCTACCCCTGGTCTGGTGGATGGGAACAGCTGTCGCCTTCGCGATCTGGCCTCTCGATCAGGTGAGGGGGCGGACCTTGAGCTCGGGGCAA
>MTLD01000891.1_pt1 | contig 10030 bp, 8 predicted proteins | sample 1982471 | NCBI WGS metagenome assembly MTLD01 (sample SAMN05712604, study PRJNA340218) | biofilm metagenome | isolation source: sample SPM anode biofilm adapted to -50 mV | place: USA | collected 2012-02-03
CGGCAAAACGAAAAACGCCGATCGGTCCGGTCGATGATCGGATCAGTCGGCGTAGATGTGCAAAAACGGCCAGGTATCATTTCAATAACCCCTCTACCCCGTTAGGGTGGTGGCTTTGCGACACACGGTTGCCCGTGCTGTGCCTTTTCGATGATGGTGTCTTTAATATACTATCTAATGAAAATGTCAACCACTTAAAAATAAATACGTTTTATAAAGCGGGGCTCTGATGACGCCAATCGCCCGGCGCCAGCGTACCCGGATTGTTACAACTCAGGGGCGCCGGAGGGGACGAGGCAGACAAAAATCAGCGTCTCACTTCCGGTGTTCCGTATCTGGTGCTCTTCATTGCCGGGGACCAGGACAACATCGCCGGTTTTGAAGCTGCTCCATTCCTGATTGCCGAATACCTCGCCAATGCCGCTGTGCACAAAGATTTCGTGTTCCCAGGCATGGGCATGTCTGGGAGTATATCCACCTGGCCCCAACTCGAAAACGCGCATGCAAAAATTTCCGGCGCCGTGGGCTTTGCCGATGACCACCCGTGCGGTAATGCCACTGGCGATGTCATTGTTGATTGCTACGGCATCTGCTTCCTGGTAGTGCATTTTATGCATCGTGATTTTTCCTTCCTACAGTATCGGGAATAGTGGCGGCCGACTGCGCCGTTATCTCCTCGGGGTGGCACTTTACCCACACAAGAGCTTCTTCAAGACTTCGGATAATTACATCATCCTGTTTTTCACAAATGACCTCTGTCATGAACGATGACCTTTTACCTCATGATCATCCAGGCAGCGACGTTATAACACAATGATTTTGTTTTTTAAACAGGTCTTAGCAACTGCGACTGGGTAGATAATTCCCATCCGGAACGGAGATTTTTGTTCTGGCAAGGATATCATGTCGCAAAACTTTACACACACCACACCCGTTGTTCCAAAGAACACTAATTACAGCAAATTACAGCTTGGCACCATAACTGCATTCATATTTCCGCATAGGTTAAATGTAATATATTATTGCTTGCCAATATATTGAAAAATATCGCAAAAGGAGCATTCAATGAAGATCAGAAATTTATTAATCATTGTTTCAGTCGTGTCGCTCACCGTGGCAGGAATTTCAAATCTGGCTTTTGCCACAACCATAACCACCAAATATTCCACAGGCCTGTATGGGTACGAAAATGGCTCTATCAAGCCAAGCCCTGCCGGCGATAAGTATGCAAATGTCGGTATTGGTGGTGACCTCTTTACCACCGCTGACAAATCATATGATTTTTCATCGACCGGATCTTTTGCTACCTGGTGTGTCGATATATACCACTGGATGTCAACCAACCAGGTATCATATAACGTTGGCAACGCCAATGACTTAGCATCTGTTTTCGGAGCTACCGGAACCGATCGGGTAAACACTTTGCTGCAACTGGCCAACAAGGATTACTCATTTGTAAAAGATACTGACACTTCAGCGGCATTCCAGCTGGCCGTGTGGTCAATCATGTTTGGCACGCCGGATTCTTCAGGAATTTATGCTGTAAACAGCAGCACCTTTGCAGCAATCGTTACCACTTCAGGTTCTCATGCCATTGCAACAGCAAACGATTGGCTGAAAGATATCAATACCGATCCCATTACCGGGAACTACAAGTTAACATATTTGTCGGACGGTGTTTGCAATTACACTCAGGATATGGTTGTGTTTACATCTGCACCGGTTCCCGAGCCTTCTACATTAATCCTTTTGGGTGCTGGGCTTGCCGGCGTAGCTCTTCTGAGGAAGAGGAATAGAAAAGCATAAGTTGTCCAACCATTCATTCTAGCAACAAGCAAAGGCCTCCGGAGACGGGGGCCTTTTTTTTCGGCATCGCCCACATAGCCTGAACCGATGACGAGCCGAGTATCTTTACACATTGGAGTCTTCGGCGAACAAACCAATACGCGTAATAATACATCTGCCCAAAATCTGTTACTCTTACTACTGTGAACTGGCCAACACCCAGGAACTCATCTACGAGCATAGTCTTACCAACCCGCAGATCATGTTTTTCTGGGGCAAGGATAATGAGGATTAAGAAGACACAGAACCGACCCATTCCATGGCTGCTGTTCGGCGCTGAATTGCTGGGCACGGCGCTGCTCATCGCATTTGGATTGTCGTTAGTGATCCTGGGGTTCGGACAGGGGAGTCCCCTGGTCCGACTCATCCCGAGCAACGGCTGGCGCCGTCTGCTCATTGGCTTTCTGTTCGGCTCCACCGGAGCCCTGATTGCCCTCTCGCCACTCGGCAAAGAGAGCGGTGCTCACATCAACCCGGTCGTCACCCTGGCTTTCTGGCTGCTGGGCAAACTGAAAACACGCCATGCCGTCGGTTATATTCTTGCGCAGCTTACGGGCGCGGTTCTGGGTGCGTTACCATTACTGGCGTGGGGGGAGATGGGCCGCAGCGTGTCGTTCGGCGCTACCCTGCCCGGCCCAGGCTACGGGGCCGGCTGGGCCTTGGCGGGAGAAGCGATAACCACCTTCGCCCTCATCGTCGGCCTGTTCTTCTTCCTGCAACATCATAGGCTGCGGCCTTTCACACCGGCTCTTTTCCCCTTCCTGTATGCCGTCATGGTTTTCGCGGAGGCGCCGATCTCCGGCACCAGCACCAATCCCGCCCGCAGCCTGGGGCCGGCCGTGATCTCCGGCGCCTGGCATGGCTGGTGGATATACTGGGTGGGACCGTTGTTGGGCACTCTTCTGGGCGTGGCTGCCCATCGGTTTACGGGCCTGGGTTGGCTGAAGATTGAGGTCGCAAAGCTGTACCATTTCGAGCATGACCGGTACGGCGTGTTTCGCGGGAAGATATGAGCTGTTGTCCCAAAAAAGGGAGGAACATTATGAACATCAGTCTGGATAATAAGCGGGCCATCGTCACCGGCGGCAATTCCGGCATTGGTGAGGCAATTGCCGTAGCCCTCGCCGAGGCGGGCGCGCGTGTGGCAATCAACTACGTCAGCCATCCCGAGGCTGCGGGGACGCTGGTAGAGCGGATCCAGGGACAAGGCGGCACTGCCATGGCCATCGAGGCCGACGTATCCGATCCCGGGGCCGTCGCAAAAATGTTCGCAGGCATCGAAGCGGCCTGGGGCGGGATTGATATCCTGGTCAACAATGCGGGCATCGACGGCGGCCGCGCCGTCGGCTGGGAGGCGGATAGTGCCGCATGGCGCAAAGTGATTGAGGTGAACCTGCTGGGAGCCTTTTTTTGCGCTCGCGAAGCCTTGCAGCGAATGGTGGCGCAGCAAAGCGGCGTCGTCATCAACATCAGCTCGGTGCATGAAGAGATCGCCTGGTCCGGCTACAGTGCCTACACCGCTAGCAAGGCAGCAGTCGGCATGCTGACCAAGACCCTGGCCCAGGAGGCAGCGCCCCATGGGGTGCGTGTCCTGGCGGTTGCCCCGGGGGCGATCAAGACGCCGATCAACCGCTCTGTCTGGAGCGATCAGCAAAGTATGAAAGACTTGATGGAGAAGATCCCGTTAGGGCGGATCGGCGAGCCGGAAGAAGTCGCCCGCATGGTGGTGGTACTGGCCTCGGACATTGCTTCCTACGTGACCGGGCGTACGATTTTCGTGGATGGCGGCATGACCGACTATCCCGACTTTGCCCATGGCGGCTGATCTTCCATGCACCCGACTGAACACAAACGCATCCGGTACGAAAACCGGTAATAGGAGTCGCAATGGATGCAACGAATCGCAACGCACCCGGGTGGCCGGGCATCCCGGCACGCTGGACATCCAGCGCCAAGTCGGGAGTAGGCGCTTCTCTTGGTGATAAAAGCCGTGTCTGGTTCACCCTGAGCCACGGCATCTTCAACGAGATCTACTATCCGCGGATTGACCAGGCCTGTGTGCGCGACATGGGGTTGGTCATTACGGACGGAGCAGGTTTCCTCTCCGAGGAAAAACGCGATGCCACAAGTAAGGTTCACTGGATGGCCGAAGGCGTCCCTGCCTTCAGTCTGGTCAACACGTGCCGCCAGAATCGCTATCGGATTGAAAAGAAAATTCTGGCCGACCCCAACGGGACGCCGTATTGCAGCAGACCCGGTTCATGGCCCGGGAAGGACAGATACGGGATTACCGGCTCCATGTGCTGCTTGCGCCGCACCTGGGGAATCACGGCGCCGGCAATACCGCCTGGGTCGGCGAGTACAAAGGCATGCCCATGTTGTTTGCCGAACGGGACGGCACCGCCCTTGCCCTGGCCTCATCAGTTCCCTGGCTCAAGCGCTCCGTGGGGTTCGTGGGGTTCTCGGACGGCTGGCAGGATCTTGCGTCTCACCAGCAGATGACATGGGATTACGAGCGGGCCGAAAACGGGAACATTGCCCTGACGGCCGAGGTTGACCTGGAAGCGGCTAATGGCGAATTTCTGCTGGCCCTGGGGTTTGGGCGTAACGCCGCCGAAGCGGGAAACCGTGCCCGCGCCGCGCTCCAGGACGGTTTCCCTACCGCGCAGTCGGTCTATGTCGAGGAATGGAACGAATGGCAGGCAAAGCTGCTCCCCTTGGACAAGGACCGGCAAAACCTTTACCGGGTCAGCACAACCGTTGTGCGCACCCACGAGTCTTTCCATTTCCCTGGCGGGATCATCGCCAGCCTTTCGATTCCATGGGGATTCAACAAGGGTGACAACGACCTGGGCGGCTATCATCTTGCCTGGCCCCGCGACCTGGTGGAGTCGGCCGGGGGGCTCCTGGCCGCCGGCGCCCATGCAGAGGTCCGGCGCGTACTCTGCTATTTGCAGGCGACCCAGGAAGCGGACGGGCACTGGGCCCAGAACATGTGGCTGGACGGTTCCCCCTACTGGAACGGCATCCAGATGGATGAAACCGCCCTGCCGGTTCTTCTTGTTGACCTGGCCCGCCGGGAAAAGGCGCTGACCGGAGACGATACGGCACGGTTCTGGCCCATGGTGCGGCAGGCCGCTGCCTACCTGGTCCGCAACGGGCCGGTGAGCCCCCAGGACCGTTGGGAGGAAGATCCGGGGTATTCACCGTTCACGGTTGCCGCCGAAATTGCCGCGCTCCTGGCGGCAGCAGACCTGGCCGAACAGCACCATGAACCGTCCATTGCGGCCTATCTGCGCGAGACTGCAGACGTGTGGAACGCGTCCATCGACCGCTGGATGTATGTATCCGGTACCGACTGGTGTCGTGAGTTCGCGGTTGACGGTTATTACGTCCGTATTGCCCCGGTTAGTGCAGAAGATGGCGTATCCCGCTTTCAGGAGAGTATTCCTGTCAAGAATGTCTCACCTGCTGAGGCCAGCAGTCCTGCCTGCCATCTGGTAAGCCCCGATGCCCTGGCCCTGGTGCGTTTCGGCCTGCGTACAGCAGACGATCCGCGCATACTCGATACAATCAAAATCATTGATGCGCTGCTCAAGGTGGAGACCCCCCAGGGCCCCATCTGGCATCGCTACAACGGCGACGGCTACGGCGAACATGAGGATGGCGAACCATTTGACGGCACCGGTGTTGGCCGGGTATGGCCGCTGTTGACCGGTGAGAGGGCCCACTTCGAGTTGGCGGCAGACCGGGAAGGAGAGTCGCGGCGACTGCAGACAGCTCTGGAATCCTTTGCCGGTGCGGAAGGACTGATTCCCGAGCAGATCTGGGACGCACCGGACCTTCCTGAGCGGGAACTCTATTTCGGCCGGCCATCCGGTTCCGCCATGCCCCTGGTCTGGGCACATGCCGAGTACCTGAAACTGCTGCGTTCACTGCACGACGGGCGGATCTTTGACCTGCCACCGCAAACCGTGCAGCGCTACCTTGTGGACAACACCGGATCGCCACACTTCATCTGGCGCTTCAACCACAAGATTCGCTCCATTCCTGTTGGGAAGACACTCCGCATCGAGACGCTGGCCCCTGCTGTTATTCACTGGAGTGAAGACGATTGGGATACGACACATGATGCCAATACGCGCGATACCGGACTGGCGATCCATATCGCAGATCTGGCGACAAAATCAGTTACGGCAGGGAAGCAGTTGAAATTCACCATCTATTGGCCGGATGCAAAGCACTGGGAAGGTGTTGACTTCACGGTCTCAGTCGATTCCAAATAAGTGGTTTTCAGGTGGGAGACAGCATTCCGGGCTCCGCCCGGACAGAGAACTGCAAGACAGCATGTGTGCGAAAATGTTTTTTAATAGTCCACGGCCCTTAAACGATACCCGACTCCGGGCTCGGTGGTGATGTAATGCGGGCGTGAGGCATCCACTTCTATTTTACGGCGCAAATTGCTTATGTTAACCCGAAGCACATGGGGCTGTTCAATATAGCCGACCCCCCATATTTGTTTAAGGATTTGACTGTGGGATATAACTTTCCCGGCATGTGTGACCAGTAGGCGCAACAGATCATATTCGGTGGGGGTAAGTTGAATCTCTTCACCCCGAACGGTTACTATTCTTCTGGAAAGATCGACCTCAAGTTCATCTACTTTATAGACCGGCTCAGGTACTAGTTGCACCGATCGTCGCAATGCGCCTCTGATTCGGGCTTTTAACTCAGCCACACCGAACGGCTTGCTCAGATAATCATCGGCCCCGGCATCTATAGCCTTTACTTTATCGCTCTCGCGATCCCTTATCGAAAGGACTATGATCGGAACTTGGGACCACTCTCTTATCCTTTTTATTACTTCAACGCCATCCATGTCAGGCAAACCCAGATCAAGTAGAATCAAGTCCGGATGCGTTGCCACGGCCGCTGCCAGGGCAGCGTGACCGTTTTCCGCCTGATGCAGGGAATACTCGCCTGTATCCAAAGTGGTATGCAAAAACCGCTGAATCGACACTTCATCGTCAACAATGAGAATACGTGGCAGGTTATCTTCGTTTGACATTCTGCACCTCTTTCTGAGGTAGTTGCACTTTCAGAAGCAATCCACCGCCGATCCGGTTCTCGGCAATAATTTTACCTCCATGGGCCTCTACAATACCCCTGCAAATCGAAAGTCCCAAGCCAGTGCCGCTTACTCCCTCCGGAACGGAAATCCGGTGGAACTTGTCGAAGATGCGAGTTAAATCCTGAACAGGAATGCCAGGGCCACGATCAGCAACTTCTATGGTTAATTGCTCGTTATCGGAGTAGGCCGCCATGTCGATAGGGCTTTCTACTGGAGAATATTTCAAAGCATTGTCAATCAGGTTGACCAATACCTGGGTCATCAGCACAAGGTCCATTCTGGCCAGTAAAATGCCGGGCGGAAGCTGTACGTTTACAACCCTGGTGCCAAGACGTTGCCCAACTGCGGCCAGAGCGCATCCGACCAGATCCTGCACGTCACACAGCTCCAGCTTCAGCCTCATCTCTCCCGCCTCCAGCCTGGTCATGTCGAGCAGATTGCCGACGAAACGGTTCAATCGCCCGGCCTCCTCCCAAGCCGTATCGACCAAATCCTGTCTGACCTTGTCATCAAGCTTATACCCACCATCCCTAATCGTCCCCAATACCCCTGTAATCGTTACCAGCGGCGTACGAAGATCATGGGATACAGAATTCAGCAGCGCCTGCTCCAGATTCTCCCTGGCTTGGAGAATTTGGGCATTTTCTGCCTGCTGAGACAGCCGAACACGTTCCAGGGACAGGGCTGACTGGGTGCAGAATGATTCAAGCAGGTGGCACATTTTTTCATAACGGATGTTGGGATCCGATTTGAAGCTGATTCCGAGAACACCCAGGGGAGTCCCCAGTAACTGAATGGGGATGAAGAGCATATTTGACGAGGGGAAAGCCGAAGTACCGGCCCCGGCTGGCCGCATACTCTTGAAGGACCATTGGGCAATTTTTTCAGCTTCAGCGTCAACTTTCCAGTCTTTGCTGGAGTCGGCAACACCAAGTTCCCCGTTGTCATCCAAAAACAGCACGGCACTTGCTTCCAAACTGATTTCTGCGTTCTTTACAATCGAAAAGACTACGGACTGTATATCTGCCGCAACGGCCAAGTCCTTGCTCAACCGATAAAGGCTTGCGGTTTCGGCTTCGCGTTCCTTCAGCTTCTCGGCCCGGTCTTGGACTTTAGCCACCAGAGTGCTGATAATTACACCAACTCCAAAGAGGCCCAAAAATGTGATGAGATATTCCTTGTCAGCGACACTAAAGGTCAGCCGTGGAGGAACAAAGAAATAATCAAAGGCCAAAACCCCCAAAAAAGCGGTCAAAATCGCCTGTTTTTGTCCGAGCCACAGGGAGGCCAGAACAACCGTTACCAGATATACCATCACCATGTTGGTGGGGGACACATACGGACGAATCGCCGCACAAAACAAGGTTGCCGTAAGAGTCAGAATCAAAGCAAAAATATAGCTGACAGCAAGCCGCATTCGGTGCCTGGGTGAGAAGGATTCAGTATGAAATTTGAATGGCATGTCTATAGTTTATTCAATCATGTCACAACGGCAAGCACTTTTTCTCGTGCCGGCATCCTGGATTCATTGTCGATTCATGTCCGAACCCTGATAGGCATAATGACCGTGGTGAGACCATCCCATTGCAGACGGCGTTGAATTGCAAAAGCGGTCTCATTATGCAGCATCCGATGGTAAAACTTTTCCAAACGGAAGGTTAGTTGCCCAGTAAAAACCGTTGAGCGCGGATACTCCTCGTGGATCATTTTGCAGAGCTCTGTCGCACCCTCTACAACATCAGTCGCTATTTCCATCCTGTAATCGGCGGTAATACCAAGGCGCCGACCCAAGTCAACGTACTTTTCAAGTCCAAGTCTGACAGATGTTTCCAAAGCCTCGACCTCCTCCGCACCCTTGAAGGAGCCTGAATCGACAACCGCGATCGAAACAAAAATCACATTTTTGTATGTCTTGGGAAACGTGGATAAAATTGAAAGCAGGGTATGAACACCGAAACCGCCATATCCTGAAACCAACTGAATGGCCGTTGGTTCATTATGATCAAGTGGCTCGCTATTGTAGTTGTGGTTAACAGGAAAATCCAGCAACGTGTTGTCAAGATCTGCGATCCCTTGCCGCACTTTGTTATAGTGACCTTTGATAAGATAACAGAGCCAGATTACAATTGTTGTGATAAGAAGTGTCATCCAACCCCCTTCTGCAAATTTTTCAAAGGTGGTGACAACCAGAATAGTAACACAGAGGACCAGTCCCACCAGATGTACCGCAAGATGACGGAACCATTGAGGGTCCTCTTTTCTGCGTTGGATGAAAAATTTCGACATCCCGAGTTGGGAGAGGGAAAAGGTGATGAAAACGTTGATCGAGTACATGACCACAAGCATGCCGACCGATCCGCGGGTATAGAACAGCAAGGCCACGGCGGCGAGCCCCATCAGCAGGATGCCGTTACGCATGGTCAGCCGAACCGACAGGGCGGCAAAACGGTGCGGGAACCAGGAGTCGATCGCCATGTTGGACATCACCCTGGGGCCATCGACAAACCCGGCCTGTGCCGCCACCAACAGGAGAGCACCCTCGGAAAAAATAGTGATAAAGGCGATCCAGTGACCCATGGGCCAATTGGTGAAGAGATTATTGGCCAAGACAGCGTTGAGAGTCATCCCCTCGACCGGTTTCAAGGCCAGGAACAGGTAGCAGAGCAGGATGAACGAAGAGGTAAAAGCCAGGGATGTGGCCATGTAGAGCATGGTGCGCTTTCCGGTCTGCACCCGTGGTTCGCGCATGATCTGGAGGCCGTTTGAGACCGCCTCTATTCCGGTATAGGTACCGCCACCCAATGAATAGGCCCGCATGAACAGCATCAGAATACCGATCGCCCCTATTGTGGAGAAATCGTGGCGGATGCCGCTGCCAAGATCGCTCACCACCGGAGCGAAGCGGTCGGCGTGAATGCTGACCCCGTAGATGAGCATGATGATGTGGGTCGCCACGAAGACCATGAAGATCGGCGCCAGCACTGTAACCGACTCTTTGACCCCGCGCACGTTGAGGATGATCAGGATAACGATCAGGAAGCAGGCAAAGGGAAC
>MTLD01006267.1_pt1 | contig 9987 bp, 5 predicted proteins | sample 1982471 | NCBI WGS metagenome assembly MTLD01 (sample SAMN05712604, study PRJNA340218) | biofilm metagenome | isolation source: sample SPM anode biofilm adapted to -50 mV | place: USA | collected 2012-02-03
GAGAGGCATAAGAGGAGAACAGGAGAGGAAGTTGAGATGATCTCGAGCGGGAGTCGGGAGAAACAAGATGGATACAAAGGATACAGTGGTTTCGACTATGCTCAACCACCGTGTCGCGGCCTGAGCGAAGTCGAAGGCAAAGAGCGGGAAACGGAGATTCTATGAACAAAGTTGATAATGGCTGGTTGGAGAGACAAGTGGGTTCCAAGGTATGGAAGAGGAGCGGTTAAAAAAGAGTCAAGTTTTATGGCTAATATCTTGTAAAGTTCTAATAATCTGTCATGTGTAATTATATGAGTTTTTGCCTTAAACTTATTTCTATTCTATAAAGTTGAAATGAGTAGTAAGCCAGCGCAGAGGTTTCAGTGCTATTGCAAATTAGGAAAAAATGGTTATTTGATAATCATAAGAGGAAATGTAGCGGTATGATTATAATCTTCAATTTTTAGCAAGTAGGTTCCTGTTGGCATTGAAGTAAGGTCAATTTGATTTGATTGACTGGTTAGTAAGTCTCCATTTAATACTATTTCACCAGATATTTTATAAATGGTATATTTAGTTTTAAATTTATTTAAATTCTTGAATATAATGTTGATAGAATTATTTGCCGGATTTGGGAAGCAGATAATATTTGATTGAAAGGTGGTAAGATTGTTTGACTCGCCGAGGGGAGGTTGTTTAGGGTACTCAATTGAAAATTCGCTTGTATTCTTTGTTTTATCAATTGCCAGAGCTACAAAAAAGGTTTGGTTTGAGCTAGGTGGAAGAGAAAAGGTGAATTTTCCGGACTTGTCGCAGGTTGTATTTGCCAGAAAGCTTATACCCTCAGAGATACCTGCTTTATTCTGTTTTGCTTTATAAATCTCGATACTTGTGGTTTCTGGAGATTGTACGTCTAAACTACCCGTTATAAATGTGTTTGATAGATTAAAGATGACGGTGTCAATTACAGGACTATTAAGTAGATCATTAGGGCCATTGTCGATATCAAAAGGATCGTTTTTATTAATTCCGTCATCAGGATAAAGATCGATTCCAAGTTGACCATTGTCATGAAATGAATTGCAGGATAGTAAGTTAAAGTCTGAGTTATCTGATTCAATCTTAACCCCGTTTTTTTTGTTGAAGGCGATTGTATTTGCTGTATTTTCAGACCCGCCTATTTGGTTATAAGCAGAGCCTTGGGTAATCAGAATTCCGTGCATTTCATTTGGGAGAGGGTGTAATCCTGATATATCTGTTCCAATGTAATTTCGAGTGATTAGGTTGTAGTTTGAGAATGTTGCAAAGAGGGTGATTCCATTCGCTTTGTTGCCAGAGATGATATTTTTATCAATGACATTAGAGTAGGAGGCACCATCGATATGAACTCCCGTTTCATTGGGAATAGGATAACTGCCAAGGATGTCAGTACCAATAAGGTTGCCAATAAGGCTATTTGAATTGGTTCCGTTGTTGTAGAAGTAGGCTCCAAATGCGGTATTTCCGGAGATTAGGTTACCTTCTCCTTGATTGTAGCCACCTACTATGTTATTGTGAGATCGGTCGTCGAATAATATGCCGTATGTATTTGGAATAGCGAATGTGCCTGTATGATCAGTACCTATAAAGTTTCCAATGATCAAATTATCAAAACATCCTGCACCAAAAATGTCAATACCATAGGCTATGTTTCCTGAAGTAATATTTCTTTCAGCTGAGGAAGAGCCTCCGATTTTATTTCCACTTGATGCACCTTCAATTGTAATGCCATCATAATTATGGAGCTCTTTAGTGCCCGATATATCAACCCCTACCCAGTTGTTTGTTACAGTGTTATTGTTAGCATCACTTATTCTAATGCCTGCGTATTTGTTTCCGGATATTAAATTTCTATCGGAGGATAATGGTCCCCCGATCGTGTTTTGATTAGCGCCTGAAAGGATTTCTATGGCATTGTAATTTCCCTTACTTCCTAATCCTAAATGGTCAGAGCCAATGTAATTTCCTTTAATGCTGTTTCCTGTTGAATGCAGACCAAAAATCTGTATACCGTATAAGAACTCGTTAATAATTAGGTTACAAATGGTTGAAGAGGCTGAGTTATGTATAAGGAAGCAGGTTTCAACGCTATTTGAGTTTCCGTTTAAGCAAATCTCAGGGCCATACGGATTTGTGTTTCCTGCATACAGGGTTTGAGTTGATCCATCAATATTCAGATAACCGGATGTAATGGGAGGTAGCGGTTCGTCTTTAAATATGATTGTCCAAATTCCTGTTTGCTGATTATAACCGGTATCTGATTTAGGGATATTAAATATGAGGTTAAATGGTGGAATGGATGACCCAGATTGAGCTTCAATTATAGCTTGTCTTAAGCTTCCGATACCCGATTCTTTTGTGTTTGTTATAAAGAAATCAGTTGCTTTAGTTAAGATAGATAGTAGTAATAGAGTAATAAAGATGAGTTGCTTCTTCATTATAGATAGATTGAGTTTAGTTTTGAACTATTAAAGTAGGATTAGGTTTCTTTCAGGGCTAATTAATATAAACCTTTTTTGCGACGGTATTTCCACTGTCGTCAGTTATCTCAATGATATAAAAAGCCGGATTTAAAGTTCTCTGGCTTGAGAGTTTTAGATTGGTGCAATACTTTGTTTGATTACTAATGTATTGTGATGAAAGAATATAGCCATTAATGTCAATTAATTTTAGAAGGTATCGGGTTTTTATGTTTAATGGGCTGATACATACTTCATGAATCACAGGATTAGGGTATATTTCGATATTTCTATCTTGAGATTCAATTTCGTAGGTGGATGTCGTGATACTGGTGTTTTGAGCAAATTCTGAAGTGTTTCCTGCTTCGTCTATTGCGATAGCTGTTAGTTTCGATGATTCAGGGATATCATACGATGATAGTGAGAAAACTCCATTGTCGTCGGGATATGCGATAGCAGAGAGAGTCTTCCCCTCGCCATAACCAGATGAATCATTATCTGATATATATATTTCAATAGTTTTTTTACTTGGACTCTGTGTGTCAATCCGACCTGATATAGAGGTCTTGCCATTTTCATAATGAGCCAAGGTAATTAATGGATAATTAAGCAGATCGGCAGTGCCTGAGTCGAAATCGCCCGGGTCATTTAAATTTACTGAACCAAATGGGATGATGTCAATGCCCAGTCCTTTATTGTTTAGAAATTTATTGTTTGAGATTCTGTTACCTTTTGTGTTTTCGTTTTTTAAGAGGATGCCACCCCCAATATTAAACCCTATTATGTTGGGAGACGATGAATTTCCAATTTGGTTGTTAATTGCTCCTTGGTCAATAAATATTCCACCAGCACCGTTGGGTAATGGAGATAATCCCATAATTTCAGTCCCGATTTTGTTACTGAAGATATAGTTACTATCTGTATTTTCGGTTAAAATAATGCCTGACTGTTGATTACCTGATATTAGGTTATTTATTATGTTATTGCTGCGGGCATATGTTGAAATTAGTAATCCGTAAAGATTTGGGATTGAAATATTTCCAGTGATATCAGTTCCAAGATAGTTTCCACTAATAGTATTATTTTCCGTTAACTGATTTGTTATCATTAATCCGCTAAGATTGTTTCCAGAGAAGATGTTACGATCTGAAGGATTAAAACCTCCTATAAGATTATTTGCTGTGCCAGTAGATATGACCATGCCAATGTCATTGGGCACTTTTTTTGTGCCTGAAGAATCGACTCCGATCATACTGCTTTGAAGTTTATTATACTCAGTTCCCCTAGTTACAAAGAAGAGCCCATAACTCATATTACCAGAGATCACGCAATTCTGTACAAGATTATGGTGAGAGGCGCAATCAAAACAGATACCTGTTGCATTTGGGATTGGTTTTTGACTGGTTATATCGGTACCGATGAAGTTATTTATTGTGCTATTGTTGCTGCAATTACCATAATGAACAACACCGTACACTTTATGTCCCGAAATGATATTCCGTTCACTAAATAAATGGCCTCCAATCGTGTTAAATTTTGCTACTGTGTTGAATTCAATTCCATTTCCTTGAACAAGCGAGTCTTGTCCATTTAAGCCTTTTAGAGAGATCGAGTTTTTGCCATAAATATCGGTTCCAATGAAGTTTCCTTTGATTTGGTTACTATCGGAAGCCTCAATATAGATTCCTATTTGTATGTTTCCTGAGATGATATTTCGATCAAGTGATGTATGTCCTCCAATTATATTATTGTTTGCTAAGCTTTTAATTACAATTCCTTTGTCATTTTTTAAGAGTTTAGTTCCTGTTATATCTGTTCCAATAAGGTTGCCATTTATAATATTACCTTCAGAGTGTTTTCCGGAAATAAGAACCCCAATGTCAGTGTTTCCTGAGATTAAATTGCCTTTCCCAATTATATTGTGGTATGATTTTAAAATAGATATACCGTTAGTATTAGAAATATAACCAGAACCTTTGGAGTTAGTTCCAATTAGATTGTTTTGTAAAATGTTATTGTGTGAAGTTCTTCCTGATATCAAAACTCCATTATTTTTGTTGCCTGAGATTTGATTTCCGGATGATGGTTCTTTGTTGCCTATGGTGTTAAAAGAGGAGCTATCAATTATAATCCCATTTTCGTTGGAAAGATACCCCTCCCCTGAAAAATCGCATCCTATCTTATTCTGAATAATGGAGTTGTAATTAGAATTTTTCAGAATGATACCCGCTATTGTATTGCCTGATATAAGGTTGTTTCTTATGATATTGTAGTTGGAGTTGTTGTTTATCGTGATTCCGTTGATGTTTGCATCAGGAAGGGAGCCTAATGCATTCGTGCCTAAGAAGCAATTTTCAATAATGTTGAAACAAGATGTAGGTTCGGAAAGCAGGATCGCATTATCAAAACCGGTGATACAAAACCCCGAGATGCGATTGTAAGATGAAAATATGCCCAGAGCCCATGCCCTACAGCTGGAGTTTCCGCAATTGATTATAATTACAGGTTTTCCGTTATACCCTGGTTGAGATGTTGCGTCAATTGTTAATCCGCTATCTAAAATGTAAGGTAGTAGAGATTGAATCGTGATAGTCCAGTTTTCTGTGATCGGATCGTAGTTTTGATCAGCAGTTGAGATATTGAATAGGATGGTGTCGTTTCCAATCGTGTTGTTAGCGTTATTGATAGCGACACGTAATGTGTTGTTACCATAGTCAGAAGTGTTGGTAACAAAGAATGTTTTGCTAAAAATGGGATTGAAAATTAATAGAGGTAATAGAAGAGTACTGATTTTGAATAAGGTTTGTTTTCTTATTTTTTTGATTGCTTTAATAAACGCAGTAAGTGGGGATGTTTGAAACATTTTAGTGATGTAAGTGAAGTTAGTTCTGCTTTTTGCTTAGTTTGTATAGTAGTTTGATGATTATTCAACTTATGTGTTTTTGGGTTTCTCTTTTTCTTCCTCTGTTTCTCTTTCTGTTTTTTGCTTTTTCTCCCCCTCCGCCTGTGGCTGTAGAACTCCCGCCCCGAAAAGCAGTGCCGCAGCAGGTAAGAAAGCCAGTCCCGACCAGAAGGTGATCTCGGTGTCAAAGTTGTTGCGGGCATTGATGCCGTAGAAAAAGATCATAAGACTCATGGTTCCAACCACGATGCCACCCTCTTTAGGGTAGTTCCAACCAATGATTAGCCCTACCAGATTGATAAGCACCATCAGTCCTAATGATCCGTAACTGGCGGTGAGCTGTTTGGCGTCAAGCTGCGGGAATTTATTATATGCCCAAGTAATGTAGACCAGAGCCGTGATGATTGAAATGATTCGTCCTGTTTTCCAAAGGGTGTTTGAGAGCTGTTGGTTGGGTTTGATATCGATTTTCATTGTTGAAGCGCGTGCTTAATGTTTTACCTGGTTTATTACAATATGCCATTACTTTCTCGAAATGTCAGTGCAAAGATAGGTTTTATGACTTAAGAAAGTCAGGAAGGTTTTCAAGTATATTGTCATTGATAATCAGTTGTGTATAGAGTTATTAACAATTTGTGTAAATGTCATGATTTTTAGAGTGGTTATCGATAGCATAGGGATTTCATTAGTAAGCGTTGAGTGAGATAAATAACTGTTAATTAATGTAATACGTGTGGATTTATAGGATTTTGTTGATTTGAGGGGGATAATTATTAACAATAGCACCTGTACTTATTAACAACCCTGAGAGTTGCTGCTGCAACAAAGTAATTTTACATTAGAGATACATATATGCTAAAGAAAATCACCTTCTTCTGTCTGCTTTTTATACTCTTCACCGGGCCAGAAACAGCGATTTCGCAAGATCGCAGCAGTGATAATTTGCCGGTTGTTGGAGGAGTGATGTCGGCTTTAAGGAAGGCTGACGGATGGGCGCTTCAGGATAATGGGGTTTGGATTAAAGCTGAGAATAAATTGCCTAATTCAAATGCTGATCGAAATAAGACGAAGGATGAGGAGAATGCTTTAGGAAGGCATAATTTCAAGGTCATTGAGTTACGTGAGGTGATGATACGCGGGCAACAGTATGTTGTTATGCTGGTTGAGTCGAAGAGTGGTAGGTATCAATTCAAGAAAATTAAGCAGGGTTGGAACACCTTTCATTATGTATCTTACTATGTGTTTAAGGCTTCGAAGTTAAAAGAGATTTTGCCTGACTCCACGATGGTTAATAAGGTAAGTTTGATTAATCTTGATCTGTTGTGGTCTGATGTTATTGAGGAGTTTGATCGTGATGACTATTTAGTAAGAATTTCCGGTCAGATACAGAAGGTTGTGGTTCAAAAGTTACCCAGTCCCCGAACTCTTCTGATGGCAGCCGCCAAGATTAAAAGTGGTGGCAAGATGGTGGTTCGGTTCAGACCCCTAGAGGTCTTCAACCAAAAGAGCATCTATTTTAAATACTTTGTTCCTGATAATCAAAAGGCCTTATTAGACAAGGTGTACTATGAGGTTCCGATGGAGACATTCGTTAGTTTTATCAAGGGGATGCCTGTTTTCGAGGCATTAGATGTTCAGCCAAAGACCTATCTTGAGTATTTCAAGAGAGGCATAGCCCAATTCGACAGAGGGGATTACTATGGCGCACTAGCCGATTTTGACAGAGCAATTGCTGCTGATCCTTTACAGAAGACATTCTTAATCTATGCCTATATCGGTAGTGCCAGATTTACTCTGGGAGAGTATCAGTTAGCTGAGGCAGCATATAATATTGGTTATGAGTTAAAGCCGGAAGATCCTGCCTTGGTGAAAGATTGGTATAGAATGCTCTATAACAGGGGACTTGTACGCCATCGTCTGAAAGATACAGAAGGGGCTTGTGCCGATTGGCAGTTGGCTCAGATCTATGGAATAGATGACGCGAAGAAACTAATTGAGAAATATTGCAAATGAGACAGGTGAGAGAACATAAAAGATCGATAGGCACAACTGTAGGTCGCTTACGACTTCATCGGTTTGTGATAGTATGCTTCCTGACTTTCCTCTCTTTTAGTGGTGTTTTTTGTCAGAAAGTCTCACAGAAGAAGAATAATGAGCCCGAGAAATACTCGTTGATCCCTTTTGGTCGTAATTGGAATGTTGGGATAGGAGGAGGGCCAACGTTGGCTATAGGTGATCTTACAGCAATCAGCGATGGAGAAATTCGGTAATATACCGGTATTACGGCGTGGGTTGGAAAGGATATCTTACCTTGGTTAACCTTGAGAGGGCAGGTATTAAATACCCGTTTGACGGGTCATGGGACATTTATGGATGTTGCGTCTGACAGTGAGCATAAGGGGCTTTTTGTTGGAAAGACATTTAATTACTATCTGAACAGTGTTATCGATTTTACCGGATTGATATCTGATAAGCCTTATGCACACAGGTTTCATTGGTATATGACCATTGGGTTGGGGTTGGCAAACTTTGAATCGGTGACCTATGATCAGACCGATGGAACTACTTACTCACAGAATGGTACTGGTGGGTATGGTAGTGGCCTTAGTGGTCGCACATTAGAGCCGGTTATGCCTATTGGGCTAGGATTGAGTTATCGGCTTTCAGAAAGGTTTAAAATTCGGGCAGAGGGTACATTGCATAATGTAAAAAGTGATAAGGTTGACGGTATAGAATCGGGATCAGGAATAGATAAATACTTTACCGGTACAATAGGTTTAGAGGTTAATTATCACTTTTCCGCACCCATGATCATAGAACCTTTAGGTTATCAGACCAATCCTGATCTGATTCCATTAAAGTATAAGAACTTTTTTAGTCAGAGTCGTGGTGTGGTTGATCCTTCCCTAATCTCGAAGCGTCCGGAGTTGGTTGTAGATATTCCCAAACAGGCTTCCAAAGGATTTCCTGCCACTCTCGGCATTGAGTTAAAGAATGCAGGGAGAGAAGGGGTCCTTGATCTTGACTTTATATTGCCGGAAGGGGTGACCATTGCATCACCAGGAGCAAAGCAGGTGGTCTTTAAAAAGAGTTCACAGGGGGTCAATATCTGTTATAAGGTGGATGCATCAGATACCAGTTCACAGAAGTTTTTTACTTTGGTTTTTGGTAATGATGCCAATGGAGAGTATCCAATTATGCTGGATGCCAGTTTTACTGCCTATAGTGGTGAGAAGTTTGCCTTTAATGAGGTGGAGTATCTTAATTATGAGGGAAAGAGTATTTTGGCAGAAGGCCGTAATGATAAGATTGATGAAGAGCTACTCAGGGGAAGAGTATTTAGGGTTCAAGTGATGACCGCTAATCAAAGGGTTGAATCAATGGATCAGTTTAAGATCATTTTTCCCGGGTTAAATCGGAAATTCTATGAGGATAAGTACGAGGGTACTTACAATTATACTGTTGGATCTTTCTTGTTGTGAAGTGAAGCAGATGCCTTTATGGATAGTGTCGTTAATGCCTACAAGATAAAAGGAGCTATGGTTGTTTTGTTTGAGAATGGCACTCGTTCACGCCAAATGGAGGATCTGTTTGAGAACTATGAAAATCCATTAGGGCATTTTGATATCGATGCTTATGCCGGCAATGGTTCTCCAGATAATGGAGGTAAGAATAAGACTCAACTATCTGGTTCAGAGTTTCGCATTTTATTAGATGGAATAAGGCGCGAGAAGGCCTCTATTTCAGATATTCTTGCTCGTATTGGTACCCGTGAGCCCATGTTGGAGTATCAGCATAATGGAGCCTACTTTTATTTCGTTGGTGTTTTCTCACAATGGAAAGTGGCCAATGCGTATGCCTCTTATTTAAAGCATAACTTTGGATTTGGAAATGTGGAAGTAGTTCCTTTTAGAAAAGGTAAGCCTGTCACAAAGTAGTTCCTGTTTCCTTTATTAAATAAATCAGGATAGTTGGTAAATTGGTCTCTCTTGTGAGTAGATCAGTTCGTATATCATTGTAAAAGTCCCCCCCCTTATAAATGCATAGTTTTCTAATAGAACCTCACGAATTAAAGTCTTTTCTGGATGAGAAGGTGGAATTTTATAACCGCGCCTTCTTTATCGAGAGTGATCCGGTATCTATTCCACATCATTTTTCTTTAAAAGAGGATATTGAGGTCGCAGCTTTTCTGGTTGCAACCATTTCATGGGGTAATAGAAAGATGATTGTAAAGAATGGTTTTAAAATGATGAAGCTTATGGGTGAAAGCCCTTACGATTTTGTTATGTGCCATTCTGAAGATGATCTTTTAAAACTCGAGGGGTTTGTTCATAGAACCTTCAATTCGGAAGATTATAAAGTCTTTGTTCGTGGATTGAGGTACTGTTATCTTCGATATGGCGGTTTGGAATCTATTTTTAAGCAGTATGCCTTGCCTGAGACCCTTCAACCTGCCATAAGCCAGTTTAAGAGAATTTTCTTTGAGAATTCAATAGAGACGAGAACGCGAAGACATATTTCAGATCCTTTAGCAGGAAGTGCTGCAAAGCGAATTAATATGATGTTAAGGTGGTTGGTTCGAAATGATCAGAGGGGTGTGGATTT
>MTLD01000727.1_pt1 | contig 9976 bp, 6 predicted proteins | sample 1982471 | NCBI WGS metagenome assembly MTLD01 (sample SAMN05712604, study PRJNA340218) | biofilm metagenome | isolation source: sample SPM anode biofilm adapted to -50 mV | place: USA | collected 2012-02-03
ACGAACACGCTCCCTTCCAGGGCATACTCGGTGTGGCCATTGATTTGGCTCGCCACGGTGCCGATGAGGTTTTGGGCCGATGCCACGGGCCGGTCGCCCGTATGCATGAGCATGAAGCAGCCGGTGCCATAGGTGTTCTTGACCATGCCGGGCCGGTCGCAGAGCTGGCCGAAGAGCGCTGCCTGCTGGTCCCCGGCGATGCCGGCAATCGGCACCCGGGCCGCCAGGAGCCGGGCCGCGGTCTTGCCGTAGACCGCACTGGAGGGGACGACTTCAGGCAGGACCTCGGGCGGGATGCGGAGCAACTCCAGCAGTTCCGGGTCCCACTTGCCATCGTGGATATTAAACAGCAGGGTGCGGGAGGCGTTGCTGGCATCGGTCAGGTGCCGCTCCCCATGGGTCAGGTTCCAGACGAGCCAGGAGTCCACGGTGCCAAAGGCCAGTTCACCGGCCTGGGCCCGTTTCCGGGCACCGGGGACATGGTCCAGGAGCCAGGCCAGCTTGGTGCCGGAGAAATAGGCGTCCAGCACGAGTCCGGTCCGGGCGCGAAAAAGCGGCTCAAGCCCTTCTGCCTTGAGGCGGTCGCACTCCCCGGCAGTGCGCCGGTCCTGCCAGACAATGGCGTTGTGGATCGGCTTGCCTGTTGCCCGGTCCCAGACAATGGTCGTTTCCCGCTGGTTGGTGATGCCGATGGCTGCGATGTCGGCGGCGGTCACCCCGGCCCTGGCAATGGCCTCCACTGCCACGCCGAGCTGGGAGGCCCAGATCTCTTCAGCATCGTGCTCCACAAGGCCCGGTTGGGGGAATATCTGGCGGAATTCCTTCTGGGCCACGCCGCGGATGTTACCGTCATGGTCGAATACCAGGGCGCGGGAACTGGTGGTGCCCTGGTCCAGGGCAAGGATGAAGTTCATGGCTCATGACCTCCGTCACGATTAGTGGTGCCCAAGTTATGCCTGAAACTACGCAGTGTCAAGGGGTTGCGGTGCCCTCGTCCCCGCATCTCGGCATAAATATAAGCCGCTGCTCCGAAGTCATCCTGTACGGCATTTGTCAGAGGTCGAACGTTTATGGGCTACTGAGGCGTGCCTTTTCAACGCTTCACTTTTTTAGATACCTTTGTTACAAGTATCGTATGTTTCGTGCAAATGCCAAGTCTATTCAGCAAGCGGCCAGTAATTTTGCGGAGATACCCGACCAGTTCCTGTTTTTTGAATTGGATCAGAACCTGGCTTCGGATTTAAGCCTGAGCACCCAGTTGCCTCACCGACATTCTTATCAGGAAATTATCTGGTTGCGGCAAGGGTCAGCGGAACATCTTCTTGATGGTGATATCATCCAATATCCTTCGCAGACCTTGCTTATAGTTCCAAAAGGCCGCATTCACCGCTTTACCCCAACTCCAGACTGCCTCGGCAGTGTCATCAGGTTCAAGGAAGAGTTCCTTCCGAATCAATCACATCTGCTGTTCTCACAGTTTACCGGACATACCGCCTTGCCTCTGAACGATGATCAGGCCGTTGTCGTGGAAACATACCTGTCTCTGATCGCTGCCGAAAGCAAGGTTGTGGACCACTATCATCTTCAGGCTCTCAGGTACCTGCTTGCTGCTTTTATCGCAAAACTGGAAGAAGTGCGTCTGCTCCACTCCAATATGGTGCCACATGACTTTACACGTACCCTTTGTATATGGAACAGTCTCAATACACTGATTGAGCAGAAGTTCAAAACCGAGCATTCCGTCCGCTTCTATGCGAACCAGTTAGGGCTTTCACCACGTAAGCTGGGAGATGTTGTCAAGCTTTACACTGGCAAATATGTTTCGGATATAATCGATGATCGACTGATAGCTGAAGCCAAAAGGCTCATCCTCTTTTCGGACCTGACGATCAAGGAAATTGCCTTTGAGCTCGGGTTTGAAGAACACTCCTATTTCACAAAAGTATTCAAAAAACTCACCGGAAAAACGCCTTCCGAATTCAAACCAATTATCACCACTGCATAAAATTACCAGCCTTTGTCTTGTGATTATTACCACTCGCAGTTGAATATGGGCTATAAGTCTATTTAACAAGATCTTATTTATCCACTTTGTAATACTTTATTACTAGTGGCGGCTGGCATGGTGGTCGTAAATAAATGACCATACAAAAAAAAGAGAGGAATAATAAACATGAAACATCTTATCAAAATCATTGCGCTATGCCTGACCCTGGCGCTCCCGACCCTTTCGCTGGCGACAACCTGGAACATCGATCCGGAACATTCGAATGTTGGTTTCAAGGTTAAACACCTCATGGTGTCGAACGTAAAGGGTGACTTTGAGAAGTTCTCCGGAGTGGTCGAGCTTAACGACAAAGACGTGACCCGATCAAAGGTTGACGTTACCATCGATACCAACTCCATTAACACGAATGTGCAAAAACGTGACGAACATCTTCGCAGTGGAGATTTCCTGGATGTGGTCAAGTACCCGACAATGACCTTTGTTTCAAAGAAAGTGGTTAAAGCCGGCAAGGGCGCTCTGAGGGTTACGGGAGACTTGACGATCCACGGCATTACCAAAGAGGTAGTGCTTAGCGTGGCCCCGATCTCCGGGGAGAGCAAAGACCCCTGGGGCAACATCAGGCGCGGGACCTCGGCCAGTACAAAAATAAACCGCAAAGATTTTGGTCTTACCTGGAACAAGGCACTAGAAACAGGAGGCGTGCTTGTTGGCGACGAAATAACCATCTCTCTCGAAATTGAAATGATCAAAGCCCAACCCAAATAGTGGAGAAAGGAACTTCTCATGACGAAAGTCGCAGTTGTTTACCATAGCAAGTATGGACACACCGAGGCGGTGGCAAAGTCGGTACAGGCCGGAGCACAAAGGGTCAGCGACACGGAGGTGAAGCTGGTATCTGTAACTGATATCGACCAATGCTGGGATGACCTTCACAGTGCCGATGCCATTATCTTTGGCTGCCCGACCTACATGGGCAGCGCTTCGGCAGATTTCAAAAAATTCATGGAAGCCAGCTCCGGGTTCTGGATGGAGCAAAAGTGGAAAGACAAGCTCGCAGCCGGATTTACCAATTCGGCCAGCCAAAGTGGAGACAAGCTGAATACGCTGGTGCAACAGGCGATATTTGCCGCCCAGCACGGTATGATCTGGGTCAGTCTCGGCATGCTTCCCGGCAACAATTCCAGCACTGCCAGTATCAATGACCTTAACCGTCTTGGCTCCTTTATGGGGGCCATGGCCCAGTCTAATAATGATCAAGGGCCTGATGAAGCACCACTTGTCAATGATCATGAAACAGCGGCGCTTCTGGGGCTGAGGGTGGCTGAGCTGGCACAACGCTTTGCCGGCCGATAGATGATTGTACTGCGGTCGCTCGCAGGGCCACATTTGGCACCTTATACAAAACAGGCGAAGTTATACCTGGACAATGCTGCATTCATGAAACAGATCGGCTTGGCGCACTAGAAAGCTTGTGGCCGGGGGCCTTATGGCTCAGGAGTTTCAGTAAATGGCAAACTTTCTTGGGAGTTTGTGCCGATATTAAAAGTTACGCCCAGCTCACAATTCCTTTGTCACTGGGGCACCAATAAAATAAAGGGGTTACGGCATGTTCCGTAACCCCTTTTGTGTTGTCTGCGTATTTTCTGAGTGTTTTGTGCTTTTGGAGCATGCTATCGAGTGTGCCGATATCCTTTTCCCAGCTTTCAGTTGGGATCTGATGTGTACGACATTGGCTGGGTACCGACTGGACGAAGAGGGTAGGGGTATTGGGAAAATGCAATTACGTAACTATAAGTACTGTAGCCGGACAGGTCTTGATAAATATTTAGCTTCTATAATTCAGTTACTTAATGTATATTAACTGCTCGTATTATCGTGCTTTTAGCGTCAATGAACTACGCGTGAAGCTTTTTAGGTAAAATCAAAATGGCAATGATCTTATACGAAACTCAAAATGATGTGGTTATCCTTCGAGTAATCGGAGGAGCGACCTTTGCCGAGATTTCCGCGGCGGTAAAACAGTACTTTCCAAAAGTCACAAGGCATCTGGTTTGGGACTATACTAACGGCAATCTGGACAATGTAACTCCTGACGATTTTAGAGGTGTTCCGGACCTGTCTTATAAATATTTTACGAACAGGAACGGCGGCAAGACCGCATTTGCTTGTCCCAATAAATACGAATATGGGATGTTCCGCATGTACACTGCGTTCGCGGCTATAAAAAACATGCCTTATGAGTATGCGGTCCATAGAAGTTTTGATGATGCACTTACTTGGGTCATGAATTAATGATATGTGCTCAGTAAATGTTCCTTGGTTATTGTGAACCGTTGTACTTTCAGCCGTTGAACAAAATTCAATGCTTGTCCCAACTATCCGATCGGCATTTTTCCCGACTTCCATGAATCACTGTTGGTCGCCTATGCTGTAGCTGCCAGCGGGGACACGATCTTCAAGAAGGCAGCCGAAGGTCATCGAAATTGAGTACTTCACAAGGGGTACTCAATTTTTTTGCCTGCCGACTTTATTACCCACCTGTGATGTATCCACTTTTTGTCCTTCAAATTAAGCTAATCATCCTTCCCTCTTGATATTAATGCCATCCAGATGGTCTTCAAATGGCGGTCAGAGGTGAGCGCCATTACCTGATTACAATCTTGTCGGCCTCAATCTTGCCCTGTTGAATCTTTATCGGGCCTGTTAGCGCGGTGATTCCGGTTATGGACGTATAGCTCGGGTCATACCCTCCCTTGAGTGTGACCGTAATGCTTTTGCCGGCTGTCAGAGTGCCGGTGGTCGTATTGTCGAGCATCTGGATCACTGCGCCCCTGGTGGCCGCCTCATAGGCCGCCTGAAGCGTCGGGTATGTGGTCCCGCCTATGTGCAAAAGTGTTGCCGCGTTGAAGGTCGCGGTAACCGTTTTGGGGCCATTCATGGTCACGCTGCATGCGTCCACCAGTCCGTTGCAGGCTTCTCCCCAGCCAACGAAATTGGATAGTACGGAAGGAGTGGCATAGAGGTTGACCTTGCCGGTGAAGGTGGCGGTGCAGACGCCGTTTGTACAGGAAATACCGGCAGGGCTGGTGGTGACCGTACCGGTCCCTGTTCCCCCGACAGCTACGGTAAGGATTGGGCTGCTGACTATGAGAGTGGTAACAAAGTAAGGCGAGACATTGCCGGCGGCATCCCTGGCAAAGGCGTAAAGGGTCTTAAGTCCGGCAGTAGCGAAGGTGTAGCTGCCGGTTGCGCTTGGACTCCAGGTGCAGTCTGTGCTGTTGGTTGACTCGGTGACGCAATAGCCGGTGACCCCGACGTCATCAGTGGCAACTATGGTTGTGTCCGCTATCAGATAATTTGCCCTGGGGAGTGCGGTGAAGGTTTGGATGACCGGTATTGCCGGATCTCTGATAACCAGTATGCCGGTAGTGTTGCCCAGGTAGCTGTTGTCGGTAATCATGGCGCTTACGGTATAGCTGCCGATGGCCGACGGAGGAGTGGTGTTGCCGTTGTAGGTAAGGAGGTAGCCCAGGCCGCCTGGGACCGTGGTGGCGGTAACGGTCTTGGCGGTACCGTCGTAACTGGTATTAAGTGTTGCGGCATCGAGTGTAATCGTGGCCGCGCTTTTAACACTATGGTCCACCGATCCGACGGAATTGGCATAGTTGACATCGCCGCTGTAGGCAGCGGTGATCGTGTGGGAGCCCACGCTCAAGAAGGAGGTGCTGCAGGATGCCATTCCGATGTTCAAGGCAACTTCGGAGCAGAGTGTCGTACCGCCTTCGGTGAAGGTCACCATCCCTGTTGCCCCGCTTGTTACGTTTGCCGTGAAAGTGACGGATTGGCCCGGGATCGAGGCAGTGAGATCCGAGTTTACCGTTGTGTTTGTGGCAGCCTTGTTCACGGTCTGGGATATGGCCGGCGAGGTTGCCAAATAGTAGTCCCTGTCGCCGCTGTAGGCCGCGGTGATGCTGTGGTTGCCAGCACCCAGGGCAGAGGTATTGCAGGTGGCAATGCCGCCGGCAAGGGTGGATGTTCCCAGGCTGGTGGCGCCATCCAGGAAGGTCACCGTGCCGCTGGCGTTTTCCGGGGATAATGTGGCGGTGAGGGTAATTGCCTGCCCAAAGGTTGAAGGGTTGGCACTGGATATGACTGTTGTGACAGGGTTGGCTTTCACGGCTGCCAGATTCATGACCGTCGCTTTTTGGCCGTTGCCATAGTCCATGTATGCAACATAAGGGGTCCCGTCGGGGGCAAAGGCGATTGATGTGTAAAGAGCCTGGCCGGCGGAGAATCCGGCGCTGCCTACGGTGACCCAGTTTGAACCGTCGAACCTCATTACTGTTGCCATGGTATTGTTCGTTTTGTCTTCGTACACCACGTAGGGGGTGTTGTCCGGTGCAATAGCCAGGGAGGTGAAATATGCCTGGCCGGCGGAGAATCCGGCGCTGCCCACGGTGACCCAGTTTGAGCCGTCAAACTTCATTGCCGTCGCCATGCTGTTGTTGTAGCTGTCCTCATAAACCACGTATGTGGTTCCGTCCGGGGCAAAGTCCAGGGAGGTGTAGTCGGCTTGGCCGGCGGAAAAACCGGCGTTGCCCACAGTGACCCAATTCGTGCCATCGAATTTCATCATTGTGGCCTTGCTGCTGCTGGCAGCATCTTTAAATGCCACGCAGGGCGCCCCGTCCGGGGCAAAGGCCAGAGAAGTGTAGTCGGCCTGTCCGGCGGAGAAGCCGGCGTTGCCCACAATGTTCCAGTTCGTGCCATCGAACTTCATGACTGTTGCCTTGTTGCTGTTGGCACCATCCTTAAATGCCACGCAGGGGGCTCCGTCCGGTGCAAAGGCCAGAGATGTGAAATTGGTGTTGGCTGTGCCAGGTGAAAAACCGGCGATTCCCAACACGCCCCATACACCGTTGTTGTACTTCATGACCGTTGCCTTGTTGCTGTTGCCAAGATCACAATACGCCACATAGGGGGTTCCGTCCGGTGCAAAGGCCAGAGAAATGTTAATGGCCCTGCCGGCGGAAAACCCCGCGTTGCCCACAATGCTCCAACCCATGCCGTTAAACGACGTCATTGTCGCCTTGCCGCTGTTGCCATAGTCACTATAAGCCACATAGGGGGTCCCATCGGGGGCAAAGGCCATCGAGATGAAGCTGGCCACGTCAGCAGAGAAGCCGGCATTGCCAACGGCTCCCCAAAATGGAGTGAGCAGGGTCGCGGGTGTTCCGGTGGTGAGGTTGGCCGAAACAGGGATTGGGCTCAGGTTGGAGCCGCTGGGGCTGTCGGCAACGAAGCAGGCCGTGTAGGGTGTACCCTGTGTCAGGTTGCGGACCGTGTAGCGGCCCGTGGTAGTGGCAGCCAGAGGCAATGACCCGTGGTATGGCGCCCCTGTGCCGCTGCTGTCCAGCCCTGCTGCAACCTGGGCCCCTGTGCCGCATGTCGCATTGTTTCCTGCCAGAAGGGTGAAATAACCGGTGCCGGAGCCGCTGGATCGGAGTACCAGGGTGGCCTGGCCAGGTCCCACGTTCTCGAATGAAGGCGTTGTAAGCAGGGGGGTTGCGAAGCATAGGGTAGGGAGTGCCATGCAGGACAGCAGGGCAAGGAAGTAAATCTTTCTGCTCAAAGTTGTCACCTCTGTTTCAGCGTCGTGCCTAACTCTTGTTGCAATGCCATACATGCCTTGGTGAACGTGTCAACGGGCTGCCTTTTATGGCCCAAGAGAGGTATTCCGTATTTGTTGGCAAATTGCAACGCACCGGTTCTTATGGATTTTTCAGTTGTGTCGAAATGCTATAATCGTGCCAGTGATATTTGTGCCATTTGTAAAGAGCAATTCGGGCGGGAATGGGTTCGGACTTATGGTGGCAATGGTATGGAACCTGGATTATGGTTAATTAAAACAGCAAAAACTGTCGAAGTTTCTTACACTTAGCACTGTATGCAACTTGCTGTAATGATAACATATATTATTGCGGCGGTTTTGCCGGAAACATGACGTTCTGCCGTGTAAATCAAACAGCCCCGAGATGATTGTATTTTATGCCGCCATGTTTTTTAATTCATAAAAACTAATATATTAATGTGACGATATTTCTGACAGATTGGTGTCAGGCTGTATACGGTATGCAATTACGTCTGTGCGGCTTGTTTGGGCGAGCAGATGATTGAAAATGAAACCATCTGAAATCATGGGATTATCATGGTGGGGCAGTTGAGCATGGCATGATTGGTAATGCCTTGTTTTGTCGAGTTATTTTCCACAACACCCTTCTTTGTTTCATTATCCATGCAAATAGACGAATCACCCTCGTGTCGGTGCCGGCTTTACAGGCGCAAACAGGTGGTTCGGCTTGTCCTGCCCGGTAGCTTTCGACGGATAAATATACCTGCGGTTAAATTAGTGAATTTATAAATACTTGTTCTGCAGTCGGAGTCATCACGCTTGCCTTATTCGGTTATATGGCGGATGGCCATGTCAGAATCGAGCTCAACATCTACCGTAAGACCTTTGTCCTTTGGAACAATTTTAAAGGCATAATTTGTGCATAAATAGCATTTTCATTAAACCGGACGCCCGTTGGACTTTTTTTCAGCATAAATATATTGCCTTTGGCAAGTCAGTCATTTGGAGATTTGCCGGCAGAGCCGGTGGTCTGCGAAATATTTAAAATTTATAATAAATTTATTTGAATGGGTTAACTCGTTTAAGGAGATTCCACGTTATGAAATCCCAGTATTGGCGGAAATCAAAAAAGATGAGCCATGGAGCACGGGTTTATATGGGTGTTCTCACCGTACTTTTTGCGGCTGCTGTTCTGTTGATGTCAGGTTGCGGTGACCCGGGCATGTCAACTGGCAACACTGCGCAAAACCCGTCAAATGCCGCAGCTTCCTCCCCCAAGGTCGGGCAGCTTGATTTCAATGCATCTGAAAACCGGGAATACATATTCAACGGAACGGAATGGGTTCCCCATGATGCGTCCATCGATACCTATGTAATTCCTCAACAAGCCAATAAGGTTGTGTTTGGTTCCACCACCAATCTCTGTTATGACGCCGACGGTAACAATCTTTGCCCGGATCTGATGCATCTCAAGCATGGGGCAGTGATGAATAATTGCCAGGGTTGCCACGACCTGAACTACTCTTTTTACATCCCCGATTCATTCTTCAAGAATCCTTTGACTGATGCCTTTATTCAAGCCACGCCGATCAACCCCAATCCCCTGGCACCTGTTTATGTGCAGAGCAGTAACTGGGATGTCCCGCCTCCAGCGACATTCCGGTTTGCCACCTGCTCAAACATAGCCTGTCACTTCATTCCGAACGGTACTTTCGAGTACTACTTTCCTGGCGGCGATGGGGAACCATTGTTGTTGAGTGTTAATTACGGAGGGGTGAGCAGTGCCATTGCCAATTGGGATCCCAGCAGCTCGGCCATGTGCAGCAGTTGCCACGGCAATCCGCCCCAGACCGGGGTTTGGCACAGCGGTTATCATGGCGGCAACACAAGCATTGCTACAAACGGCTGTCAATTATGCCACCCGGATGCAACAACTGATTCCAACGGCAACAGGATCGTCGGAGGGGCGAATCCGTTGCACGGCAATAAAACCGTCAATATACAGGCCAAATTCAAATCAAGCTGTTTCGGTTGTCACTGATACAGATGTATTGCATCAAAGGGTGATGAGACATGACCGTCAAATCCATGGGTTTCCTGATGGTGGAACTAATAGCCGTTCTGGCATTTTCCTTGTCTGTCGCTGACGCGGCTGCGCTGGTCAGTCTTCCGCGAACAGGGCAGACTACCTGCTGGGATGCCAGCGGAAACCCAATTGCCTGCGCCGGAACCGGTCAGGATGGCGATAAGCAGGTTGGAGTCGCCTTGCCGTCTACTCGTTTCAACGACAATGGAAACGGCACAATTACGGACAAGTTGACTGGCCTGGTCTGGCT
>MTLD01000791.1_pt1 | contig 9974 bp, 7 predicted proteins | sample 1982471 | NCBI WGS metagenome assembly MTLD01 (sample SAMN05712604, study PRJNA340218) | biofilm metagenome | isolation source: sample SPM anode biofilm adapted to -50 mV | place: USA | collected 2012-02-03
ATTCTTTGGCTCCTTGTCCCGCAAACGCTGCTTGCAAAAGTGCCGCAGCCCGAGCTCCACAAGGTAGTGGCAGTCGTCCAGACCGATTTTCCTCCAACATTTTTCAAAAGCCATACTAACGGCAAACCGCAGGGTTTCGCCATTGACCTGATGAATGAGGTGGCCCGCAGGGCAGGGATCAAGGTCGAATACGTATTCGGCAAAACCTGGGAAGAGGGCCAGCAGATGGTCTTGAACGGCAGGGCCGACATCATTCCCGACCTTACCATTGACGAAACCCGCAAAAAACTGTTTGCCTTCACCATCCCGGTGGAAACCCTGCCGGTTTCTTATATCGTACGCAACGACGGCCAGGTCAACGGTCTGAAGAGCGGCATGCGGGTGGGGGTGATGCGGGCAAGCATTGCCCAGGTGTACCTGCAGAACCGCACGGATATCCAGGTCATTCCCAGCGACAGCCTGGAGAAAATCCTTCTGGATCTTCTGTCAGGCCAACTCGATATTGTCTTGGCCCCTGCGCCCAGCGTGGTGAAACTGGCCCTGGATTCGGGGATTGAAAAGCATCTGCGGGTACTGGAACCCCGTGTGATCGAAGGTGTTCGAGCCATGGCGCTGCGGCCGGATGATGTCGAGCTTTTGCAACGCCTCAATCTGGCGATCGGCCAGTTTGTGGGTACGCCCGAATACCGCGAGATTTATTTTAAATGGTGGGGCAAGCCTCGGTCGTTCTGGACTACCGAAAAGGTGTTGTGGCTCATTGCCCTGACGATAGCGCTTAGCGGGGTCGCCATGGGATACTGGCGCTATATGGGCATCCTCCGTCTGAATCGAACTCTGAAACAGACGCTGACAGACCTGGAAAAATCCCGTGAAGAACTTGGCCGTAGCGAAGAGTTGACTCGTAGCCTCACGTTGGCGGCGGAAAGGGAGCATGCCCGCAGCCAGGAGATATTGGAAAGCATCCATGACGGCATTAGCATCATGGATCGAAACTACCGGATTCTGTATCAGAACCAGCGCCTGATCGAGCTGCTGGGCTACCACTTCGGGGAACTCTGTTATCAGGCCTACCGGCATAGCGATGAAATCTGTCCGGGGTGTCCATTGGAAGCAACCTTTCGGGATGCCCGTCCCCATACTACGGTCACGATGTTTGACACTAGCGATGGGCAATTGTACTTCGAGGCCTTGGCCTCTCCGCTACGTGATGATCAGGGCCAGATTTTTGCCGCCATCGAAAGCATCAGGGATATCACCGAGCGCAAGCAGTTGGAAGAGACGCTGGCCCTGAAACAGCAGCAGCTCGAAGAAATCAATCAGTCTCTGGAACAACGCATCAGCTTGGCCGTGGCCGAACTGCGCCATAAGGACCAGGTGCTTATCCAGCAGGGCCGACTGGCTGCCATGGGTGAAATGATCAACAATATTGCCCATCAATGGCGCCAGCCGCTGAACAATATCGGGTTGATCGTGCAAAACCTCCAGCTTTCGTTCGAGTCCGGAGAACTGAACGCCGAAGATCTGGACAAGGAAATCTCCCATGCCATGGACATCATCATGCACATGTCGCGTACCATTGATGATTTCCGTAATTTTTTCCGGCACGACAAGGAGATGCGCAAGTTTGCCATCAACAGCGTGGTTGCCAGGTCGATCGATTTCATTTCAGCTACCCTGTCAAGCAGCAATATCAAGGTAAGCATGGCGGCCGAGGAGGATGTTACCGCCATCGGCTATCCGAACGAATATGCCCAGGTTCTACTCAATATTCTAGCCAATGCCCGCGAGGTACTGATCGAGCGGGCGGTGACGGAACCGAGAATTTTTATTGACGTGATCAGTGAAAACGGCTGCTCCGTGACAACCATACGCGATAACGGCGGCGGCATGCCCGAGGAGATACTGCCCAGGATATTCGACCCTTACTTTACGACCAAGGAGCCGGGCAAGGGAACCGGCATAGGTCTCTACATGTCCAAGGTGATTATCGAGCAGAACATGAGCGGCAGGCTCACGGCCCGCAATGCCGGCGACGGGGCTGAGTTCAGGATCGAGGTTTGACCCCACTAATGGCGGAGCCCATCCCGAATATGGTGCGAAAACGGAAAACACGGCAAGACCTGGAGCAGTACTGTGAGCAGTTGGAAGTGGTGCTGGCCGAGCGGACCCGGCAGTTGCGCGAGGCAGGTGATTTTCTCAGGAGAGAAACCGATGAACGGTTGCGTATTCAGGACAACCTGCGCTCCCTGCGGGAAAAGCTGGAAACTGAGGAACGGGCCAGGATTGCCCGCGATATCCATGACAGCGTGGGACAATCGCTGCAGGCCATGAAACTCAACCTCAAGCTGCAACGGGAGCGATGCCGGCAAGGGGTGCCATGCAAGTGTGAAGCACTGAACGGAATGATTGACGAACTTTCCCTGGTGTCCGACGAATTGCGTGATATTGTCCTGGCCCTTCGCCCCGCCTTTCTTTGCTCGACTCCCATAGACGAGGCATTAATATGGTTGTGCAACAGAATGTCCCAACGCACCGGGCTGGATGTGCGGGTATCAATTTCAGGAGACTGTTCCCAGCTCGGCGAAGACGTCAAGCTGGCTCTTTTCAGAATCTGCCAGGAAGCCGTCACCAATGCCGTCAAATATGCCGGTGATGACGCAATCCTGGTCTCGCTGTCGTGCAACGCGGAGGCGGCACGACTGAGTATTGTCGACCATGGCCGGGGCGGAGCGTGCGAATCGCCCAGCGGCAACAACGGCTCAGGCTTGACTATCATGCGCGAGCGGGCTGAGCTGGTTGGTGGAAATTTTGCCTTCACCTCGCCCCTTGGTGCAGGCACCATCATTACGGTGGAGGTACCGCACACATGATCCGCGCCATTGTTGCCGACGACCATGTAATGTTCCGTCAAGGACTGCTCAACATGCTGAGGGGTGCCGACGATATAAATGTCGTGGCTGACTGTGGCGATGGCCATGAAGCCCTGGAGCTGATCAGGCGTTATGTTCCCGATGTTGCCGTGCTGGATGTAAGCATGCCGAAACTCGATGGCATTTCCGTTGCCCAGCAGGTTGCCAGGGAGCTGCCTGAAACGCGGGTCGTTATTCTCAGCATGCATGACGATCCGGAGATGCTGGAACGTGCCACGGCCGCAAAGGTATATGGCTTTGTTTCCAAAGACGATGCCTTTGAGGAGTTGCTCGACACGATCAGGATCGTACATTGCATGAATGCGATCAATACCATCCAAGGTTCCCCGGCCCGGAAGGTCGTGTTGACCGAACGGGAACTCCAGGTGCTGCGTCTTATCGCCACTGGCTGCACCAACCGCATGGTCGCGGCAGATCTGGAAATCAGCATCAAGACCGTTGACTCCCACCGTACCAACCTGATGAACAAACTCGAAATCCACTCAACCGCGGAACTGGTCCGTCACGCCATCAAATCCGGAATCATCTAAGTGTGAAAAAATCATACTAATTGATTAACGCTTCTAGGGTATTCACCCGATAGACTTTCGTCTTTACATTCATTAAAGTCATGTTGCTGCAATCTCAAAAACGAGGGGAAGCAACTTATGGCCACCATCAAGTCCAAGATCATTGTCAATGTTCTTATTGTCCTTCTTACCGTCACTGCCATTGTCGCCATGAATTATTTCAATCTCCACAAGCTGAAGAAACTCCAGGACAATGTGGCCGAGCAATACAAGGAGGCGGTCCTGGCGGAGGATGCCGCGAACATCGGCCCCCGGCTCGCTAATGTCATTGCCAGCGCCGAGATAAACCGGGACCTGGATCAGAGCGCCAAGGATTGGGCCGTTGCAAAGGAAAAGGAAGGCAAGATCCTGGAGGAAGTTGGCGCAAAATTGGATACAGCCGAAGAAAAGGAAGTGTTTGCTGCCGGCCGGAAGGCGTTTGACGCCGAAATCGCCCTCTTTGAGGGTAAGATGCTACCGCTGTTAAGGGGCACCAAAGATGTAACGGATGAGATCAGGAAGTTGGATGGCGAGAGTGACCACTTTTCCGACGCCATTCGGGAGAATCTTGAAAAGATTGCCAATTTAAAGGATCAGAATGCCAAGAAGTCCGATGAAGAATTCGATTCCGATATAACCAAAACCATAACCCAGAGCCTGATCATCGGCCTAGTCGGCATCCTATTCCAGGCCGGGTTGGCCGGTTGGTTGCTGACAACCATCATGAGGCCGTTGAACAGTCTAAAGGTTATGCTGCTCGATATTTCCCAGGGAGAAGGCGATCTGACCAAGCGTCTGGACGATAGCACCAAGGATGAATTGGCCGAGATCAGCCGCTATTTTAACCAGTTCATCGAAAAACTTAAAGGGATCATCGGCCAGATCGCCCAAGCAACCGTCGAGATGGCCTCTGCCTCGGTCCAATTGCATGCAACCGCGGAACAGATGGCCACCGGGGTCGAGGAAGTGGCGGCACAGGCCGGCACGGTGGCAACCGCAGGCGAGGAGATGTCGGCCACCTCCGGCGACATTGCCCAGAATTGCCAATTTGCGGCCGAAGGTTCCCAGCATGCCAGCGCTGCCGCAGTCTCCGGAGCAAAGGTCGTGGATGAAACCATCGTTGTCATGAACAGTATTGCCGAACGGGTCAAGAACTCGGCCAAGGCGGTGGAAAGCCTGGGGAGCCGTTCCGACCAGATTGGCGAGATCGTCGGTACCATCGAGGATATCGCCGATCAGACCAACCTGCTGGCCTTGAACGCTGCCATCGAGGCGGCCAGGGCAGGGGAGCAGGGTCGCGGTTTTGCGGTCGTGGCCGATGAGGTCCGCGCACTGGCGGAGCGCACTACCCGCGCCACACGGGAAATCGGTGAAATGATCAAGGCGATCCAGAGCGAGACCAAGGAAGCGGTCATCGCCATGGAGGAAGGGGTGAACGAGGTAGCCAAGGGAAGTGAAAAGGCGGCTGAATCCGGCAAGGCCCTGGAGCAGATCCTGGAGCAGATCAATTCGGTGACCACCCAGATCGCCCAGGTAGCCACTGCCGCCGAGGAACAGACAGCTACCACCTCCGAGATCAGCAGCAACATGCAGCAGATCACGGAAGTGGTTTCCCAGACCGCCAGCGGGGCGGAGGAATCGGCTGCTGCCGCCAATCAACTCTCGACCCTGGCCGAAGATCTTAAAAGGATAGTAGGGCAGTTCAAGTTGGCCTGACTCAAAATCCCACTCACTTGCCTGGAGCGTTTTCTCCAAATCCGCTCCAGGCAAGGCACAACTTTTCCTCCTTGCATTTGCCACCCCACTCTGCTAATCTTTCTGGCCTTTTACAAGTTTTTAAACCCTCAGGAGCTGCAAGCCCGTATCAATTTTTACACCTCCTCCCTGGTATCCAAACAGTTATGACGAAAGGAATACATAGTAATGCTGAAAATATTTGATTACCTGTTCGGTATGTTTTCGAACGATCTGGCCATCGACCTGGGCACGGCCAACACCCTGGTCTACCTGAAAGGCAAGGGAATTGTGGTGCGTGAACCTTCGGTTGTTGCCGTGCAGAAGATGCCCAACGGCCAACAGAAGGTACTCAAGGTCGGCATGGAGGCCAAGCAGATGCTGGGCCGCACCCCCGGCTCCATCACTGCCATCCGCCCCATGAAGGACGGCGTTATTGCCGACTTCGACATCACCGAAGAGATGCTGCGCTATTTCATCCACAAGGTGCACAATCGCAAGACCCTGGTGCGCCCCCGCATCGTAATCTGCGTCCCATCCGGTATCACCCAGGTAGAAAAGCGTGCTGTCAAGGAATCGGCCGAATCGGCCGGTGCCCGGGAGGTTTACCTGATCGAGGAGCCCATGGCGGCTTCCATCGGCGCCGGACTGCCCATTATCGAGGCCTCGGGCAACATGATAGTGGATATCGGCGGCGGTACCACCGAGGTGGCTGTCATCTCCCTGGCCGGCATTGTCTATGCCCAGTCCACTCGCATGGGTGGCGACAAGATGGATGAGGCGATAGTCCAGTACATCCGCAAGAAATACAACCTGCAGATCGGCGAGCGCATGGCGGAATCGATCAAGATCGATATCGGCGAAGCCTATCCCGGCCCGGAGTTGTTGACCAAGCAGGTCAAGGGTCGCGACCTGGTTTCAGGCATTCCAAAGACGATTGAGGTGAATTCCGACGAGATCCGCGAGGCCCTCAAGGAAGCGGTCAACGCCATTGTTGATACGGTCCGTATCTGCCTGGAGAAAACCCCGCCCGAACTGGCGGCGGACATCGTGGACAAGGGTATTTTCCTGGCAGGGGGCGGTGCCCTGTTGCGTAACCTTGACATGCTGCTGCGCGAGGTTACCAAGGTACCGGTACTCATTGCCGAGAACCCGCTGGACTGTGTTGTGCTCGGGTCAGGCAAGGTGCTGGACGAGCTCAACCTGCTGCGGCGCGTGGCAATCACTTCGTAGGTTTCTCACGGATTTCTCCCTCATTCCGTTTTTAGGTCAGGGGCGAAGCAAGGGCCTGTTTTGTTTCGCCCCAAATGATGCACAAAATTCAGGGGAAAGCAGGATAGCTTGCTTTCCCCCTATCATGAATTCATGGGTTCAATGCCATCTCCTACCGTTGACATAATCGTCCCTGTCTGGAACTGCCCCTTTGAAACCCGCGCCTGCCTGGCTGCCCTTGTCGAACATTCCCCTGAAGCGCGCCTGATCATAGTAGATAATGGCAGCAGCCGGGAAACCGAACTGATGCTGGAGGAATTTTCCGAACCCATCGGCGAGCAGGGTCTGTTCATCAAATCAGAGCGCAACGTCGGCATGATCCCTGCCATCAATATGGGGCTGGCGCGCTCGGACAGCGACTTCGCGGTTGTCTTGCGCCCCCACGTCCAGGTCACCAGCGGCTGGTTAAGCGGACTTATGGACGCTGCCCAGTCATCCAATGCCGGCATACTGACTCCGTTGTTTGCCGGCAAGGGCGCTCCCCGGTCCGCCCCACTTGTGAACGGCAGTTCACTCATGGACACCTTTGACATCTCATTTACCACCTTGGCACTTAGAGGTGAAATGCACATGCTGCTCGGAGGGTTTGACGAGAGTATGGACGGCGGCCAGTGGTGCCTTAGGGACTATGTCCGCCGCGCCTGGAGCAGAGGCTACCGTACCTGCGTTACCTCGGCTTCACTGGTCGTATGCGGGAACGAGATCGTGTTCGGGTCCGATGAGCGGCGGCAGCAGCAATCCCAGGCCAGCCGGGCAGGCTATTTGGAACGCTGGGGTGTTGGACGCCAGTACTGCATTTATTTCGGGCCGGAGGTTGATACGGCCAGCCTTGCGAGCTGCATGGAAACCGTGCTCGAAGGCGCTCGCCAGGGGCATCGTTTCACGCTTCTGTTGCATCGCCGCCAGTTTTCGGATTTTAAGCGCACCGGGTGGAACGCCATGCACCAGTCAATCGGGCTGAGCTGCGTATCGTTTCTATTGCCGCAACGTGATATCTTGCGCAAATTTGCCGCGCTCAAGGCCGCTATTCCGGACATTATCCCCGTGAGAGGGGTTGAGGCCAATTCTTTTCCTGGTGTAGAAACGTCAATCCCGTTCTCGGAAGTGGCCAGCGCCATCGGAGGCAATTAGGCCTTAAAGCATTGTGCTTGCCGGATCGGGACTGTTCCGGACGAGACAAATACAGGGTTGGCACATTGTACCGCCACTCCCCCCGAAACCAAAGAAGGGCACCGTAATGATCGAGGAAGTCAAGACACAACTGCAGGGCCATCAGGCGTTGTTCGCCTTGATCGAGCAGGACCTTTCGCCGCGCATTGCCGAGATGGCTGCCATGCTGGCGGATGCGTTCAGAAACAAAGGCAAGCTCATCGTGATGGGTAACGGCGGGTCAGCGGCCGATGCCCAACACTTCGCGGCCGAGATTGTGGGACGCTTCAAGATGGAGCGCCCGGCATTGCCGGCAGTGGCCCTGTCTACCGATACCTCCATCCTGACCGCCATCGGCAACGACTATGGCTTTGATGCCGTCTTCAGGCGTCAGGTCGAGGCCCTGGCCGTTGCAGGAGATGTCGTGGTCGGCATTTCCACCAGCGGCAACTCCCCCAACGTGTTGAAGGCGCTGGAACTGGCCAGGGAGCGTGGCTGTCGCACCATCGGACTCCTCGGGAAAGACGGCGGCAGCATCAAGGATGTCTGCGACCTGCCATTGGTGGTTCCCGGCGGCGACACCCCCCGCATCCAGGAAGGGCATATAACCATCATCCACATCGTCTGTGACCTGGTGGAAAAGGCGCTATTCTCATGAAACTCAAACCCATGGATCTCTCTGGCGTTGCAACCTACCCGATTGCAGAGCGCAGGAACAAGGTCTCGCTGCAACGGGACTTTGCCGGTGACATCACCTCCGGCATGAGCATCACAGCCCTTTTGGCGGCTTTGCCCAATCAACTTGGGGCCGAGAACCTCAATGCGGTAATAAACGCTGTTGTCGAGGCCCGCAGCAAGGACAAACCGGTCGTAATCGCCATCGGTGGGCATGTCATAAAGTGCGGCCTGCAACCGGTGTTGAAGAAACTTATCGAGTCCGATGTCATAACGGCTGTGGCCATGAATGGTTCTGCCAGCATCCATGACTATGAAATCTCCCTGATCGGCGAGACCAGCGAAGATGTGGGGGCGGTGCTGCATTGCGGCACTTTTGGCATGGCCGAGGAAACCGGCCGCGACATCAACGGCGCCCTGAAAGCCGGCTTGGCCCAAGGGAGCGGCTACGGCGAGGCGCTGGGCCGCTTCATTGTCGAGAATAACAATCCCCACCGGGAATTCAGCCTCTTGGCCGCCTGCTTTGAAAAAGGCATCCCTGCCACCGTGCATGTAGCAGTGGGTACGGACATCATCCACCAACACCCCGCTGCCGATGGAGCGGTGCTGGGTCAGGCGACCTTCACCGATTTCCGGTTGTTCACCTCCGTGGTGGCCACGCTCGGCAATGGCGGGGTGTTCATCAACATCGGCAGTGCCGTGATCATGCCGGAAGTATTTCTCAAGGCCCTCTCCATCGCTCAGAACCTGGGCTTTCATGTGGATCATTTTACTACGGCAAATTTCGACATGCAGCAGCATTACCGCCCCCTGCAGAACGTGGTCAAACGTCCAACGGCCGGCGACAGCCGCGGCCTGACCATCACCGGCCATCACGAAATCATGATTCCGCTCCTGGCGGCGGGGATACTGGACAAAATAAAAATGTAGGGGCGGTCCTGTTTGGCCGACCAATAGGGCAACCACACGGGGTTGCCCCTACAGGAGAACCCCATGGACCGCAAAACAATCGAATCCCTTTTTAGCCACATCCGCAATATCCGCTGTCTGGTGATCGGCGACCTGATGATGGATGAGTATTTGTGGGGCAAGGCCGAGCGGATCTCGCCAGAGGCGCCGGTGCAGGTGGTGGATGTTATTCGCGAGGAGTTGCGCCTGGGTGGTGCCGGCAACGTGGTCAACAACCTGGCTGCGCTGGGGGCAAGGGTGGCTGTCTGTTCCGTGGTGGGCGAAGACGAGAATGGCTGGACCCTGCTCAAGGCCCTGAGCCGACAGGATGTGGACAGCGGGGCGGTTTTCCGCGACCCGGCCCGCAAAACCAGCCGCAAAACGCGGGTTGTGGCCGCCAACCAGCAGATCGTAAGGATTGATCGCGAATCGCGCGATCCGCTTTCCATTGATTCAGAGCAGCAGATCTGCGACTGGCTTGCCGCCAATGCCGCCGGTTTCAATGTCATCCTGCTGTCGGATTATTCAAAGGGGGTGCTGACTCCCCGGGTTATCGAGACAGCCATTGCCGTGGCCCATTCCGGCGGCATTCCCGTATTGGTGGACCCAAAGGGTACCGACTATGCCCGCTATCGCGGTGCTACCATACTGACTCCGAATCGCAAGGAAGCCGAAGCCGCTTCCGGTGTTGCCATAATCGATCAGCAGTCTCTCGAAC
>MTLD01002192.1_pt1 | contig 9969 bp, 9 predicted proteins | sample 1982471 | NCBI WGS metagenome assembly MTLD01 (sample SAMN05712604, study PRJNA340218) | biofilm metagenome | isolation source: sample SPM anode biofilm adapted to -50 mV | place: USA | collected 2012-02-03
TATCCATCGCGGGCGCAAGAGACTTGAAGGGAACTGCTCCTAGTACGAGAGGACCGGAGTGGACTGACCAATGGTGTACCAGTTATCCCGCCAGGGGTACAGCTGGGTAGCTACGTCGGGAACGGATAAACGCTGAAAGCATCTAAGCGTGAAACCGGCCCTAAGATGAGGTCTCTCACAGCGTAAGCTGGTAAGGCCCCTTGTAGAACACGAGGTTGATAGGCCAGGAGTGTAAGGGCAGCAATGTCTTCAGCTGACTGGTACTAATAGGCCGAGGGCTTGACTTAAGTCAGAGAGCCGAAGAACGCGAGCGAAAGCGAAGCGTGATTCGAGCGAATCGCTTAGTCCGGAAGCGTAAGCGGACGGACAAAGCAGAGTCGCGTAGCGCGACACCAAGCCCTAATAATGTGCAGCACTTTCTTCTGTGATGTTTTGAGGGAGCATACGCTTACCTCAGTATCCGGTGGCGATAGCTAGAGGGTTCCACCTGTTCCCATACCGAACACAGTAGTTAAGCCTCTATACGCCGAAAGTACTTGGCTGGTAACGGCCTGGGAGGATAGGTAGTCGCCGGTTAACCCAAAACCCCGTTCGTTACACGAACGGGGTTTTGCTGTGATTACGGATGTTCACCTAAGGCGATGAGGCGACGCTTGGCTTCTTCGATACGGCCATAATACTGTGGCGGTGCGATGGCTAAAAACTGGCGATAGGCTTCGGCGGCTTCGCGCTTGAGGCCGATAGCCTCGCAGGAGAGAGCTTTGTTGTACCAGGCGGCATAATGTTTTGGATTGAGGGCGATGGTCTGGGAAAAGTCGGCGATGGCTTTTTCGAGCTGCTCCATTTTAACGAATATAAGACCACGATTGTAATATGCCGGAGCGTATTGCGGGTCGATGGAAATTGCCTGGGCAAAGCCGTCCAAAGCTTCGGGGAATTTTCCCATGTCTGCATATACGTCGGCACGGCGGCAGTAGAGCTCGGTGTCCTTGGGATCGAGGGCGATGGCCTGGGAGAAGTCGGCGATGGCTTGGTCGTATTGCCCGGTGTCGCGGTAGACGAAGCCGCGGTTCCGGTAGGCTCTGGGGTCTTGCGGAGCAAGGGAGATAACTTGGGCAAAGTCGGCGATGGCCTGGTCGAAGAGTTTTTTCTTTGCATAGATGATGCCGCGGTTGAGATAGGCCGCAGTAAGCTTCGGGTCGATGGCGATGGCTCGGGTATAGTCTTCAATGGCCGGATTATAGTTGAATATGCCGGCCTGGTCGAAGACAAGAGCGCGGTTATAGAAAGCGGGGGCAAAGTTGGGATTGATTTCGATGGCTTTGTCGAAGTCTTGGAGGGCGAGCTCGATCTTGCCGAGTTTGCGGTATGTGTTCCCGCGGTTGTGGTAGGCTTCGACGAACTTGGGGTCGAGGGCGATAGCTCGGGTGTAGTCAGCGATGGCGAGGTCGTATTGGCGGTTGTTCCAAAAGTCATTGCCGCGTTTGAAATAATCATCGGCGGTAACGGGCGCCTGGATGGAAGAGGGTGCGGCCAAGCCGACGATCGGCGGCGCGATAATTTGCCAGCATATCATGAAACATATTGCCAGGGCTAGTTTCCGTATAAGAATATACATGTCGACACCTACTTAAATTGACATTTTGTGTATATATTTTACATTTGGTAGCAAAACCCTGTTTTTGCTGCAGGAAGTGCCGGCAGAGGAGAGAAAATAATTTAAGGGAAAAGCTTGCAAAACGGAGGCCGGGATGAAAAGAGCATTTTTAGTTGTTCTTTGTGCGTTGCTGGCCTTTGGCACTTTCGGTCGGCAACAACGCGGGCCGAGCAGGCCTCTTATCCGCTGGATCCTGAACATCAAACGGATGGTGACGGCGCTGGCTTAACAATGAAAGTTGAAAACTATGGCTGGCTTTTATGATGTCTGGAAATAAAACAAGAGGGTAGTCGAGATTTTCACTTTCGACTACCCTCTTGTCAACAGTCCTGGACGGTGGAGGTCTTGTACTTTCTCGGCAACCGACTAGAACTTCTGGATCATCATGCCCTTGGATATCGCTTCGGGGTCGCCGTTTATGACGTCGCAGATGGCGAGCTTTTCTTTGACGGTCGACACCTGGAGGCGAGCGACTTCTTCGACGCTTTCGTCGAGGACCTCGCCGGTGCTCGGGTCACGGATGATGTTGGCCTTGCCGACGATGAAGGTCATGCCGGGGGTGACGCCTTCGCGCGCGCCGCGGTTGACGTAGACGCTGCCGTTCTGGACCATGACGACTTCGCCCCGCCAGGGAACCTTGGGCAATTGGCTTATCATCCACTGCACGCCCTGGGCGACGGCGTTCTCGACGGCTTTGCCCATGTTGCTTTTCTGGAAGTTGGCGTAGCCGCCCGACCAGCCGTGGCCGGAGTATCCTAGGCCGATGCCGCTGCTGGTGGATTTGCCGACGACGCTGGTGGAGGCCAGTACCATACCGGTGGTGGAGTCGATTATGTACATGGTGGCGTTGATTTCGGTCTTGCCGCCGCCGCCGCCCACGGATATGCCGTGAATGGAGATGCCGCCGCCACTATGGCCGGTATCCTGAACGTGGGTGATGGCTCCCTTGACCAAAAGCTGGGCCGGGGTGAGCTGCCCGGTGACGGGGGTCTTGGCGCCCTGCGGGGTGCGGCCAGAGTTGGCAAGATCCTGCTCCTGCATGGCTTCGTTGCGCATGTCTTTTTCGCCGAGTACTATGAAGCGGCCGGTCTGGTTGAGGATGTCGGTCATCGCCATCCCCCAGGCGTCGCCGAGATCCCACTGGCCGCTCCAGCCGGACCGGTTTTCAAATTTCACCACGCTGATGGTGTAACGCAGGCCGCCGGTCGCGGGTTCGGCCGCCAATGCGGTCTGGGGCAGGCACAGGGCCGCCAGCAGGAGCGCGCCGCCCAGCAGCCAAACGACAGGTTTTACGATAATGCCCTTCATTCCTCTACCTCCTAATGTTAAGGATTACTAAACAATATAATAATACACTATTCTAATACGCCTTGGAAGTTATTAACAAAGAAAAACCGCGGCGAACCGCGGTGGAGAGGGGGTTGTCAGTCGATTTTCCTGTAAGCGGCGGCCTTGGCGCCGCAGATGGGGCAGGCGTTGGGCAACGCACCTTCGGCAACGTGGCCGCAGACGGTGCAGAGGTAGACGTCGTAGGTTTCTTTGTTGGTGAGGTTGGCAAGCGCTTTTTTGTACAGGTCGGCGTGGACCTTCTCGGCCTCGTTGGCCAGCTTGAAGGTGCGGACGGCGACGGGGTTGTTTTCGGCTTCCGCTTCTTTGATGAACGGCGGGTACATTTCGCTGAATTCGTAGGTTTCGCCGGAAACGGCGGCCTGGAGGTTCTCGGCTGTAGACTTTATGCCGCCCATGGCTTTAAGGTGGGCGTGGGCATGGATGGTCTCGGCCTCGGCAGTGGCGCGGAACAGCCTGGCGATCTGCGGGAATCCTTCCTTGTCGGCCTGCCTGGCGAAGGCGAGGTATTTGCGGTTGGCCTGGGATTCGCCGGCAAAAGCGGCGGCAAGGTTTTTGTCGGTGCTCATCGTAATCCCTCCGTATTTATAATCATTATCTGTTAGATATTATTATTTATTTTCTTTCCCTTGTCAAGTATATTTTGCCAAAACGGCCAGGGATATTTTTTGCCAAAGCGCCCTCTTTTATGCGGCGCCACCGGTCGCAGAGTGGACAGAGTCAGGCTGGCCCAGATGTAAGGCGCACCGGATAAGCAGGCACACAACGCTTCAGCGTTGATGTGATCGCTTATACCCGAAAGGGTGCGAGCGCGCCGCGACGACGGCCCCGGATGGGCCTAGTGCCGGGCGTGCCATGGATGGCGCATGCGCCCGGCCGCGTACTTAAGATGTACGCTAGCAAGCGCTGTGAGGAGCAACGCCGCAGATGGGCCTTTATCGCCAGCCTGACATAAAAGCAGCCCGGCAATTTGCCGGGCTGCGGTTGGAAGCTACTTAGCTCTGGAGAGGAAGCTTAGAACCCGGGCGCCGGTGGTGCGCACACGCCGCAGGGGGGTCATGCTGACTTTGACCTTGGGTTTCATATCGTTTTCCGAGCCGAAATCGCCGCGTTTAATATTGGTGATCTTCGTCTTTTCCGGCTTGAGGAAGTTTTTGAGGATGGCGACCGCTTTGTCGGGACGGCTGTGATCACCGCAGGTGAAGACATCCACCGCCGCATACCCGAGCTCGGGGTATGTATGGATGCTCATATGGCTTTCGGCCAGCAGGGCCAGGGCGGTCAAGCCTTGCGGTTCGAATTTGTAGTAGGAGAAGTCGAGAAGAGTCATGTTGGCTTCGCGTACCGCGGTATGCATGGCCGTTTTGATGAACTCGAGGTCGTCGAGGCGCTCGAAACTGCAGCCATACATGTCGACCGTGATATGTTTGCCAATAACTTTCATCATGCATCGCCCCTTTGCCTGGTAGTAGAGCACCCCTTTAAACATCCACTTTTCCGCAAAATCGACCGAAAATCCGGTTGATTTTGATGAAAAGCGGCAATATTTAAATGGATTAGCTGTCTTCCTCCCATTATTATATGCTTTATACAGTTTTTCATTATAAGTCCCCTGGACAGGATTGTAAAGAGTATTTTCAAAATCCGCGAAAAAATTTTCCGCCAGCCGGTTGGCTACGGCGGCGCAGCGGTATTTTCTTGCGCGCAGGCGGGCGGCGTAGTAAAATCTTGCCAGAGAGTGGCGAACGGAGGGCCTTTTTGACGGGGACAGGGAAGAGTTGGCCGGCATACGCCGGCGGCCGCCGCACACAATAAGGGTAAACAGGCGCGAGGTGGCGGATGTTCACTCTTCATCACGGCTTCTGGCTGTATTTCTTCTCCCGGCGGCACCCCCAGGTCTGGCAGTTCGTCGCCGGGTCGATGCTGCCCGATTACGTATACGGCGTGTTGCTCGTCGTACTCGCGGCCAAAGGGGAGCTGGGCTGGCGCGAGCTGACGGGCCTGTCGCCGCTGACGTTTATGACCTATCTGCCGCAGTACCCGTGGGCGATGTACATCGACCTGGCCGGGCATTCGGTAATTTTCTGGGCCGCGGCCTTCGGGCTGTCGCTTTTGCCGGTCCTCCGGTATACGCAGGCGTTCGTCGTCGGCTGGGGCAGCCACCTTCTGCTGGACGGCCTCACCCACGCTGCCCACGCCAATTTCTACCTGTACCCGCTGTCGCTGCTGGCGGTGCATAGCCCGGTGTCCTACTGGGAGCCGTCGTATTTCGCCCGCGAGTTCAAGCTGGTCAACGGCACGCTCATGGCCCTGACGGCAGCCTACCTCATCTACCACTGGTGGAGAAAGCACAAGGAGAGGAACTGATATATGGAAGCGAAAGCGAAAGTGATTCTGCGCAAGGGGGCGCAGCACCGCGTCGAGGGCGGCCATCCCTGGGTGTATCAGAGCGAGCTCGACGCCATCGAGGGCGGCTTTGACCCCGGCGACATCGTCGACGTGTACAATTTCCGCCGCCGCTTCATCGGCCGCGGCTACATCAATCCCCGTTCCCAGATCATCGTCCGGCTCTTGAGCCGCGAGCAGGAGCCGATCGACCGCGCGTTCTTCAAGCGGCGCCTCGCGGCCGCCTGGCAATGGCGGCAGCGGTTCTGCCCAGAGCCGGAGTACTGCCGGCTGGTGTTCGGCGAGGCCGATTTCCTGCCGGCGCTGATCGTCGACAAGTTCGGGCCGTATCTCGTCATGCAGACGCTGGCTCTCGGCATCGATATATATAAGGATATGTTCGTCGAGCTGCTTACGGAGATGTTCGACCCCGCCGGCATCTACGAGCGCAATGACGTGCCGGTGCGTGAGCTCGAGGGGCTGGAGCAGCGCAAGGGGTATCTCCGGGGTGAGTTCCCGACCCTCATCGAGGTGCGGGAGAACGGCCTGCCCTTTTACGCCGACATCGAGAACGGCCAGAAGACGGGTTTTTTCTACGACCAGCGCGAGAACCGCACCGTGCTTAAGGACTTCGTGGCCGGCGCCGAGGTGCTGGACTGCTTCTGCCATACCGGTTCGTTCACCGTGCATGCCGCCCGCTACGGCGCGGCCCGCGTGAGCGCCGTGGACATCTCGGCGCCGGCGGTGGAGCTGGCGGCCCGCAACGCCGCGCTGAACGGCGTTGCGGACAAGTGCGAGTTCCAGACGGCCAACGCCTTCGATGTCCTGCGCGCGCAATCGGACGAGCGCCGGCAGTACGACGTGGTCATCCTCGACCCGCCGGCGTTCACGAAGAACCGCGGCGGCATCGAGGGGGCGGCCCGCGGCTACAAGGAGATAAACCTCCGCGGCCTCAAGCTCGTGCGCCCCGGCGGTTTTCTTGTGACCTGCTCGTGCTCGTACCACGTCGACCGCGATCTTTTCGCCGCCATCGTGCTGGACGCCGCCCACGACGCCAGGCGGACGGTGCGCCAGGTGGAGTATAGGACGCAGGCTAAAGACCACCCGATCTTGCCGGCGGCCCCGGAGACGAATTATCTCAAGTTTTTGGTGCTGGAAGTGCTTTGAGACCAACCCCCGCCCGGCTATGGGCGGGGGTTGCCAATTTTTTTCATATTCCCTCTTGATAAAAGTCAAAAAGTCAGATATACTAAGGTCAAAGGTCAAAATGTCAAATGGTCAGATAGTCAAACGCGGGAGTTGGTAGCATGGGAAATTTGGCCGATATCATCGAGAACTTCATCCTCAGCCGGCTGGCGGACGAGGAGCGGCAGGTGGCCGTGCTCAAGCGCAACGAGATGGCCGACGAGCTCAACTGCGCCCCGTCGCAGATCAGCTACGTGCTGACGACCCGCTTCACGGTGGAGCGGGGCTTCATCGTCGAGTCGCGGCGCGGGTCGGGCGGGTATATCCGCATTGTCCGCGTGCCGGTGCGGCAGATCGTTTACGATGACGCCGCCCGCCAGGTCGGCGATACCATCCGGACCGACGAGGTCGAGCAGACGATCGAGCGGCTGCGGCTGCACGGGATGCTGAGCGACCGCGAGGCGGGCATCATGCAGCATTTCTTCGAGACGGCCGGGCGGCGGATGACGGCGGCCGAACGGGCCGCCATCCTGCGGTCGCTGCTGCGGCGCCTGATGGATTTTGCGGAGTAGGAGAACAGGAGGGAAATAGTTATGTTGTGCGACGATTGCAAGGAGCGGCCGGCTAGCGTACACATCACGAAGATAAACAACGGCCAGAAGACGGAGAAGCACCTGTGCGAGGTGTGCGCCGAGAAGGCGGGCGAGCTGTCCTTCACCGCCGACAGCCAGTTCGCTATCCAGGATTTCCTCAAGGGGATGATGGGCGGCGGCCTGGCCGGTCTGCCTCAGCAGCGGGCCGAGACGGCCTGCCCCAACTGCGGCATGACGTTCGGCGATTTCAGCCGCAGCGGCAAGATGGGCTGCGGGGAGTGCTACAATGCGTTCGGCGATCGCCTCGCACCGCTGCTGCGCCGCATCCACGGCTCGGGCAGCCACACCGGCAAGGTGCCGCGGCGGGGCGGCGGCAAGCTGGCGGTGCGCCAGCGGCTCCGCCAATTGAAGGCCGACCTCGATCGCCACGTGAGCCACGAGGAGTACGAGCAGGCCGCCAAGGTGCGCGACGAGATGAAGGCCCTCGAAGGGCAATTGAACGCTGAGAAGGGGTGAGAACCATGGCGATAGAAGAGCTGCTGGACAAACCGCTGAACTCGTGGATGGCGGGCGGCGGGCCGGACGGGGACATCGTCCTCTCCAGCCGCATCCGCTTGGCCCGCAACCTGGAGGGGATACCCTTCCCCGGCCGGGCCGAAGGCAAAGACCTGGCGGCGGTGGCCGACGCGGTCCGCAAATCGGTCGGCGACCTCGGCGCCGCTGACAAGCACGTATACATGTTCGTGGAAATGGACAAACTGCCGCCGCTGGACCGTAATGTCCTGGTGGAGAAGCATATCGTCAGCCCGCATCACGTCGAGGAGGCGGGCCACCGCGCCCTTGCCGTCCGCGACGACGCCGCCGTGAGCATCATGGTGAACGAGGAGGACCACCTGCGTATCCAGTGCATGGTGCCGGGACTCGACCTGCCGGCCGCGCTCGCCCTCGCCAATCGCGTGGACGACGTGCTGGAGGCGAAGAATACCTTCGCGTTCGGCGAGCGGGTGGGCTATCTGACCGCCTGCCCCACGAACGCGGGCACCGGCCTGCGGGCCTCGGTGATGATGCACCTGCCGGCGCTTGTCCTCAGCCGCCAGATGAACCGGATCGTCACGGTCGCCACCCAGCTCGGCCTGGCGGTGCGGGGCCTGTACGGCGAAGGCAGCGAGGCGACGGGCAACATCTTCCAGATTTCCAACCAGCTCACCCTCGGCCACAGCGAGCAGGAGATCATCGACAACCTGCAGGCGATCGCCAAGCAGGTGGTGGAGCAGGAGCGTTCGGCCCGGCAGGCCCTGGCGGCCTCGTCGCCGGACGCGCTGGCCGACCGAGTGTGGCGCGCTTACGGCATCCTGCGCTACGCCCGGACGGTATCCGGCCAGGAGGCCCTGAACCTGCTCAGCGAGGTGCGGCTGGGCATCGACCTGAAGATCATCGCCGGGACGGACGCGGCTGTGTTCAATGAGCTGCTCGTCACCACCAGGCCCAACTTTCTGCAGAAAATCGCCGGCCGGAACGCCAGCGAACCCGGAGATCGGGACCGGCTGCGCGCACAGCTCATAAGGGAAAAATTGAAGGAGGAAAAAGCAAATGCTTAACAGATTTACGGAACGCGCCCGCAAGGTGCTGGCCCTGGCCCAACAGGAGGCCGGCCGCCTCGGGCACGAATATATCGGCACCGAGCACCTGCTGCTGGGCCTGCTCGCCGAAGGCGAGGGGGTTGCCGCCAAGGCGCTCGCCACGATGAACATAAGCCTCGGCGCCGTTCGCGAGCAGGTGGAGGCCACCATCGGCCGTGGCGAAGGGAAGACGGAGGAATTCGCCTATACGCCGCGGGCCAAGAAGGTTATCGAGCTGTCGGTGGAGGAGGCGCAGAGCCTTGGCCACAATTACGTGGGCACCGAGCATCTCCTCCTCGGTCTCATCCGCGAGGGCGAGGGGGTGGCCGCCCAGGTACTGGTCAACACGGGCGCCGATATCAACCAGGTGCGCCAACGGGTTATTGAGCTGCTCGGCGGGTTCGCCCTGCAGGGTCCGACCCCGCAGCCTCAGCAGCCGGGCGCGGCCCCCAAGGCTGCCGGCAAGGGCCAGGCCACCAATACCCCGACCCTGGAGGAGTTCGGCCGCGATATTAACAAGCTGGCCCGCGACGGCAAGATCGACCCGGTTATCGGCCGCGAGAACGAGATCGAGCGGGTAATCCAGATTCTCAGCCGCCGCACCAAGAACAATCCGGTGCTGATCGGCGAGCCGGGCGTCGGCAAGACGGCCATCGCCGAGGGCCTCGCCCAGCGGATCATCGACGGCAAGGTGCCGGAGACGCTGCGCGACAAGCGCGTCGTGTCGCTGAACATGGCCTCGATGGTCGCCGGCACCAAGTACCGCGGCGAATTCGAGGAACGCCTGAAGAAGGTTATGGATGAGATCCGCCGCGCCGGCAACGTCGTCTTGTTCATCGACGAGCTGCATACCCTGATCGGCGCCGGCGCTGCCGAAGGCGCCATCGATGCCGCCAATATCCTCAAACCCGCCCTGGCCCGCGGCGAGCTGCAGGCCATCGGCGCCACCACGCTCAACGAGTACAAGAAGCATATCGAGAAGGACGCCGCCCTCGAGCGCCGCTTCCAGCCCATCCTGGTGGGCGAGCCGAACGAGGAGGAGGCCATTGCCATCCTCAAGGGCCTGCGCGATAAGTACGAGGCTTTCCACCGCGCCCAGATCACCGACGAGGCGATCGAGTCGGCCGTGAAGCTTTCCCATCGCTATATTTCCGACCGCTTCCTGCCCGACAAGGCCATCGAC
>MTLD01001854.1_pt2 | contig 9943 bp, 8 predicted proteins | sample 1982471 | NCBI WGS metagenome assembly MTLD01 (sample SAMN05712604, study PRJNA340218) | biofilm metagenome | isolation source: sample SPM anode biofilm adapted to -50 mV | place: USA | collected 2012-02-03
GAGCCGGCCCGGCGCGCGCCCGGCGCGCTCCTTTTCAGCAGCGGGGCCGGGCGCGTCCTGAGCCGTTCAAGGTCAGAACTGCTTGGTCAGCAGATGGATGTCCACGAGCTTGGTGCCGAAGATCGCCTTGTCGGTGTTGCCGACGCGGGGGTGGCTGCCGAAAATGACGTTCTCATACACCATCGGGAAGTAGGGCTTGTCCGTCATCAGCTGGGTCTGCGCCTTCTCGTAGGCCGCCTTGCGGGCCTTGGGATCGAGGGTATAGCGGCCGAGGCTGATGCTGGCGTTGACGATGTCGTTGTTGTACACGGCGCCGTTCATGCCCGTGCCGATGGACTCGCCGTTGAAAATGATGCAGGTGTAGTCCGGATCGCCCGTGGGGGTGAACCAGCCGGTGACGACCATGTCGTAGTTCTCATCGCCGGTCTTGCTCATCTGGATGATCTGGGCGTTGACCATGGGAATCACCTTGATGATGTCGACGCCGAGGACGGTCTTGACCTGGTCCTTGATGTTGTTGGCGATCTTGACGCGGTCGGTGATGTTTCCGACGACGAGCTTGACGCTCTCGGGAACCAGCTTGGCCTTGAAATCGGCCGACAGGGAGGCGAACTCGGCCTTGGCCTTGTTGCGGTCGAAGTACCAGTCCTTGTCGGTGAATTCGGCGAAGGGGGTGCCGGCGGGCGCGCCCTGGACGTAGCCGAGGAAGGGAGGCTGCATCATCTGGTTGGCCGGCTTGGCGTGGCCGTTGAAGAGGTCGACCTGCCTGATGAAGGGAATCGGGTTGATGGAGTAGAAGATCGCCCTTCTGAGCTTGGTGGAGTCGAGCTCGTCGTACTTGCCGGTGAGGTCGAGCTTGCCGTTGCGCTTCTGGCCCACGAAGGAGGAGTTCATATTGAAGACGCCGTACCAGATCGTGAGGCCGGGCTTGGAGACGATGGCCACGCCGGCGCGCTCGATGGCGCCGAGATCGAGCTTGGAGAGGTTGAACGCCATGTCGACTTCGCCGGTGATGAGGACGTTGTTGACCTGGGGCTGCTCGGACATGGCCCTGAACTGCACGTTCTTGAAGGCCACGGATTTCGGATTGTTCCACCAGGCGTCGTTGCGGGTGACGTTGACTTCCTGGGGATTGGGCCAGGAGACGAACTTGTAGGGACCGGTGCCCACGACGACCTTGGTGCCGTAGTCGGCGCCCGCGGCTTCGACGGTTTCCTTGTCCTCGATGCCGGAGCAGTAGTGCGCCAGGATGTTGAGGGCGGGTCCGTAGGGCGAGGGAGTCATGTACTTGGCGCGGTCGGCCCAGGAGGTGAGGGGTACGGTGGCGAACTCGGGATTCTTGAGCTTGCCCCAGGTGATCTTGACGGTGTAGTCATCGATCTTGTCGACGTCCAGGATGGCGCTGAACATGGACTTGGAGCTGGACTTGGGGTGGTGCAGGATGCGGTTGAACGAGAAGACCACGTCGTCGGCGGTGAAGGCGTTGCCGTTGTGGAACTTGACGCCCTTGCGCAGCTTGACGGTGTAGACGGAGCCGTCCTTGGACACCATGCCGTTCTCCACCGTGGGGATGGATTCGGCGAGGATCGGATAGAACTGGTTGTCGGGAGTCATCCCGATAAGCGGCTCGTTGATTTCGCGCATGATCTGCGCCTCGTTCAACGTGGTGTAGATGTTCGGGTCGAGGGGCTGGGGCGCCGCGGCGAGCACGAACACGAGGGTGTCCGCGTCGCGGTTGCGCAGGGCGGGTCCCTTCGACTGGGCGAAGGCCAGTCCGCCCGCACAAAGGGCGACGACCAGGATCGCTGTCAACTTTTTCATGCCTATCTCCTCCAGAAAACAGTAATTATGTTCGGCTGCGACGCAGCCGTTTTGCTTTATGATACCGACGGCGGTCACGTGAATGCCGCGAACTTGCCGCCGAGCATGGCCACGGCGTGGATCATCCGGTAGACGTCCCGGAAGTCCGCGCTTTCATACGCCACGGAGCGCCCCGAGGTGCGCGCTACGCCGGGGATAACCGCCACGGCGTCGGCCACGACGGTGGAGACGAGATCGATGTCCAGCCTAGTGGGCGCGGCCGCCTTGATCGGGCGATAGGCGCCGAGGCCGGCGATGGCCGCGGCCGCCCCTTTCGTGAAAGCGCTTTCAATGCGCTCGGGCGGGTAGAGTTTGCCGGCGAAGCGGCCGAGGCCTTCCTTGGTGCGCACATAGACCGGCGCGGGGCTGAACTTGCCTTTGAGCAGGGATTCCAGGACGTCGTCGCCGGAGACGAAGCAGACGGGCACGCCGTACCAACCGGCCAAGGCCGCGTTGATCTCGGTTTCGCCGGCTTCGACGCCGTTCAGGCGCACGCGGTAGATGCAGGATGCCGAGTAGGAGTGGTCCATCATGCCGCGCTCGGCGCCGATCGGCGCGTGGTAGCCGACCAGGAAGAGGCCCGCGTAGCTTTCGTCGAGGGTTTCGAGCATGTAGAAGGGGCGGGGATAGCCGCGCACCCAGGTGACGCGCGGGTCGCCGAAGCCGGCGAAAGGGATGCCTTCGCCGCGCGCGTGCGAATCGCAGACGCAGATTTCGTCGATCTCGCCGTTCCTGGGCGAGGCGGCGATGCCTTTCACGATCCACGAGAGCTCGAGCCAGGCGCGCTGGTAGTGGGCCGCGCGCGCGAAGCCCTCGAGGTCGCTCCAGGAGGTCGTCCCGTGGATACCTTCCATGTCCACCGATATGAATAATTTCATGGCTGCTCCTGGCCCCGCTGCATGGCGGCGTACCCGCTCTCCATCATGGCGATGGTCTTCGTCCTGCTGGCGATCGCGGTGTCGGCCATGGAGAGGACGACTTCGTGGACCAGGATGTTGATGGTCGAAATGAGCCCCACGTAGGAGTTCGAGAGGAGGAGGGAGTTCGTGCTACAGCGGATCATGGTGTCCGCCATGGAGTAGATGGGGCAGGCCGCCGAGTCGGTGAAAAGCATGAGCTTGCCGCCCCTTTCCTTGACGACCTTGGCGACGTGGCGCACTTCGTCCGAATAGGGCGGAAAGGTCATCACGAACATGACGTCGTCGGGGCCGAAAGACTTGAGCACGGGCGAATAGTCCGAGATCGAGCCGTTCACGACGCGCACTTCCTTGTCCACCGAGCAGAGCAGGGTGTACTCGAAAACGCGGACGATGTGGCCCGTGGCGCCGAAGCCGCTCACGAAGATCCTGCGCGAATCGCGGATGGCGGCGGCCATGGCGCGGAGGTCGTCCACCTTGATGCCGTCGAAGGTGGTGCGGAGGTTGTTCACCTCGTTGACGAGGAGTTTCTGGAGGCGCTTCTCCTCGGTGAGGGTGTCGAGTTCCTGAAGGGCGATCTGGTCGCAGGGGCTGAGGCGGTGGCGGATCTCGTCCTGGATCTCCCGTTTGAAATCCTGGTAGCCGCCGAGGCCGAGCGCCTTGGAGAAGCGGACCATGGAGGCGTTGCTGACACCGATGGCCGCGCTGATGGAATAAATTGACGAAAAGGCGACGCTCTGCTCATGATCGAGGATGTAGGAAGCGATTTTTCGGTATGTTGGCTGCATGTCCGGAAGCATTCTGCGCATGGTTGCCGAGATCATGACTTCGCTGCTCCTTGCGCCTCGTGTGGGCGTTGTTTTTTGTCTCGTTTTGCGATGTTTTTAGCGTTTTGAAACTATTGTTTCTCAAGACTCTCATACCGAAACTGTGGTGTCAAGCTTGATTTTATCATTTTCAAGAAATTTCTGATCTTTATTCCTTATATATTAAATACTTAGTATGTAAACTGGTTTACAGATCGCGCATGACGACGGAAAATGATATAGTATTGCCAGGGAGCACAGCCATGAAAATCTTCTATATTATCTTCACCGTGCTGGTGGCCATCGCGGCCATGGTGTTCGCGCTGCAGAACAGTACGCCGATCACCGTGCAGCTCTTCGCCTGGCAGGTTTCAGGTTCGCTTTCGATACTGCTTGTAGCGACGCTGGCGATCGGGTGCCTGATCGGCATGCTGATCATGGTGCCGTCGGTGTGGAAGCGCGGCAGGCTGGCGGCGGGACTGAAAAAACGCATCAAACATATCGAGAAGGAAGCCGCCGGCGCCGCGGCGGCCGTGGAGGCGCCCCGGGGAGAGGCTTCGGCGCCGGAAGCTGAAGCCGCGGCGCTCTCGGATGCCGAGAGCGCGGCCAAGAAGGGCTAGGCCGCGCTCTCCGGCCTCAGCGCTTCTTGAAGAAATCCGCGAAGGGATTGAAGGTCATTCCATCGTCTTCGCGCTCGCGCGCGGGGCGGGAATCCCGGCCGCCGCGGCTGTCGTACCTGCCGTCGGGCCGTCCTTCGGGTCTGCGGGGCTCGCGCTCGGGACGCGAAGCGGGAGGCTGGGGCGCCGAAGTCCCGGCGCCGCCGCCGAATCCCGGCTTTTCGGGCGTCGAGGAGCGCGGCGCCGGCGCTGAGCCGGCCGCCGGCGCTGAGCCGGCCGCCGGCGCTTCGCCGGGCTCTCGCTTGACCACGCGGATCACGCGCTTGGCCCCGGGGGCACCGGCCGCGCCGGAAGAACCGGCCGCCGCCTGGCTGGCCTGGCTCGGGCGTTCGCCCGTCACCGGGCGGCCGCGGTCGGCCTGCGGCTCCCTGGCGGGGCGAGCGGCCGCTTCGCGCGCGCCAGGAGTCTGGCGCTGGGCGCCGCCCTGGGTCTTGAGCGAGAGGCCGATCCTGTGGCGCGCCTCGTCCAGGCTGATGATCGTGAATTCCTTGACGTCGCCCACCTTGAGCACTTCCATCGGGTCGCGCACGAAGCGGTCCGACATCTCGGAAACGTGGATCAGGGCGCTCTCCTTGATGCCGATGTCGATGAAGGCGCCGAAATCCACCACGTTCTTGACCTTGCCGGTCACCTTCATGCCTTCCTTGAGGTCGGCGAAGTTGAGGACTCCCTTCGAGAGTATGGGCGGCGGCAGGTTTTCGCGCGGGTCGCGATTCGGCTTCTTGAGCTCGGTGATGATGTCGTCCAGGGTCGTCGCGCCGACGGAATATTTCTCGAGCAGCGCGGCTCGCTGCTCGTGGTTGGGGTCAGACCCCGCCTTGATGAATTGCAGGATCTCCGCCGCGAGGGCGTAGTTCTCGGGGTGGACCCAGGTGTTGTCCAGCTCGTTGTCGCTCTCGGCGATTTTCAGGAAGCCCGCGCACTGCTCGAAGGTCTTCTCGCCCAGGCCGGGGATCTCGGTCAGCATGGAGCGCGACTTGATGGCGCCCTTCTCCTCGCGGAACTTGACGATTTTCTTGGCCAGGCCGCCGTTGATGCCCGAAACGTACTTGAGGAGGGCGTGGCTGGCGGTGTTGAGGTTGACGCCGACCTGGTTGACGACGGAACCGACGACCTCGTCCAGCTGCTCGGTGAGCTTCTTCTGGTTGACGTCGTGCTGGTAGAGCCCGACGCCGATGCTCTTAGGATCGATCTTGACGAGTTCGGCCAGGGGATCCTGGAGGCGGCGGCCGATGGAGATGGCGCCCCTGATGGTCAGGTCGAGGTCGGGGAACTCCTCGCGGGCGAGGTCGGAGGCGGAATAGACCGAGGCGCCGTCCTCGTCCACGGCGGTGAAGACGCAGGTCAGGCCGTTCTCCTCGATGGAGGCCGCCACGGCGGCCTGGACTTCGTGGCTCGCGGTGCCGTTGCCTATGGCGACGATCTCGATGTTGTGCTTCTTAACGGCGTTCGCGATGGCCTTTTTGGCTTCCTCGAGCTTGGTCTCCTGGTTGACGACGAAGTAGTCGAGGAACTTGCCCGTCTCGTCCAGCGCGGCGCACTTGGTGCCCGTGCGGATGCCCGGGTCCATGCCCAGCACGCGGCTCCCCCTGAGGGGCGGCTGCATGAGGAGGTTCTTGAGGTTTTCGGAGAACACCTCGATGGCGTGGCTTTCGGCGTAGTCGGTGGCCTCGGAGCGGATCTCGCGTAGCACGGCGGGCGAAAGCAGGCGGGTCAGGCCGTCCTCGATGGCTTCGGCGTGGTAGTCGTTGTGGAGCCAGGCTTTTTCCTTGAGGATGCCGGCGGCACCCTCCTCGTCCACGGTGATGGTGACATCCAGGGCGGCCTCGCGCTCGGCGCGGTTGACGGCCAGGACGCGGTGGCTCTTCAGGGTGGACAGGGGCTCGGAGTAGTCCCAGTACATCTGGTAGGTCGACTTCTCGCGGGCGGCGTCGTCGCCGACGCCCTTGGTGACGAGCTGGCCGGTCTTGTGGTACCAGGACTTCACGGCGGCGCGCAGTTCGATGTCCTGGGACACGCGCTCGGCGATGATGTCCTTGGCGCCGGCGATGGCGTCCTGGGCGCTGGCCACGGAGAGCTCGGGATGCTCGGCGTCCTCGCGGACGAAGCCGGGCGCGGCGGCGTCCACCTCATCCTTGCCCTTGGCGAGGATGAGTTCGGCGAGCGGGGTGAGGCCCTTTTCCTGGGCGAGCATGCCCCTGGTCTTCTTCTTTTTCTTGTAGGGGGCCCAGAGGTCGTCCAGCTCGGTGAGCGTGGTGGCCTTGGCGATGTTCGCGTAGAGAGTCTCGTCGAGCTTGCCCAGGGCGGCGATGCCCTTGGTCACCTCGATGCGGCGCTCCTCCAGGTTCTTGTAGGTTTCGAACTTGTGGACGCAGTCGCGCACCTGGACTTCGTCGAGGCTCCCGGTGCGCTCCTTGCGGTAGCGGCTGATGAAGGGGACCGTGCAGCCTTCCGCGGTGAGGGCGACGACGGCGGAGACTTGGGGGGTCTTGATGGACAGATCCTCGGCGATCCGGTTCAGTATGGCGATCTCGTTGACGGCCAGCGTTTCGATGTCGGGCAATGGGCTCATGGTCGGATACGGTACGCAAACTTGGGCAGAATTGCAAGCGTCTGGTTTGGCATGGCCCACGTTTCCCGTACGTTTGTCCTAGACTTTCCCCGACGCGTATTCTATGCTTTGAAAAGGCCCCATAAGGCCGCTCGGTGAGGAAATGGGAAGGAACGAAAAGCGGGTCCGCATATTCTCCCCCCTCGAGGTCGCGAACCTCTGCGGCGTGGTGAATCAGACGGCCATCAATTGGATAAGGACGGGTCACCTCAAGGCCTTTACCACGCCGGGAGGCCAGTTCCGCGTCTACGCCGAGGACCTGATCGCCTTCCTCGACGAGCGGGGCATGCGGGCGCCGGCCGAACTCAACGTCGAGGTGAACTCCGAGGTGGACGCGGGCCTCATCCTGATCGTCGACGACGATCACGACCTCAACACGATCCTCAAGCGCATGCTGGAGCGGAAACTGTCCAATATCAGCGTGGCCCAGGCCTTCGACGGCTTCGAGGCGGGCAGGATCATCGCCGAGCGCCACCCCGCCCTGGTATTCCTGGACTTCGACCTGCCGGGCATCAATGGCCGCAGCCTCTGCGCCCGCATCCGCTCGGATCCTTCCATCGGCATGCCTTCGGTGATCTCCATGACGGGCATCGACACGGAGGAGATGAGGCAGGACATGCTGGGCGTCGGCGCCGACGCTTTCTACGGCAAGCCGCTGGACTTCGAGGCCGTGATCAAGAAGGCCGCCGAACTCTTGGCGGCGCGCGCGAAATAGCTGCGGTCTGGCGCGCCGCGGCAACTTGGGCGCCGCGAGGGCAAGGTTGGCGCCGCTGCGAATCCCCTTCACCGCGGCGCCGCGAGGCGCGCGGCGCGAGAGCGCCGGGCGCGCCGAAAAACTGGTTATGACACTGCTTGGAACATATGTGAACGGCCGCCTTCAGGTGGCCGTGGGCGACATCACGGAATTCGAGGGCGGCGCCATCGTGAACGCGGCGAATTCGGGGCTGCTCGGCGGCGGCGGCGTGGACGGCGCGATCCACCGCGCCGGCGGTCCGGCCATCCTGGCCGAGTGCCGCGCCCTGCGCGCCGGCGCGCTCGCCGGCGGCCTGCCCGCGGGCGAGGCGGTGTCGACTTCGGCGGGCAAGCTGAGGGCCGCTCGCGTGATCCACACCGTCGGTCCTGTCTGGGCGGGCGGGGAGCGCGGCGAGCCCGCGTTGCTGGCGTCGTGCTACCGGAAATGCCTGGGGCTCGCCGCCGCCGAGGGCTTGGAAAGCGTCGCCTTCCCGGCGATCTCCACCGGGGTTTACGGCTACCCCAAGGACGCCGCGGCGCGCGTCGCCTACGCCGAAATAGCCGATTTCCTTCACGACAATCAACATCCATGTTCAGTATCGCTCGTATTTTTCACGGACAGCGACGCGCGCGCCTTCCTCGAGGCCGCAAAACCGCGCTGAGCCGGATACAGGGCCGCGCCACTTCAGCAGCCCGCGGCCGCCCGCCTGTCCCACCGCGCCGCAGCGCCGCAGCGGCTGCCCGCCAGTCCCGCCCCGCCGCAGCGACCGCCTCCCTTTATGCCTCCTTATTCTCGTGTTATAGTTGGTTATCATCAAAGGCAAAGGCGGCGCCCCGCCGGCCGCTCCGACCGCGGCTCTCTACCGCGACTACTACGACATGCCAGCGCTGGCGAATTTCGGGTGGGAGCTTGCCTCCAAGCAGGTCGATATCGCCGTGCGCTTCGACATGCGCTACGATTTCTGGGCCTATATCACGTCGGCCGCCCATGCGAACCTCCCTTTCGTCGAGAACGGCATGAACCCCGTGATGGACTTCAACTATCCGACCGTCGGCTACGCCTCCTGGGCGAATGACGGGGCCCTCGTCTCCTTCGGCCGCAGACAGCTCAAATGGGGGCCGGGCACCTACGACATCGCCCTCTCCGACGCGGCGCCCTACTTCGACAACCTGTGGGCGCAGTACAAGGCCAAGGCGAGCTACGGCACCTGGTGGGCCAACTTCGTCGCCATTTCCATGGACCGCGCCGCGGCCGACGGCGGGAACTATTACCGAGTCTTCGAAGGCGCCGGCTCCTCCAACGATCCCATGCAGAAGACCGTCCTCGCCCACCGCATCGGCTTCGAGAACCGTTTCCTCCGCGTGGGTTTCGGCGAGCTGAACGTCGTCTACGGCGTCTCGCCCGACCTGCAGGACATCGGCCCCCTGCTCGTCTACCACCACCTCTACCAGGACGCGAATTCGAATGTCCTCATGTCGCTGAGCGCGGAAGCCAAGGCGGGGCCGGCCAGGATTTTCGGCGAGTTCGTCATGGACGACCTCACCCTCGGTTTCGAGAACCCCGCCGACAAGCCGACGTCGATGGGCTGGTTCCTCGGGGGCGAGGTGGGGCTTTTCGGGCGGGAAAAGTTCATCTCGGAGCGCATCGACGAGTCCGACTACGCGCTCAAGGAAGCGACCTTCACCGAACCGCGCGGCCTGACCGTCGGCTTCGAGCACTACCGGACGACGACCTACCTCTACAACCGTTCCGAGGACGCCGGCAAGTTCACGGTGCCCGACCATCGCTTCACTTTCGGCAACGGCTACGTGGACGATCCCGCCGCCTCCTTCATCGGCTTCCTTTACGGGCCGAATACCTCGCTCGACATGGTCGCCGTCAGGCACGAGTCGAAGCGCGCGAAGCTCGAGCTGCTGCTCAAGCGCCTCAGGCAGGGGTCGTACGGCATCCTGGACGCCTACGTGCAGGGTTCAAACACGCTGGACTGGTATGCCCTGACGGAGCCGGTGTCGGAAACCTGAATCGCCGAGTTCAAGGGCGCCTACGCGCTCTCCGACCGCCTGCGGATCGAGGGGCTGGCGGCGGCCGCCTTCGGCGACGATCCGGGCTTCAGGATCGGCGCGGGGGCGTCCTGGCGCGTCGACGCGCGTTGAGCCACGCAAATCCAGCGCCCCGTTGTGCGAGCGACGGCGGGCGGCGGGCGGCGGCGCCCGGCATCTTGACGCCGCCCGCCGCCGCCCGCTATATTTACCCTCGCGCTGCGGAAGCGGCGCGCGTCCAATCGCGACCGTCGTACCGCGACGGCCTGCCACGAGGCGCCCGAGTGCTATTTCCAGCCT
>MTLD01004168.1_pt1 | contig 9939 bp, 7 predicted proteins | sample 1982471 | NCBI WGS metagenome assembly MTLD01 (sample SAMN05712604, study PRJNA340218) | biofilm metagenome | isolation source: sample SPM anode biofilm adapted to -50 mV | place: USA | collected 2012-02-03
CACGTGAGGGCCAACTACCTCGCCTCGCCGCCGCTGGTGGTCGCCTACGCGCTGGCGGGCAACATCAACATCGACCTGACCCGCGATCCCCTCGGCACCGATCCCAACGGGATGCCGGTCTACCTGAAGGATATCTGGCCGGATGACAAGGAAGTCGCCGAACTCGTGCAAAGCTGCGTGCACGCCGAGTCCTTCGCCACCAACTACGCGGACGTCTTCCATGGCGACGACCAGTGGCGCGGGCTCTCCGTCCCGAGCGGCGAGTTGTACCAGTGGCAACAGGACTCCACCTACATCAAGGAGCCCCCGTTCTTCCTCGACCTGCCGGCTCAGCCCGAGTCGATCGCAGACATCAAGGGCGCCCGGTGCCTGGCGCTGCTCGGCGATTCCATCACCACCGACCACATCTCACCGGCGGGCTCGATCGGCAAGGCCACTCCGGCGGGACGTTATCTGATGTCGCTCGGCATCGAGCCGAAGGATTTCAACTCTTACGGGGCGCGTCGCGGCAACCATGAAGTGATGGTGCGAGGCACCTTCGCCAACATCAGGATCAGAAACGTGCTGGTGGCCGGTGTGGAAGGCGGCGTCACCAAGTATTTCGCCCAGGGCGACGCCACCGGGACGCAGACGTCGATTTTCGAGGCGTCCGAGAAGTACCAGGCCGAAGGGGTTCCGCTGGTCGTCATCGCAGGCAAAGAGTACGGCACCGGCTCATCGCGTGATTGGGCGGCTAAAGGGACCAAGCTCCTCGGTATCCGAGCGGTCATCGCGGAGAGTTTCGAGAGGATCCATCGCTCGAACCTCGTAGGGATGGGGATTCTGCCGCTGCAGTTCCTGCCGGGCGAGAACTACAAGAGCATCGGGCTGGACGGAACCGAGACCTTCGAAATTACCGGCCTTGATTCCCTGGTGCCCGGGCAGGAGGTGGAGGTCGCCTTCTCCAGGGTCGACGGATCCACCGGGGGCTTCAAGGTCCTCGCTCGCATCGACACCTCCAACGAGCTCGACTATTACCATCACGGCGGCATCCTGCCGTACGTGCTCAGGCAGTTTCTCAAGGCGTAAAGTAACCAGATATCCACCTGCGGGGGCGAATAATCATTCGCCCCATCCTCTTACTGCCCGCCTCTCTATAGCTTTTCCGAGAGAGGCGGGCGAATTATTATTCGCCCCTACGAAAACGCCGAACTCTCCTCGCTATTCGACCTTTCCTCCCTGATTCCGCCCATAAAATTTCCCTCTTGACGATCATACCCCTGGGGGGTATTCTGTTCCTATCTCGATACCCCCTAGGGGTATTAAAGAAAGCGGAGGGAGCCATGACTGACTCGCCTAAAGACAAACTGACGACTCGCGTCAAGAAAATCGCCGGGCAGGTGGCCGGGATCGAGCGGATGCTGGACGAGAAGCGCTACTGCGTCGACATCCTGAACCAGATTGCCGCGGTCCGCTCGGCGCTGGACGCACTCGGGGTGGAACTTTTGACCCGACACCTGGAGAATTGCGTGCTGGGCCAGGGAAGTGACAAGCAGCACGACAGCGCCAAACCGATGAGCCAGCAGCAACTGCTGGACGAGGTGAAGACGGCGCTGTCTCGTTTTTTGAAGTAGCCAAGGGAGGAAATGGATATGACGGAACAACTGGTTTTACGCGACCCCGTCTGCGGTATGGACGTTGAGGAAACGGCGACGTTTGAAGCCGTCCATGCCGGGATCACCTACAAGTTCTGCTCGGCAAGTTGCAAGGAGAAGTTCGTTGCTTTGCCGGAGAAGTTTCTCAAGGAGGCGCCAGCGGACGCCCCGAAGGTCGCGCCCGCACCTGACAAGGTAGATCAGTGCGAGTTCCCCCTGTTGGGGATGAACTGCGCAGGGTGCGCCGGGCGCATCGAGAAGACGCTGAACACCACTCCGGGTGTGGTCTCCGCCGCAGTGAACTTCGCGACCACGCGCGCGACTGTCAAATACGACCCGCAGGCCACCGGCCCGGAGGCCTTGAAAAAGGTTGTGCGCGACATGGGCTACGACGTGCTGGAAACGGGCACAGGCGGCGAGGCGACCGACGAGGCCGAGATGCTGGAGGCCCAGACGCAGGTGCACGAGGCGCAGTACCGGAAAAACAGGACCAGGTTTTTCGTAGCGCTCGCCCTCACCATTCCGGTTGCCTTCCTGGCCATGGCTGGCCACGTTGTTCCGGCTCTCGCCGACACCCTTAACTTCCCCGGCCGCGCATGGGTGGAACTTGCGCTCACCACGCCGGTTCTTTTCTGGGCCGGCCGCGAGTTCTTCACCGGTGCCTGGGCAGCCGCCAAGCATCGCGTCGCCGACATGAACACCCTGGTCTCCCTGGGCACCCTGTCCGCCTATATCTTCAGCCTCGTCGCTACCATAGCGCCCGAATGGCTCATGGCCGGGACCTCCGCCGCAGATGGCGCGGCCGCTGGACATGCCCACGGCATGGCGGCACCGGTAGGCGTCTACTACGAGGTCGCCGCCATCATCGTCACCCTCATCCTCATGGGGCGCCTGCTCGAAGCGCGCGCCCGCAGCAAGACAAGCGGCGCCATCCATGCCTTGATCGGCCTGCAGCCGAAGCTCGCACGCGTCGTGCGCGACGGCAAGGAGCAGGACATCCCGATTGCCGAGGTGCAACTGGGCGATGTCATCGTCGTGCGCCCCGGCGAGAAGGTCCCGGTGGACGGCGAGGTGGTCGAGGGGAGTTCGTCCATCGACGAGAGCATGCTGACCGGCGAGCCGTTGCCGGTGCAAAAGCAGGCCGGGGACACCGTGATCGGCGCCACCATGAACAAGACCGGTTCCTTCCGCATGCGCGCCACCAGGATCGGCAAGGACACCGTGCTGCAGCAGATCGTCCGACTGGTGCAGCAGGCGCAGGGGAGCAAGGCGCCCATCCAGCGCCTGGCCGACCTGATCGCAAGCTACTTCGTTCCGGTGGTGATCAGCCTCGCCATCGCCACCTTCGTGGTCTGGTTCGACGTTTCGCCGCCGGAGACCCGGCTCAACATGGCCGTACTTACCTTCGTCTCCGTGCTGATCATCGCCTGCCCCTGCGCCCTCGGGCTCGCCACGCCTACCGCCATCATGGTAGGCACCGGGCGCGGCGCGCAAAGCGGCATCCTGATAAAGGGGGGGGAGGCGCTCGAGACTGCGCACAAACTGACCACCATCGTCCTCGACAAGACAGGTACCATCACCCGCGGCGTCCCGTCGGTGACCGATATCGACGCGCAGGGAATGGACCGAATAACTCTGCTCCAGTTGGCTGCATCAGCGGAAGCAGGAAGCGAGCATCCTCTTGGCGAAGCGATCCTGCGCAGCGCAGAAGAGGAGGGAATCGAGAAGCTCCCTGTCTCCGGTTTCAACGCCATCCCGGGACACGGCGTCGAAGCCGAGGTCGGCGGGAGGAAGGTGCTGATCGGAACAACGCTGCTGCTTAAGAATCACGGCATATCCGTCGACGCCGCATCCGCGCACGATCTTGCCGATGCAGGGAAAACGCCGATCTTCGTGGCCGTGGACGGTGCCTATGCAGGCATCATCGCCATCGCCGACCCGATCAAGGATGGTTCTGCCGGAGCCGTAAAAAGGCTGCATGAGCTCGGGCTGGAAGTGATCATGCTGACCGGCGACAACAGGCGCACTGCCGACTCGATTGCACGTCAGGTCGGGCTCGACCGTGTGGTCGCAGAAGTGCTCCCGGACGGCAAGGGTGAGGAAATCAAGAAACTTCAGGCGCAGGGGAAGGTGGTCGCCATGGTTGGCGACGGCATCAACGACGCACCGGCACTGGCCCAGGCGGACGTCGGCATCGCGATGGGAAGCGGCACCGACGTCGCCATCGAGGCGGCCGACATCACCCTCGTAAAAGGGGATCTGAACGGCGTTATCTCTAGCATCGCCCTTTCGCGGGCCACCATCGCGAACATCAAGCAGAACCTGTTCTTCGCCTTCATCTACAACATCCTCGGTATCCCGATCGCGGCGGGCATCCTGTACCCGTTCACCGGTTGGCTGTTGAGCCCGATCATCGCCTCACTGACCATGGCGATGTCCTCGGTAAGTGTCGTAACCAACGCCCTGCGCCTGCGCGGGTTCACCGTGGAAAGGGGATAGATCATGGATACCGCACAGATCATCGTCACCTTGGGCGGCATCGCCCTGATAGCGTTCACCCTCTGGTTCTTTTTCGGCAAGAAGAGCACGCAGCAGCCTTCTTCATCGAAGAGCGCCTTATACGCCTGCCCCATGCACCCATGGATCACCAGTAGTGATCCCACCGCGGACTGCTCGATCTGCGGCATGAAGCTCGTCAAGAGCGACGAAGTCGGGAAGTAACAAGACGGCCGTGTGTGGAATATTCTTCGGAGTACGTTGAATATTCTTCCGCGGCCGTGCTGCGTTTTCCCCTGTCCTGCCAGGTTGCTATTAAGTTTCGCCTACTTGAGACGTATTCCCAGGCTTGGCACGTACCTTGATAATGAGAAGGCCGGTAGTCGTTGGAACGGATGCCGTGGGATACCGCCTCCTCGGTCCCGCGGCATCTCCCTTACCCGGCCTTCGGCCACCCTCTCCCGAAGGGCGAGGGGATGGACTAGGCGTCCAAAGGCATGCAGCAGCACTCAATCGATCGATACCGCATCACGGAGACAAGATGAAACTGCACACCATCTCGATCAACAACCTGAAACGGCGCAAGGCGAAGATGGCTTTTCTCACCATCGGCCTCATGGTCGGCATCGCCACCATCGTGACCCTCGTCACCCTGACCCGCTCCATGTCCAACGACATAGAACGAAAGATGGACGAGTTCGGCGCGAACATCCTGATCACGCCGCAGAGTAACGGCCTGTCCATGAACTACGGCGGCATCAGTCTGGGCGGCGTCACCTTCGACCAGCGCGAGATCAAGCAGGAAGACCTCGACAAGGTCCGCAAGATCAAGAACAACAAGAACATCTCGGCGATCTCGCCCAAGGTGCTTGGCGGCGTGAAGATAAACGGGCACGACGTGCTGCTGGTAGGTGTCGAATTCCCCGCCGAACTGAAGATGAAACAGTGGTGGCAGATTTTCGGGGAGGAACCGAAGGGTGAAAACGACATCCTGCTTGGCAGTGACGCGTCCAATACGCTGAACGCAAGTTCCGGCGACACCATCGAGATTAAAGGGGAGAAGTTCAAGGTGGCGGGTGTGTTGAACCAGACCGGCTCACAGGACGACTCACTGGTCTTCGCTTCGCTCCCGAAAGTGCAGAAAATCCTCGGCAAGGAAGGGAAGATCACCATGGCCGAGGTGGCCGCGCTTTGCTCCGGCTGCCCGATCAGCGACATGGTGAACCAGATCGCCGAACTGCTTCCGGACAGCAAGGTTTCCGCGATTCAGCAGGTAGTAGCCGGACGGCTTAAAGCGCTGGACCAGTTCAAACGTTTCTCCTACGCCATGGCGGGCGTGGTCGTTTTCATCGGCTCCCTGATCGTCTTCGTAACCATGATGGGGAGCGTGAACGAGCGCACCACGGAGATCGGGGTCTTTCGCGCCATCGGATTCAGGAAGAGCCACATCATGCGCATCATACTGCTAGAGGCCGCACTGGTGAGCATCCTCGCCGGTTTCCTTGGGTACGCAGCCGGCATGGGAGGTGCGAAACTGGCCCTGCCGTTCATGGCTGAAAGCAAGAATGCCCACCTGGTATGGGATACCACGATCGCCTTCGGTTCCGTCGGGCTCGCGCTTCTACTGGGCATCCTGGCGAGCCTCTACCCGGCACTGCATGCAAGCAAGATGGATCCGACCGAAGCCCTCAGGGCTCTTTAAGAGGACGACATGGCTATCATAGAAATAAAGAACGTGAAGAAGCAGTATCAGACCGGAGCGGACCTGGTCGAGGCACTGCGCGGAGTCGACATAACCATCGAGGCTGGAGAATTCATCACCATCATGGGGCAGTCCGGTTCAGGGAAGAGTACCTTGCTGTCCGTTCTTGGCGGCATGAACCATCCCACAAGCGGTGATGTCGAGATGGCAGGCGTCAAGCTGTACCAGTTGGGAAGCGAGCAGTTGGCCGATTTCCGGGCTCAGAACCTGGGTTTCGTGTTCCAGTCCTTTCACCTGATCCAGTACCTCACCGCGCTGGAAAACGTCATGCTCCCGCTTGCCATCGTGAAGATGAGCACGGCGGAGAAGAGGGATGCGGCGCGCAAGGCGCTCGAGCGGGTCGGTCTCGGCGCGAAAACGGACCGGCTTCCGAACCAGCTTTCCGGCGGAGAGCAGGAGCGCGTCGCCATTGCCCGTGCCATCGTTAACAACCCGCACATCCTTCTTGCCGACGAGCCGACGGGGAACCTCGACTCCAAGACCAGCGAGGAAGTCATGGCGCTTTTCAGGCAACTAAACGAGGCAGGGCAGACCGTGGTAATGGTCACGCACAACCCCGAGAACGGCGCTTATTCGGATCGGACCATACACTTAAAGGACGGTCTGATCAGCGCTTAGTTTCGCCAACCACCGGCGTTCCTTTGTCATGTGAGGACAGAGGGCTACGACTTCAGTCTGAAGAATCTGGAGAACACTCTTTTTTCCACCGTGTGTTCTTCAGATTTTTCCTTTTATGCCGAGAAATATCAGTGTATTGCGTTAAATATTTACCGATGGTTGTATAATATTCCACGCCGACTGGTGAATATCCTTCGCGCATCGTACCGTCTTCAGTAGTGAATCACGCTAAGTCAGCACGTTACGTGCCCGGCACGGATCGTGTAAAGTCAAAGCTAAAGATATCGCCAAGTTTCCGGAGTCACCATGAAATACCGGCTATTTCCGCTGTACCTGTTACTGTCGCTTCTGTTGGTTGCCCCTGCGGTCCACGCCGACGCCACAAAGCCCGCCCCCGAAAACCTCGACTTGCTGGTGCAATCCGCTCTTGAGAACAACCCTGAGCTGAAGTCCTCCTCTGCGCGGTGGCAGATGTACCGAAACCGCATCAAGCAGGCGGGCGCCCTCGAGGATCCTATGCTGATGTTGAAGATCCAGAACGGTGTCGTCACCGATCCGGTCAACTTCAAGCGCGACGGCATGACCCAGAAGGTGATCGGGATAAGCCAGCTCTTTCCCTTTGCCGGGAAACGGCAGCTCAAGGAGGACGTCGCCGCCGCCGAGGCGGAAGGGTACCGCTGGAGCGTCGAGGAAAGGAAGCTGGAACTCACCAGGATGGTGAAGGAAACCTACTACCAGATCTATTCCACCGACAAGTCCCTCGAGATCCTCGACAAGAACATCAAGATCCTCGACGACTTCATCACGCTTGCCCAAACCAAATACTCGGTGGGGCAGGGGGCGCAGCAGGACATCTACAAGGCGCTCCTCGAACGCTCCAAGATGCTCGACATGAAGATCTCCCTCGAACAGCAGCGCAGAAGCCTCGAGGTCAACCTCAACTCGCTGCTGAACCGTCCGCAGACCACCAAGGTGGGCGAGATAAGCGATTTCAAGCTCCCCCCGTTCGGTTACACCTCTGAGCAGCTGCTCGACATGGCCGAGGATAGCCGTCCTCAGTTGAAGACGGTCAGGGCCCAGATCGAGAAGGGTAAGGCGGGGCGCCTGCTGGCACAGAAGGAATCCTACCCGGACTTCAACGTCTCCTTCGAATACATGCAGCGCGACAAGGCGATGGGGAGCGACGGCTCCGACATGTACTCGCTGGGCGTCACCTTCAACCTCCCCATCCAGAAGGCGCGCCGCCAGGCGATGGTGGCTGAGTCAACCTCCGAGGTGAGCATGGGCGATGCCGAACTCGCAGCGGTCAGAAACACCATATCCTCCGGCATCAACGATCTTCTGGCCCAGATGGAGCGGCGCAGGAAACTGGTCGACCTCTACACCACCGGGATCATCCCGCAGGCCGAGCAGTCGCTGGAATCTGCCGTAATCGGCTACAGGGTCAACAAGGTCGATTTCCTGACCCTGCTCGACAACCGCGTGACGCTCTTCAACTACGAGCGGGAGTACTACGACTCCATGGCGGACTACCAGATGAAGCTGGCCCAGTTGGAAGCACTGGTCGGGAGGGATCTCTCTTCTGCACCTCCCTCCGCCGCGCCTCAGGTGCCTGAATCGGGCAACCAAGGGGAACATGCCGCAGGGCACCAGTGATGTCATTTAATTTCCACCCACGAGGTACTTACCTATGAACAAAAGCTTGAAGGTCGCGGTTCCCATCATCCTGGTCCTGGTTGCGGCAGCGGGCGGAGGATACTACTTCTGGCAGCAGAAACATCAGGCTCCGGCGGGTAAAGAAAAAACCGCTCAGGGACCGGTGCTCTACACCTGCGCAATGCACCCCTTCATCATCAAGGACAAGCCTGGAACCTGCCCCATCTGCGGGATGCAGCTGATCAAGAAGGTCGAGGGGGCACAGGCAAGCCCGGATGAGCAGAAGATGCTGGGCCACGTCTCCCTCTCTCCCACTCAGATGGTCATGGCCAACGTTGCCACGGTCCCCGCAGACTACGAGCCGCTCTCCAGGGAGATCAACGCGGTCGGCATCGTGCAGTACGACCAGGCGAGGCAGGCGAAGGTCACCGCGTGGGTGGCGGGGCGCATCGACAAGCTGAACGTGAACACCGTAGGCGCATACGTCTCCAAGGGAAGGCCCGTCGCCGAGGTCTATTCGCCGGACCTCGTTGCCGCCCAGCAGGAGTACCTTCTTGCCCTGAGAAGCCGCGACCAGTTCAAGAAATCGAGCATAGACGCCATCTCGCAGGGAGGCGAGGGGCTGGTCGCTTCTGCGCGCCAAAGGCTCAAACTCCTGGGCGTCAAGGACGCGCAGATCGCGGGACTCGAGAAGGCGGGGCACCCCAACATCAAGCTTCCCATCTACACGCCGCTCTCCGGGATAGTGATCGAGAAGATCGTCCAGGAGGGGCAATACGTCAACATGGGCGATCCCCTGTTCAGCATCGCCGACCTCTCCACCGTATGGGTCGAGGTCGAGGTGTACGAAAACGAGTTCTCCTTCGTGAAGATGGGGCAGCGCGTCGAGATAGTCTCGCAGTCCTACCCTGGCAAGACCTTCGCGGGACGCGTCTCCTTCATCTACCCCTTCCTCGATCCCAAGACCCGTACCGTGAAGGTGAGGGTGGATCTTCCCAACCCGGGGCTGAAACTGAAGCCAGACATGTTCGTCAACGCGAGCATCAAGGCGCCGCTGGGAAACGCGCTGGTGGTTCCGGTTACAGCACTCATGGACACCGGCAAGCGCCAGGTGGTCTGGGTCGAGTCCCAGCCCGGTATGTTCGAACCGCGCGACGTGCAGGTGGGCGCCCGCGTGGGGGACAAGGTGCAGATCCTTTCCGGCGTGAAACAGGGCGAGAAAGTAGCGTCTTCCGGCGGCTACCTGATCGACAGCGAGTCGCAGCTTTCCGGCGGCTCCGGCGGTGGCGGCCACGAGGGACACGGCGGGACCGCGCCACCCGCAAAAGGGGCTCCAGCAGCCCCCGGCGCGGGTGGCGGCCATGAGGGGCATGGCGCCCCGGCAGCACCGGCCGCTCCCAAGAAGGGGGGCGGTATGAACATGGACGATATGAAGATGTAGTTGCCGGCATTCCATTGAGCACTGAGGTTTTACATGATTGAAAAGATCATCGAATACTCCGCCCGCAACCGAGTCATCATCCTGATGATGTTCGCCCTGGTGATCGCATGGGGTGTGTGGGCCGTCTATAAGACGCCGGTGGATGCCATTCCGGATCTTTCCGACAACCAGGTAATCGTCTTTACTGACTATCCCGGCCGTTCGCCGCAGGTGGTCGAGGACCAGGTGACCTATCCCCTCGCGGTGAACCTGCAGGGGCTCCCGCAGGTACGCGCGGTGCGCGCCTCCTCAGCCTTTGGTTTCTCCATGATCTACGTGATCTTCGAGGACAA
>MTLD01000628.1_pt2 | contig 9924 bp, 9 predicted proteins | sample 1982471 | NCBI WGS metagenome assembly MTLD01 (sample SAMN05712604, study PRJNA340218) | biofilm metagenome | isolation source: sample SPM anode biofilm adapted to -50 mV | place: USA | collected 2012-02-03
CCGGCCACCCCCCGGCCTTCCTGCGGCGGGCGGACGGCACAGTCGAGCGGCTGCAGCCCCGCGGCCTGGGCGTGGGCCTCAGCGCCGCCCGGTTCAGGGATGCGCTGGAGCTGGCCGAGGGGACCCTGGAACCCGGGGACCGCCTGGTGTTCTACACCGACGGCCTCTCCGAGGCCCTGGATTCCGCTGACGCCCTGTACGGCGAGGCGCGGCTGGCAGCCCTGCTGGCCCAGCCTGCCGAGGATCTGCAGGCGGCGATCCTCGGCGATGTGGTCGCCTTCACCGCCGGCAGGCCCCTGGCCGACGACCTCACCCTGCTGATCCTGGGGCGCTGACCGGCAGGTCCACCGCCACCAGTCGTCGGGCGGCCGCGGCGATGGCGTCCGCCTGGGGGATGAAGGCCTGTTCGAGCGGATAGCTCGACGGCGCGGGGGTGTCGGGCCCGGTGATGCGGACCACCGGCGCCTTCAGGGCGCCGAAGGCCTCGGCGGCTACCAGGGCGGCCACTTCCGCCCCCACGCCGCAGGGGGCGGCGGCCTCATGGACCACCACGAGGCGGCCCGTCTTCCGGACCGAACGGAGGATGGCCGCCGTGTCCAGGGGCTTCAGGGTCCGCAAGTCGAGCACCTCGGCGGAGATGCCCTCCTCGGCCAGGGTTTCCGCGGCCTGGAGGCAGGTGTGCACGGTCTTGGCGTAGGAGACCAGGGTCAGGTCCGACCCCTCGCGGCGCACGGCCGCCTGGCCGAGGGGCACGAGGACCTCGCCCTCCGGTACTTCGCCGGGGACGAAGGCCAGGGCCAGATCCACGAAGAAGAGCACGGGGTTCTCGTCCCGGATGGCAGCCTGCATGAGCCCCTTGAAGTCGGCCGGCGTGGAGGGCATGACCACCTTCAGGCCCGGGCTGTGGACGAACCAGGCCTCGAGGTTGTGGTTGTGCTGGGCGCCCACGGTCCAGCCTCCCCCGGTCATGGCGAGGGTCACCATGGGGAACGAGAACTGGCCGCCGGACATGTAGCGGAGCTTGCCCGCGCTGTTGACGATCTCGTCCATGGCGAAGCAGAGGAAGGGCGCGAAGAGCAGGTCCACGATGGGGCGCAGGCCGGTGGCCGCGGCCCCGGCGGCGGTGCCGGCGATGATGCCCTCCGCGAGGGGGGTGTTGCGGACCCGGGCGGGGCCGAATTCCGAGACCAGCTCGGGGTGCTTGGTGGCGGTCCCTTCGCCGAAGATGAGGACGCGGCTGTCGCGGCGCATCTCCTCGGCGATGGCCTGGCCGATGGCTTCGTTCACGGTGATGAGCGGCATGTCGGTCTCCTACGCGTAGACGTCGGTGGTGAGTTCGGAAGGATCGGGGAAGGGGGAGCCGCTGGCGAAGGCTGCGGCATCGTCGAGGGCCCTTCGGGCCCGCGCCTCCAAGTCGGCGAGCTCCTCCGGCGTCAGGTCGCCGCGCTCGAGGAGCCGGGCCTTCTGGCGGTCGATGGGATCCTTGGCGCGCCAGGCGGCGATCTCGGCGGGATCCACGTAGGACTGGTCGTGGGGCTCCATGTGGCCCCGCTGGCGGTAGGTGGTGGCCTCCAGCAGGAAGGGGCGCCGGGTGGTGCGGACCTTCGCGACGGCGGCGGCGGCGGCCTCGAACACGGCCTCCACGTCGTTGCCGTCCACGGTGACGGCCTCGATGCCGTATCCTGCGGCCCGCGGCGCGATGTGGTCGCCCAGCATGGTCTCCTTCCGGTGGACGAAGGCCTGCCACTGGTTGTTCTCGCAGACGTAGAGCACGGGCAGGTTCCAGACGGAAGCCAGGTTCAGGGATTCGTGGAAGATGCCCTCGCAGGCGGCGCCATCCCCGAAGAAGCACACGACGATGCCGTCCCCGCCCAGCATCTCGCGGGAGAGCGCGGCCCCCGTGGCGAGGGAGAGCTCCCCGCCGACGATGGTGGAGGTGAGGATCACCCCCAGCTCCCGGGCGGAGATGTGGAGCGTGCCACTCTTCCCCTTGCAGTAGCCGGTGCTTCGGCCCATGACCTCGGCCAGCATGCGGCCGGGATCGGCGCCCCGTGCCAGCAGGTGGCCGGCGCTCCGGTGGTTGGTGAGGATCTGGTCCTGCGGCGCCAGGGCGGAGACCACGCCCACCGCGGCGGCCTCCTGGCCCACAGACGTGCAGACATGGGGGAAGGGGCCGGCCTCATGGAAGGCGATGATCTTCTCCTCGTAGGCCCTGATGAGCAGCATGCGCTCAAGCAGGAGCCGGGATGGGGGCAGGGATCGGGTGGGGGGCATGGAGGCCTCCGTGGGTCAGGGTTTGGGGGGATGGGTCAGCGGGCCGGCGTCCGGGCGATCCAGGCGCGGAGGCGATCGAGGGCCTCCCGGTCGGCGAGGACGGAACCGAGGGGGGGCATCTGGGACAGGGGGCGCCGAGAGGCCATGCGGTAGTAGACGGTGCTGCGCTCGGGATCGCCGAGGTGGATGCGGAGGCTGGTGCCCGGTGCCTCGCCCGGGAGGGTGAAGCCGCCGGCGCGACCCACGGTGCTGGCGAGGCCGGGCTCCGGGGAGCCCGCGGGCCGGGCCGAGGCGCTGCGGAAGTCGAGGTCCAGCCCCTCCAGGGGACGGTCCATGCGGTGACAGGCCCCGCAGTTGGCGGCGAAGTAGCCGAGGAGGGCCCGGGTTTCCGGATCCCCGGCCCGGATCCGTGGCGGCCGGGCCAGGAGGTCGGCTCGGGAGTGACGGAGGCGACCTTCCTGCACGAGCTCCGCCAGGGTGAGCATTCCGGGCGGGAGCGGCTCGCCGTGGATGGCCCCGGGATCCCGGTCGGTGGAGAGCTGGAGGGCGGTGAAGCCCAGCACCTCCGTGCGTCCGTTTCCATGGCAGGTCTTGCAGTCTTCCACGCCGGGGATGGTGTGGCGCAGGCCGGGCTCGATCTCGACAACGTCCGCAAGGCCCTCCTCGGGCACCAGCGTGGCGTCGGTCTGGGCTGCGTTCCAGGCATAGCTGGCGAAGATCCAGATACCGGGCCGCGCGTGCCGGAGCATGCGGGTCTCCACCTTCCGTCCGTGGAAGCGGAATTCCTTCCAGAATGTCGTGCCCACGGGGAAGGCCCAGGCGTCCTCGTCCCGGCCGTCGATGGCCGCGCCGTCAGGGAGCCTCACCCAGCGGGATTTGGCGGCGCCGTCCGACCAGAGCGGGTACTGGGGCGCATAGGCGCGGTTGCGGGGATCGATGCGCCCCGGGGCCGCGTAGAGCCCCGTCTGCGACAGGAGGCGGGGGGCGCGGACTTCTCCGCGGGGGCCGCCGGCCATCCCCGGGAGGGACCCGAGGAAGGCGGCGAGCAGCAGGGAGAGGGGACGCACGGCGGCTCCGGACCTAGTGCGAGGCGGCCGGTTCCGTGGCCGCAGGCACGTGGTTGCGCACGGCGGGCTGGGACCGCAGGAAGGCGAAGATGGCCTTGAGATCCGCCTCGCTGGCGGCCTGGAGGCTCTGGATGGGCATGGGGGGCAGGATGGGCCGGCCCTTGCCGAGGTGGCGTCCGGTGCGGACGATCTGGAGGAACTGGGCTTCGGTCCACCGCCCCAGGCCCGTCTCGTCGTCGGGCGTGAGGTTGGCGGCGTAGCTCACGCCCCAGGGGCCGGCAAAGGCCGTGTTCGTGGCGGCGCCGGACCACAGCCAGGGGCCCTTGGGCGCGGGGGCGGCGGGCATCACGAGCGCCTCGGGGTGGCCGGAGAAACCGCGGGCCATGTCCGGCTCGGGTCCCTTGGGACCCATCTTCATGGGCATGTGGCAGTCGGCGCAGCCCATGATGCGCGTCAGGTAGGCGCCCCGGTGGATCTGGGCATCCGGGGCGGCGGCCGAAGCGAGGCCGCAGGCGAGACCGGCCAGGAGGACGGCGCGGAGGGTCAGGGGGTTCATGGATCACCTCATCAGGAAGGGTCGGGTTTGTTCCCGATGGGTGGTTTAGCGCGAGCGGTGGGTATGGTTTATGGTTTTTTCCACCCTTAAGAAAGAAATAGCGCCTCTTTAAGAAGGTTTTAAGAAGATGCAGGTCGAGGGCCGGGATGTCACTCCCGCGGGGGCCGGCCGGGCACCTCGACGAGCTGGAGGGGGTGATCCACCCGGAGCCGGAACCGGCCGCGGCCGGTGCGCTCGATCTGGATGCAGGCTGCCCGCTCCTGGAGCCGCCGGTTCAGCAGCACCAGGCGGGCTTCCAGGTTGTCGCTGACATCCGGCAACTGCACCCTGGGATCCAGCCGGAGCTCGCGGTTGGTGAAGTCGGTCCGGCCCAGGGCTAGGTGGTCCTGGAGCAGGGCCCACAGGATGCTGCCGGCCACTCCCTTGATGAGGTAGTCGTCGTCCAGGAACACACTGTCGTTCCCGGCGAAACGGCGGACGGACACGGGCGGACCGGCCGGGGGCGCGGCCTCCGCGGGGACGGAGGCCTCATCGGGGGGCTCCGGATCCGACTGCAGGAGCCGCATGGCCATGCCCAGCTGGCCGGCGAGGGCCACGGCGGCATCCTCGTCGTCGTAATTGAAGCGGAGCTCCTGGGGACACTCCACGAAGAGCACGCCGAGGGGACCGGCCGGGCCGGGGATGGGCACGGCCAGCTGGCTCCCGGGAGCGGACAGGCCGGGCAGGGGGATCTCCATCTCCAGCCGGTCCGCCAGGGCGCCCAGGCCCACGGTCTCCCGGATGGCCCGGCCGTAGGTGTACTCGGAGGTCATGTGCCCAATGCGGATGGGGATGCCCTCCCGTGCCGCGACCCCGATGACCCCCTGGCCCACGGGGATCTCCGCGCCGACGCCCGAGATCTCGTAGCCCCGGCTGGCCACGGTGTACAGACGGTCGCCGGGCCGGTCCAGCATCAGCACCATCGCGTGATGGAGGCCGAAGTGCCGCTCGAGGCCGTCGAGGGCCGCCTCCAGGAGGGCGGCCAGGTCCCCGCAGGCCGAGAAGGCCGCCGAGCAGGCGCGCAGGGCGGCCAGCAGGCTGAGGTCGCGGACCGGCGGGGGCAGGGGCTCCCCAGGCAGCGCCTCGATGTCCAGGACGCGGTAGACGTCGGCACCCAGGAGCTTGAAGACCTCCGACATGCCCGCGTGGGAGGCGATGCCGGCCAGCTTGGCCTTCATGCACTCGAACAGGGGCCCCGAGGTCTCCGTCCGGAGGTACGTCATGGCAAGCCGGTACTGCCGGGCCGTCCGCGGGTGGATGAGGATCATCGCCGCCTGCGGATTCGCCAGGATGTTCCGGCGGGTGTGGTTGAAGAACTGGTAGGACAGGGCCACGTGGTCCGGATCCACATACTGGATCTGGGACAGGTAGGCCACGTTGGGCACGCCGTCCGCAGAGCAGGTGCAAAGGGCTCCGGGGATGGCCCCGTCCATGCAGTCGCGGATGGCATCGGCGCGCAGGTTCATGGGGCCTCCCCCAGGGGCGTGCCGGCCTGGGGGCCGGGGGTCTGCAGGTGGGCCGACCCGGGCGTGAAGGCGACGGCCACCAGGTCCTCGTCCGGAATCCGCAGCAGGGCGCGGACCAGCGGTTCGGGGAAGCCCAGCAGGCCCACCTCGTCCACGAAGGCCTGCCGGTAGGCCTCCACCCGCAGGGCATCCCCAGGATCGAGCTGAACCTCCCGGGCGTCCGTGGCCTTGAGCTGGAGGGCGCGGTGGGTGTGAGGCTCGTTGAACACGACGGCCAGGGCGCCGTTCTCCTCGAGGGCGGCGAGGAGGGGCCGGGCCTGCCGCCGGGAGAAGAAGATCGTCACCTGGCGGCGGTCCGCCGAGACCCGCGCGCCGAGGGCCCGTGCGAGGCTGGGCACCCTCCGCCCGTCCCGGGCGCCCGCGGTGATGGATACGCCGCCTTCGAGGAAGGCGGCGTGCTCCGCGTCGAGGAGGGGAGGGGAGGCGTGCATCCTGGGGACCGGGTCAGGCCCCTATGAAACCACGGTTCGGCGGGGGCCGCCCCTTCGCGCGGCCGCACCTCAATTTGGAAACAGGCCTAGCGGCCCGCGGGCCGCTCGAAGGCGTCCACGAGGTCGAGCAGGACTCCGGCCGCGCTCTGGGCCGCCGGGAGATCCTTCCGGGCCCGGGCGGCGTCGAAACGCGCCAGCTCGGCGCGGGTCCTCGCCACGGCGGCGGGGTGGCCGCCGCCATCATGCGCCAACAGGGGCTGGAAGGCCTCGGCGAGGTCGGGCACCTCCGTCCTCCCCTCGCCCAGGAGGATCCAGGCCCGCATGCCCAGGCGGTCCGCGGCGGCCAGCCAGCGGGGGCGCCCCTCGGGCAGGCGGCGCTCCAGGAGGGCCAGGGCGTCCAGGGCCGCCAGACCGGCCTCATCGCCCCGGGCGGCGCGGAGGCGGTCCAGGGCCCCTGTAAAGGCGGCCCGGTCGGCGGGCGGCAGGGCCGCGAGAATCCCCGCCCGCTGCCGATCCCAATGGGCGAGAGCCTTCGCCGCCTCGGCCAGGACCCGGGCGGGGCGGCGGTCCGTGAGCGCCTCCGGGGCGCCTTCCAGGGCCTCGGCGAGGGCATCGAGGGTGTTCCGGGGGGCGGGCGGGGTCTGGACGAAGGCTGGAGGGGCGAAGCAGAGCATGGTGATTCCTCGGCGGGCCGAGCGTCGGCTCAGGGTTTCGGGGGTTCGGCGAAGCGGCCGAAGCGGTGGATCAGGGTGGGCAGGAGCAGGAGGTTCAGCAGGGTGGAGGAGACCAGGCCGCCGAGGATGACGATGGCCATGGGGCCCTCGATCTCCCGGCCCGGCTGGCGCGCACCGAGGGCCAGGGGCAGCAGGGCGAGGGCGGTGACCATCGCCGTCATCAGGATGGGGACCAGCCGCTCCTCCGCGGCGCGCCGGGCAGTGGCGGCGTTCCACGCGAAGCCCTCCTGCAGCACGAGGTGCTCCGCATGGGAGACCAGCATGATGCTGTTGCGGGTGGTGATGCCGAACAGCGTGACGAAGCCCACGAGGGCGCCGAGGTTCAGCGTGCCGCCCGTGAGGAAGGCCGCCAGCACGCCGCCGAGCAGCGCGAAGGGCAGGTTCGCCAGCACCAGCAGCAGGTTCCGCGGGGTGTGGAAGACCAGGCTCAGCAGGGCCAGGATGCCCGCCAGGGCGATGAGCAGGTGGAGGGCCAGCTCGCGGTGGGCGGCGTTCTGGGCCTCCAGCACGCCCTTGAACTGGACGGTGAGGCCGGGCGGAAGGTCCGCCTTCGCCCGGACGGTCCGTTCCGCGTCAGCCACGAAGGCGCCGAGGCTCCGGCCCGTCGCGCTGCAAGTGACGACCGTGCGCCGCAGGGCGGCCTCGTGGAGGACGGCGTAGCGGCCCGTGCCCTCCACCAGCCGCGCCACCAGGGAGAGGGGCAGGCTGCGGCCATCGGGGGTCTGGATGGGGAGGGCGCCGATGCGCTCGGGATCGCGTCTTTCGCTGGGGAGCAGGGTGATGGCGAGATCCGTCACGCGGGGGCCCTCGAAGATCTGGCCCACCACCTGGCCCTGGAAGGCCGCCTGGATGGCGTCCAGCACATCCACGGGGCGCAGGCCGTACCGCGCGGCAGCCTCGGCGTCCACCCGCAGGGTCCACTCCGGCTGCCCCGGCGGGCTGTCCACGGCCACATCGGCGGCCCCCGGCACCGCGGCGAGCAGGGCCTTCACGCGGGCCGCGGCCTGGTCCAGCTGGTCGAGGTCCTGGCCGCTGAGCTGGACCACCACCGGGGCGTTGCTGCCGGAGATGTAGTCGTCCACCCGGTCCGCGAGGTAGGTCTTCACCTCGAAGGTGGCGCCCGGGATGGCCCGGAGGGCCTCGCGCACCTGGTCCCCGGCCTCCGCGGGGGCGCCGGGCTTCAGCTCGATGTCGAACTCGCTGAACTGGGGGCCCACGGTGTCATCGCCGCCTTCGGTGCGGCCCGCCCGCTGGGAGATCCGCCCCACCGCGGGGAGCTGCGCCAGCCGCGCCGCCACCTGCCGGCCCAGGCGGAGGCTCTCCTGGAGGGAGGCGCCGGTGGGCAGGTTGGCCTGGAGGATGAGGTGGCCCTCCTGGAAATCCGGCAGGAAGCCGCCGGGCATGAACGGAACCACCGCCAGCGCCCCGGCCACCAGGATGCCCGCGCCGAGGAAGATCGCCCTGGGCCGGAGCATGATGTCTTCCAGCATTGCGTGATAGCGGGCCTTGAGGTTATGCACCCAGGCAGGCTCCTCATGGGGCAGGCGCCCCTTCCCGAACATGAGGAGGGTCATCGCCGGCGTGACGGTGAGGGCCACCAGCAGCGAGGCCAGCACGGCCGACAGGTAGGCCCATCCCAGGGGCGCGAAGATGCGCCCCTGCACGCCGGAGAAGGTGAGCACGGGGAACATCACCAGGGCCACCACGCCCGTGGCGAAGACCACCGAGCCGCGGACCTCCATGGAGGCGTCCAGCACCACCTGGAGGGCGGGCCGCGGATCCGCCGCGGCGCGGGCGAGCCGCAGGCGGCGCAGGATGTTCTCCACATCGATGATGGCGTCGTCCACCACCTCGCCCAGGGCGATGGTGAGGCCGCCCAGGGTCAGCGTGTTGAGGGTGAACCCCTGGTGGACGAGCACCACCACGGCCGCCAGGAGGGACAACGGGATGGCCGTGAGGGAGATGAAGGCCGTGCGGGGGTCCCGGAGGAAGGCCAGGAGGACCAGCACCACCAGCAGGCCCCCCAGCAGGAGCGCATTCCGGGCGTTGCCCACGGCGGTCTCGATGAAGGAGGCCACGCGGAAGGTGGGCGCGTGGAGCTGGATGCCCCTCTGGGCCAGGTCGGGCTCCCGGCCCCTCAGCGCCGCCTCGACGGCCCTGGTCACGGCGATGACGTCCGCCCCGGGCTGGATGAACAGTTCGCAGGTGACGCCCGTCCGGCCGTCCACCATGGCGGCGCTGGTGGCTGGGGCCGGAGCCCAGGCCACGCGCGCCACGTCCCCGATCCGGAGCACGGCCCCGTTCCTGGCGGCCACGGCCACCCGGGCAAGGCTCTCCGGCGTGGGGCTCTGGCCGTCGCTGCGCAGGACGATGCGCTGGGCCGGGGTGTCCACGAAGCCCGCGCCGCGGATGCCCGTGGCCGCGGCCGCCGCCTGGCGCACCTGGTCGAGCGTGAGGCCGCGGGCCTGCAGGCGCTCGGGGAGGATCTGCACCTGCAGCTGCCGCACTTCGCCCCCGTAGTCCGAGACGTTGGCGATGCCGGGGATGCCGAGGAGCTGGGGCCGCAGGGTCCAGTCCAGGTAGGTGCGCAGCGCCATGGGTGTGCGGGTGCGGCTGGTGAGGCCGAAGGCGTAGATGTAGCCCGTGCTGGAGGCCAGCGGGGCCAGGGCGGGCGTGCCCGTGCCCTGGGGCAGGTGGCCCGCGACCTCGGCCACGCGCTCGGCCACCTGCTGGCGGGCCAGGTAGATGTCCGTGCCCTCGCTGAAGGTGGCGTCGATGGCCGAGATGCCCTGGATGCTCTGGGACCGCAGGGACTCGAGCCGGGGGACGCCGTTGAGGGCGCGCTCCAGGGGCAGTGTCACGAGCTGCTCCACCTCCTCCGGCGAGAGACCGGGGGCCGGCGTCTGCACGGTGACCATGGGCGGTGCGAATTCGGGGAAGACCCCCAGCTGGGCGTGGGCGGCGCTGTAGAGGCCGTAGGCCACCATGAGCGCGGCCCCCACCATGACCAGGACCCGCAGGCGCAGGGCCCCCTTGACGATGGCGTTCAGCATCAGACGCCCCCGGCCCCGATGGCGGCGCCCTCGGCCAGCCGGCCGTACTCACCCTGCAGCTCCAGCGCGCCCTTCACCACCACGCGGTCCCCCGGGGCGAGGCCCCCGCCGAGGACCAGGCCCGCCTCGCCGGGGAAGGCGATCGTCACGGAGCGGGGCTGGAAGCGGCCCTCGCCGGTCTGTATGAAGACCTGCGCCTGGCTGCCGGACCACACCACCGCGGCGCGGGGGATCCGCAGGCGGG
>MTLD01004860.1_pt1 | contig 9903 bp, 11 predicted proteins | sample 1982471 | NCBI WGS metagenome assembly MTLD01 (sample SAMN05712604, study PRJNA340218) | biofilm metagenome | isolation source: sample SPM anode biofilm adapted to -50 mV | place: USA | collected 2012-02-03
GCGCAGCTCGACCAGATGAAGACCAGCCTCGAACAGGCCGAACTGGCGCTGAAGGTGGCCCAGACCTCGGACAGCCGGCAGTATTTCGGCTACGACAACCTGGGCTTCCTGAAGGTCCTCTTCAGCGTCCGCGACCGCCAGCAGATGGATGCGTTCCGGCAGGAGATCCTCGGCGAATTGTACGCATACGACCGGAAAAACTCCGCCCAGCTCGTGACCACGCTGTCCGCCTTCCTGGAAGGCAACGAAGACTACAACCGGGTTGCCGACCGGCTGCATATCCATCGCAACACGCTCAAGTACCGGATAAAAAAAATCGCCGAGATTACCGGCCGCGACCTGAACAACGCCCAGGACAGGATGCACCTCTACTTCGCCACCGTTGTCAACAAGTTCCTCGATTTGTAATTTTAGACAATTAAGTGCGGCTTTTTTGTCCAAAATGGACATGGTGTTGCGCCGGAAAAATTGATATGCTGACAAGTGAAAAGGAAATTTCCACACCCTTTCCGCCGAACTGCTCACACTATGCGCACACGCTATCGCACCAGCGAATCCGAATACAACCGCCACACTTTCAGCAATGGCGCTAAGGACGCACTGTGTTCTTGGCGCCTTCTTCATTACCGCTAGTGAAAGCGCGAACAAAGACGGAGCGTTCGGTCGCGGGGCAAAAACGCCTACTCAATCAGGGGGAGGATTGGCAGATGAAAAATGAAGTCGCAGGCAAGTGGAATGCCGACGAGTTGGTGCGGTTACACCGGGAACACCTCTGGCTCCACATTACCAACCACAAGGCGTTTGAAAGCCAGGAACCGCCGATCATGGTTTCCGGCAAAGGGTGCATGGTTACGGACAGCCATGGCCGCGAATACCTGGACGGTCTCTCCGGCGGCGTGTGGTGCGTCAACGCCGGGTATGGGCAGCAGAAGATCATCGACGCGATAACCGAGCAGCTCGGCCGGCTGCCCTATTATGCCGGTTCGATGGCCACGCCGCCCTACATCCTGTTCGCGGAGAAAATGGCCGAATTGCTGCCCGATCTGGCGAAGGTGTATGTGGCCAACAGCGGCTCGGAGGCGAACGAGAAGTCGTTCAAGATGGCCAGGCAGTACTTCGCGCTCAAATACCCCGGCAAGAAAAAGAACAAGATCGTTTACCGCCATCGGGACTATCACGGCAGTACATTGGCCGTGCTGGCGGCGACCGGGCAGGAGGAGAGGAAGGCCGGCTACGGGCCCTTCCCGCCAGGGTTCGCCGAAATCCCCCACGCCCTCTGCTATCGCTGCCAATTCGGCCAAAGCTATCCCGGCTGCAACATCGAGTGCGCCCGGGCGCTGGAAACGGTGATCGAGCGCGAAGGTGCGGACACCGTGGCCGCTGTCATCCTCGAGCCGATCACGGCCGGCGGCGGCATCATCATCCCCGTCAAGGAATACTACCCGATCATCGCCGAGATCTGCCGCAAGCACGAGGTGCTGCTGATAATCGACGAGGTCGTCTGCGGCTTCGGCCGTACGGGGACGATGTTCGGCTATCAGCATTACGACGTCGCCCCCGATATGGTGACAATGGCCAAGGGGCTGGCGAGCTCCTACATGCCCATCTCCGCCGTCGTCACCAAATCCTACATCTTCGACCAGTTCGTCGTCAACCCCGCCGACACCATGGGCTACTTCCGCGACATCAGCACGTTCGGCGGCTGCAGCGCCGGCTGTGCCGCGGCGCTGGCCAACATCGGCGTCATCGAGGACCAGGGGCTGGTTGCCAACAGCCGGAAGATGGGGCAGTACCTCTACGACAGCCTCAAAGACCTGGAAGAGATGCCGCTGGTCGGCGAAGTGCGCGGCAAGGGCCTGTTCCTCGGTATCGAGATGGTCGAGGACAAGAAAACGAAAGCCCCGCTGCCGGAGAAATACCTGGCGAAGATGGTGGCCGACGCCAAGAGCGACGGCGTCATAATCGGCCGCATGTCGCGCAGCGTGCCGCAGAACAACAACGTGCTCACCGCCGCCCCGCCGCTCATCATCAGCAAACAGGAGACCGAACGCCTGGCGGCCGCCTTCCGCAAGGTCATCGGCAATCTCCACCGGGAACTGGCCTGATTGCAAATCAGCAGCATCGCACGAGGAGGAAAATGCCTTATGAACCAGAAAGATGTGAAAGCACGGCTCGAACAGGCCGTTGCCGCCCTGACCGACGAGATAGTCAAGTTTGGCCGCGACATAGTCCGCATCGAGACGGAAAACCCGCCGGGCAACAATTACCGGGCCTGTGCCGAGCTGGTCGGCGACAAACTCCGCGCATTCGGCTACCAGGTCGAATACGTCGCCGTTCCGCCCGGGCGGCTGCCCGAGCTTGCGCCGCACGGCCAGGGCCTTGAGCGGGTAAGCGTCGTCGGCCGGCTGCCGGGCAAGGAAGCGCGGCCCGTGCTGCACTTCACCGGCCACATGGATGTCGTGCCGGCCGGCGACGGCTGGACGGTCCCCCCATACGAGGGAATAGTCAAGGACGGCAAGCTTTATGGCCGCGGGGCCTGCGACCAGAAGTCGGGCATCGTCGCCCAGGTCTTTGTTGCCGAAGCCATCCGCCGGGCCGGCTTCCGCCTTCTTGGCACGGTGGAGTCGAGCGCGACCCCGGACGAGGAAACGGGCGGGTACGCCGGCGTCGGCTACCTGGTGGAGAAGGGCTACATCGCCGCCGACAAGACCGACTACGTCGTGATAACCGAATGTCTCGACGCCGACCGGGTCTGCATCGGCCACCGCGGTGCCGCCTGGATGAGCATCGCCACAAAAGGGAAGAAAAGCCACGGTAGCATGCCCGACCTCGGCATAAACGCTCTCGACAAGATGATCAAGCTCCTGCATCTCGTCAACGAGGAACTGAAGCCGCGCCTGCGGCAGCGCACCACCGACCTCCCCGTCGCTCCGGCGGCCTGCCGGAAAAGCACCCTGGCGGTCACGGTCATCAACGCCGGGACGAAGGTCAACACCGTTCCCGACAGATGCACGGCCGAGATCGACCGCCGGCTGATACCGGGCGAAACGGTCGAGGGAGCGATCGAGGAGATTCGCGAGCTGTGCCGCCGCCTGCAGGCCGAAGACCCGGACTTCCAGTATGAGATCAACCGCATCATGTACGCCGATCCTACGCTCGTGCCTACGGACACGCCGCTGGTCAAGGCCTTCCTCGCCAGTGGCGAGGCCGTTGTCGGGCATGTGCCGGAATTCGTCATCAGCCCCGGCACCGACGACCAGAGATTCGTCGTCCAGCACGCCGGCATCGAGCAGTGCATCGTCTACGGCCCGGGGGCGCTCAACCTCGCCCACCAGACCGACGAATACGTGGCGATCGCCGACATCCTCACGGCCGTCAAAGTCATGGCGCACGCCGCGATGGAGTTGTTGGGCTACGAAGATGTGAAACGGGGTGATGCCTGAGCGGGAGGGGGTAGTAGGCAGATAGACATGCACGATAGCGATACCAGGGAAAAAGGAGGGACGAACTGGATGGATTACAAATTCCGTGAAGATCCTCGTTATGCCCAGGCAAACAAAGAAGCCCTTTGGGCGATCGCACTGTTTTTCCTGAATATTATCTGGTGGTTTGCTTTTGCTTACGGTCTGGGATCGGGTTCGCCCAAGGAGTACACCTATGTCATGGGATTCCCCGCCTGGTTCTTCTGGAGCTGCATCGGCGGCTTCGTCGTATTCTCGTTCCTGACATGGGTCATGGTAAGGTTCTTCTACAAAGAGATGCCGCTCGACGCGACCACGGACTACAACTGGAAGCCCGATGAGGGGAGGTGCACGTCATGCAGTGGCAAATCCTCGTCGTAATGGTGTTGTACCTGGCGCTCAACATCGGCATCGGCCTCTGGAGCGCCAAGCTCAACCGCGAAGCCAAGGGCGGCTTCCTGGAAGAGTACTTCATCGGCGGCCGCGGCATGGGCGGGTTTGTGCTGGCCATGACCCTGACGACCACCTACATCAGCGCCGGCAGCTTCATCGCCGGGCCGGGGGTCGCTTATGCGCAGGGCCTGGGCTGGGTGCTGCTGGCGATGACCCAGCTGCCTGTCGGCTACCTCGTACTCGGCATCCTCGGCAAACGCTTCGCCATAGTGGCCCGGAAGATCAATGCCGTCACCGTCATCGACTTCCTGAAACACCGCTACGAAAGCAAGACGGTCGTCGTGCTGTCCGTCGCCGGCATCGTCGGCTTCTTCCTCGCGGCCATCGCCGTCCAGTTCATCGGCGGCGCGCGCCTCTTCCAGTCGATGACTGGCTATTCCTACGAGACCGCGCTCTGCATCTTCGCCGGCGTCGTCGTCTTCTACGTCACGTTCGGCGGCTTCCGCGGCGTCGTCCTCACCGATACCCTGCAGGGCATCGTAATGTTCGTCGGCACGCTCATCCTGGTGGTCGGCGTCTTCGCTTACGGCGGCGGCGTCGGGCCGGTCATGCAGAAGCTGGCGGCCGTCAATCCCGACATGATAACGCCCTTCGGCCTGAAAAACTTTATCAGCATCCCCTGGATCGCCTCATTCTGGGTGCTGGTCGGCTTCGGCGTCATCGGCCTGCCCCAGGTGGCGGTGCGGGGCATGGGCTACAAGGACGCCCGCTCGATGCACAACGCCATTATCATCGGCACGATCTTCACCGGCTTCCTCATGCTCGGCATGCACCTCATCGGCGCGGTCGGCAAAGCCATCGACCCGGCGATCAAGATCGGCGACACCGTCATCCCCGAGCTAACGAAAATGACCCTCAACCCCTGGCTGGCCGGCTTGTTCCTCACCGCGCCGCTGGCCGCCATCATGTCGACCGTCAGCTCGCAGCTGCTGGTGCTGTCCAGCACGATCATCAAGGACCTCTATGTCAACTACATCAACCCTAATCCCCAGGAAGAATTCATTAAAAAGACCAGCCTCATCATCACTGCCATCACCGGCATCGTCGTGTTCGCCATCTCCTATCGTCCGCCCGATTTCCTCGTCTGGCTCAACCTGTTCGCCCTCGCCGGGATGGAGTCCGTCTTCCTCTGGCCGACGCTGCTGGGCCTTTACTGGAAGCGGGCCAACGACAAAGGCGCCCTGGCCTCCATCTTCTTCGGCTGCGCCATGTACATCTACTGCCACAATTTCTGGCCGCGCCCCTTCGACACGCACACCATCATTCTGCCGCTGCTCGTGGCGCTCGTCGCTTTTGTGGTCGTCAGCCTGCTCACCGAGGCGCCGAAAGAGGAAAATATCCGCAAATTCTGGGCATAACACACCCTGCCGCCCGGCGGCAAATGAAACGGTCCAAACCGCTGCGCATGAGTCCTGTAAACAGGCTCATGCGTTTTTTTCGGGAAAAGGCTCGCCTTAATTAATGGTAATAATTGCCAAATAATATTGCCGCTGTTATAATGTAAACATAATAAAACACCGATAAAATAGGGGGCGTGACACTATGCTGCTTGTTTTCGACATCGGCAACACCAACATCGTCGTAGGCTTGTACGACGGCCCCAGCCTCGTCCACCATTGGCGGATCGCGACCGACCGCGGCAAAACGGCCGACGACTACGGCATGCTGCTGCACAACCTGTTTGGTTACCATGGCCTGGACTTTCAGGGCGTGACAGGCATAATCCTGTCGTCCGTCGTGCCGCCACTGACCGTCCCGCTCAGCAGGATGGTGCTGCGGTATTTCGGGCGGGAGCCGTTGATCGTGGGGCCGGGCCTGAAAACCGGCATAAGCATCAAGTACGACAACCCGCGCGAAGTGGGTGCCGACCGGATCGTCAACGCCGTCGCCGCCCACGACAAATACCCGGGGGCGCTCATCGTCGTCGATTTCGGCACCGCCACCACCTTCGACGCCATCACCGCCGACGGCGATTACCTCGGCGGCGCGATCGCCCCGGGGATCGGCATATCAACCGAAGCCCTCTTCCAACGGGCGGCGAAGCTGCCCAGGGTCGAACTTATCAAGCCGCCGGCGGTCATCGCCCGCAACACGGAAAACAGCATGCAGGCCGGCATCATCTACGGCTACATCGGCCTGGTCGACGAATTGACGGCGCGCATGAAAAAGGAACTGGACGACGCGGCGAAAGTGATCGCCACCGGCGGCTTGGCCAACCTCATCGCCAGCGAGTCGCACCAGATCGACGTCGTGGATTCCTTCCTCACCCTGGACGGCCTGCGCATAATCCATGACCTCAACCGCCGCCCCTAAGGCGCTTCGGGCTGCCACAAATTTCTTAGAGGAAAATCGTCGGCGGGCAGGAAAATAAATAAACAAATACACAGTACCAGCGGGAGTAATCGTATGAAGCTCAGGATACTTGCCTTGCTGCTCGTCGTCACGGTATGTCTCGGCTTCGCCGCGGCGGAAGCCGCCAAGCCGGAAATAAAATCCGATACCAGATATTTCGACTTCGCCCGCGGCGTGTACGTCCTCAAGGGCAACGTCTCGGTCGCCGTCAACAACCGGCTGATAACGGCAGGCGAAGCCAGGGTCAGCGTCATGTCGCTCGAGGTATGGGGCACGGGTGGCATCACCCTCGCCCAGGACGACATCCGCTTCAGCGGCGACAACGTCTACGTCAACGGCCGGGGGCACAGCGCGGCGATGAAAGGCGGCGTCACCTTCCAGCGGAACGGCCTGTCCATTACCGCCGCCGAGGCCGACTACAACTGGCAGACCAAGCAGGGGGAATTCCGCAGCAACGTCAGAATCGACGACCACGGCACAGTTATCGAAACCGACCGGCTGACCTACGACATCGCCGCCAATACCTATCTGGCGGAATAACGCCAACAAACGCCGCGAAGGCTTCCGGATTGTCCGGAAGCCTTCGTTAATTCTCGCTTGCGTCAGAGTACGGGCGCGAATTCGCGCATCAGCTTGGCGGCGATCGGCGCGTCGGCCGGGGCGAAATCATAGCCCCCCAGCTCGGGGGCGGTCACCCAGCGATGGTCTTCGTGCTCGATCGGGCTGATCTTGCCGCCGACCCAGCGGCAGTAATAGGTGAGGACTAGGATTTCGCCGCCGGGAAAGGTATGGAGGCTGTCGGTGAAAAAATCGCCGACGCGCACCTCGATGCCGAATTCTTCGGCCATCTCCCGTGCCAGGCAGTCCTCCGGGCTCTCACCCGGCTCGATCTTGCCGCCCGGGAACTCCCAGCGGTGGGCGAAGCGGCCCGTTGGCCCCCGTTTGGCGATGAAGATCCTGTCGTCCTTTACGAGGATAGCTGCGGTAACTTTTGTCAGCATCGCGACCCCCTTTTAGTCCTCGGCCAGCTTTTTGGCCAGGTAACGCTCGGCTTGGGCCCTGATCGCCGGCATCGCCGGCGAGGGCGGCAGGGAAGCGAGCAGGCGCTCGATATAGCCGCGGGCGGCGATCGCGTGCGCCGTCCAGGGGAAATTGAGGTCGTACAGCCAGCTGAGCATGACCAGCTTGCGGTCGTCGGCCTTCCTGATGTCGTCGTACGACAGGAGCTTGCCGGCGATGAAGTCGGCCTCCATCTGCGGCGAGCACCCTTCGGCCGGCGGAGCGGGCGTCAAAAGCCGGCAAATGTCTAGCTTGTCGGTATCGCGGATAATATTGGCGTGGAGGACGAGGCGCGGGCCGGCCTCTTCCGGCACGGCCATGGCGTTATGCCAGCGGACGGCGAAGGCCATCGCCCGCCAGTAGTCCGCCGCCATCATCGTGTCGAGGCCGGCGGCAAGCAGCTCCTCGACGCCGAGGCGGCCGTGATCGACGGAAACCCGGTCCCGGAACGTGCGGTACTCCGTCGCCTGCCTGAACCGGCCGACGTCGTGGCACAGGCCGACCGCTTCGGCCAGCTGCGCCTCGGCGGCGTCCAGGCCGAGGCTGGCGGCCAGGTCGCGGCTGTGTTCGGCAACCATGAGGCTGTGCTCTTCTTTCTGGCGGACCATATGGTGGATGATTTCGTCGTCGTTGTAGAACGAACGGGCATAGGCGGAAAACCAGCGGTAGAGGTCTTCAAGAACGGCAGATTCCAAAAAGGCAGCTCCTCCGGGGATAAACTCGTTGCCAACAGGATACCACTTTTGCCGGTCGCCGGCAAGGGCGGGGGCGTCGGTTATCCGAAAAGAAAAAATAAATGGATTTGTAGTAAAAAAATGTATTTAATGATAAAATAATATCAACCACGAACGGTTGTCCACAGAGATAGGACCAGCGACCCAGACTGTTGGTCCTTTAGTAGGAAGGAAAGACCGCCGCCGGACGCAAATTATCTGTATTACCTAAACGGGGGCGAGAGGGGCAACGGCATGAACGCCGGAGAAATGAAACTCGGCAACACCGTGCGCTGGGACACGAACGACAACAAGATTTATTTCAACATCGAGCGGTCGCTGGGAGGACGGTTGGTGCTGCGCAAAAGCGCCGACGGCAAGATCGATATGTGCATCATCAAGCCCGACCGCAAACCGGTCGCCAAATAGGGCGACAACCGAATAGCGAGAAACGCTGCCTTTTACGGGGCGGCGTTTGTTTTTTCCTGCTTCTGCTTTTTTGTCTGCATATCGCGGCAGACCGACAATATTATTAAGTAGCGCGCCGGATGCATCGATAAATATGTAAACGGCGCTATTTTCGACGAAGCAGGGAGGCTGTCATGGAAATATTCGCCATATTGACCGTAGGCGCTGTATTAGCCAACTGGTGGGCCTGGCGGCATCGCTGACCCCCGGTCCGACGCCTTCGCCCGTGGCCGTCCGCCATGCGCCGGGAATATTCTGCCTCCGGCGGGGTTATCCTATAGCGGAAAAGGCGACGAACGGGGGCATCTGTATGGATGTGCGGAGCGGCCAGGAGATCGTGGAACTCCACAAGGAATACGAGACCAAAATAAAGGAATTGGAAGAAGCCGCGGCCAGACTCGAGGACCTCGGCTACACCAGGACCCTGCTCCAGTCGCAGATCGTCAAGCTCGGCGAAGAACTGAAGGCGCTGGAAACGACCCGTTTCCAGGCCATGGAGCCGGTTACGGTCTCCAAAACGACCCTCGGCGGCCACGACTATTTTGTTTCCTAGCATATTTACAATCCGGAACGCGGGTTCTAATATAATACTTAAGGAAGATTCACACCAGGCAAGACCAAGGAAGGTGTGAATTTTTTTACCTTGGGCCGCGTTTGCCCGGAAAGGGAGAGGCATATGCAGCGGTGGATAATACACGTCGACATGGACGCATTTTTTGCCGCCGTCGAGCAACGCGACGACCCGGCCTTAATGGGCCGGCCGGTCATCGTCGGCGGCGTCGGCCGGCGGGGCGTCGTTTCCACCGCCTCTTACGAAGCCCGCCGCTACGGCGTCCATTCGGCCATGCCGATGAGCGAGGCGCGGCGGTTCTGCCCCCAGGGCGTCTTCATACCTGGGGACCATAAAAAATACGCCCGGGTTGCCGTGCAGATCAGGGACATCCTGGCCGCCTTCTCGCCGCTCATCGAGCCGTTGTCGCTCGACGAGGCGTTCCTCGACGTCACCGGGATGGAGTGGCTGTACCCCGACCCGGTCGCGATCGCCGCCGCTATCAAGGATAGGATCAAAAACGAACTGCATCTCACCGCCTCGGCCGGTGTCGCCCCCAACAAATTCCTGGCCAAGCTGGCCTCCGACTGGAAAAAGCCCGACGGGCTGGTCGTGGTCCGGCCGGAGGAAGTGGCGGCGTTCCTGCGGGCCATGCCCATCGGCCGCCTGTGGGGGGCGGGCGAGAAAACCGCCAAGCTGCTGCAGGGCATCGGCATCACCACCATCGGCCAGCTCGCGGGTGCCGACGAAGCCCTTCTCCGCCGCCATTTCGGCCAGTCGGCCGGCGAAATGCGGCGCCTGGCGCGGGGCGAGGACGACCGGCCGGTCGTGCCCGACCACGAACCCA
>MTLD01002465.1_pt1 | contig 9899 bp, 7 predicted proteins | sample 1982471 | NCBI WGS metagenome assembly MTLD01 (sample SAMN05712604, study PRJNA340218) | biofilm metagenome | isolation source: sample SPM anode biofilm adapted to -50 mV | place: USA | collected 2012-02-03
GGCGGTGGCGGGACCGATGCTGGTGGCGGCGCCCGCCGTGCTGTCCCTGCGGGCGGGCTCGAACCTGGGGCCCCTGCCGGCCTTCACCGCCTTCCACGCCTTCTGGCTGGGGGACACCCTGGGCATCCTCGCCCTCGGCCCCCCCCTTCTGGTGTGGCTCCTCCCCCTGATCCGGGGCGGGCGTCCGGCAGCCTGGACCCCCTGGCGCCCCGAGCGCCCGGTGGAAGCGGCCGGCCAGTCCGCGGCCCTTGCCCTGGGAGCCCTCGCGACGGTAGACCTGAGCTTTCCCGGGACCCTCCACCTGAAGTACGTGCTCTTCCTGCCCCTGCTCTGGGTGGCGCTGCGCGGGGGGATGAAGGCCCTGAGCCTCGCCATCCCCTTCCTCACCCTCACCCTGCTCGCCCTCCTGGCCTGGAAGGGCGGCTCGACCGCCCTCCTCATCGATGCCCAGGCCTTCCTGGTGGTGCTCTTCGGGACGGCGCTGCTCATGGGGGCCGTGACGGACGCCCAGGCCGCCGCCCTCCGCGCCCAGGCCCGCCACACCGCGAGGCTGAACCAGCTTGTGGAAGGCACCGGCGCCCTCCCCTGGGAGATGAACCCGGACACGGGACGGTCGGGCCGCCTGGACGGCCGGGTCGAGGCCCTCCTGGGTTGGCCACTGAAGGCCTGGCTGGACCGGCCCTTCTGGGAAGAGGTGGTCCATCCCGACGACCGGCCCGCCTTCCGGCGCTTCTGCCGGGAGACCCGCCGGCCCGGGACCGGGGGCCAGATGGACCTCCGGCTCCGGACCCAGGATGGCGGGATCCGCTGGGCGCGGGTCCAGGCCTGCCTCGATCCCTCCCCGGACCGGAACACGGTCATGGGCTTCCTCTTCGACATCCATGCCCAGAAGCAGGCCGAGGAGGCGCGCAGCCGCTTCTTCCTGATGACCGGCGAACTGCTGGCCATCTGGGACGTCCGGGGCCGGTTCCAGGATGTGAACCCAGCCTGGGAGGCCCAGCTCGGCCATCGGCGGGACGCGCTGATCGGCACGCCGGTCCTGGACCTGGTGCATCCGGAGGACCGGGACCCGTTCCAGGACCGGCAGGCACAGCTGGCAGGGGAGGGCGGCCCCGTGGGCTTCGAGTGCCGGGTGCGCACCCGCGAGGGGGCCGACCGCTGGCTCCTCTGGTCGGCCACGGCGCTGCCGGACCTGGGCCTCGCCTACGGCGTGGCCCGGGATATCACCGAGCGCAAGGGGATGGAAATGGCCCTGCGGGCCAGCGAGGCCCGGTACCGCTCCACCGTGGCCGCCCTGGAGGAGGGCGTGGTGGTGCGGGATGCGGAAGGCCGCCTGCTCTCCCACAATGCCGCCGCCGCGCGGATCCTGGACGGAGAGCCCTGGCTGCTGGAGGGCACCTTCGAGGAGCGCCTCGATGTCATCGGCGAGGACGGGACGCCCCTGCACCCCGGGGACCTTCCCCCCCTGAAGGCCCTGCGCACCGGCGTCCCGGGCCCGGGCCTGGTCCTCGGGTTCCGCCGGCGGGACGGGAGCCGGACCTGGATCCGGGTGGCGGCCCAGCCCCTCCTCGCCGAGGGCGCGGTGCAGGGCGTGGTCTGCTCCATCGCGGATGTCACTGCGTCCAGGGCCGCCGTGGAGGCGCTCCACCACAGCGAACGCGAGCTGCGGAGCATCCTCGACACGCTGCCCGACATGATCTTCCACATGGATGCCCGAGGCACCTTCCTGGGGCTCCGGACCGCAAACCAGGAGCACCTCTTCCGCGCGCCGGAGACCTTTCTGGGCCGGAGCATCGCCCAGGTCCTGCCCGAGCTGGCGGAGCCCACGCTGGGGGCCATCCGCGGCTGCCTGCGGGAGGGCCGGCCCCAGAGCTTCCGCTACACCCTCCCGGACCCCGCCGGGACCGAGCGCCATTTCGAGGCCCGGGTGATCCCCCACCGGGCCGACGAGGTGCTGGCCATCGTGCGCGACATCTCGGACTTCAAGCGGCACGAGGAGGCCATCCAGATCGCCCTGCGGGAGAAGGAGGTGCTCCTGAAGGAGATCCACCACCGGGTGAAGAACAACCTCCAGGTGGTGTCGAGCCTGCTCCGCCTCCAGGCCGCCTCCCATCGGGATCCGGCCGTCCAGGCGGCCCTCCAGGAGGCCCAGGAGCGCATCCAGGCCATCGCCCTCATCCACCAGAAGCTGAAGCACGCCCCGGATCCCACCCGTCTGGACCTGGCCACCTACGTCCAGGGCCTGGCGGAGCGGCTCGTGCGGAGCTACGCCACCGCCCCCACCCTGGTGGATCTGCAGGTCCGGGTGGACCCGATCCGCCTCGGTCCCGACGAGGCCGTGCCCCTCGGCCTGGTCCTGAATGAACTGGTCTCCAACGCCCTCCAGCATGCCTTCCCCCCGGGCCAGGGCGGCAGTCTGGAGATCGACCTCGAGGGACTCCCGGGGGGCCAGGCCTTGCTCCGCGTGGCCGATTCGGGGAACGGCCTGCCGGATCAGATTGATCTGGATCACGGGGGCCTCGGGTTCCAGCTGGTGCGGGCCTTGGCCGAGCAGCTCAATGGCACACTCGAACTGGAGCGGCGCAGGGGCGTCGCCATCCGACTGACCTTCACGCCCTGCCTGGGCCCCGGCGCCACCCCTCATGAACCCTGACAAGATCCTGATCGTCGAGGACGAGGCCATCGTGGCCATGGACCTGCGCCTCCACCTCCAGGCCCTGGGCTACGAGACGGCCGGGGTGGCCTCCACCGGGGAGCAGGCCATCCGCCTGGCCGCCGAACACCGGCCGGACCTCGCCCTCATGGACATTTCCCTCGGCGAGGGCATGGATGGCATCGAGGCCGCCCGGCAGATCCAGGCCATGGGCGTGCCCGTGGTGTTCCTCACGGCCTACGCGGACGAGGGGACCCTGAAGCGGGCCAAGGAGAGCGGCCCCTACGGTTTCCTGGTCAAGCCCTTCGACGAGCGGGCCCTCCACTCCACCATCGAGATGGCGCTCCTCCGCCATCGCATGGAGCGGGAGCTGAAGGCCAGCGAATCGCGGTTCCGGGCCCTCATCGAGAACACCCAGGACCTGGTGGCCATCCTGGATTCCAAGGGCGCCATCCGCTATGCGAGCCCCTCCGCCCTGCGCGTGCTGGGCTACCGGCCCGGGGAGCGGATCGGCTACTCCGTGTTCGACCTAGTCCGCCCCGAGGAACGGCCGAACCTCCTGGAGCAATTCCAGGCGCTGGGGAACCATCCCGGCATGCTCGTCACCGTCGAGGCCCACGGGCTCCACCAGGAGGGGAGCTGGCGCCTGCTGGAGATCACCGCCCAGAACGCCCTCGACGTGCCGGGGGTGCAGGGCATCGTCATCCACGCCCGCGATATCACCGAGCGACGGCAGGCCGAGCAGGACCGGCGGGCCATGGAGGCCAAGATCCAGCAAGCGCAGAAGCTGGAGAGCCTGGGCGTGCTGGCCGGTGGCATCGCCCACGATTTCAACAACCTCCTCATGGGCATCCTGGGTCATGCCGGCCTCGCCCTGATGGAGATGGCCGACGACAACCCGCTCAAGCGCCGCATGCTGCAGATCGAGGTGGCCGCCACTCGCGCCGCCGAGCTCACGAACCAGCTCCTGGCCTACTCCGGCAAGGGACGCTTCCTCGTGGAATCCATCTCCCTCTCCCGGGCGGTGGAGGAGATGGGCGGTCTCCTGGAGACCGTCATCTCCAAGAAGGCCTCCCTGGAATACCGCTTCCCGCCGGAGCTGCCGCCCATCGAGGGGGATCCCACGCAGATCCGCCAGGTCATCATGAACCTCATCACCAACGCCTCCGACGCGCTGGGCGGACGTTCCGGCCGCATCCGCATCACCACGGGCCTCATGCCCAGCGGACCCGCCACGCCCACCCTGGCCGGCACGGCCCCCGAGGGCACCGCGGTGTTCCTGGAGGTCTCGGACACCGGCCAGGGCATGGACGAGGCCACCCTCCAGCGGATCTTCGATCCCTTCTTCACCACCAAGTTCACGGGCCGGGGCCTGGGGCTGGCTGCGGCCCTGGGCATCATGCGGGGGCACCACGGCGCCATCCAGGTGGAGAGCCGGCCCGGCGAGGGCACCACCTTCCGCCTGCTCTTCCCCGCGGCCCTGGAGGCCCTGGGCCTCGAAGCCGCCAGCCGCACGGGACCCCAGCCCTACTTCGGCAGCGGAACCATCCTGGTGGTGGATGACGAGGAGAACGTCCGCAGCGTGGCCACCACCAGCCTGGAACGATGTGGCTTCACGGTCCTCACCGCCTGCCATGGCCGGGAGGGCCTGGAGACCTTCTACGCCGACCCGGGCGGGATCCGCGCCCTGATCCTGGACCTCACCATGCCCGAGATGGGCGGCGAGGAGGTGCTGGCGGCCCTCCGCGCCGGCGGCGGTCCCGGCGCCACGGTGCCCGTGCTCATCTCCAGCGGCTACAGCACCGCCGACCTGGTGCCGGAACTGCAGCGCCACGGCCGGGTCCACTTCCTGCAGAAGCCCTATGGCCCCAAGGAACTCATCCGCAGGGTGCGGGAGTGCCTGGGGGAGTGATCGGACCCCTCGGCGCGGGAATCCAGCTCAGGCCTTCGTCCGGAGCTGCTTCAGGAGCCTCGGCAGGCGGTTGAGGGCGGCCTGGGCTTCGGTCCACTCGCGGTGGGGGCGGGCGGGGAAGCCGGTCACGAAGCTCCCCTCGGGCAGGCTCTTGGCCACCACGCTGTTGCCGCCCACGATGCTGCGGCTGCCGATTTCGATGTGGCCCACCACGCCCACCTTGCCGGCCAGGGTCACGTAGTCGCCCAGCTTCGTGGAGCCGCTGATGCCCGTCTGGCTCACCAGGAGGCAATGGCCCCCCACCTGCACGTTGTGGCCCACCTGCACCTGGTTGTCCACCTTGGTGCCGCCGCCGATGCGCGTCGGGCCCAGCACACCGCGGTCCACGGTCACGCAGGCGCCGATCTCCACCTCGTCGCCCACCTCCACCCAGCCCACCTGGGGCACCTTCTCGTGGCGGCCATCCACCAGGACGTAGCCGTAGCCGTCGCTGCCCAGTACGGAATTGGCGTGGATCCGCACGTTCCGGCCCAGCCGGGTGCGCCGGTAGAGCACCACGCCGGAGAACAGCTCGCAGCCCTCCCCCAGGACGCAGTCGTCGCCCACATGGACGCCGGGGTGCAGCACGCAGCCCGGGCCCAGGACGGAGCGCGCGCCCACGGTGGCGCCCGGCGCGACGCGGCAGCCCGCTCCGAGGGTGGCCGTGGGATGCACGGCGGTCCCCCCCCAGTCCGGCTCGGGCTCGGGGTGCAGCCAGCCGATGGCCTGGGCGAAGGCCCAGTAGGGATTGGGGACCCGGAGGACCGGCCGGTCGCCCAGGTCGGCCGAGGGATCCGCCAGGATCAGGCCGGCCTCGCTCGCCAGGGCCTTGGCGGCGTACTTGGGGTTCGCAAGGAAGGAGATGGAGCCCGCGCAGGCCTCGTCCAGCGGGCGAACTTCGGAAATGGGCCGATCCGGGGGACAATGCTCCAGTTCGCCCCCCAACCTCACGGACAGGTCCTGGGCGGTGATCCTCGACATGGCGGCCTCCTCTACAGTCCTCTGTCTTCAGTCTTCAGCCTTCAGTCTTCAGTTTCCACCCTCCCGCCCCGGAAATTCGATGCATCCAGTCCTGTTCCAGATCGGCAGCTTCCCCATCGGCACCTACGGCCTCCTCCTGGCGCTGGCGTTCTTTGCCGGCACGGCCCTGGCCCAGCGCCAGGGCAGGCTCGACAAGCTGGCGCCCGCGGCCATCACGGATCTGGCCATCGCCGTCCTCATCGCCGCCATCGTGGGCTCGAAGCTCCTGATGATCATCGTGGGGCTCTTCACCCCCGCAGGTCAGGAAGGCGCCATGGCCTTCCGGGACATCTTCACCCTCTCCACGCTGCGGGCCGGAGGCGCCATCCACGGGGGCATCATCGCCGCGACCCTGGTGTTCTTCTGGAAGCTGCGGAAGGGCCAGGGCCTGCCCCTGCGGATCACGGGGGACGCCCTGGTGCCCGGGGTGGCCCTGGGCCAGGCCATCGGCCGCCTGGGCTGCTTCTCCGCCGGCTGCTGCTACGGGACGGAAACCCACGTGCCCTGGTCCGTGACCTTCACGAACCCCGTGGCCCAAGCCTTCAGCGGCACCCCCCTGGACATCCCCCTGCACCCGGTGCAGCTCTACAACAGCCTCGCCAACCTGACCGTCATGGCCGTCCTCCTGGTCGCCCGGAAGCGCCGCGGCTTCGAGGGCCAGATCTTCGCCCTCTACTTCCTGGTGGAGGGCCTCGGCCGCATCGTCACCGAGACCTGGCGCGGGGATGTGGACCGGGGCACAGGCTGGTTCGGCTGGGCCTGGCTGAGCACCGGCCGGGCCACGGGCCTCGGCTTCATGCTGCTGGGCCTGGGTCTCTGGCTGGCCTGGAGCCGCCGGCCCGCGGCGGCCCGATGAGCCTCATCCGCGTCGAGGCCGACGCCCCCCGCCTGGACCGCTTCCTGGCGGACCTGCATCCCGATGTCCCCAGGGCCCGCTGGGACGCCCACATCCGGGCCGGCCTCGTCTCCGTGAACGGACAGCCGGTGTCCAAGGGCGGCGTGCGCCTCCGGACCGGCGACGAGGTGGAGACGGACCTCCCCACGCCCCCTCCGCCCGCCGCCCACCTGGAGGCCGAGGAACTGGACCTGCCCACCCTCTACGAGGACGGCCTCCTCTGGATCGTGGACAAGCCCACCGGCATGGTCGTCCATCCGGGCCCCGGCCATGCCGGGGGGACCGTGGTGAACGCCCTCCTCCATCGGCTGAAGGCCCCGGTGGCCGCCCCGGAGAACCCCGATGAGCCGGAGGAGGATGCCGAGGAGCTGGCCACGGGCTGGCCGGGCCTCGTCCACCGGCTGGACCGCTACACCACGGGCTGCCTCTGCCTCGCGAAGACGGCGGAGGCCCAGCGGGCCATCCAGGCCCAGTTCAAGGCCCGCACGGTGGAGAAGCGGTACCTCACCCTGGTGCGCCACTCCCCCAAGCTGCCCCAGCTGGGATCGCTGCTCATCGACGCCCCCATCGCCCGCCACAAGCACGACCGCCTGCGCATGGTGGTGGCCGAGGGCGGGCGCCCCGCCCAGACGCGCATCCGGGTGCTGGCCCGCACCACCAGCGCCGCGCTGGTGGAATGCGAGCTGCTCACCGGGCGCACCCACCAGATCCGCGTCCACCTGGCCTCGCTGCGCGCACCGCTCATGGGCGACTCCCTCTACGGCGGCCCCTCCCGCTGGCAGGACACGGCCGGCCAGGCCCTGGTGCTGCCGCACCCGGTCCTCCATGCCTGGAAGCTGGCCCTGGATCATCCGGAGACCGGCGCCCGCATCGAGGCCGAGGCCCCCATCCCCGGGGCCTTCCGGTCCCTGGCCGAGGCGCTCGGGCTCACGCTGGGGCCTTGAACCTCGCGCGGCCCGGGCGCATCATCCGGGAAACCCCCGAGTCCGCCATGGCCATTCTTCTGCAGGAAACCTCCCCTGGCTGGAGCCAATGGATCCAGGCCCATCCGCAGGTGCCGAGCCTGGTCTTCGCGGCCCTCTGCCTGCTGATCCTGGTCGGCGTGGGGTTCCCGCGCTTCCGATCCTGGCAGCGGGGCCGCCACCGTCCCGTGCTGGACCCCCTCCAGCTGGAGGAACTGCTCCTCGGCCCCGGCGCCCTGGTGCTCGACCTGCGGGATCCCGCCGCCTTCCAGCGGGGTCACATCCGCGGCGCCATGAACCTCAGCCTGGACCAGCTCGCCGCCCGTTTCCGCACCCCGGATCCCACCGCCCGGCGAGCCCTCGTGCTGGCCGACGAGACGGACGAGGTCTCCCATCGCGCCTACGACCTGCTGCGCGCGCGGGGCTTCGACTGGCTCTACGTGCTCAAGGGCGGCATGCGCGCGTGGCGGGCGCGGAGCCGGCCCCTGGCGAAGTGACTACGGCTTTGCCGTGGCCGCGCTCTGGAAGGCGAGGTGCGTGATCCACCAGCGTTTGCCGTCCCAGACGCACTGGAGGGCATTGACGCCGGTGTATTCCACCGGGCCCTCGGCGCTGCGGCGGATGGCATAGGGCGTCCAGACCTGGGCCAGCCCCTGCCAGCGCTGCACCGTCGGGGCGGCGGCCGCCTGCTCGAAGAAGCCTGTCTCCCACTGGGGCATCGCGAAGGCGAGGAAGGGCTCCAGCTCGATCACGCGGAGAAAGGCGCCCTTCTCCGGATGGTTCCCCGCCACCACCACGCGGGCCGTGGGCTGAAACAGGGCGCGGATCTTCGCCAGATCGCGCTTCTGCCCTGCGGGGCCGGAGATGAAGGCATAGAGCGAGGCTGTCAATGCCTCGGGCGTGGCCGCCTCGCCCGCCATGAGCTCTGCCCGCAGGGGCGGTGCCGGGGGAGCCTTCGGCGCCTCCTGCGCGGGCAGGAGCATCATCGGGATGAGACCCAGGGCGGCGAGGCGGACAGAGCGTCGGATCACGGAACCTCCGGTTCGGGGATGCGCCAGCGGTCCCAGCGCAGCAGGAGCAGCAGGCCAGGAATGGCGATGACGGCGCAGAAGAGGAAGTAGCCGGACCAGCCCAGACGCTTCGCCAGCTCCCCCATCGGCGCCGCCAGGAAGCCGCGGGACAGGGCCATGAGGCTGGTGAGCAGGGCGTACTGGGTGCCCGTGAAGCGCTTGTCGCACTGGCCCATGAGGAAGGCGGCGAAGGCCGCGCCGCCCATGCCGAAGGCCAGGTTCTCCAGCGCCAGGGCACCCACCAGCATGCCGAGGCTCGGCCCCACGCGCGACAGGGCCCAGAAGGCCAGGATGGAGCCCGCCTGGACGAAGCCGAAGAGCCACAGGGCCCGGCGCAGGCTCAGCTTGAGGAGGAGGGCCCCGCCCACCAGGCCGCCCACGATGATGAAGGTGATGCCCACGGTCTTGGTGGTCGCGCCGATCACCGTGAGGCTGAAGCCCATGCCCCGGATGAGGAAGGGCACGGTCATGGAATCCGCGAGCTGGTCCCCGATCTTGTAGAGGATGCAGAAGGCCAGGATCTCCCCGAAGCCCGGCCGGGAGAAGAAGTCGCGGAGGGGCTCCACCAGCGCCGCCCGGAGCGTCCGGGGGGGCCGGGCCACCACATCGGTGGATTCCGCCAGCAACGTCCCCAGCGCCGAGGCGGCCATCAGGGCCGACATGGCCAGATAGGTGGCGCGCCAGCCCAGGCGGTCGGCCAGGATGAGCGCACCGGCCCCGCTCACGAGCATGGCCAGACGGTAGGCGCCGATGTGGATGGCGTTGCCCATGCCCAGATAGGACGGAGGCAGCGCCTCGGCCCGCCAGGCGTCCGTGGCGATGTCCTGGCTGGCGCTGGCGAAGGCCACCGCCACCGCCAGGAGGGCGATGCGGCCCAGGGAGGCCCGGGGATCGGAGGCCGCCAGGGCCGCGAGGAACAGGGCCAGGGCCGCCTGCGCCACGAGCAGCCAGCCCCGCCGGCGGCCCAGCAGGGGCGGCACGTAGCGGTCCAGCACCGGCGCCCACAGGAACTTCAGCGAGTAGGGCAGCGTCACCAGCGAGAAGATGCCGATGGTCCGCAGGTCCAACCCCTCCTCCGTCATCCACGCCTTCAGCGTGGAACCAGTCAGGTACAGAGGCAGCCCCGAGGCGAATCCGAGCAGGACCAGGGCAGACAGGCGGCGGGGCGGCATCTGGAGATGGTAGCGGGAACGCCCTCCAAGGACCCCCTGGAGGTCAAGCGAGGCCGCCTCCACCGGAATGAGCGCGGGGGTGTGCGCAAAGCGCGACCTTAGATCCTTGCCACGCCTGCGTGGCAAGGGGAACCCCCGGAGAATGGGAGCAGAAGCGAGCCACGGCTTTGCCGTGC